>Ga0315276_10006779_pt1 | contig 10578 bp, 12 predicted proteins | sample YL17G05_0_MG_FD_204542 | JGI IMG/M metagenome (GOLD analysis project Ga0315276, IMG submission 204542) | Sediment microbial communities from Yellowstone Lake, YNP, Wyoming, USA - YL17G05_0 | ecosystem: Environmental > Aquatic > Freshwater > Lake > Sediment | place: USA: Wyoming | collected... | reverse complement strand
AGTTAGAGAGAGTCGATAGATTCGTAATATTTGTTGGTAAGCATAAATACGAAACTGGAGAAAAAGGATTCAAGATATATTACCAGCCAAGCAATCAGCGATTGTATTTCATGCTGTATGACTCTATTGAAAACATGTTTGATCAGACTATTTGGGATTTTGTACCATCTATTAATACATGGTATTTCGTCTCGTTTTGGCATTCATCAACTTTAAGCAATATTGGAATACATATAGAAAATACAACGGGGGGAGTGTGGGAAAACACTTATGCTTGGGATACTGGATTAGATTTAAATGTTCAGCCGCTATCTGTAGGAAAGGCCAGAGATGATGATGGGAATTCATGGGGGCAACAGGATATATTTATAGATGACCTCAGAATATTTGGTGCACTTCCTAATAGTAGTGATGATATCTGGGGATTAGTCAGTGACATATTTAATGAGCAAAATACTACCACTTCATCATCCAGCACAACAACTACAATTACTGGGACCACTACATCGAGCACTACTACCACTGTGCCAGCAGGAGTTACCACAACCAGTTCGTCTAGTTCAACTACCACGACCATCTATGCTACCTATGGATTACAGATGTATTTTGTGATGGACGATGCTCATGGTGGTGATGACGAAAATGCTGGGACAAGCAGTGCATTACTTGGATATATCTATGGGGCGTCAATATCAGGTGGGATACTTACTGTACCGCTAGACCAGCAAAAGATATTTGCAAGTGATTTGGTTGGGCAGAAGATAAAGTTTAATTATGGCGGTACTTATATTCTATCAACCATAGAGTCTATTAGCGTTACCAATAGCGAGATAATATTATCCACTAGTCCAGCTAACTCTACAACTGCTAAAGGCAAAGTTGGCGGGCCACTTAAAACATTTGATGCGTTGCCATAAGGTTCTATATGAAAATCTGGACATTTATAATAACATTCTTATTGGTAAGTAGCATATCTTATAGGACTGATTATTATGTGGTTAAGACCTGTCCTAACAATGGTGATGGCACAAGTGCTAGTTGTGCTGCGGGTGCTGGTCAACCTGGGGCGTGGAATCTGATAGCAAGTGTAAGTGCATTAAGTCCTGGTGATACGGTATATCTTGAGGGTGAGTTTAGGGAGAATCTTTCTATAACCGATAGTGGTTCTGATGGTCTACCCATTACTTATCAAGAATATGGGACTGGTGCATATTTATTAGGTTCTTATGATTTAGACGATCCAAATACTTGGGAATTGCATTCTGGAAATGTATGGAAAACTAAATCTACACTTAGTGGTGATGTTGGGATGGTTTTCCATGACATGGATTTAATTTCAGATGATGAAATGGTATGGGCAACCAAAGAACAAACGACGGCTGCACTTGTAACAAATTGGGCTTTCTCTTTTGTCAACACCTCTAGTCAATATGATTATCACAAGTTGTATGTTTATTTAGACACTGGGAATCCTGCCGAAAATTGTACTGGGTTAGAAGTTCCAGATTGTTATGATATTGGTAATATAATAGATTTTGATTATGATAATAACTCTACTCAGGGATATGTGACCCTAAACAACTTAAACTTAAAATACGGAAATAATATTGGAATTAGGGTATATAGTGGAAATACTATTAAAGTAAATAATTGCAATCTATCATATATGGGAGGTAGGTATTATCCTCTTACGTCTGGCATAAGAATCGGTACTGCTATAACATTTCTTCGCAATAGCAGCAATTGCGAAGTTAATAACTGCACAATACATCAAATATGGGATGCTGGAGTAGGATGCGAAATTTTTGAGAGTTCCCCAATCTATACAATTCAAAACATTAAAGTTAAAGATTGTAATATATCTAACTGCCAGTTAGGAGTTTATGCCGATATCTTATCTAATGCAGGACATACTTTTAAGGATTTTACCTATGAGGGGAATACTATCTCACATACTGGAAAAGGATTTTTCGGTAGAACACAAGGGAATTATTCTTCTGGTGCTTGGTTTTCTTCGAACATAGGTTTTGGTGAAGGGACTAGAGTAAAAAATGTAAATTTTATCAATAATACTGTATATGATAGTTTGGATTATGGTGTAAGAATTACTGGTGTAAATGGGTTTGTTATTTCAGGCAATAGGATTTATAATAATGGTGAAGCAGGAATAAACTTCTGGCATAATAATAGTGCGTATCCTAGTTCAACGGGTAAAATTCAAAACAATGTAATATATTCAACTCCTGGTGGGACACAAGAAAGGGGTATTGAGATAGACGGGAATCATGCATTGTTAGAAATTTATAATAATACACTTTCCAAAAATACAGTATATCAATTAGAAGCTTTTGATAATGCAGAAAACTTTATTGCAAAAAATAATATTTTCAGATCAACTAATGACGATTCTGGTTATACACTTTATGTTGCTACGGGTTCTACAACCGATGTTATTTTAGATTACAATGATTTTTACAGAGAACTTGCTGATTATTTATTTTATTGGTCTGGAACTACTTATAGCACACTTTCTAACTATCAAACTGCCTCATCTCAAGACTCCCACTCCATCGCATCTGACCCACTCTTTAGAAACGCAGCAGGTGGGGATTTTAGATTAAAATGGGGATCGCCTTGTATCAATGCAGGCATTAATCTAGGCGATGATTATGACATGGCGTTTGATCCACATGATACCACGTGGCCCTATGCTACCATTGATCAAGATTTCTTCGGCCCCTGGGAGATTGGGGCTTATGTCTATCGACGAAGATTAGAAGTGGCCACAAGAAGTTGGGATCAATATTTGAAAATGGGAATAGGGCTTGATTTAGACTTGATGGCAATGTTTTTTAAGCTATAAACTTATAGGAGAAAATCTATGAAAAAAATAATTCTCTTGATATGTGCTGTGGCGCTCAATTTTTTTAGTGTATGTCATGCGGCAAATATTACTGATCAAAACCCGATGATATTAGATACAGCAGGCGATGTCTATCTGACAATAGGCGGTGTGACAACAGATGACATGATGTACGTAATGTCAGCAATATGGCACAAGTGCGTTACCGAAGGGCAGGAACTCGTAATTGTTGACGGAGACAACAGTAATACTATTGGATACGCAAAATGTATTGAGGATATCTCGGTCAAGGTATGGGATAGCGATGTATGTATAGAGAATTTTAAAATCGGGCAGATTGATTCTGGTGAGTTATTTATACTCTTAAATCCCTGGGCGAATTCATTCAAGCGATGCAAGGAAAGGGAAATACCCGTATTGAAATAATTAAATATTTTTAAGGAGGAAAAGATGAAAATTAAAACTTTTATTTTAGGGATTATCGTTGCACTTTTGATATCCACGACTGTTTTTGGATTGCCAGGAGTAAAAAAATGGAAGCTCACCTGGACGGCAAACACCGAGACAGATTTGGCAGGATATTATCTTTACTGGAAGTCAGGGGTACAGGCCTTTGACAATGCCCGACGGGTTGATGTGGGGAAAGTAATTACTTATAATCTCGATACTATCCCAGTAAATAATGACTTGGCTCTTACTGCATACGATACGTCAGGGAACGAAAGCCTTTTTTCGGATTCAATTTTTTTCGAGAAAGACATGGTTGCTCCTGTCAAGGTGAATGGGTTAGCAATAACGGCACAGTAAAAATCATACGCAAATAAGATGAAGCAATGGAATGATATTACATTCTGTCTTTACAAAAACTATAGATTGGAGAAATACTACAGAGAATTTAAAGACCAGTGGCTATGTTGAGTTGGGGCCTGGCATTCCTGATGCTGATGGTAATTTCAGATTAATAGTAGTTGGAGAAAAAATTGAGATTCAAAAACGTGAGTCTGGTAATTGGGTGTTTCATTTTAGGATTCCTTAATCCTGCATTGGCTCTTGAAATACCCAGTGGTGATAAAATATTAGTCGGTGACGTGGATTGGAGCAATACTGCCACCGACAAAATCAGAACAGAAGCCATTACCTCTGAGTCAATCACCATTAACGATTTGGCTGATGTCGATACCATAGCAGATGCGCCAGCAAAGAATGAGGTGCTAAAGTGGAACGGGGCTAATTGGGTTCCGGCGACCTACGATACCTCATTTACCTTTACTATTGGGTCATTTAGTGATGGAGAAACGGTAACTCAATTAATAGGGGCTGGCGTATGGAAAGCAGCAAGCACTATGGCTTATGTTGCTACTTACAATAACGGTCCCCCAACGACATCGTATGTTGAGATGTCAGACAATGGTGGTAGTTATACTAAAAAAGGAGATATGACTGCACCGACCTATCTTACTGGCACTAACTCTGATATTGCGATTAACTATCAAGTATCCAAAGACCAGTATTACAGGTTCAGAATGTATTCTGCTTATGGGGCTGAAACTGATTTAGAGTATGAGACAGCCATTTATTTTAGGAACTATGGGTGGTATGGTGCGGTTGCAAAGGCTAGTGGTTTCACGGAAGCAGACATAGAAGGTCTTACTGCCTACTCTTATGCTACAACCTCAAATCTTAGTGTCACCATTAATGCAAGTGCGGGGAAGTATATCGTATGGGCATTTCCTACATCCTATACTGCCCTCGATGAAGGGGATGATTATGAGGATGATGGTGGAACGGATTTCAAGTTTAACAGTATTGCTATTGCTATGGCACAGGATAATGCAGCTCTCTCTATTACTAACACTGCTGGTTATACAGAAGGATATGATGTGTATGTATCAACGCTTGCTAGTTTAGGGAATTATACTTTTGTAGCAAATACATCTGACCAGACTATCAATTATCTCTACTATGGGACAACAGTTAAGACCGACACATTCTTAGAGGCTGATATTGAAGGTCTGGCAAACTCAACTGCATCTAATGATAACACCCAGACATGGACTGCTGTAGTTACGGGTGTGGGTGAATATATGTTGTTTGCGTTTCCTAAAAGATTAGGACTAGTTACATTCTGGGTCGGAGGTTTCAGTGGGGGGTTCGAGTCACCTGAAACAGTGAGCGTTACTAATGTCAATGGATGGTCTGAGAACATGTATGTTTGGCGTTCCACCAATGCAAATTTAGGCAGTGTAGTAGTCGAGACTAAAGCACCATGAAGAAACTAATTATCATATTGTCACTTTTGCTATTAATGCCAACTAGTTTGTTAGCGGGGATAAATCTTATCGACAAGATTGTGCCAATGGGAGGCGGCTTTACGGGCATGGTAGATGGCGACCAGGTATTGTGTGGTGGTGATTCTGGAACTCCACCAACTGCCTGTTTTGCTGATATATGGATTAATGTTGATGGCGGTACTTTAGAGATACCGAACTCTACTACATTACCAGGATTGCCTTGTAATGCTGGTGAGATATACATGGATACTGATGCGACTTCTGGTCAGCAACTATATGGTTGTGAAGCTGGTAGTTGGGTGTTAGAGGGTGATGGAGCAGGAGGTGGTGTTGGAGACATGCTTAAGACTACCTATGATACCGATAATAATGGTACAGTAGACGATTCAGAAGCACTAGAGGGTATAAGTCTTGGTACTTTAACTGACACAAAAGTATGTACTTATGATTTAGCTAGTTTGGAAATAGACTGCAATACTGATGTGGGTGCAGGAGACATGACTAAACTTGTCTATGATACTGATGATGATGGTACAGTTAATGCTACTGAATCAGATGTTACGTGGACACTACACAATAGTTATCCTGCTGCCTGTTCTGCTCGTGAATTTGTGACTGCTATTGGAGATACATTAACCTGTGCTGGCGAAAGTGATCCGTTGATAGGAACAGTAGAGGGTAGCCAAGTATGCCGAGGAACAGAAGGTGGATCAATCGAATGTGATTATGTCATAGATGGAACTGGTGATTGTGCTGCGAGTGCTATTTGTATGGGCGGCCATACTCATGCAGCGGACTATCAACCACTAGAGGCAACACTTACGGATATAGCAGACGGGACTATTGCTGAGAATTTAGTGAACACCGCTAATCCATGGGCAAACAATGAGGTTGCAGATGATATTACCGCAGGAACGGCAACGGCATTGGCAGCAGACCCAGCCGATTGTGCAGTTAACCAGTTTGCAAACGCCATTGCTGCAAGTGGGGCATTGACTTGTGGTGCGATAGGTGACGCTGACGTTCCCAATGACATAACCATAAACTCATCTGCGGTCGTTACGTCGGGAGTTGGGTTCGATGCTGTTGGCGCAGTTGATTTGGATTATGGTTCTGTAGACGTTACAGATCATACGTTTATTACTGATGGCACTGGCGATGGGGAGATAGTATTACCTGCTGATTCCATTGGCCCCGCTGAAATAGATTCCACTACTGGTGCTTATGACTTTGGAGGAGTGACTAGTTTTGAAATTCCTAATGCTGATAATCCTACAGTTTCAGCTGCAGGCCAAGTCTCTGTTGATAGTTCGGCAGCTCCAGGTTCGGGTATAAGGTTCTATGGTGATGCTGCATATACCCTGCCAGGGACACAGAGCAAATCATTTGTAATATTAAACCCAGTTGCAACTGATGATTATCCTGTATGGAGAGTACCATACAACATTACTATTAAAGCAGTTCATCTACAATGTTTGGGGAATGTAGTCGTTGGGCATTTGGTAGAAATGGATGCAAACGGTTTAAATGAAGCGGGGGTTGATGGGGCAACTGATATTACAGGAGTAGTAAATACAAATGTGAATGATGATGGGACATTAAGTAATCCCACAATAGATGCTACAGATTATTTAGGGTGGAGGACGACCTCGATAACTTCTACTCCCACAAGTGTAACTATAACCTTTGAATATACAGTGGATGCCGTAAACTAATGACTAAACACACTTACCTAACACTATTGTTAATTATCCTACTTCCACTAGTGGTTTCTGCTCAATCAGTTATTGACTGGAAAGAGCCAACGACTGATAAAGAGTGGGCGGAGGATGTTAAACAGGAAAGTCTTGATGTTAAACATGACTATCAACTTGGGAAAATGAAAAATAATCTCAAGGTTAAACTTCCTAAGCTAGAGAAGAAATTAGATAAGGTAACAAATTATCCTGATACTGTTAAGTGGGAATCTAAAGCAAGATACACTGATGCTGGAATGGCTATTGATAATACTACCTTAAATAAGGTGATTAAAGATGAGCAAGTTAAATATCAATGGGAAGTTGATAAGATAAAACAGTCTATCAAGAGGATTGAGAAAGAACAGGATTTAAGGAATAGAGGAGTTATTAAAAGGAAACCAATCGGTACGACCTATTATGTGGAAAGCGGTGCTGGCGGCAGTGATGCTGATACTGGTCTGACCACTGCACTTGCGTGGAAAACATTGGATAAGTTCTGTGAGAATGCAAGGTCTGCAGGTGATAAATTAGTTATCAGGTGTGGTTCTGGTTTTATTGCTGCTTCTGATTTGGATTTTACTAGTGATGGAGATTTGAGCAACCCCATTATTATGGAGGCTGATTATGATAATGCATGGGGAGATCATGCAAACGCTTTACAGACTTATACCGTAGCCTATGGTTCTACCACCCTTACTGCATCTGCTACTATAACGGACTTTAAGATAGCAAACAGTACCTCTGGATATGATATATATATTAGTGGTGATGACAATAGATTATATTCTTATAAAGCAAATAAGAATTTAGGTGGAACTGCCATGATATTAGATATTCCTTACAAGGGAGAGCAAACTGGTTCAGGTAATACTGTTGTGAATATGGGCTTGACTGGTTGGAATGTGTGGGCTGGTTCTTATCAACTTAATATTGATACTGATAATTATTGGAAGATTCAAGGACTTTACTTTGTCTCTGCCGATCCTAATGGTGCGGTAGAGATAGACGATAGTTTGGGGGTTGAGTTAAGGGATTGCTGGTATCGTACTGTAATTTCGACTGCTATTGGTGTCCTTTTGACTGGTTCGGATAATATTGTAATAAATAAGAATAGATTCTTGGGGATGAAATTTGGAGTGATTGGTACAGCTCTTTATTCCTGGGGCAGATTACTTATAAAAGACAGTTTTTTGGATGCTCTTAGTATAGCTGGTTCATGTAATATATATGTTGTTGATTATATTAATACAGTTATTATTGATACTGAACTGAAAGGGGCAATAGTCGCAGACATAATAAATGGGAGTTCCTCTACTGATCTGTCTCATGTAAGAATGAGAAATACTAAATTAAATTCAAATGATGCGATTGAAGTTGTTGGCACAGGGACTGATGCTTCCTATACAACAGTTTATTCAGAAGACCACGACGGGACGGTTGGGCTTAACAGACAATATTCTAGTTTATCCTCTGCGGCCAATACGGCAGTGATTGAAAGTTCTACATCAGTAATTAGAGCTGGTGGTGGTTCAAGTTCAATAAAGGTAACTCCAGGGGGCGAGATAGGATCAGTATGGGAACTCTCAAACCTTCAATTATTTGAGTATCCTATTTATGCAGATACCACCTCAAAGACCTATACAGTGTATTTTTATAGTAGTAATATTGCAAACTGGACGGCAGACCCAACGGCCGCTCAACTTTGGATTGAAGCTGAATATTGGAATACTGACATTACGGCAACTCAGACTAATGGGTTTGATGGAAACAAGAGAAAGAAAGTTAAATCAACTGGTCTAGTTGACTTTAACGGGTCAACAGCCTGGCAATCACTAACTGTTACTGTTCAGCCAGTTAAGGCAGGCATTCTTTATCTTCGTGGGTTTTATGCCAAGACCAAAGAGGCTGGCAAAAGCAACATATTTTATGTTGATGTAGTTCCTGTGATATCATGAAATATATAATTATTATACTGCTATTTATTCTCACAATAGTATCCATAGTCTATGCCTCCTCATCTGTGAGATACGACTGGGTAATGGGTGAGTCAAGAGTGAGTGATAATAATAACTCAAATAGGCGATATGACTGGTCAATGGGCGAACCACAATTAGTTGAAACTTATTATGCAGTATCAGTATCAGGAAGAAGGATGTTCATGGTAGAATAATGGAAACAGTGCGTATCCCAAATGGTGAAATAGAAAAAATAACCGCTCTTTTTGTTGATAAAAGCGGAGATCCGATAACGGGCGAGACCGTGCCTCTCTCAATTTGGAGGGAAAGCAACGGGCAGTGGTATACTGGTGCTGCATGGCAGGCGGGTTATGTTACCTTAAACATGAGTGAGAAAGCACAGGGCTATTATTATTATGATTTCGATACCGATGGATTAGCAGATGATGTCTATCATATTAAGGCTATCTGCTCTAATGTAGATTGTGTTAATCCAGTAGTAGCGGGCGAAATCAAAGTAGGATATTTTATTGATGATATCGCAAGTATAAAATCCAAAACAGATGAACTACCAGAAGCACAAAAAGGATAGCTTTTAAAAGGAGAAAATAATGGCGGCAGGAACTTACAAAAGTACAGTAGCGATTATAGTAACCTATCAGGCGGTTAATTGCGCTACGGGAAAAACTGTTACGATGGATGTCTATGATGAAACACATGCAAAGGATGTTCCAAAGTGTATAGCAGCAATGACTGAGATAGGGACTACTGGCAGATATTATGCCACATTCACGCCCGATGCCGAGGGCGAGTGGATACTCATCATGGCGAATACTACAGATGCTAATGGGAAGGTGGTCAAGGCATATGCAGTATGTGGTCAGGATGTTGATACTATCGGCGATACCGTAGCTACAATAGTGGCTAAAACTAATACCATTCCTACAGACCCAGCGGAGACCTCGGATATTACAACTGCTCATTCTACTACTGATGGCAAAGTTGACGCTGTTGATGCCAAAGTTACCGCACTTGGTTCGCCTGCAATGGTAGGATAAGATGAAATGGCTGAATTATACTCTATTGGTGTTAATAGAATTATCTATAAGAGCGAGAATTTTGCCACAGGAAAAACTGTTACTGCCTACTTTTGGAATCCATCGCTGGCAAAAAGTGCCCTGCAAACATTTACTGAGATTGAATTAGGACTTTATTATCTTGATTATAATTTCAATGTAGCAGGTACTTTCATAGGATTATTTTACGAAAATGCAGTGGCAAAAACTTTTCATCCGTTCAGAGTAACAGAACTCGCTACAAAATCTCAGGCTGAAACGATAAATACTCTTTGCAATTATATCAAAAAGCTCGAAAATAATAGGCTCAAAATAGATGCAACGGCCAACACGCTGACTATTTATGATGATGATGGCACACCGCTCAGGGTGTTTAATCTCAAAGATTCGGTAGGAGCACCAGCAAACGAAAATATCTATGAACGAGTGCCAGTATGAATTTACCCAGTTATGGATACGGAGGAAGCGGAAGTAATTATAATAATATTTCCGTGTGGGGATTTGGAGGTATTGAATCAGAGGATATCGATCCCTGTTTTATAATCTCAATTATCAATAAGGAACTTTATGGAATTACTATTAATCTCGATTAACACAAAACAATTATACGATCAAATAATTTCTAGTCCTAGATATCTATTTCAAGAAATAAGC
>Ga0315276_10006778_pt1 | contig 10579 bp, 7 predicted proteins | sample YL17G05_0_MG_FD_204542 | JGI IMG/M metagenome (GOLD analysis project Ga0315276, IMG submission 204542) | Sediment microbial communities from Yellowstone Lake, YNP, Wyoming, USA - YL17G05_0 | ecosystem: Environmental > Aquatic > Freshwater > Lake > Sediment | place: USA: Wyoming | collected... | reverse complement strand
TCCCCGGGTTGGCGAGTGACGTTGTGGGATTGGTTTGATCTAATACTTCCAGGAGGAAGGGTGATGTACACCTACGGGAGGCGTTGTTTTCACGTCATTGTCGCGCTGCTGCTGAGCATGCTGGCAGTAAGACGATGCCTCCGGCTGTAGGTTACTTGGCTAGTGGCGGCGGCCGCTGGACGCCGTCCCAGGTTGCACGGACATCCTGTCCGTGTTCCCAGTAGCCGCGGCCCTTCAGGCCGCGAACCATTTGACGGCGGCCTAAAGGGCCGCCGCTACCACAGATATGACGGACAAGATGTCCGTCCTACCAAGACGGGCCGGCACAATGACCGGCCCCCTACAAGACGCAGGCGTGACGCCTGCGCCCCCGGAGGATGCGGACTGCCAGGCCACGCTCCTTGAAGACGGCGGCATGCTGCCGCCGCCACTGAGGTGCTGCCGCTGCTTCGGCCAGCCGCCACCGCCACTAGCGTGGCACCATCACTGCTCTGCTTGAACCGTGAACCGTGAACCGTGAACCGTGAACCATGAACCTTGAACCTGCTTCTGCGAAGACGGGCCGACACAGTGGTCGGCCCCTACTGGTGAGCGCTTCCTCATGGCACAATACTAGGCTGTTACTGAGACACCGGTAGCGGCGAATCTAATTCGCCGCGCGGTGGACACCGCGAATGAGATTCGCGGCTACCCGAGGGCGAGACAAGTCTCGCCCCTACAATAAGATCGAAGAGCCTTAGCAGCAAGGAGCCTGCATGCGCAGAGTCGTCGAGTGTGTGCCGAACATCAGCAACGGGCGCGACCTGGCCGTGATCAACGCCGTGGCCGCCGAGGCCGAACGCGTGAGCGGCTGCGTGCTGCTTTTCGTCGACCCCGGCGCCGACACCAACCGCACGGTGATCACCCTCGCCGGCGAGCCCGAGGCGGTGATGGAGGCGGCCTTCCGCGTCGTGAAGAAGGCCACCGAGCTGATCGACATGCGCCACCACCACGGCGCGCACCCGCGCCACGGCGCCTGCGACGTCTGCCCCTTCGTGCCCATCGCCGGCGTGAGCATGGAGGACTGCGTCGGCTACGCGCGCAGCGTCGGCAAGCGCATCGGCGAGGAGCTTTTTATGCCGGTGTGGCTCTACGAGTACGCGGCGAGCCGTCCCGAGCGGCGCAACCTGTCGGACGTGCGCGCCGGTGAGTATGAGGCGCTGCACAGCAAGCTGGGGCAGGCCGAGTGGGCGCCGGACTTCGGCCCCAACCAGTTCAGCGAGCGCGTCGCGCAGACCGGTGTCTGCACCGTGGGCGCGAGAAAGTTCCTCATCGCCTACAACATCAACTTCAACACGCGCAACCACCGCATCGTCGGCGACATCGCGCTGGACATCCGCGAGAAGGGGCGCATCAAGCGCGACGCGCGCGGGCGCTTCGTGCGCGACGCTGCCGGCAACCCGGTCATGCAGCCCGGTATGTTCGCCAAGTGCAAGGCCATGGGCTGGTACATCCCGCAGTACAACTGCGCGCAGCTGACGATGAACCTGACGGACTTCGAGGAGACGCCGCCGCACGAGGTGTTCGACGCGGTGTGCGAGCTGGCCACGCTACGCGGCCTGCGCGTCACCGGCAGCGAGCTGGTGGGCCTGATCCCGCTGGAAGCGATGCGCGAGGCGGGCAAGTACTTCCTCGACAAGCAGCAGCTGGTCTGCACCGGCGTGAGCGAGGCCGAGCTGCTGCGCGTCGCCGTCAAAAGCATGGGCCTGGACGAGTTGGGGCCGTTCGACGCCAGCGCGCGGATCATCGACTACGCCATCGACACGCAGCCGCGGCCGCTGGTGGGCATGACGCTGCGCGGCTTCGCCGACGAGCTGGCCAGCGTCAGCCCGGCGCCGGGCGGCGGCAGCGTGGCCGCGCTGGCCGGGGCGATGGCCGCCGGGCTGGCGGCGATGGTGCCCAACCTGACGGTGGGCAAGAAGGGCTACAAGAAGGTGCGCGACGAGATGAACGACGTCGCCGAAGAGGCGCAACGGCTGAAGGACGAATTCCTGCGCGCCATCGACGACGACACGGCGGCGTTCAACGCGCTGATGGAATGCTACGCGCTGCCCAAGGGCACCCCGGCGGAGCAGGCGGAGCGCGCGGCGGCGATCCTCGAAGCAACCAAGGGCGCGACGGAGGTTCCGCTCGCGACGCTGCAGCGCACCGTGCGCACGCTTCAGCTGTGCCTCGCCGTGGCCCAGCGCGGCAACCAGAACAGCCTGTCGGACAGCGGCGTGGGCGGGGCGATGGCCCTGGCCTGCGCCACCGGCGCGTATTACAACGTGCTGATCAACCTCAAGGGCATGGACGTGGGCGACCCGGCGCTCGCGCAGTACGCCGCTAAGACGCGCGCCTCCGCCGAAGCTGCAATGTCCGCCGCCCGCGACGGCGCGGCGCAAGTGGCCGCAGTGTTGGAGCAGGGATTAGGAAACTAGGGATTAGGGACTAGGGAACAGGGAACAGTAAGAATGAAATCCAGTGGCAGCGGCGGCACGCCGCCGTCCTAACGAAGATGCGGGCTGCCAGCCCGCGTTCCGAGGTAGGGGCGGCCCCCACGGGCCGCCCGCGGGTCGCGCATGGGCGCGACGCCTACCCTTCAACCGGGGTAGTTGCGGGCCTTAAGCCCGCAGTCAAGGACCGCGGCCTGAAGGGCCGCGGCTACCCATCAGATCCCCTGCTGTCAGTGCTACGATCATCTCATGCAAGCTGGCAAGCAGGCTTCACTGGCGACGCGCGGCTGGACCGTAGTTGCCTGCAGCATCGCTTTCTTCGGCATGCCGATGCTGCTCGAGAAGGTGTTCAGGCCGATCTGGGTGCTGGCCGATCCATCCTCCAGCAATGTGCATCTCTTCATGCCGGCCATGCTTGTTGGGGTCGGCATCGGCCTGCTGCTGGTGCTCATCGACGCGGTGGGAACCTCGGGCAGGATGCAGTGAGTGCCGCCGATCATCGGGCGGCTGATGGGGAGACGGCAGATGCTTCGCCCGGGCCGTGCGGTATCATATTACCAAGACCCAAAAGGAGGTTCGTACTTTGAGTGCTTTAAACATTCTCATCCTCCTGGTGATCGCTGGCATTGTCGGTTCCATTGGTTCTGGGCTGGTCAGGGCACGCGGCTACGGTTGCGTGATGCACATCGTCATTGGCTTCATCGGTGCGTTCCTGGGCTCCTGGGCGGCGAAGAAGTACAGTCTGCCCGAGCCCCTCACCCTCGACATCGGCGGCACCCAGCTTCCGCTGATGTGGTCCATCATCGGTGCGGTGGTCGTGGTGGCCATCCTGTCGCTGATCTCGCGCCGGTACTACAGATAGCGGACGCACCCGCGGTAGCTGCGGGCCTTCAGCCCGCAGACATTGCCCGCAGCCTGAAGGGTCGCGGCTACCGGATAAGGAAAAGGCGGCAGGGGACTTTCATCCGCTGCCGCCCGGAATCAACGTAAGAATGCGGCGATCAGCGCGGGCTGCATCGCCAAGTGCCAGCCTAGACCTTGGGCTTGGACTCGTTGACCTTGAGAGTATTGCCGTTCAGCGTGCTGCCGTTGAGCGCGGTGACCGCGGCGTTGGCTTCCGTGTTGTTGGCCATCTCGATAAAGCCGAAGCTCTTCTGCGCGCCCGTGACCTTGTCGGTCGCGATGCGGCAGGAGTCGACGGTGCCGTGAGCGGCGAAAGCTGCTCTGAGCTCCGTTTCGGTGGTTGTGGAGGCAATATTGCCGGCGTAGATATTCATCGCTTCATCTCCAAGAGTATATTGATGAGCGCACAGATAGATGGTCACGGCGTTCCAGGCAAAGTCCGGGTTGCAGGGCCGGCCAGGGCGTTGAAAGGCAGCAAGCAGATATTAGTGCACGCCACATGTGGCGTTCATCTGACGCGAATATAGCACATATTGACGGATCTGCCTAGTGAGCCACTCCCGTCAGCTCCAGCCTAGGCGCGGTTCAAACTACGTCAAGCCTGAGTTTGTGCCGGACACGGACTAGTTGCGCCGCAGGATCCGGCTGCTCTGCCGCCACCTCGCGGCTGCGCAGGGCCTGCACTAGAATGGCGCGGTGAACCGGCGCCCGCCATCCTCGCCAATCCGGCTGCCGCTTGAGCAGCGCCTTGCGCGCCTGGTGGCGGACGCGCGCCGTGGTGTGCGGCCCTACTTAGTCGCCGCGCAACTCGGTGCGCCGTGCACTGCGGTGGGTTGCGCGATCGCCGCCCTCGAATTAGGCCGCATGGCCCGCGCTGAGGTGGTATACACCGAGCACATGGCGGCAGACGACTGGTTCACGCTGGGCCTGATCACGGTCGTCGTTTGCTGGCTGGGCTGGTTCGCACTGCACTGCCTGCTGGTCACGTTTTCTTTGCGCGGCTACTACCGGCGCGAGTACGACTACGCGGCGCGGCTGCTGCTCGCCGAAGGGCTGGGGCCGGTGCTGGCGCAGGAGGAGTACTGGCGGCCGCTCTACGGCTGGCGGCGCGGGCTGGCGGGCACGCCGAAGTTTTCCGAGATGAGCAGCACGCTGGAACGCCATGTCGCGTTCGCCGCCTGCTTCATGGAAAGCCTGCGCGACATCTCGCTTGGTACCGGCAGCCTGCGCCGCTACTACATCCTGCAGGGCTACTCGCGCTGGCAGGTCGACGCCGCGATGCGTCAGCCGTGGATGACGTTGGCATTGCCGCTGGGCATTGGGCTGCTGGCGGCCATCGAGACTCTCATGGAAAACGGCCTGACGTCGCTGACCACCACGCAACTCGGCGCGTACAGCGTGCCCGTCTGGCCGGCCGCGTTGGCTGTGGCGCTGGGCAGCTGGCTGGTCATCGGCGCGTTCGTTGGCCCGCACCAGCTGCTGATGCGCGGGCGCACGGCGGCGCTGTGCGACTTCCTGCTGGGGCGGCTCGACGACAGCAGTGGCGTCTATGCCGCGCCTCCCGGCGAGGAAGGCTGGTGGCCGCGCCGCGCGTTCGTCAGCAGCATGGGCCGCACAGCCGGGCGCGGGTAGGAAGAAGTAATGAGGGAACAGGGAACAGGGAACAGGGAAGAGCGGGCGGCCAGGCAGTCATCATGCGAATAGCAGCGTGCTACTATCAATGCGGCCGCGGCGACTGGGACAAGCCGGGCCGGGAGGAGCGGCATGGCTGAGCGGGAGAAGCCCTGTCCGAGATGCGGCTCGCGGATGAGCCTGCGGCTGGGGATGTACGAATGCCCGGGCTGCGGGCATACGCTGGAGGCTGCGCCAGCCGCCCCGCCGCCCGAGGAAAAGGGCATGGACTACGGCGGCGTGCGGCGCGTCAAGCTGCTGACCAGCGCACCGCCGCCACCGCCGGCCCCGGGCGGGCGCTCCAGCTTCGACCCGCTCACCGGCGACCTGGAAGGCCGCTCCACCGCGTACCAGGGCTCGCTCTACAGCCCGCCGCCGTCCGGCCCGCTGCCCGCGTCCGCGGGCCTGACGATCGAGAAGCACATCTACTTCGCGCTGTGCATCCTCGGCTCGCTGTTCTGGATCGGTGCGCTGCTGATGCTGGGCCAGGATCCCACCGCCACGCCGACGGTGCTGGGCAATCCGCACATGGGCGAGTACAACATGTTCCGCGGCATCGCGCAGTTCACCGTCATCTTCGGCGTCACCGTCGGCATGTTCTTCAACTGGTACGCGCTCTACGGCCCGGCGGTATGGGCCAAGTGGACCTGCCTGGGCTGCGCCGGCCTGGGGCTGATCCTCACGGTGATCGGCCTGCTCACCGGCGCGGGCATGATGGCGACGTTCAGCCAGATGTCGGCGCTCTACGGCGCCGGCCCGATGTTCATCCAGTTCGTCACCGGCATCGTGCAGATCGCCGTGCAGCTGTGGTTCATCTCGATCATCTACCGCGACATCCAGCGCCTGCAGGGCGTCAGCGAGTATTAGCCGCCCGGGACTGGCAGCCGTCGCGCTTCCCGGATCGCGGCCTGGCAGGCCGCATCTTCCGTAGGGCACGGCGTGAACCATGCCGCAGTGGGGCGGGCCGCTGTGCCCGCCTTCTGCCGGAGGGCGCGCTTTGAATCGCGCCGGCCGCCGGCGCTAGCGGTACATCGCGTATGCGATCTGCTCCACGGGCTGCTCAGGCGGGTCTCCCGTCTCGCGCCACTGCCTGTAAGCGAATGCTGGCTGTCCGGCAATCTCCGCTCCTGCGATGGTCGGATTCCTGTAATTGTCCCACGTCTCGTAAACAACGGCAGGGGAGCCCCAGTACGATCCGCTGGCGTCGTTTGCCGCCATGAAATTGAGCGTATTGCTGATGCGGTCGGAGTACATGATGCATGGACGGCTATCAACTACGAACGGTAAGACGAAGCCTTCAGCTCGGCTATCCAGCACGAGCGGCGGCTCCCATTCCGAGCCGTCAACATTGCGCGCGCGCCGGTACTTGAGCGCCCCCATTACCTCGTCGTAGTAGAACACGGCCGGCAAGCCGGAAACCTCGATCAGCTTCGCGCCGCCGGCAACCGTTTCCAGTGAGTCCACCAGCACGTTCTCTGACCAGCTTGCGCCGTCTGGCTGAGCGGCGCGCGAGTAAAGCAAGTCTTCACCATTGATGGGTCGAATCAAGGATGCCAGTCCAGCAACAGAAACCGCGCTGACCGCGTCGTTGGCGATCGGGGCGTCGTGGTTCCCAAAAGGCAGGGAGATAAACTCGTCCCAGGCGGTGCCGTTCACGTTTTGAGCAGCGACATAGAATGTGCTGTTGAAACCACCTACGACGGCAGGCTTGCCGTCTACGACGATGAGCTGCCTAGGAACCATGCTCCCGGGATCCGGCGGCTGGCCAATCAGCTTGGGTGCTCCCCAAGATCCGCCAAGGGAATCGTTCGCGCGCAGATAGTACAGAACGTTATTCGATGGATCGCTGTTACCGGTATACACACATACAGGTCTGTTACTAATAACGGCTCCTATGCCAAACGTGGCTTGCCCGGCCGCAGGCTGCACGATAGGCTTTGGCTCAGTCCAGGTATCACCGTATGCGTCTTGCGCTCGGCACCACATGATTGGCGATGGATCCACTGTACTGAGATTCGCCATGCACATCACCGCTGGATTCCCTTCAACCTGCATCAATGAGACAGGCTGGCTGTTTTGATAATTCTCAGCGAAAACCGTCGTCTCATGCCATGTTGCTCCCGCCGTCACTTCCACGCTGCCCTGCGTCTCGTTCGTCGCGAAGTCATTGTCGGTCACACGCAGCGCGGCCTGGTAGACGCCGGGCGCGTAGTAGTAGTAATCGGCCGTGGCCGTCGCCCCGCCGTCGTACTCAAACACGCCGTCGCCGTCGAAGTCCCACTCGTAGCGCACGACGGTGCCGTCCGTATCCTTGCTGGCGCTGCCGCTCCACACGATGTGGGCCAGCGTGGGCGTCGCGGGTACGTTGCCGATCTTCGCCGTCGGCGCCAGGTTCTCCGGCGCGATCACGCTGACGTTGTTGCTCGGCGTGCCGTCCTGCGCGCTGTCGAACGGCCGCACCCAGTACCACTGCGTGTACGGCGTGGGCACGACCTGCGTCAGCATGCTCAGCCGGCCCGTCGCCCCCGCCGCCGAGGGCAGAGAGAACGTACTGATGAGCTTGGCGCCCGCGCCGTTGGGCTGGTCGGGCGCGGCGGGATAGCCGCCCAAGTCGGCGGCCTGGTAGAGGCGGTAGCCGCCGACGCGGTTGCGGAAGTTCAGCCCGATGGGCGTGACGTCGGCCAGGTTGATCTCGCCGTTGACGTCGCCGTCGATCACGCTGAGCAGGCTGTAGCTGGGGAAGGGGCCCGTCTCGCCAAAGTGCAGGGCGATGGGCGTGAGGTCGGCGATGTTGACCTCGCCGTTCTGGTCGTAGTCGCCCTGGTTGTAGTACTCCCAGCTCAGCACGGACGTGGTGACGACGTAGTTGAGTGTCGTCGCCGATGCCTCGCCGAACGGCGGCGTGGAGGCGCTCTTCAGGAGCGCCCGCGTCCCTGCGGGTGAGCGCTGCGGAATCACGGGCAGGGACGCCCGCGCTCCAAGCACCCGTGCCAGCTCCGCCGTCAGCTTTTGCCACAGCAGCGGCTCCACGCCGCTGGGCGCCGGGGCGGACGTGATCTCCGCCAGCGCGGCGCCGGTCTGCCCAGGCGCCGGCGGATCGACCGAACTCTGCTGGCCTCCGCACGCCATGACGGCGAGCAGCAGCACGACAACGATCAACGCGGTACGTAGCGAGCCCATGCATTTCCTCCGATATCCACTGTCCACACGCAGCCGGTAGCAGTCGCACGCCTCCGGCGACAACCTCACCATGTAGGCACACTAAACTGTAACGCCGAGCATGCCAATGCACAAGCAAGCATGCGAAACAGCCGTCCCGCCCTGGCGAGCCGCTGATGCAGCTTCCTGGTGAAGCTCAAAGCTGAAAGCTAGCAGCTGAAAGCTAGAAGCTTCTCCCTACCCGCCGCCCTCGCCGGCGGTATGGTTGAACGGATCGCCCGGCGGCGTGGTGTGGCATACGGTACATGTATCGATCTTGCCCGAGTGGCCCTGCAGCTTGATCGCCTGCACGTTGTCCGCCGCCACCACCGTCGGCGTGATGGCGTGCGGGCTGCCGTGGCAGGCTGCGCAGTGCACGCCGTTGTGGCCCACGCTGTTGCGGTACAGCGTGCCCGGCTGCTCGTACTCGTGGCCGGCGACATGGTGGCACTGGTCGCAGCGCGGCTCGTCGGCCCACGGGCTGCGCAACGAACTGCCGACGTCGGCCATCGTGCCGTGGCAGTCATGGCAGGTCAGGCCGGCGCTGAACATCACGTCGCGCAGGCACTGCGTGCGCACCCCCGGGTGGCAGGCGTAGCACTCGACTTCCAGGCCCGCCGCCGCCATGCGCGTGGCGTGCGAGCTGTGCATCGCCGAGCTTAAAGTAGGCAGGCCGGGCAGGCCCGCCGTGCCCAGCGGAGGCTGGGCGTGGCAGCCGCCGCACATCACCGGCCGGGCGTTCATCAGGTTCGTGCTGTGCAGCGCGTCGTGCTTTGTCAGGATGTCTTCGGCCACCGTGATGCCAGCCGTAGTATGGCAGATTTGGCAGCTGATCTCCCAGCTCACCGGCACGACGGCCTGCGTGCGCGCGGTCGTATCCCCGCCGCTCTCCACCGTCACCGTGGCCAGGCTGTACGGGTCCTCGATGCCCGCGTCGTTGATCGGGGTGATCGGGATGCCGGTCACCGACCAGTCGTTGCGGCCCTCGGTGACGATCAGCGGCGACATCGTCCCGGCCAAGCCGTTGCCGGTGAGGCCGATGTTCGGCGCCAGGTTGACGTTCAGCAGTGCGTGGGCGAAGTCCCAGAAGTTGCACTTGTCCGCCGAGTGCGTGTTTTCGGGGATGGTGTAGCGCACGGTGACGCCCTCGGTGACGATCTGCGGGTCGCCGCTGACGCGGCTGATCACCTGCGCGTGCAGCACGTTGTAGGGCGGCAGGATCATCATCTCCGAGAAGTCCTGGTTCATGCAGTGCATCCCCAGGTCGTTCCAGGCCAGCACGACCATCGTGCCGGTCGCCGGCGCGGCGCGGAAGCCCGTGTCGCTCATGCTGAAGTCGCTCTCGTCGATGGCGTCGGTGGCCTTGACCCAGTAGGTGTGCTGGAAGACGTCGGTCACCCCGTAGTCGTTGTACATCGCGATGTCGGCCACGCTGTCGATCGGCGCGCTCTGGCTGTCGCGGTAGATCTGGTAGCCCATGGCGTTGGCCGACTTGGTCCAGTCGATGAGGATGTGGTCCTCGTAGCCGCCCTTGCTGGCGTGGACGTTGGTCGGCGGCTGCAGGCCGGGCTGGACGGAGCCCATGAAGCCAGCGTCGCTGACGCTGAAGTTGCTCACGCGCGTGCCGTCGCTGGCCTTGAGCCAGTAGGTGTGCACTGCGGTGTCGATGAGCGCCATGTCGTCGTAGCTGTTCACGTCGCCCAGCGTGGCCAGCGGCGTGCTCTGGCTGTCGCGGTAGACCATGTATTGCGTCGCGCCGGTGACCTTGTCCCAGGTTACGGTGATGCGGTCGTTGTAGGTGCCGTCGGAAGCCGCAACATTGGCCGGCGCGGCCAGCATGTTGATGCTGAAGAATACAGCGTCGCTGGGGATGCCCAGCAGGCGCGGCGTGCCTTCCTCATAGGGCACGACGCGGTAGTACATGTCGCTGGTTGGGGAGTCGAGGGCGTAGTCGAAATGGCGGAAGCCGCCGCCGCCGGGGATGGCGCCATCGGTGAGCGGAATGTCAGCCAGCGCCGACCAGCTGCCGCCCGGGTCGGAGCTGCTGGCCATCTGCAGTTCGTAGCCCGTGACCCGCGTCGCAAAGTGCTGGCCGATGGGCGTCAGGTCGGCGATGTTGATCTCGCCGTTGTCGTCGCCGTCCGCCACCTGGGCGCTGTCCCAGCCCGGACTGCTGATCGTCTTGCCGAAGTTCACGCCGACGGGCGTCAGATCGGCGATGTTGACCTCGCCGTTCTGGTCGTAGTCCCCCGTGCAGCGGTAGCTGAAGGTGAACTCCGCTGCGCCGCCCGCGCCCGGCCCGACCACCAGGTCAGGCACCTTGCTCAGCGCAT
>Ga0315276_10006777_pt1 | contig 10579 bp, 8 predicted proteins | sample YL17G05_0_MG_FD_204542 | JGI IMG/M metagenome (GOLD analysis project Ga0315276, IMG submission 204542) | Sediment microbial communities from Yellowstone Lake, YNP, Wyoming, USA - YL17G05_0 | ecosystem: Environmental > Aquatic > Freshwater > Lake > Sediment | place: USA: Wyoming | collected... | reverse complement strand
AAAAACGAAAAGGTAAAAGAGCGTCTTAATGAGTTGATGAGCAAAACCGACAGGTTCGAATGGGACAGATGAACTAATTACCGATGATAGGCAGCCGTAAGCAACAGAAACAGGACTAAATGCGGAACGGGCTTCTATAATCTGTTCCGCATTTGTTCTATTTTGGTGGCCTGCCGAAGAATTCGTTTTTCCTTCCACGTCAGACCGTGAACGCCCTGCTTATGGACCTTTTCGAGAATCCGGTCTACCTCAACTTGCAGCCGGCGTTCAGCGGCTATTTTCTTTTCCCACCGCACTGAGCGGATTTTCAATCTCCACTCTGCCCGCCATGATTGTGAAAACACATAAACAGCGCCCGTTACCATACCCGCCAAATGTGCCGCCTCACCGCCCGCATTTACCCCTCTGCTTATAACAGCAATAAGATATATAGCCGTAAAAGCAATTGCCGCTATTCTTATAGGCACAGGGAATACTAAAATAAAAACCACAAAATGCGGAAAAAGAATCGCACAGGCCGAAAGCATACCGAGTATCGCACCGGAAGCGCCTATCATTTGGCCGATGGGTAAAAACCTGATTGTTACGAGCAACGTATAAAACAGCCCCCCTGCAATACCGCAGGAAAGATAAAACACCAGAAACTTTCTGCTTCCCCAGTTCCGTTCGAGCATCGGCCCCAGAAAAAACAGACCTAACATATTAAAAAGAATGTGCATTATTCCGCCGTGCAGGAATTGATATGTAACCAGCCTCCACAACTGAAGCATCGTCGACAAAGATGCCGGAAAAACTGAAAACCACCCCGTCAGCATTTCATCCATCCCCAACGCCTGCAGCAAATACACAGTTGCGTTGATAAGCAAAAGCCATTTGACCGCGGGCGTCATTTCAGGGAAAGACATCCCCATCGAAGAATTATCAGATAAAAAGTCTGATTTTTTATGTTCGTAATTTCTGTCGTAAAAACCCATATTTCAAAACTTCACATTAAAACTTATGCTTAAATATCTTTTGCCGTCTTATCAGGTTTTATCTTTGCTAATATTATCATTAAAATGATTCCAAAAACCATTAAAATGGCGCTTATGTTCTGTGAAATCGTCAAACTATCGAACTCAAAAGGATTATCGTCCCGCAGAAATTCTATCGAAAACCGGCTGATGCCATACAATATAAACGTAAGTGCGAACGTAGAACCGGCTTTAGTAAATAAGCCTTCCGACCCCTTGCGTTTCGCCGCCCGCTGCGACCTGCGCCAAAAGAGATAAAGCAAAATACTATTGCCAAACAAAGCCGCCGATTCATATAACTGGGTCGGATGAACCGGCAGACAACGATATTCGCTTTTTACGAGTTTCCTTTGCTCTTCTGTTAATTCTTCGTATGGTTTTAGCTCCGAATATCGCACATTGTTTTTATCGAAAGAATGAAAGAACTCAGGTGGTAGTTCCATATAAGGCTGAAACCGCTTTCTCGCAGGGTCAGGATTTATCTGATTGCAATAACTGTATGAGCCGTATGGAAAACGAACGGCCCAGGGTAAATTTATCGGCTTACCGAAACAGCATCCGTTCAGGAAACAGCCTATTCTGCCGAACCCCGCCGCCAGCATCAAACAGATAGCAATAATATCGAGATACTGCCGGACAGGAAGTTTGTGGTGCCTCATATAAAAAACAAGAACAACAGTAGCCAAAAACACACCGCCCAGAAATTCCAGCCCTCCCTGCCAAATGGCAAAAACACTGAGCAACCTTCCCTCGAACTGCTCAAAGTGATGCATCACATAGAATATTCGCGACCCGACCACGCCTGCAATAAGAGCATAAAGGGCGGCATTGGTGATAAACTGAGGCGGTGATGCAATATTGTGGCTTAGATGTTTTATTAAAAAGACCGCTGCAAGAAAACCGACCACAAGCATCAGGCCGTAACTCTTAACGGTCAGATAGGTAAACGGTATTTTAAAAAGTTCGGGATACATTATGGGATTTCAGATTTCGGACTGCCTGTTTCCGCCTTTCGGCAATCAGCAGCCATCCGTTGATTTCCGCTGTTTGCCCCTGATTTTGTTATTCTCATCAAGAATAACAACTTTAGGTTTTATCCTGCCGGCCTCTTTGGGCGTATAATATCCGAAGCTAAGGATAATAATAGTATCTTTTCGCTTAACCAATCTTGCGGCAGCACCAAGTATCACGATTTTGCCCGAATTGGCCAGTGCCGGCACTGCGTATGTTTCCAGCCGGTTGCCGTTATTCACATCCGCCACCAGAACGGATTCGTAAGGCAGGATGCCCGCCGCCTTCATAAGGGCTGAATCTATCGCTATACTGCCCGGATAACGCAGCTTCGTTTCCGTAACCGTCGCACGGTGCAGTTTACTTTTCAGCATTTTTACAAGCATAATTAAATACCTATTATACAATCATTTATCGCCGGCGTCCAGCAGAACGTTGTCAATCAGCCGTGTTGTGCCGATTCTGACAGCAACTGCTGCAAGCACCTTGCTGCCAAGCTGCTTCATCGGCTCAAGAGTTTCCGCATCTACGATGCTTATATATTCTATTTTTATCGAAGGGACATTGTTCAGTATCCTGCGCATCTGCGCTGCAATTTTATCGCTGTCTTTTTCGCCTTCCGCCGCCATCTGCCGGCATTTCTGCAACGACTTATAAAGGTAAGCCGCATATTTTCTTTCATTCTCGCTCAGGTATTGATTTCTGCTGCTCATCGCCAGCCCGTCAGATTCTCTCACAGTAGGACAGACAGCGATTTTCAGCGGCATATTCAAATCGGCAACCATTCGCTTAACGATAACGGATTGCTGTGCGTCCTTTTGCCCGAAAAATGCGATGTCCGGTATAACAATATTGAATAGTTTCGCACAAACGGTCGCCACGCCGCGAAAATGCCCCGGCCGGAATTCGCCGCATAACGGCTCGCCGATTTTCTCAACGTTCACCCATATAAGATTACCCTCGCCATACATCTCTTTCGGCGCAGGAACGAAAACAACGTCAACACCTGCTTTCCTGCAAATTGCAAGGTCTGCTTTAAGCGGACGCGGGTATTTCTTAAAATCTTCTGCCGGCCCAAACTGCGTTGGGTTGACAAAAATGCTTACTACGACAAAATCAGTTTTTTTCACTGCCGTCTTAATTAACGAAATATGTCCTTTGTGCAGCGCACCCATCGTAGGCACAAATCCTATTGTCCTGCCCCTGCTGCGGGCTGCCTTCACTAATTTTCTTACCGCTTTTATGGTTCTCGCAATCTTCATATTGTCGCCGTATATTGTTTAATCTGATTTACCAGATTATCAATGTCCCCACCTCTGTTACAATCGAATTCTGTCATTGATATCCGAATGACCGGACTCTTTTTCCAACCGGCAAAAAGCTGCTCATAATCGCGGTCAAGCTCCTGCAGAAATTCCAGTTCAATTTTCTGCTCATAAGGCCGATTTCGTCTGTGAATGCGTTCAAGGCATTTTCGGGCAGTGTCTTTCAGGTATATCACTACTGCCGGCGTAATAACTTTGGCCGCCATCAGCGGATAAATCTTCTCATACACCGATAACTGCTCCGCATTAAGCAGTCTTTTTGCGTAAATAACTTCCTTGTCGAAAACATAATCGCTTACGGTAATTTTTCCCCTCTCCAAAATATCAGTATTCAACTGCTCCACCCTGCTGGTCAGAAAATACAACTGGGAATCAAGAGCCAGTTCTTTTTCGCCCGCATAGACGTGCGGCAAAAACGGGTTTGTGTCGTAAGGCTCAAGTATCAGTTTACAGCCTAACAACTCCGATAATTTTTTGGCCACGGTAGTTTTGCCCACGCCTATATTGCCAGCGATACCTACAAGCTGCGGTTTTTGCGGATTAAGGACAAAATCTCCTCCGTTAAGTCTCGCCGCCAGTTCATTAACAGTTATATTCATCACAGGATGTATTAATTCTCCGTTAAGCTGATAAAGTCCCTTAAGCACAAATGAGCGCAGATGCATCTGCGGATGAGGTATTGTCAAATCAGGACTGTTTATAATCTTTTGCCCAAATAACAGGATGTCCAAATCAATTGTTCTCGGTGACCATTTTTCCTGCCTTACCCTGCCAAAGAGCGAATTTTCAATACCAATCAGCATTTTATGCAAATCCTCCGCACTCAAGGTTGTTTTTATTTCCGCCGCTGCATTCAGATAGTCAGGCTGATTTGCCCCTCCCAGCGGCGAAGTTTCAATTATGTTACTCACCTTGCACACTTCGATTTGGCCGCTCTCAGCTAATGCTAGGACAGCCTTTTGAATAAATCCTTTGCGCTCGCCGAGATTGCTTCCCAGCCCGATATATGCTGTTATTGGTTCAGTCATTTTTTCAAAGCGTGGCAAAACGTCTCATTGCCTCTTTCACATCGTCCGGCCTGCCGAAAGCAGTGAGACGCAGATACCCTTCTCCGTTCGGCCCGAAACCTGCGCCGGGTGCGCTGACGACGTTGGCCTTCTGCAGCAGTTTATCAAAGAACTCCCACGACCCGATTCCGTCAGGCGTTTTCAGCCATATATACGGCGCATTGATTCCGCCGTAGACCTGATAGCCGAGTTCAGAAAGCGATTTGCGAATCAACGCTGCATTGGACATATAAATGCCGATAATCCGCCGCACCTGCTTTCTCCCTTGCGGCGTATAAACCGCCGCCGCTCCCGCCTGCGATATATAAGATGCCCCGTTAAATTTTGTGCTGTGCCGCCTGTTCCATAACGGATTCAAATCGACCGCTTTGCCGTCCTTCGTATATGCTTTGACTTGCTTCGGCACAACCGTGAATGCACATCGCACTCCCGTAAATCCCGCCGTCTTCGAGAAACTGCGAAACTCAATCGCCACTTCCTTCGCACCCTCAACTTCATAAATTGAATGTGGTATCTCAGGGTCTGTAATATAAGCCTCGTAAGCAGCATCGAAAAGAATTATCGCCTTGTTATTGCGTGCGTAATCAACCCATTTCTTCAACACCTCTTTCGTCGCCACCGCTCCCGTAGGGTTATTCGGAAAACACAGGTAAATAATGTCCACCTGACCTTTTGGCAATTCGGGAATAAAATCATTTTCCGCAGTGCAGGGCATATATACTATTCCGCCGTATCTGCCGTCCTGACCTGCCTGCCCCGTTCTGCCCGCCATAACGTTGGTGTCAACGTATGCCGGATACACAGGGTCAGCAACAGCGATAATGTTGTCTACGCCGAACAATTCCTGTATATTGCCCGTATCGCATTTGGCCCCATCGCTGATAAAAACCTCGCTTTTGTCTAATTCTATGCCGCGACTTTTAAAATCATTTTCTATTATCGCATTGATTAAAAAATCATATCCTTCGCCCGGCCCATACCCGTGAAAGCCCTCTTCACTGCCCATATCGGCGACGGCCTTTTTCATCGCCCTGATTATCGCAGGCGTCAACGGTTGCGTAACATCGCCTATGCCGAGGCTGATTATCTTCGCATTCGGATTTTGCGACTGGAACGCACGCACTCGCCGACCTATTTCAGGAAATAAGTATCCCGACCGCAGCTTCAGAAAATTCTCATTTACTATTGCCATTATTTTTCCTCTTTAAAAACAAGTTCAATGTCGCCATTTTATTAGCAGATACAACCGGCGTCAACATCTCAATTGAACGATAACCATCCCAAATGCGATGTAATATCCTTCCATCAAAAAGCGTTGTATGTATAATATATACCCAAAATGAAAAACAGAATCCATCAGTTTTGGGAGAAAGGTTATCTTTATATCATCATTGCTTCGCTGCTCTGTATCATCTACTGTCTGAACAGCCGCGTGGGAATTTATGACTGGAAGAAAGAGACAGCTTACTTCCAGTATATAAAAACATCTTTTAATACCTTTCAGACTTTCCCGCTTTTCTGGTGGAGCAGACTGGATATTATTTCCCGGTACCCGGCCATTCGTCATACCTGCAATTTTTTCGGCAATCCGGAAACAATGCTCTTATCGCCTTTCACTCCTTTTCTTTTGTTTATGAACATTATTTACTATATCAAGCTGCTTTATGTCATTCATTTCACAATAGGCTTAGTCGGTCTTTTTCTCCTGCGAAACGCCCTTCGATGGAACGATTTACAGTTTCGCACTTATGCTTCTCTTTTTTTATTATCACCCATAATCATCCAGCACACAGCCATCGGATACACACCGTGGCTTAATCTTTTTTTCTTTCCTTTACTTGTGTATTTCCTCGCCTGTCGAAGAATTTTTTTCAGCTCATTTGGCATATCTGCCATATTGGCCTTATCTCTTCTGCAGGGCGGCTCACACGTATTTATCTGGTTTGCAATCTTCGTGATTCTTTATGACATCTCTAATGTATTTCTCGAACGCAATTGGCGATATTTATTTCACATCCTGATTATCATTACTCTGACTCCTTTGCTTTCCTTCGCGCGCATATACACAACCGCACAAGCTTATACAGATTTTCATCAGCCCTTCCAGCCAGGTTATAATCCCGTAAATTTCTTAACCTGGACGATAATACCGCCTCTCTGGATTGTCCCCTTAAACATTTTTTTCATCAAAAAAGTCTGGTTCGACGTCCCCGCCTGGGACGGCGCAATATTCTGGGGCCTTTTAATTATTTTGATTCCGCTTATGATAATAAAATATAAAAATTACAGGAACACTGCCCCTGCCGTAAAATCGAATCAAAAATCAGGATTGAATTATGATTCCGTCCTCGTTTCCTCATCAATTTTATTTCTTCTGTCTTTCTTTACCATTTTCGAGTTTATCATAAAAACTGTCAACACCGTTCTAAATGCACCTTTTATTGAAAGCGCAGAAAAATATCCGTTTCGTCTTGCGATACCGGCTTTTTTGGGGTTCTCAATTCTTATTGCTCATTTCTCGAATAACATCTGGCAGACAATAGACGGCTGGCTTAAGAATAAATGGGGCGGTAGGTTAATCAGTCATTATATCGCAACTACATCTTTCGCAAAAATTATGATGTATTTTTTTGTCATCTTCTTTATCGTAACCTTTTTTGCATCAGCGTTTGGTTTTATCTTCGCCCAGTCCATCTTGTCCTGGTTGATGAATACAATCCAAAACGCCCACGCCGGTGCAGGCAGCCAATGGCTTATAAAAAAAATTGAGCAGATGCAACTCTCACAGAATGCGGTGCTTACAGGGTATTTCCAATCACTGCTTGCATTGTTGGTAATCTGTATCTTTTCATTTATCATATTCTTGATTTTGAAAGCTTATTTAAAATACATATTCCTCTTTAAAAAAACGCCTTACATTTTATTTGAGATGATTCTGGTATTACCCTTGCTGTTTTCCAGCCTTATGTGGCTCGCTCTGGCATTATCCAATCCGCACTATATATATCAAACACAGCGTGTTTTACCTCCGCGGATTAAAATCACTCCCGACCTGCCCAATGTAGAAACTAAGGCAGATGCCACGCCTCAAAAGCTGACCATATATCCGGTTAAAAATCCTGCAATACGCGAGTATATTCTTGCCGGCGTCCCTGCCGCAGACGGAAAATTTTTGGATGTAGCCTCGAAAAATGCTTCTTTATCCGAATCGGACGGCTCACTATCAATTTTGCCGTTGGATAGCAGTCCGATAATTTTGGAAGTTAAATCTGCAAACTATATGAATGCTTTATACCTAACCCTCGCTGCCTGGCTTGCTTTAATTTGTGCCTTTATTGTGAACAGCCTTTTTCACCGCAGGTCGAAACATTCCCCCTGACCGTCGACAAAATAGCCACAGTTTAGCCTCCTCACCAATCTGCGGGCATAACTGCTTCTTCCCGCCATATTTGATTGGCAGGCTATTAGTAACCATAATACAAATACTGGAAAAAAGGCGGGATTGACGATATAATATCTCAAGAGAATTTTTTTCAAGGATGGTTGTTATGTTAGGGGTAGTAGTCAGGCCGGACATTCATAAAAAACTGGAAATACTCAGTGCCGACGCCCAATATGATTTGGCCTGTGCGTGCGGAAGCTGTAAAGAAGAACACCGCAAACAAAGCAACAGCGGAAAATGGATTTATCCGGTTGCTCTGCCGAACGGCGGAAAAAGCACGCTGTTCAAAACGTTAATCTCCAATGTATGCGGCAATGACTGCAAATATTGTCCGCTAAGAGAAAAAATGGACGTGCGAAGATGCAGCCTGACGCCGGAAGAAACGGCAAAAATATTTTTGGATTACTACAACGGCGGAGAGGTCTTCGGATTATTCCTCAGCTCCGGCGTGCAAGGGTCGGCTGATTCGACAATGGCCAAACTCAATACAACAGCCCAAATCCTGCGTAAGAAATACCAATATCGAGGATATATTCACCTTAAAATTATTCCCGGCGCAAGCAACGCGGCAATCGAAGAGGCGGTATCATTAGCCAGCGCTGTGTCACTGAATATCGAGACGCCTGGCGAAAAACATCTGGCGAAATTATCGGACAGGAAAAATTATATCCGCGACATTATCGAGCCAATAAAACTAATCAGCAGGCTGACTGCCGCCGGTGCAAAATGTGCCGACTGTAAGCAAACGACGCAATTTGTCGTTGGGGCGGCAGCGGAATCAGATGCGGAGATTATCAAGTATATGTGGGGACTATACGACCGGCTGAATATGCACCGGATATACTTCAGCGCATATCAAAAAGGCTTAGGCGACGGGTCTTTGCCGGGTGAACAGGCCAAACAGGAAGACCCAACAGGCATACTCAGGCGAGAACATCGTTTATATCAGGTAGATTTTCTGATGCGCAAATATGGCTTTGCTGATACGGACATTATTTTTGACGAACAAGGCAATCTGTCATTATCTGTCGACCCTAAGGAGGCGTGGGCGCAAAGGCATCCGGAAAAGTTTCCTGTAAATATAAACTCGGCATCGAGATTGGAGCTTTTGCGGGTGCCGGGAATCGGGCCGACGACAGCGAAAAGAATTTTAGAGCTGCGAAAATGGGGAAAGATAAATCAGATTGAAGATTTAGGTAAGGCGGGAGCAAGGCTGGAGAAAGTGAACAGATATGTTGCGTTTTGAGGGCAGACAGGAAAAACAAATCTCAAATCCTAATTCAAAGGGATTATTTCGATGCGTTTGCGGGGGTTTGGGAGGCGACGACCTGATTACGGCCATTGTGTTTGGCCTGGTAAAGTGCGGCGTCGGCACGCTTCAATATGTCTTCAACAGTATCATCGGGGGAGCCGAGCCATTCGGCTATGCCGCAGCTTATCGTTATCGGATGTGTATTTGGCATTAAAAGCGTCTCAACCTCGTGCCGGAGTCTTTCGAGCATATCGGTGGCGTCTGTGATATTTGTTTCGGGCATAAGCATAACAAATTCATCGCCGCCATAACGTGCAACCGTGTCAGTAACTCTTGCGTTTCGGAGCATAAATCTTGCAAGCAGTTGTAATGCCCTGTCACCGGCGGCGTGGCCTGCGGTGTCGTTTATCTCTTTGAATTTGTCCAAATCCACAATAGCGATGGAAAAATTATGATTATACCTGATAGCCCTTGCATACTCAGCATTGAGCACTTTATCAAGGACGCGTCTTGAGGCGGTGCCTGTCAGGACGTCCGTTTCGCTGTCGTGGCGTGCCTGCTGATAATCCTGATAGAGCCTGGCGTTTGTGAGATTAACGTTAAGGACTTCCTGTAGAAGTGAGGCTTTATATAACTGTAGTTTTTCGGATTCAGGAGAGAATGGTTTAAGTCCGCACATACACAAGAAACCCCTCCCCGCCGGGCAGTCAGCATTATTTTCCTCATCCTGCTCATAAATGCTGAGTGGAATAATCAGTCTCGGCAACTGACCGCCAAGCTTTTCACACTGGGGGCAGGTTTTGTCGCAGACAATCTGCACTTCAGGCGACACCAGTTTTGTGCGGCTCAACTCAAGGAGACCTGCCTCAGTAAGTGGACAGTTTTTACGGTAAATTATGGCAGATGAAGAGTTTTTTTGGGGGAAATAAAGGACTGCCCGTCCTGTGCTGAAGCTTTTAGGGACTTCGTTTACCGCCAGGGCAGCAACATCTTCGAAATCGAGGCTTTTTAAGCCTGTCGAAAGCATCGCAAGCTGTTCTGCGGCAGTTTTCATCGCTTTGCTGGTGCGGAGCTGATAAGCGATGATGTCGCGGCTGGAGACCATAGAAACGGGTGCGCCATTTTCAATAACGGGAATGTGGCGAATTTTGTACTCGTCCATAAGCTGTTCGACTTTGGTTATAGGGGTATCCATTGTGCAGGAAATTGTGTCGCGTGTCATAATATCACGAACGAAAACCTTGTTTGGAAGCATCATCGTATTGCATACCTTGGCGAGCATATCACGTTCGGACAGGATGCCCGAAAATTTACCCTGTGAATCAAAGACAAGGAGACATCCGACCTGATTATCGGTCATTTTTTTGGCGGCTTCCGTAACGGCGGCACTTTCCTCGATTATGAGAAGTTTATCCGACCGTTTTATAAACTGTTCAATGTCTCTGACCGTTGGCTGCATCGCCATATTC
>Ga0315276_10006776_pt1 | contig 10579 bp, 11 predicted proteins | sample YL17G05_0_MG_FD_204542 | JGI IMG/M metagenome (GOLD analysis project Ga0315276, IMG submission 204542) | Sediment microbial communities from Yellowstone Lake, YNP, Wyoming, USA - YL17G05_0 | ecosystem: Environmental > Aquatic > Freshwater > Lake > Sediment | place: USA: Wyoming | collected... | reverse complement strand
CGCCCTGCTGGCCGGTGTCGTGGATCGCGACGATGTTGGGGTGCGAGAGCGCCGCCACCGCCTTCGCCTCGGCCTGGAAGCGGGCGAGCGAGTCGGCGTCATCGGCGAAGTGCTCCGGGAGCACCTTGATCGCCACGTCGCGCTCGAGGCGGGGGTCGCGGGCGCGGTAGACCTCCCCCATCCCCCCGGCGCCGAGCGGCGCCAGGATCTCGTACGGTCCGAGGCGGTGGCCGGCCGCGAGGCTCATGGCGGCGCCACCATCCAGACGTCGGCCTCCTCGGACTGCTCCACGTAGGTGAGCCAGCGGCCGTCCGCCGAGAGGGAGGGGCCCTGTCCCCGCGCGAGGTCCCGGGCCTCGCCCGACCGCGCGTCCACGACCTGGATCTCCCGGGGCGTCCCGACCACGAGGCGCGCCGCGTCGAGCCAGAGGACCTCTGAGCCGACCTGGTCGCCGAGCCGGCGGTAGGTGCCCGAGACGAGCGAGAGCACGTAGAGCCCGCGCCACACGCCGCCGGGGTCGACGGCGAACCCGGCGAGGGCCTTTCCGTCCGGCGACCAGGAGCGCGCGCAGAGAGAATGGGTCGCGTCGATCGGGGCCAGGCGGCGCGCGGCCGCCTCGCCGACGGGCTGCCGCAGGTCGATGCGCCACGCCTGCTCGTCCAGTCCCGCGCACGACGCCATCTCGGCGCCGTCGGGGGACCAGCTGGGGAACGTCAGCCCACCGGGGAGTGCCGTCATTCGCTTCAGCTCGCTCCCGTCCGGCCGGACCGTGAAGGCCTGGTAGTCGTCTTCGCGGTTCGAATAGAAAGCGAGGCGACGGCCGTCCGGCGACCAGGTCACGCCGCGGTCGCGGAATGCATCGTCGGTGAGCTGGCGAAAGCCCGTCCCGTCGGCCCGGACGACGAAGAGGTCCTCGCGGCCGGAGGTCGTGAAGGCGATCCACTCCCCGTCCGGGGAGAGCGCCTGGTCGCGCAGCTCCAGCGAGCCGCGGAGCACGACCGCCGCCGCGCCCGAGACCCTCGCCCGGACCGGGTCGAGCGCCACCCGCATCAGCGTCGTGCGCACCTCGCGATTGGCGTAGGCGAGGGTCCGCCCGTCACCCGAGAGGCTGGCGTGGCCCGCCCACCCGGAGGGGACGGAGAGTGGCACCGGCGGACCGAGCACCTTCCCGCTGGCTTCGTCGATCGCGACCCGCCACAGGTTCATCGTCCCGCCGCGGTCGCTCGAGATGGTGATGTGCCGGCCATCGGGCGACCAGACCGGGTCCCAGTCGATGGCCGCGTCGGTCGTCACCGCGACGGCACCCCCCCCGGCCGCCGCTATCGTGAACACGTCCCGCTGGCCCCCGATGGACAGGCCCCAGTAGGCGATGCGTTGGCCGTGGGGCGACCAGCGGGGCTGGACGGCGTCGCCGGGGGTCTCGATCCGGCGCCGGGCCCCGGAAGAGACGTCGATCGCCCACAGCTCGCCCGTCCCCGAGCGGCTCGCGACCTCGCTCCAACTCGCCGTGGACACGACGATCTCCCGCCCGTCCGGCGACCAGCTCGGGTTGTAGCCGAAGTCGGCCAGGCGCTTGACCGACTCGCCGGTCGAGCCCATGACGAAGAGGCCTCCGCCGTCGCGCTCAGACCGGAACGCGATCCGGCCGCCGTCCGGCGAGAAGGCCGGGTGGGTGTCGTCGCCCGGGGAGTCGGGCGTGAGGTTGATGGCATTCCCCCCGCCCACACGCTGGATGAAGATGTCGCTCTCGTCGGGCACGGCGGCGCCGGCGGCCACGAAGGCGAGCGTCTTCCCGTCCGGGGAGAGCTGCGGCCAGCGCTCGGGCCCGGGCCGGTTGGTGAGGCGGAGGACGGCGCCGGGCGCGGCGGCCGTGCCGGCGGCCCCCGGAGCCCGACGCTCCAGGAGGCGGCCGGCCTGCACCGCGACCGCGAGGGCCACGAGTCCGGCCGCGCCCCAGGCCAGCGGCCGCCAGCGAGGCCGCTTCTCCGGGACCGCCACCGCGACCCCGGCCGCGCTCCGGCTCGAGGCCCCCGACGCCGTCTCGAGCGCGAAGGCCAGGTCGTGCGCGGTGCGGAAGCGGCGGTCCGGGCTCTTCTCCAGGCAGTGGTCCACGATGCGCTCGAGGGCGAGCGGGATCCCCTCGTGGACGCTCGCGGGCTCGGGCGGGTCCGCGCGGAGGATCGCGGTCATCGTCTCCGCCGCCGTCTCCCCCCGGAAGGCGCGCTTGCCCGTGAGCATTTCGTAGAGCACCGCGCCGAAGGAGAAGATGTCGGAGCGCGCGTCGGCCTCCTGACCCTTCACCTGCTCGGGCGACATGTAGCCGACCGTCCCGAGCACCGTGCCCGGCTCGGTGCCGGGGGCGAGGGTGGGCGAGACGCTGTCGTCGCCGCTCGAGGTGAGCAGGCTCGAGGCCTGCCGCGCGAGGCCGAAGTCGAGCACCTTCACGCGCCCCTCACGGGTCACGAACACGTTGTCCGGCTTCACGTCGCGGTGCACGACGCCCTTGTCGTGCGCGGCGGCGAGGGCCTGGGCGAGTTGAAGGGCGTACTCGGTCGTCCGGCGCGGTGCGAGCGGCCCCGTGGCCAGCCGGCTGCGGAGGGTCTCCCCCTCGAGGAGCTCCATCGCGGCGAAGGTCTGGCCGCCGTCGGTCCCGAAGTCGTGGATCGAGAGGATGCCGGGGTGCGAGAGCGAGGCCACCGCACGAGCCTCGCGCTCGAAGCGCGCGCGCAGCTCGGGGCTGCCGGCGACGCTCTCCGGCAGCACCTTCAGGGCGACGTCGCGTCCGAGCCGGGTGTCGGTCGCACGGTACACATCGCCCATGCCTCCCGCGCCGAGGGGGGACACGATCCGGTAGGGTCCGAGGCTGCGGCCGGGCTCGAGTGCCATGTGTTGTCGCGGGACGCTTTTGCCGGGGAGTCTAGGCCAATCGGACCAGGCCCACAACCACAATCCATGGTTGGATCATTCAGTCCTCCCCGAGCCGCGCAGGACCTTCTCCATCTTCCGACCCTTCGCCAACTCATCGACCAGCTTGTCCAAGTACCGGACTTGCCGGGTCAGAGGATCCTCGATCTCCTCGACCCGATACCCGCAGATGACTCCAGTGATGAGATGAGCATTGGGGTGGAGCGAAGCGTCTCGGAAGAACTCTTCAAAGGTCACCTTCTTCTCGATCAGTTCCCGCAGCTTCCTGGTATCAAAGCCCGTCAGCCACTCTATGACCTTTTGCAGCTCGTCCTTTGTTCTGCCTTTCTTCTCTACCTTTGCGACGTACATAGGGTAGACCGAGGCAAAGGTCATTCGAGCCACTCGCTGATGCTGTGCGTCGGACTTGTTCATGCCTTACACCTCGCCAACCCCTCGACGCCCGGCCCTACCTCGTCCCCCTGTGCCCGCCGCTCTTCCGCAGCCAACTTGCGGCCTTTTTCTCATGACCTGCCGTTTCCCTTCGACAAGTTGCGGGATTTTCGCATGAGCTGCTGGGCTCGGGATCCGACCGAGGGCTGAGCGGCTACTGGCCGAGCGGCACGAGCTCGACCCGGCGGAAGTGGATCTCGCCGCCCTCGGACTGGAGTCCGATCCGGCCGGGGAGGACGGTGGCGGCCTTCGCCTCGTTGACCTTCTTCCCGTTCACGTGGACGACGACGGACGGCCCATCCACGGTGATCTCGTAGAGGTTCCACTCGCCCTCGGGCTTCTCGGCGGCCTCGGTCTTCGTGAAACCCACCATGTCCCCCAGCATCGGGTCCGCCTTCTTCTCCCGGCGGCGCGCGGGGTCCCCGTCGAGCGTCATCCCCCAGAAGCCGTAGAGGTCCCCGGCGTCGCCCGCCCTCAGCTGCGCCTCGAGCGCCCGCGGGATGGGCCGGGGCCCACCGTTCACCCGGAGGAGGACGCCGCTGTTCGGGACCTTGCCGAGGCGGGCGGCGGCGCCCGCGGCCCAGCGCCACTCGACCACGAGCCGGAAGCTCGTGTGCTCGGCCGTCGTTTGCAGGAACCCGAGGGGCTCGCCCCGACACACGAGGACGCCGTCGCGGACGCTCCAGACCTCTTCCATGCGGACCTTCGGGTCGACGAGGACGTGGGTCCAGCCCGAGAGGTCCTTTCCGTTGAAGAGGCGGACGGCGTCCGCCGGGGCGGCGACCGCCGCGCCGGCGACGAGAGCGAGCGGCAGGGCGAGGAGAAGCGACGGGCGGCGGCGAGCGGTCATGGTGTGGCCTCCTTTGACGAAACAGAGCATCCTACCCCGCGAAGTCCTCCTCGAGACCCACCCGGTGCTCGCCTCGCCAGGGCCGCGTGAACACTGGATATGGCCCACGACTTTCGGAACAGAGCGACTGACATTTCCCGGACGGCTTGTAGAAATCCGGTCTGGCCGTTCGTCGTTGTAGTGGAGGCCGGGCAGAGAACCCGCCTGAAGGACCATAACAGGAGAACACATGCCGCAGTATCTGGTTGCCATTCAACACCCCGAGAACTACGACCCGTCGCTGGAAGGTGAAGCGATGATTCGCGACATCGGCGCACTCAACGAAGAGATGGATGCCGCAGGCGCCCGGTTCTTCGCAGGCGGTCTGGAATCGGCAGGCCACGCGAAATCGCTGCGCAAGCAGCCCGACGGCGACGTCACCATCACCGACGGCCCCTACCTCGAAGCCAAGGAACACATCGGCGGCTTCTGGATCCTCCAGTGCGCCGACATGGACGAAGCGCTGGCTTGGGCACGCAAGGCCGTCGTCGCCTGCCGGGTACCTGTCGAGGTACGAGCGTTCCTCAGAATCCGGCCGAACTAATAGAATTCCGGTCTGCCCGCTCGTCGTTGTAGTGAGGGCCGGGCAGAGAACCCCGCCTGAAGGACAGGAGAAGACAATGCCTCAGTTCTTGGTTGCTGGTTACCTCCCCGATGATTTCGACCCGTCCCAAGCGGACGAAGCGATGGGCCGCGAGATCCACGCGCTCAACAAAGAGATGATTGCCGCCGGCGTCAGGAAATTCGCTTGCGGCCTTGGGTCCGCGAAGTCGCTGCGACCTCAGGCCGATGGTGGAGTCCTCATCACCGACGGGCCGTACCTCGAGACCAAGGAACACATCGGCGGTTTCTGGATACTGGAATGCGCTGACATGGACGAGGCGGTGGCGTGGGCGCGCAAAGGCGTCGCCGCCACTCGGGGGCAGGTCGAGGTGCGAGAGATCTTCTTCAATCCGGCAACCGACTAGACGCTGCTCGAACCCCAGGAGCACTCGATGCGTTTCATGATGATGGTGATCCCCGAAGGATATGGATCGGCTGCGCCGGATGCGGCACCGAGCGCGGAAGCAGTGGCGAGGATGATGCAGTTCAACAAGTCGTTGCAGAAGGCGGGAGTCCTGCTCGCACTGGATGGACTGTTTCCTCCTTCCACGGGAGCACGCATCTCCTACAGGGACGGCAAGCCGACGGTGACCGACGGGCCGTTTGCGGAGACGAAAGAAGTCATCGGCGGCTACTGGATCATCCAGGTGCGCTCACGCGAAGAGGCCATCGAATGGGCAAAGCGGGCACCCATGTCCAACACCGAGGTGATCGAAGTTCGCCAGATTCACGAGATGTCCGACTTTCCCGAAGACGTCCAGAAGGCGGCGGAAGGGTTCGAGCACCTGAACCGGTAGCCTCATGCGCATGAGCGATGTCCACAAGACGATCGATGCCGTGTGGAAGATCGAGTCCACACGCCTCATCGCCGCGATTGCCCGCGTCACCCACGATATCGGCATAGCCGAGGAGCTGGCCCAGGATGCGCTCGTGACTGCCCTCGACGTCTGGCCCGAGGCAGGCATCCCCGACAATCCCGGGGCATGGCTGATGACGGCGGCGAAGCGGCGCGCGATCGATTCGTTGCGGCGCGGCCGCATGCTCTTACGAAAGCACGAAGAGGTTGCCCGCGAGCTGGAGTGGCAACAGCAGCGGCTTGGAGACGCCTTGGAGCGCGCGCTGGATGAGGTGATCGATGATGACGTGCTGCGGCTCATCTTCACCGCGTGCCATCCCGTGCTCGCGGTGGAAGGACGCATCGCGCTCACGTTGCGCCTGATCGGCGGCCTCACCACGTCGGAGATCGCGCGGGCGTTTCTCGTGCCGGAGAAGACGCTGGGCCAGCGGATCGCTCGCGCCAAGAAGACCCTCTCGGAGGCACACGTTCCCTTTGAGACGCCGAGTGGGGAAGAGTTGCGTTTCCGCGTTGAGTCCGTGCTCATGGTGGTCTACCTGATCTTCAACGAGGGCTACACCGCGACCTCGGGCGATGAATGGATGCGGGCAGGCCTCTCTGAAGAGGCGCTGCGCCTGGGGCGCATGCTGGGGCAACTTCTCCCCGGCGAATCCGAAGCTCATGCACTCGTGGCATTGATGGAGTTGCAGGCATCGCGCAACGCAGCGCGCCGGGGCAAGAGCGGCGAAGCCGTCCTATTGCCGGATCAGGACCGCTCCTTGTGGGACCACGCGCAGATCCAGCGAGGAATGACCGCGCTCGAACGAGCGCAGGGACTAGGCGGTGGCGCGAAACCCTACGCGTTGCAGGCAGCCATTGCCGCGTGTCACATGCGCGCCCGCACCGCCGAAGAGACGGACTGGGACCGCGTCGTCGTTCTCTACGGCGCCTTGCTGCAGGTCAATCCATCTCCGATCGTGGCGCTCAACCGCGCAGTCGCCGTCGGCATGGTCCAAGGCCCAGCCGCAGGACTCGACGCACTCGACGCAGCCACCACCCTCGCCGGTGACTCTGCGCTGGCCGGCTACCACCTCTTTCCAAGCGTTCGCGGAGACCTGCTGATGAAGCTGGGCAGGCTCTCTGAGGCACGTGAAGAAATCCAACGCGCCATCGCAATGACGAAGAACCTGCGGGAACAGGAGTTGCTGGCGAACAGGTTGAAGCAACTGGAGAAGGCGGCGGCCGGGTAGGATCAGGCCGCCAGGGAATCTCGAGAGGAAGGGAGCTCAGCGTGGGGAATGTGCTTGCCGCGGTGATGGCCGGCGCGCTGCTGGGGGCGAGAGCCCAGAGCACGGCGCCGTCGCAAACGGACGCGTGCGCTCGCCTCGCCCAGCTCGCGCTGCCGCAAGCGAAGGTCGCGTCTGCGGGAACGGTCGCGGCCGGGGGGTTCACGCCGCCAGCCGGTCTGTCTCCCTGGCTGATTGGTGATCCAGCGCTCTACAAGTCGGTGCCCTCGTTCTGCCGAGTCGTGGTGGAGGCGACGCCCAGCGCGGATTCGTCCATCGCGATCGAGGTGTGGATGCCCGTCACGGCCTGGAACGGAAGATTTCGCGCCCAGGGGAACGGAGGGTTCGCCGGAGAGATCCACTTCGGCGCTTTGGGATCCACCGTTCGCCAAGGGTACGCCACGGCCGCCACGAACACGGGCCACTCCGGAAGCGGGCTGGACGCGAGCTGGGCCCTCGGGCATCCCGAGAAGGTGACCGACTTCGGCTTCCGCGGCATTCACACGATGACCGAGGTGGCCAAGGCCACGATCAAGGCGTTCTACGGCCGGGGTCCGCAGCAGTCGTACTTCGCGAGCTGCTCGAACGGGGGCCGGCAGGCGCTCATGGAGGCGCAGCGTTTTCCGGGAGACTACGACGGCATTCTCGCGGGCGCTCCCGCCAACTACTGGACGCGGCTGTTCACGAAAGCGCTAGCGGATTCGCAGGCGACGACCCTCGATCCCGGGGCCTACATCCCCGCCCGCAAGCTTCCCGCGATCGCGAAAGCGGTGAGCGGCGCTTGCGATGCCGGGGACGGTGTCGCCGACGGCGTCGTCGGCGATCCCTCTCGTTGCCTCTTCGATCCCGGCACGTTGACCTGCAAGGAAGGGGACTCCGATGCCTGCCTGACGACACCCCAGGTGACGGCGCTCCGGGCGCTCTACGCGGGGCCCCGCGATTCGCGCGGGGAGCGGATCTTCCCCGGCTACGTGCCGGGAGGCGAAGAGGGTGACGGGGGTTGGGGGCCCTGGATCACGGGCTCCGCTCCGGGCAACAGCCTCATGCTCGTCTTCGCTCTCGGCTACTTCTCCAACATGGTCTACGAGAAGGCCGATTGGGACTACCGGACGGCGAACGTCGAGCAGGCGCTCGCCGCGGCCGTGGAGAAGACGGCGCACAAGGTCGACGCGGCCGACCCGAACCTCCACGCCTTCAAGGAGCGCGGGGGAAAGCTGATCGTCTATCACGGCTGGAACGACCCCGCGATCTCGGCGTCGAGCGCCATCGAGTACTACGACAGCGTGGTGGGCCGGCTGGGACGCCAGGAGACGGACTCTTTCCTGCGGCTCTACATGGTTCCGGGGATGCAGCACTGCGGAGGCGGCCCCGGCCCGAGCTCCTTCGGCCAGGACGGCGAGGGTGTCCCGGCCGACCCAAGAGGCAACGTCCTCACGGCCCTCGAGCAGTGGGTCGAGAAGGGCACCGCCCCCACCACCCTCGTCGCCACGAAGTACGCGAGCGACCCGAAGAAGGAAGTGCTGGCGACCCGTCCTCTTTGCCCCCATCCCCATGTCGCGAGGTACAAGGGCGAGGGCGACCCCAACGATGCAGCGAGCTTCGCCTGCGCGCCTGCCAGCCCGTAGGAGCCGGCATGGCCGATCCGGCCCCTAAAGTCGCTCCGGGCCGGGCTGAGGGCGGCTTCACGTATACTCGACCCCGCGTTTCCCATACCCAGAAGAGGAGGCCCCATGAGCAACGAAGCCCCCGCGCGCCCCGGCCAGCTGATACTGGTGCCGGCCGTCATCACCCTCGCCGTCACTCTGCTGAGGCTCGTCGGAGAGCTGCAGGACTGGTCGCCCGCGCTCTTCAGCAAGGCGCCGGGCGGCGGAGGCTCTCCCGTCGGCATCTCGTGGCTCGTCCTGGTCTTCGGCGCCTGGTTCGGCTGGAAGCTGGGCAAGGCGGGCCAGGGACCGGGCGCGATCGGCCGTGCGCTGGGCCTGGCGATCCTCGCGTTCGCGATCCTGCCCGTCCTGGGCTTTGCCGCGATCGCACTCGGAATGGGCCCGCAGAGCATGAGCACGTTCGCCGTGTACGTGGTCGGGTCGATCGTGGGCCTCGTCGTGGGCCTGCGCGCCTGGCCCGCGCTCGGGCGCACGCTCCTCGCCTACGCCTTCGCCGCTCGCGTTCCGGTGGTGCTGGTCATGTTGGCCGCCATCCTCGGCAACTGGGGCACGCACTACGACGTCCCGCCCAGCCCGGAGTTCCCGCCGATGGCCCCGCTCGCGAAGTGGTTCGCCATCGGCGTCCTCCCGCAGATGAGCGTCTGGATCTGGTTCACGGTGGCGGTGGGCTCGCTCGTGGGCATCGTGGCCGGCGCGATCGCCAGCCGCGGCCGGGCCTCGGCCTGAGGAGGGACGCCATGGCCACCCTGGCGGTCGGGCGCGGGTCGAGAGAGCGCCTCTTCTACACGGGCGTCGCGATCGCGATGTTCGCGACGGTCTTCCTCGGCTTCGCGCGGAGCTTCTTCCTGCGGCCGTGGTTTCCCGACCTGCCGGCGCCCACCGAGCCGGTCTTCTTCGTGCACGGGGTGGTGTTCACGGCCTGGCTGGTGCTTCTCGTCGTGCAGCCCGCGCTGGTGGCCGTGCGCCGCACCGACCTGCATCGCAAGCTCGGCTGGCTCGGCGCGGGACTGGCCGTCGCCATGGTGGCCCTCGGGATCGTCGGCGCCCTGACCGCGGCCCGGCGCCCCACGGGCTTCGTCGGCATCCCCATCCCCCCGCTGCAGTTCCTCATCGTCCCGCTCTTCGACATGGTCCTGTTCGCCACGTTCGTCGCCCTGGCGATTGCCAGGCGGCGCGACACGCAGAGCCACAAGCGCTGGATGCTCCTCGCCTCGGTCAACCTGCTCGCCGCCGGGATCGCCCGCTGGCCGTTTGCCATGATGGCGGGCGGGCCGCCGGTGTACTTCGGGCTGGAGGACCTCTTCATCGTGGCCCTCGCGGCCTGGGACTTCCGGTCGCGCGGGCGCCTGCACCCGGCCACCCTCTGGGGCGGCCTGGCGATCATCGTCTCGCAGCCGCTGCGGCTCGTGCTGTCGGGCACGACGGCCTGGCTGGCGTTCGCCGGCTGGGCGGTCGGCCTGCTCGGATGAGCCTCGCCCCCGGCCAGCCTCTCGGGCCTTACGAGATCACCGCCCCCCTCGGCGCCGGGGGGATGGGCGAGGTCTACCGCGCGCGCGACACGAAGCTCCAGCGCGACGTCGCCATCAAGGTGCTTCCGGCGGAGGTCGCGCGGGACGAGGAACGCCTCGACGACGCAGACGGCAAGCCGTTCCTCGTCCTCGAGCTCGTCCCCGGGGAGGGCCTGGCCCAGAGGCTCAAGCGCGGGCCGATTCCCCTGGACGAAGGCTGGAGATCGTCCCGCCCGACCCCGCGGGCGTGCAGGGGATCGGCCCCATCCACATGAGCGCGGACGGGCGGGCGTACGTCTACTCCTACCGCCGCAAGCTCGACCAGCTGTACGTCGTGGAGGGCTTGCGGTAGCCGGGGATAGAATCCCGGCACCATGACCGCATCCGCGTCCCGCGCCCTCGCCCTTCTCGTCCTGGCTCTGGTCGCCGCCCCGCCG
>Ga0315276_10006773_pt1 | contig 10583 bp, 7 predicted proteins | sample YL17G05_0_MG_FD_204542 | JGI IMG/M metagenome (GOLD analysis project Ga0315276, IMG submission 204542) | Sediment microbial communities from Yellowstone Lake, YNP, Wyoming, USA - YL17G05_0 | ecosystem: Environmental > Aquatic > Freshwater > Lake > Sediment | place: USA: Wyoming | collected... | reverse complement strand
ACCGCGCGCGTCCAGGCCCGCCCGCATCGTCGCGAGGTGCGCCGCAAAGGCCAGCTTGGCCTCCTCGCCCACTTCCCGGGTGAGGTCCCGGTCGCCCATCGCCACGCCGACCTTCTGCAGGAAGGCGTTAGGTGGCTCCCCTCCCGCAAAGACCCACATCCAGTCGTTGGGCAGCTCGGTCACCGTTCCCGCCACGTCGATCAGGACCGACTTTTCCCGGACCTCGACCGGCTGCGATTGGAACAGCACGCGGATCTTGCGGCTCTGTATCGCCTCCCGGATGCGCTGGGCGTTGCGCTCCTTGATCCGGCTGAACTCCTCCTGCCGGTAGGAGAGCGTGATCTGGTTGCCCTTCTGGTAGGCCAGCCCCATCGCAGCCTCCACCGCGCTGTCGCCACCTCCGACCACCAGGATCCTGGCATCCACGTAGGCGTCGGCCTCGATCAGGCTGTACATGACCTTGGGGAGTCCCTCCCCCGGGATCCCGAGCTTCCGCGGTGTTCCCCGGCGGCCCAAGGCGAGAATGACGTAGCGGGCCCGGTACTCTCCACCCGTGCTCCGCACCGTCAGCGTTCCGCCGGCCTGCCGCTCGATCGCCTCGACCTTCTCCTGCGTCCGGACCTTCACGTTGCCCTTCTTGATGACGGAGGCCCAGAACTCCATCAACTTCTCCTTCGAGATTTCCAGCTTGTTGAACTTCCCGTGCATCGGAAAATCGACCGGGCTCGTCATCACCACCTTCTGGCGCGGGTACTTGGCCACCGTGCCGCCCAGTTCCTCCTGTTCGAGGGTCACATAGGTGAGGCCCTTCTCCACCGCGCGAAGCGAGGCGCTGAGCCCCGCCGGCCCAGCCCCCACGATGCACACATCCAGCACGGCGGGCAGGCGGGGCCGCGAGGCCGCGCGCCCGGCAATCGTGTCGACACATTCCCGGCCCTGATTCACTGCGTTCTTGATGAGCGCCAGTCCGCCGAGTTCCCCAATAATGAACACGCCGGGGATGTTCGTCTCAAACTCACTGGAGAGCCGGGGCATGTCGGCGCTGATGCTGGGGCTCGCCATCACGATCTCGATGGCGCCCACCGGGCAGGCCTCGGCACAGAGCCCATGTCCGATGCACTTGTGCCCGTTGACGATGGCGGCCTTCCCCGCGATCACCGCCAGCACGTCCCCCTCGGGACAAACATCAACGCAGGCGCCGCAGCCGATGCAGTAGGAAATGTCGATGTGGGGATGCTGTGCCCGGGGCCCGTCCGAGGACAGCTTGCCCCGCTCTGCCGACGCCAGCGCATCCCGCTCACGCTTTCGCGTCGCCCGGAGGTGCAGCAGCAGCGGACCGACCAGAAAGAGGCCGAAGACGAGGTAGATCAGCAGGTCCATCATGAATCACCCATGGCGTTTTCCTGTGCCGCAGACTTCGTGGCTCGCATGCAAGGTGCCAGCATGTTCTGCGGATCGCAGGCTCAGGCCGCCACTCCTGACGATAAGCGGTAGCTGCCAAACTACCGGCCGAAGAGCGCGTTGGCCTCGAAAGTAGCACTTCTCCGCCGCCGGCAGCAGCTTGGGCCCCTTGGTCCGCCTATAAAAAATGGAACATAATGACATGCCTGTAACACGTTGTTGCATGACCCAAGTCACAATTGGCTGCCGCAATGATGTAAGCCACTGTCGCATAATGATATACGCCATTCCGGCCAACATGAAGTTCCGGTAGGGTTTTTGCGGATCAGCCATCCGTAGCTGTACTAGCACCTATCAGACATTGTACACCGCTAGGCCCTGGTTCACAGGGCCATGCGGACTATTTGACTTCAGACGCTGTGCCGGAAAGACCGATGCCACCAACGAACGTCGCGCCATCACCGCACACCGCACCGAATCGCCGGCTGTCGGACGGGACCGCCACTCCCAAGCCGACTCGCCTGGGCGCACCGGCGCGTCGAGCGCCTCGGAGAACGAGCTCCCCCGCCGCCGTGGCGGCCGCGGTGTTCGCGTTCATCGTGGTTGGCCTCAACCTCTTTGGCCTGCCGTACTATCTCGAGCCGAAGGCCGATCAGGTGCGGGATCCCCTCCATGCCTGGCTCAAGCCATCCGGCTACCTCGGTCAGAGCGCCGGCGTGGTGGCGCTCGCGATCTTCCTGTTCCTCTGGCTCTACCCGCTGCGCAAGAGGTTCCGCTGGCTCGGGTTCACCGGCTCCATCGCGAAGTGGCTCGACGTGCATTCGCTGGCCGCGCTCGGCCTTCCCCTGATCGTGGCGATGCATGCCGCTTGGCGCTTCGGCGGCGTGATCGGGCTCGGGTTCTGGTCGATGATGGTGGTATGGGCGAGCGGCATCGTCGGGCGCTACCTGTACTCCTGGATTCCCCGCAGCCAGGCCGGCGTCGAGCTCACCATCGATGAAATCGCGGCACAGCGCCAGGCGCTGCTCGAGGAGATCGCCCAGCGCTCGGGGCTGGAGCCCGCCGCCATCGACGCCGTGCTGGACGCCGATCCCACGCCGACCGACGGGCTCGGCCTGTGGCTGACCTTGCGTCGCATGGTGTCCGATGACTTTCGGCGCCGGCGCGCGGCCAGGACGCTGCGACAGGAGATCCAGCAGCGCCGGCCACTCAACCGCCGGGGAGACACGGCGGCGCTCAAGGAAGTCCTGCGATTGGCCAATCGTGAGATGGCGCTGGTGCAGCAGTCGCGGATGCTAGGCGCGACGCAGAATATCCTGCGCTTCTGGCACGTCGCCCACCGTCCGCTGGCCATCACGGCGCTCGTGGCGGTGTGCATCCATGTCGCGGTCGTCGTGTCGCTGGGCGCCACGTGGTTCTGGTAGACGGGAGACTCCTCCATGGCCCTCGTGGTGTCTGCCGAGCCGTCCTCCTCTCGCTCGCGTGCTGCCTCATGATGGCCGCGAGCGCGCGGGCGCAGATCTCCCCCGGCCCGCTGGCCGCGCCCCACGCCTCGCTCGAGGGGCCGGCGCAGTGCACCCAGTGTCACGGCAGCCGCCGCGACCCGATGGGAGCGCAGTGCCTCGCGTGCCACAAGGACGTCAACTGGCTGAACGAGCAGGGACGCGGGTTCCATGGGAGCACTGCGGTGAAGGGGACGCCGTGCGCCTCCTGCCACCCCGATCACGCGGGCAAGGACTTCAGCATGGTGAAGTGGCCAGACGGCAGCGCGGAGAAGTTCGATCACAAGCGCGCAGGCTGGGCGCTCCGGCAGAAGCACGCCGAGGCTCAGTGCAAGGACTGCCATACGCCGAAGTTCGCGGTGTCGCCGGCGGCGAAGCTCACGGCGCGGAAGACGGGCATCGGGTATACCGGCCTGGAGACCACCTGCACGAGTTGCCACGAGGACGTGCATCGCGCCGCGCTGGGCCAGGACTGCACGAAGTGCCACGATGCCGCGAGCTGGACCGCGACGCCCGGCTTCAATCACGATACCACCGCGTATGAACTCACCGGCAAGCACGAGCAGGTGAAGTGCGACAAGTGCCACCTGGACGCCCGGCTGTCGCCCAGGGGCGACGGCAGGGGCCACCTGGTACCGGTGTACAAGCCGGTGTCGTTCGGCACCTGCGCCGACTGCCACACCGACCCGCATAGCGGTGCGCTTGGCCCCAAGTGCGCCGACTGCCACGGTACCACCGGGTTCAAGGTCATCGACAAGAACCGGTTCGACCACGACCGTACGAAATATCCGCTAACCGGGAAGCACGAGACGGTGGCGTGCGCCGCCTGCCACAAGGACTTCTCCACGCCGGCGCTCAGCAAGCCGGCGTTCGCCACCTGTACCGCCTGCCACAGGGATGCGCACAACGGTACGGCCACCCTGGCCTTGAAGCCGGTCGATTGCGCCTCATGCCATACCGTGTCCGGCTTCACGCCATCCTCCTACACGGTGGCGAGTCACGGCACCACGAAGTACCCGCTCGAGGGCAAGCATGCGGCGGTCAGGTGCGTGGCGTGTCACGTGAAGAACACGACCGCCACGGCCGCAGCGAAGTATGGGAGCTCGAAGGTGGTGATGCGGCCGGCGTTCTCACGCTGCTACGACTGCCACGCCGATGACCATGGCGGCCAGCTCAAGGCGACCGCGAACAGGGGCGAGTGCACCAGCTGTCACCGCGTGGCCGGGTGGACGCCAAGCACCTTCGACGGCACTGCGCACGCGAAGACGGCGCTCGCCCTCGATGGCCGCCACCAGGAGATCACATGCGCTGCCTGCCACGGGGCTGAGCGGGCCGGCCTGCCGCCGCTGGGCACCACCGTGGCGCTGGGCAAGGCGAACTTCCGGTTCAAGGTCAGCGAGGTCGACTGCGTGGCGTGTCACGTCGACCCGCACCAGGGGCGCTTCGCGGGCCGCGGCGCCCGGGCCAAGCCCACGGGTTGCCTCGCCTGCCACAACACCCAGGTGTTCCGTCCCTCGAGCGCCAACGTCGCGGCGCACGCGCAGTTCGGCTTCGCCCTCGACGGCGCGCACCGGGCGACCGCCTGCTCCGCATGCCACAAGGAACTCACCCGGCCGCCGGCCGCGAAGCAGTCATCCCTGGTGCGGGCGGGCGGCGGCTTCGGCGACCTGCGATTCGAGACCAAGGAGGAGTGCGTCGCGTGCCACGCCACCCCGCACGGCACCCAGTTTACCGCGTGGGATGCCAGGGGCGGGTGCGCGGCGTGCCATTCCGCGGAAACCTTCGCGCCGGCGCAGAAGTTCAACCACGACACTGACGCGTCGTTCTCGCTCAGGGGTGCCCACGAGAAAGTCCCGTGCAGCCAGTGCCATCCGCGGGATCCGAAGAGCACCGACCCGAAGTCGCTGATCTACCGGCCCGTCCCGGCACGGTGCGAGAGTTGCCACGGCAAGGAGACCAAATGAGACGCCTCGCGCTGTTCGGTCTGGCGCTGTTGCTCGCGGGCCCCCTCGCGGCGCAACAGCGCACCACCTCGCCCCATGGCGACCTGAAGCTGGATTGCACCGACTGCCACCGGTCGAACAGCTGGACGTCGATCCAGGTGAGCAGGCAGTTCGACCATGGGAAGTACGGCTTCCCGCTGACCGGTGCCCACGGGGCGACCGCCTGCCGCACCTGCCACGTCTCGCTGGACTTCAAGCGGGCCGGCTCGACCTGCTCCTCTTGCCACACCGATAACCACCGCGGCGAGTTCGGGACGAAATGCTCGAGCTGTCACACGACGCGCAGCTTCGTGGACCGCGACATGATGTTCAAGGCGCACCAGCTCACCAGGTTCCCGCTCTCGGGCGGCCATCTGGCGGTGGACTGCGCCGCCTGCCACAAGGCGACCTCGCAGGGCCAGTTGCAGTTCGCCGGCACGCCGAGCACCTGCGTCACCTGCCACCAGGCCGGCTTCAACTCGGCCCCGAACCACGTCGCTTCCAGCTTCCCGACGACCTGCGACGGCTGCCACAACACCATCACCTGGGTGGCGGCCGGCATGGGCGGCAGTCATCCGACGCAGCCGATCACGCTCACCGGCGCGCACAGTGCCAACCTCGTGTCCTGCACCCAGTGCCACACGACCCTGCCGTACGCCACGGTCAAGCGGACCTGCGACGGCTGCCACCATGCGGACTACGTGGCCACCACCAACCCGAGCCATACCGCCACCGGGTACAGCGCCGACTGCGCCTCGTGTCACCAGGTGATCGCGAACTGGGCCGGCGCCGCGTTCAATCACCCCGCGTCGCCGATCGCGCTCACGGGGGCACACAGTGCCAACCTCGTGTCCTGTACGCAGTGCCACACCACGACACCGTACTCCACCGTCAAGCAGACCTGCGACGGCTGCCACCATGCGGACTACGTGGCCACCACCAACCCGAGCCACACGGCCACGGGGTACGGCACCGGCTGCGCCTCGTGTCACCAGGTGGTCGCCAACTGGGCCGGCGCCACCGCCAATCACCCTGCGGCACCGGTTGCGCTGACCGGAGTGCACAGCGCCAACCTCGTGTCCTGTACGCAGTGCCATACCACGACGCCGTACTCGACGGTGAAGCAGACCTGCGATGGCTGCCACCATGCCGACTATGTGGCCACGACCAACCCGAGCCACTCCGCGGCCGGGTACAGCACCAACTGCACTTCGTGCCACCAGCTGGCGGCCAACTGGGCCGGCGCCAGCGTGAATCATCCCACGTCGCCGATCACGCTGACCGGCGTGCACAGCTCGACCACGGTCCAGTGCGCCCAGTGCCACACGACCATGCCGTACGCCACGGTGAAGCAGACTTGCGATGGCTGCCACCATGCGGATTTCACGTCCCCCACGGATCCCAATCACGTGATGGCCAACTTCTCGGTGACCTGCACCGACTGTCACGGACTGGTGGCGGGATGGAGCGGAGCGCGATTCCTTGCCCATGACGGCAGTGTATCGCAGTTCCGGATCTACGGCGGCAAGCACCTCAACCGGTGGAGCAACTGCGCCGAGTGTCACAAGCTGGGCCAGCCATACGCGGCCACGCCCCAGCTGCTGTGCCTCAACTGCCACGCCCAAGTGCAGACGGACCAGCACCGCGGCAAGAACTACACGCCCAGCGACTGCGTCCGGTCCGGCTGCCACGCGAACGGCTCGACGCCGTGAGTCGGCGGCATGTGGTGGGCACCCGGCTCCGGCATCTTGCGCCGCTGCTCAGCCTGGTAGCGCTGGTTTCGCTCTGTGCCCGCGAGGCGCGGGCACAGCGATCGGCCAGCGACACGAGCGCGGTCGCGGCCCAGGCCGCGTCGGGCCCGTCCACCATCTACCTCAAGGAAGGCGGGAGCATCCGCGGACAGATTCTCGCCGATGACGGACCCAAAGGGATCAAGATCCGGAGCCAGAGTTCCGGCGCCACCTTCCTGGTCACCCCCCCGCAGATCGACAGCATCGTGCGGGACCCGGGACCAGGCGCCGAGCGGGTCACGATCGTGCCGGTGCCCGCGCAGCGGATGCCGGTGACCTGGCCGGCTGGGACCGTTCCCACCGAGATGTCTTTCACCGCGGTACCAGTACCCGTGGCACCGCCCGAGCGCACGACGAAGCCGGCGGCGCCGATGGCGACCACCCCGGCGCCTGAGGTCGTGACCAAGGCACCGGCGCCCGTCGCCACTCCACCAGCGCGCACTCCTGCGCCCGCGGTCATCGTACCGCATCCGAAGCCGGTCATCATGGCGAAAGCCCCCGCAGCGGCACTGAAGGCGGATGCGGTCGTGCCGGCGCCAGCACCGGCAAAGTCGCCCACCCGCGCCGTGGACGGACTCAGCCCGCCGCCAACATCGACGTTCGTGCCGCCGGCCAGCACCGCTCCATCCGGCAAGTTCGTGCCGCCGCCTGACGCGATCCCGGCGCTGCCGGCCGCCCGCGACAGCGCGAATGCTCCGCCCGACACCGCCGCCATCGTGTCGACGGTCGCGTTCATCTCGGGCGCCGAGTACTACGTCGGAGCCGGCCGCCTCGATGGGCTGGTCGAGGGCACGGAGATTTCCGTGTACCACGGGGACGCCGTGGTCGGGATGCTGAAGGTCAAGTTCCTCGCGTCGCACCGGGCCTCGTGCGAGGTCGTGCAAGGCGAGAGCAGCATCGCGGTGGGCGACTCCGTCCGCTATCACCGCCCGAATACGACCGCACAGTTCGCGGCGGCGGTGATTCCGCCGCCAAATCGCACTCACCGGTTGAGCGGCCCGGGCCTCCACGGGCGTTTCGGCACCCGGTACCTCCGCGCCACCACGTCCACCATGGCGGATGGCCAGCAGGTCGGCAGCAATGGCTTCAACCAGCCCTCGCTCGACGTCCGCATCAATGGCCTGGCGCTCTGGGGCACGCCGCTCGGCGTCGCGGTGGACGTCCGTACGCGCCAGACCACGTCCACCTCGCTTGGCGTCACGACCGTGGACGGGCACACCCGCGTCTACCAGGCGGTGCTCTTCTGGAATGCCCCGGCCGCCGGGTTCCACGCCGCCGCCGGACGACAGTACCTCACGACCGTCAGCTCGGTCGGCCTGTTCGACGGCGCCCTGGTGGAACTCAACGGGTCGCACTTTGCCGTGGGCGCCCTTGCCGGCTTCGAACCCGACGCGGCGCAGTTGGCCTTCTCCTCAGCGGTGCGCGACTTCGGCGGCTACCTCACCTATCACAACCGGCCTGGCACCTCCACGGTCACGGCGCTGACCGTAGGTGCCGTCGGGTCGTACGAAGCGAGCGCGGCCAGGCGGGAATGGGGCATTGCGCAGTTCACCCTCAATAACCGGTATCTCTCGCTCTACCTGTTGCAGGAACTGGATTACTACCGACCCTGGAAGCTGGAGGGGCCCAACGCCGAGAAGAGCGCGTTCTCCGGAACAAGCCAGTTCGCGAACGCGTCCCTGCGTGCCACCCGCTGGCTCGCCATCAACGGCACCTACGACAAGCGCCGCAGCGTGCCGGTCATTCGTGACTTCACCAATCCGGAGACCATCTTCGACGATACCTACCGGGAAGGATACGGCGCGGGCGTGCAGCTCACGGGCAAGCAGGTGTATGGCGGTGGCGACTGGCGGCGGAGCACGGGCGCCACGTCGGGCCGCGCGCAGTCCTATACGGCCACTGCGGGGGTGAATCGGATCACGCGCCTCAACCTGGCCCTCTCCGCGCGTGCGACCTTCTACCAGAACGACAACCTGACGACCGCCGGCAATCCTGCCGCGCTCAAGACCTCCGGACAGCTCTACTCCGTGCGGCTCGGCATCGACCCGATGATGCGGCTGCAGATCAACCTGAATGCCGGCCTGCGCCAGGAACACAACCCGATCTCCACCACGCTGCAGAAGTCGACCTGGTTTGGCGTGGACGCCGACGTGAACGTCGCGCGCGCGTGGTTCGTGTCGTTCTCTGGTCTCATGCAGAAGGACCCCGCCAACCCGGGTACGAGCACCCTGACCCAGATCTACGGCGGAGTGACCTGGCGGTTCTAGCGCCCAGCACCCCGCACGCGCTACTGCCGCGGCCGCTCCAGTCGCTCCGCATCCCGCCGCTGGGCCAGCATCCGCTCCGCAAAATCCACCCGTTCCGCCAGTTCGTGTACGTGGGCCTGGAGCTGCTCAAACTCCTCGCGTCCCGGCGCGTCCTCGTCCCTCCGCTGGTCGCGCGCCGCGACCCCTGCCTTCACCTTCGAGCTCAGGTAGGCGAAGAACATGACCAGTGAGACGGTGCCGCCGAGAATCAGGATCTTGAGGACCGATTCCATGGATTTCCCCGTGACGTGGAGTGTCTGGACGCGTCACCGCCGATAATACCCTTCTGCCCGCGCGCCGCCAGCCGCGCCGGGCTCGCGTGTTTTCGCCCTTGCAGATTCCTTGGTATTACTGAATATTACTGCGTATGCCGAAGAAAACTTCCCTTGCCCGCATCTCCATCACCATCCCCGCCGACCTGCTCAAGGTGGCCGACCGGCTGGCGCGCCAGCTCGACCGCTCGCGGAGCTGGGTGCTGGGCGAGGCGGTGCGGCGCATGGCCGCCGCACCACCCGCACCCGCGCCGGCTGCCGCAGTGCGCGAAACCGCTCAGGCGCCACTCTTGGTTACCCGGCCGGGGCTTGGAGAGCATCGTCTGCGGCAGCTCCATTCCGACATGGCCATGAGCGTGGACGATCGCGTCTACGCCGCCGAGGAGGCGAACCGGCTTGACTGGGCGCTACGCCCACCCTGTCCCGGTATCCGCGTCACCTTCTTCGATCGCTATGAGGACTATCTGGACTGGAAGAAGTACGAGGGAATCATCCGGTGACGCCCTACAAGTCGCAGCTGGCCGTGGTCTGCGCGCACCTCAACGAGGCGGGCGCGCTGTACGTGCTGGTCGGCGCCCGGGCCCTCCAGCTCTGGGGCAGCACCCGGGGCACAAGGGACATCGACATCCTCATCGAACCAAGCGTGGAGAATGCCCGCCGCGTCCTGGATGCGCTGTCGCACGTCGGGTTCGGGTTCGCGAGCAAATGGCTCGCCGAGGAGGTAGCAGCGAAGAAGGTCACCATCATCGGTGACATGCCGAAGGTGGATATCCTGACGGTCGCCTGGAGCGTGCACTACCGGGATGCGCGTCCCGCCGCCACGATGTTTTCGCTGGAGTCGGTGGAGATCCCGACCATCTCCATCGACCACCTCATCGCATCGAAGCGAACGGGCCGGCTGCAGGATGCGGCCGATATCGAGGTGCTCGAGGAGATCCGGCGGGTACGGGGAGAACGGTCCGATTGACGCAGTTTCGGCTTGGACGTGCCCGTGAGGGACGGCGCGGCCTTCAATCATTCTCGAAGGCGGAGAGGCCGATAGCTACGATAGTCGGCTCACTTGAATGGGATTCAAAGGATGCGGCGACGGCAACAAGCGCGTGTCAGGCCTCAAAGGCATCAGGAAGACCGTGAAACAGTCCCGTTGGAGACGAGGTCACAGCAAGAGGTGTCTCATCCGCCCTGCGGCGGTGAGCCACCATGCCGGCGTCCTGGAAGCGGTACGAGGGTGGGTCGGCGGCGTAGAAAACGTCGATCAGGGCGGCTTCGAGTCGTCGGTGGACCCTCTGTGCCTGGGAAAGAGGGGCAATGAAAACAACTAGGGACCGAA
>Ga0315276_10006772_pt1 | contig 10583 bp, 9 predicted proteins | sample YL17G05_0_MG_FD_204542 | JGI IMG/M metagenome (GOLD analysis project Ga0315276, IMG submission 204542) | Sediment microbial communities from Yellowstone Lake, YNP, Wyoming, USA - YL17G05_0 | ecosystem: Environmental > Aquatic > Freshwater > Lake > Sediment | place: USA: Wyoming | collected... | reverse complement strand
TGTGGCGCCTGCGCTTCATGTCCATGTTCGGCCGCATCGAATGAGAACCATGCCCCCTGGCTCAAAAACCATCCGGCTCGGTTTCGCACTCCTCCTGGCGGTCGTGTCGTTCCCGACGACCGCCGTGGCGGGCGCGTGGACGACCTACCTGCGAGCCGGGATCTACAGCGATCTCGTGGCGCGGCACGACACCATCTGGTGCGCATCGCTCGATGGCGGTCTGCTGCGCTACCTGTCGGCGGCGGACCGGTTCGAGAGCATCGCTCGCGAGCCGGGCGGGCTCGCGAGCCAGGCACTCACCGCGCTCGAATTCGACCGCGCGGGCCGGTTCTGGGTGGGGTCCAGCGACCAGGGCGTGAGCCGGCTGAGTGCGGACGGCAAGCACTGGGACCTGGTCAGTGAGCTCGATGGCCTGCCCCGCGGCGCGGTCAACGTGCTGCGCGCGGTGGGCGACACCATGCTGATCGGGACCGAGCAGGGCGTGGCGCTGTGGAACGGCAGCGAGATCACCGGGGCGATCCCCGAGGGCGTGAACCCCTCGCCGTTCGCGAGCGACGAGATCAGCGGCGTCGTGTTGCGTGGCGACTCGCTCTGGGTCTCGACCGCGAAGGGCCTCTACGTGAGCCGGGCTTCCACCGGGCTCTCGTCCTGGGACGCCGCATTCGCGAACCTGGCGGTGCTCGCGCTGGCCTGGGACGGCAGCACGCTGATGACCGTGGTGGGCGGTATGCCACTGGTCTTCGACGAGGCGGCCGGGAGCTGGATCCCGAGTGGTGGCATCGGGACCGTGCTGGCCGTGTCCGACGACCGCGGCGTGATCGTCGCCAGCAGCGACGGGGGCGTCTACCGCTGGAATGGCGCAGGCTGGACCGGGATCCCGGGCTCCAGCGGCATCGTCGTGACGACCACGGACGAGACCGGGCGCCTGTGGGGCGCGAATCGTGCCGGGCTCTTCGAGTGGACGGGGGTGGTCTGGACGCTCCACGAGCCCGACGCCCCGGTCGGCAACAACGTCCAGAACATCGCGCTGCAGGGCTCGCGCGTCTACATCACGACCTTCGACGAGGGTGTGGGTCGCTTCGACGGGACGCGCTGGAGGAACTGGTTCGCGGGCCTTTGCCCCAGCGGCTGCGACACCACCTTTCTCAGGTCGGAATTCGCGTTTTCCCTGCTCGTGGACAAGCAGGGGAGGAAGTGGGTCGGCAACTGGGGCACGGCTATCGAGTCGTTCGACGACGACGTCTCCCCGCCGCAGTTCACCCACTACCAGCCCGTGGGGGAGGGCCACACGTTCGGCTGGTCCGCGGCCTGTGACTCGAGCGGCGGCCGGTGGTTCGGCATGGATTGGCCTGGTGATGTCCCGCCGATCGGGATCGAGTACTACGATCCGGACGGTGTCTACCGCGCCAACTACCGGCCGCAGAACACTGACGCGATGCCCGCCAGCATGGTGCGCGCCCTGCTCGTGGACCAACCGCACGGGAACCTCTGGGTCGGATACCGGGGGAATGGCGTGACCGTCTTCAAACTACCGGCGCCCGGAGATTCGCTGAAGCTGGCGCCGGGCGGTGGTCTGAGCGCGATCAACACGCTCGACATCTTCGGGATCGCGGCGCACAAGGACTCGATCTGGGTGATGTCCACCGACGATCTGCGCGTGTTCCGTGCATCCTCCCTGGCGCCACCGGCCGGCCACCAACCCCTGCCGCTCATCGGGAGCCCGGCTCCGCGCGGGGCCTGTCATCCGCTGGACGTGGGCCCCGATGGCAGGGTCTGGGTGGGGACGGACGCCGGTGTGCACGCCTATGGCCCGGGTGGCAGCGTGGTCGAGTACAGTGTGCTCAACTCGCCGCTCGCCGGGGACGAGGTGCGCGCGGTCCGCGTGGACCCGGTGTCCGGCGTGGTCTGGATCGGCACGGCGACGGGGCTCAGCCGCTTCGATCCGGCCTACGTGCCCCCGGTGCCACCCGAGCCGCCGACCCTCGAAGTCCAGTCGTACCCGAACCCGGCCTGGCTGACCGGCGCGGGGCTCACGCTACGCCTGGCCGGCAACGCCGCCGCGTACCGGGGCGCCGTCTATGACGCGAGCGGCCGGAAGCTGCACGGTTTCTCCGATGTGAAGGACAGGATGGACATGTTCTGGGACGGCCGCGACGCCTCGGGCCTGCTCGTGCGTCCGGGCGTGTACTTCGTCCGCGTCGAGGCGAGCGGTCACGCGCGGACCCTGCGCGTGGCGCTGCTGCGCTAGTTCGGACGATTCATGAACCGGGCCAGGAACGCGGAGGCCGCCCTCCGCCTTCTCGACGGACCGCCGGCGGGGTGGAGCGACTTGCTCGTGACCGCCCCCGCCGCCACACCCGCGCACCGTCCCGCGCTCTGGACGGCCCTGGCTGCGGTGCTCCCGGGCCTGAGCGTGCGCTGTCTCGCGATCGAGGCCGACGGCACGCTCGCCGGTGGCATGCCCGTGCTGGTCGGGCGACGCGCCGGCTTCCCCGTCCTCCATGCCCTGCCCTTCATGCTGCCGGGAACGCCGCTCGCGCGCGCGGACGCGCACGCGGCGGTGGACGCGGCAGCGGGTGCGGGGCTCGGCTCCCTCCAGCGCGAGTCGCGCGCGATGAGCGGCGCATGGACACTCTACCGGCCCGGGGGGCCGCCGGTGTCGCAGAGCGCGCTCGAGCCGGTGACGGGGGAGACGCGCTGGTTCGAGGCTGCGCTCGTGGACCTTGCGGACGGGCTCGAGGCCGCGTGGGCGCGGGTGGACCGGAAGTCGCGCCAGGAGATCCGCCTGGCGGGCGAGCGGCTGGTCTGCGCCCAGGAGCCGGACGCAATCGAAGAAGCCTACGCGCTGCACGTCGCGCAGTCGCGCGCCTGGCGCACGCACCGGCCGCTCCCGCTCGAGTTGTCGCGCCGGTTGCTCGAGGACGCCGGGGACGGTCTCGGCCCCGTGGCGCGGTTGTTCACCGCGCGGCGCTGTGGAGCGCTGGTGTGCGCCACCCTGGTGCTGGACCATCCGCGCGAGGCGATGCCCTGGTGGAGCGGAGCCGATCCCGAGGCCCGGCGCCTGCACGCGTCCTCGTGCCTGCTCTGGTCGGTGGTCGAATGGGCGCACGGCGCGGGGCGGGCGCGCGTCAACCTCGGGGCTAGCGGGGATCTGGATTCGGTGTCGGCGTTCAAGGACTCGCTCGGTGCGCGGATGGAGCGCTACCCGGTGCGCTGGCTCGACGCGGCGAGTGCGTCCGCGCCGGGCCGCGCGCTGGCCGCGCTGCAGCAGCGCGTGCGCGTGGGCCGGGCACGCGGGGAGGCCTCTTGAAGATCGCGACGCTCTCCAACGCCAGCGCCGAGCACACGCGGCGCTGGGCGCGCTGGTTCCGCTCACGCGGGCACGACCTGCGGGTCTGGTCGCTCGAGACGCCGCTCGCGGGGCTCGAGGCCGAGTCCCTGCCGCGGGCGCCGCTGCCCGGCTTCCTGCGCTACCCGCTCGCACTGCCGGCGCTCAGGCGCGCGCTCGAGCGCTTTGCGCCCGACCTGATGGACGCGCACTACGTACCCAACTACGGGCTGCTTGGCGCGCTCGCCGGGCGGTGGCCCCTGTCGGTGACCGCGTGGGGCTCGGATCTGCTCGTGCTGGGCCGGCGTGGCCCGCTGCAGCGCGCGCGCGCCCGCTTCGTACTGCGGCGCGCCGACCTGGTGCTGGCGGACGCGGCGAACCTCGCCGGGGCGGCGCGCGCGCTGGGGGCCGCCCCGGGGAAGGTGCACATGATCCCCTGGGGCGTGGATCTCGGCCTCTTCAGGCTGTCCGCGGAACGCGAGCGGGGCCTGATCGTGAGCGCGCGCATGCACGAGCCGGTCTACGACCTCGGGACCATCCTGCAGGCGGTGAAGCCGGTGCTGGAGCGCGATCCGCGCGCGCAACTGGTCGTGACCGGCGATGGCAGCCTGCGGGCCGGGCTCGAGCGGCAGGCCGCGGCGCTGCTGCCGGCGGGACGGTGGCGGTTCGTCGGGCGCCTTGCGCCCGATGAACTGGCCGCGCTGCTGGCGCGCGCGGACGTCTACCTCTCGGCCTCGCTCACGGATTCGACGTCGATCTCGCTGCTCGAAGCCATGGCCGCGGGTGCCGTGCCGGTCGTGAGCGACATCGAGGGGAACCGCGAGTGGGTGGCCGAAGGCGATGGTGCGCGACTGTTCCCGTGCGGCGACGCGGCTGCGCTCGCGATCGCGCTCGAACGCGCGCTTGGCGACGCGGAGTGGGCGGTGGCGGCGCGGGTGCGCAATCGCCGCGTGGTCGAGGAGCGGGCGGACCGGGAACTCAACCTCAGCCGCATCGAGACGCTGTTCGCGGAGCTCGCCAGCGCCCGCCGCGGGAGGCGGAGGTGAATCGCCGCCTGCTTCTGCTGTGTTACTTCTACCCTCCGCTCGGGGGTGGTGGGGTGCATCGCGTGCTTGGGTTCACCCGCTGGCTGCCCGAACATGGCTGGGACTGCACGGTGGTGTGCGCGGGGCCGGAGGACTACTGGGTGAGGGACGAGACGCTCATGGGCCGGATCCCGTCCGGGACCGAGGTGATCCGGGTGCCGGGGGGCAGCGCGCTCTCCGCCTGGCTCAGGCTGAAGCGCGGCCGTGACCGCGCGACTGGGTCCGTGACCTCCGCCGCGCGCGCCGGGTCCGGGGCCGTGGGCCGGCGCTCCGGCCTGGTCTTCAGCGGCCTGCGCGCGCTCTCGGACTGGTTGCTGCTGCCTGACTCCTACGCGGGGTGGGCCAGCCGCGCCCGGGGCGTGGCGGCTGCGCGGCTCTCTCGCGGCGACGTTTCGGCCGTGCTCTCGACTTCGCCCCCGGACAGCGTTCACCTGGCCGCGCTGCCGCTTGCACGGCGCTCCGGACTGCCCTGGATCGCGGACTTCCGCGACCCCTGGATCGGGCTGCACTTCCGGCGCCCGCCCACCGCGTGGCACGCGGCCCGCCAGCGCGATCTCGAGCGCCGCGTGCTGACCGGAGCGGACCTCGTGCTGGCGGCCTCGCGCACCCATGCGGACAACCTCGGACGCGGTGCCGTGTCGCGACCGCGCCGCGCCGTGCACCTGCCCAACGGCTACGAGCCGGACACGGGCGGTCCCGCGCCCGCGCGCGCCGCGGATCATTTCACCCTGGTCTTCACCGGCATGCTCTCGCTCATGCCCGACGTCGAGGTGTTGTTCGAGGCGCTCCACCAGGTGCTGGCGCGGCGCCCCGAGGCGCGTCGCCGCATCCGTGTGCGGCTGGCGGGGCCCTTCGACACGGACTACGAAGACCGCGCCGTGGCGCTCGGCCTCAAGGGCATCGTCGAGTTCACGGGGCCCCTTGCGCACGGCGAGGCACGTGCGCTGCAGCGGGCCGCGGACCTGCTGCTGCTGTGGAAGCCGCGCGGCTTCCACACGATGGTGCCGGGCAAGATCTACGAGTACCTTGACGCAGGCCGGCCGCTGCTCGCCCTGCTCGAGGAGGGCGACGAGGCGGAGCAGCTGGTGCGCCGCGCGGGCGGGACCTGCCTGCCGTCGGGCGACCGCGAGGGGCTCGCCGCGGAGATCGAGCGCCGTTACCTCGCCTGGAAGGAGGGTGCCGGCACGGAGACGCAGGCATCCCCGGGACGTCCGGACTGGCTCGAAGAGCACACGCGCTCGAGTCTCTCCGCACGGCTCGCCACGCTGCTCGACGAGCTGGCGGACGCGGGGGGGAAGCGATGACCTTCACGCTCCACGGGCCGCTGCGCCCCATGACGCGCGTCGAGCGTGTGGGGCTGGCCATCGCGCTGCTGCTGGCCACGGCCCTGATGTGGCCGCTGCGCCATTACCTCACCGACGACACCTTCATCCACCTGCAGTACGCGCGCAATCTCGCCGGCGGGCACGGCCTCATCTTCAACCCGGGTGAGCGCGTCTACGGTTGTACCAGCCCCCTGTGGGCGGCGCTCATCGCCGACGGCATGGCGCTCGGCTTCGACGGGCTGCGCGTGGCGCGGGTGCTCGGCTTCCTCGCCACGCTCTGGTCGGTGGGGCTCTTCCTGCAGCTCATGCGCCGCAATCTGCAGACCCCGGCGCTCTGCGCGGTGGCGACCGTGGCCTGGGCTGGGCACGCGTGGATGCTGCGCTGGTCGCTCTCGGGGATCGAGACCCCGCTCGCGGTGGCCCTGGTGCTGGCCGGATTCGTGGCCTTCACCGAAGGCCAGCAATGGGGCGCCCGTCCGGTGCGCACCGGCGCTCTGTGGGCTCTGGCCGCGCTGACGCGGCCTGAGGCCGCGCTGCTGCTTGGATTGTGGGGAGTGTTCCTGCTCGTGGACACCGACAGCCGCCCGGGGCTCCGCCGCCTCGTCTTTGGCGCACTGCCGCCAATCGCCATCTACGGCACCTGGCTGCTGTTCGCGCGCTTCTACTTCGGCAGCGCCCTGCCGCAGACCCTCCTGGCGAAGGCGGCCGGGCCGGCGGGGCTCGGCGTGCAGCTGGAGAACCTGTGGCGGCAGGTCAGGATCGTCGGAGCCACCGACGGGCTGATGGCCGCGCTGCTCGTCCTGGCACTGCTGGCCGGTGGCGCGCGGGTGTGGACCTGGCGGCCGCTCACGCAGCGCGCTCAGCGCATGCTGCCGTGGGTGTGGCTGGCCCTGGTGCCGGCACTCTACGTCGTGCGCGGGGTCCCGGTGCGGTCGCGCGACCTGCTCCCGCTGCTGCCGGTGCTGAGCTGGCTGGCGTGGCGCGCGGGGGAGTGCTGGAGTCTGGGGGCTTCCACCACGCCGCGCACGGTGCGCACGGTGCTGCTCGGCACCACGCTCGCCGCGCTGGTGCTGGTGCAGAACATCGCGGTCTTCCGCGGCGTGGTGCTGCCCCAGGTGCGCACGCTCGGCACGGGACTGCGCGGGAGCCTGGTACCGTGGGGCCGCTGGCTGCGCGAGAACACTTCCGAACACAGTGCGATCGCCACGCCCGAGGTCGGCGCGCTCGGTTATTTCAGCCAGCGCCGCGTCGTGGACCTCGCCGGGTTGGTGACGCCGCAGATGGCGCCGTACCTCGAGCGCGAGGCGCCCGCGGACGCGATCGCCAACTTCCGCTTCGCCGCGTTCACGCGTCCCGAGTATCTCGTGGATCGCGGGCCGCGACCCGATGACCTGCGGCTGCGCAGCCGCTATGCGCCCGCGCTCGCGCTGCTCGGCGTTGCCGGTGTCCTGGGCCCGGACCCGGGGCGGCCCGCGCCCTTCTACTCCTTCTATCGGGTGGACTGGGCGGTGGCCGATTCCCTCGGCGCGCCAACCCGGTCAATCGGCCGTAATCGCTGAAACTGCACGTCCGTGCAGTGTCCAGCGAAAGATCTCCGGCGAGGCGCGCACAAATTCTTTTGACATCAGCACAAAGCACGTCTATGTTGCGTCGCGTGTGGGATGAAGTGGTGAGGTGAGGCATAAAGTGGTGCGTCGCGAGTTCTGAGGGGACCGGAAGATGGCCGCGTTCTACGGCACTGAGAAGGGCACGCTCGATCCGAAGCGCCGGTTGAGCGTGCCCGTCTCGTTGCGCCGCGATGCGTTCTCGAAGAAGACGCACGACCGTTTCTTCCTCAAGCACGGCTCCGAAGGCTGCCTGCTGCTCTACTCCGTCGAGGACTGGCGCACGATGGAGGAGAAGCTGAACCGGCTGCTGAAGGGCGACCGCGAGGACCGCGACTTCGTGTTCGCGTTCCTCGCGGACGCGTGTTGGGTGACGGTGGACGCCCAGGGACGGATCACGATCCCACCGGCACTGCAGGACCGCGCAGGTCTCGGCAAGGATGTCGTCCTGCGCGGCATCATCGGCTACATCGCCATCTGGAGCGCGGAGAAGTACGGCCAGAAGAAGACCGTGCTGTCCGACGACTCACTCGCCCGACTCGAGACGCTGAAGCTCAGGGACTGAGCCCCATGGTCGCCCGACCGCAGAGAGACGAGGACCGTATCGCCATGGCGCTCAACCTCGAGTTGAGCGGAGGGCGGCACGGCGCCTCGGCGCGCATCGAGCTGCGCGAGCGGCCGGCCGGTCGCGTCGTGCTCTTCGCCCTGCGGGGCTGGCTCGGCCGCGTGGCCATCCTGCGGCTCGGTCGCACGCTGGACGACCTGGGCGAGCGCGGCATCGAGCAACTGCTGCTCGACTGCTCGCAGGTCCGCCACATCGACTACCGCACGGTGCCCGCGCTGGTGGAGGCGCTCGCGCGCTTCGAGAGCCGCGCGGGCGGCACCGTGGTCTGCGGTCTCTCGTCCTACCTGCGGAACCTGTTCCGGCTGGCGGGCTGCGAGGCGCGGCTGCGTTGCTGGCCTTCGGCGGCCGACCTGCTGGTGGCTACGGCCGGATACGAGTCGGGACGTGAGTGTGCGTCATGAACCGGTCCTGCTCGCCGAGGTGCTGGGTTTCCTGCGGAACGGTCCCGGGCTCTACCTGGACGCGACGCTCGGCGACGCCGGGCACGCCGAGGCGCTGCTCGATGCCGAGCCCGGCGCGCGGCTGCTGGGCTGCGACCGTGACCCTTCCGCGCTGGAGTACGCGGCCGGAAGGCTGATGAAGTTCGGGACGCGCGTGCGCCTCGCCCACGCGACGTTCCGGGAAGTGCCGGCCGCGCTGACCGCAGCCGGAGGCGGGGGGTTGGTCGGAGCGCTGTTTGACCTCGGCCTGTCGTCGAGGCAGATCGACGATTCGGCGAGGGGGATGAGCTTCATGCAGGACGGGCCGCTCGATCTAAGGATGGATCCATCGCGCGGAAGGACGGGCGCGGAGCGGCTGGAGGAGGCGGGGGAGGATGAGTTGGGTGCCGTGCTGAGAGAGCACGGTGACGTGGTCGGGGCCCGGTCACTCGCACGGGCCCTGGTCGCGGAAGCCCGACAGGGCGGACTGAGGACCACGCGGGCGCTGCGGGAGGCCATCGACCGCGCGCTCGGCGGGCCGGCCCACCCGAGGCGGTACGCGAAGGTGTTCCAGGCGCTGCGCATCTGGGTCAACGGCGAAGCCGAGGAGCTGGAAGCGGCGCTGAGGTGGCTGCCGGAGGCGATGGGCCCTGGTGGCATGGTCGTCACGCTCGCCTACCACTCGGGCGAGGATCGTAGGATCAAGCAGGCGCTGCGCGGCCCGGCCGGCTCACGGTTCGCGCGACGTCTGCCGGAGATACCCGGGGTGCGGCCTCCTGAGAGGCCGTGGGACGAACTCACACGGAGGGTGGTGACACCCTCGCCTGCCGAGCGGGAGCAGAATCCACGGGCGCGCAGCGCCCGGCTCCGTGCCTTCCGGAGAACCCAAGGATGAACAGGAACGTACGTCGGCCTCTTGCCTCGTGGCGCGCTCCGGATCGGCGCGCGCTCCGGCCCGAGTTGTGGGTCGTCGCGCTGGTCGCGGTGGGGATGCTCCTGGTCGAAGTGTGGCAGAGCTCGCGCATGGCCGAGCTCTGCCTGGCCCTCGACCACAACCGCGCGGCAGTCCAGCAGGCGCAGGCTCGGCTCGAGTACCAGCACGCACAACTCGACCGCCGCACCACCCGGGCGGAGCTCGCCCCGCAGGCCAGCCGGCTGGGACTTGTTCCGGTCGACGCCAGCCAACTGGTCCAGTTGCCGCCGGAGTATCTGGCGGCCGACCAGCGAACCGGGCAGGGCTCGCGCCCGGTGCTGGCGTGGGCGGAAGGGGTTTCCCGCGTCCTGGTGCCGGAAGCCAGGGCCCGCGACCGCGACCACCTGAACGGACGAACGGACGAACCATAGACGCGTCCGGACAAGTTGACCGGCCGCACCACCGCACCGCGCTTGTGACGGCCCGGCGGTTTGCGTGAACCGCCGTTCCACGGAGGGAAGCAGTTGGCCCACAGGGATTCGCGCAGGAGTCGGGTGCTGGTGGCTGCGGCCGGTCTGTTGCTTGGCCTGGTCGTCCTGTGGCTGCGCGTCGGGTGGCTGCAGGTCGTCCAGCACTCGTACTATGCGGGGCGCGCCGAGCTGAACCAGGAGCAGCGCGTGCTGGTCCGCCCGGTGCGCGGCGAGCTGCTGGACCGGCGCGGGCGCCCGCTGGCGCGCGACCTGCTGACCTGCTCCGTCTCGGCGGCCCCGCGCGAGATGGCGGACCCGGTTGCCGTGGCCCGCGGCCTGGCGGCGCTGCTGCACCTGGACGCGCGCCGGCTGGCCGCCGAGTTCCGCGCGCATCCGCGCTTCGTCTGGGTCGCGCGCCACCAGCCGCCCGAGCGGGGCGAAGCCGTGGCCGCCCGCAAGTGGCGCGGTGTGCACCTCTCGGTGGAGACGCGGCGCGAATACACGCTGGGCGCCGCGGCCAGCGAGATCCTCGGACGCACCGACCTCGATGGCAGCGGGGTGGATGGGCTCGAGTTGCAGCTGGACGGCGAGCTGCGCGGGCGGCCCGGCTGGTCCACGATCTTCCGCGTCGGGAAGAGCCAGACCGTCGGGTTGCCGCGCGGCCTGAGTCGCGCGCCTGCCGACGGCCAAAGCGCGGTGCTGACCCTCGATCTCGACCTGCAGGGCATCGTCGAGCACCACCTGGCGCGCGCGGTGGACACGCTGCGCGCGGTGCGCGGCTTCGCGCTCTTCCTCGACCCGCGCACCGGCGAGA
>Ga0315276_10006770_pt1 | contig 10584 bp, 13 predicted proteins | sample YL17G05_0_MG_FD_204542 | JGI IMG/M metagenome (GOLD analysis project Ga0315276, IMG submission 204542) | Sediment microbial communities from Yellowstone Lake, YNP, Wyoming, USA - YL17G05_0 | ecosystem: Environmental > Aquatic > Freshwater > Lake > Sediment | place: USA: Wyoming | collected... | reverse complement strand
ACTTTATTTAAAAGAATATTCAAATCGGGCTGGAAAAATTGTTCCCGGGAAAAGGGTCTGGTGGCGGCCAATATTTTCATTTTGGTTTTGGCTATTTCTACCCTGACCTCACTTTATCTTTTAAAAGACGTCAGTAATTTTTTAGTTTCCAGCATTCAGGAAAAAGTTGATATTTCCGTCTATTTCAAGATTGATGCTACAGAGGAAGAGATTTTAAAAATTAAAGAAGAAGTTGCCCAAATTCCCGAGGTAAAGGAAGTTAAGTATGTATCCCAAGAAGAAGCCTTAGCAAGCTTCAGCGACAGGCACAAAGATGACCCCGTCTTAATGCAGTCTTTGGATGAAATAGGGGATAATCCGTTTTATGCCTCTTTAAACATCAGGGCTTTCGAAGCCAGCCAATACCAGGCAGTGGCTGATTTTCTTAATAATTCAAATTTTACCGGTCTGGTGGAAAAAGTTGATTATTACCAGAGGAAACCGGTGATTGAAAAGATTTTTTCTTTTGTTTCCAATATGAATACGATAGGAATTATCTTTTCCTTTCTTTTAATAATTATTGCCGTTTCAATTGCATTTAATACCATTAGGTTGGCTATTTATTCTTCTCGTGAAGAAATTAAAATTCAAAGGCTGGTTGGGGCTTCCAATTGGTTTATCCGGGGACCTTTTCTGGTTCAGGGTGCGATTTGCGGATTTTTCGCTTTCCTGATTTGTCTGATTCTTTTTACTTTGTTTACCTGGATTTTCGGCCCCAAGACGGAATTCTTGTTTCCCGGACTCAATTTATTCACTTTTTTTATCGCTAATTTCTGGATAATCGTTTTTATTCAATTGACTTCCGGCGTCGGCTTGGGCGTGGTCTCTAGTCTTATAGCCGTCAGAAGGCATTTGAAAATTTAGAGATTCAAGGTTAATATATTCTAGCTACATTGCGGGGTCGTCTAATGGTAGGACGGATGCCTCTGGAGCATTTAATCTTGGTTCGAGTCCAAGCCCCGCAGCCAGTTATTTCCAATTTTTTAGTAGTATAATTTAATAAATAATAAGCCAGTTTAAAATAAAAATATGGAACAGCCAACTTATAAAGATTTGTTTCAAAATATTAATAGCCAATTATCGCAAAGAGCTGGCCTTTTAGCTAAGCGTGTTTTATTGGTGGGTTGGCCTGCTTTAATTTTTATCGTCCTAGATTCAATTTTTAAATTTAATAACCAGACTTCATTTTCTATATTATTTTTTATACTTATTTATGCCGTTATTTTGGGTCACATCTTTTCGACTGAAAAAATAATATGGATTGATTCATATTTTGACGGAAAAAACCTGCAACCAAAAGAAAGTTTCTTAATTGCTAAAAAACTATTTTGGCCCACAACTTCATTAAGATTTTTATTGTTTTTCCGCTATTTTTTGTTTCCCTTTATTTTATATGTTTCTTTATGGCCTATTTTTTTATTAAACCAGGACATTACATTTTGCGGTATGATGGTATATTTTTGGCCACTTCTTGGATTAGGCATACTTGCACTTTATTGGCTCTATATAGATATAAAACTTCGTTATATTTGGTTTATTTTCTTAGATAATTATGGTAAAAGCGATTTTTCCTATAAAAATCTGTTTAAACAAATGAATGAACTGAACCAAGTAAATAAATTAGATTCATTCAAAAAATCTCTCGCAGTTAATTTAGGTGCGGATTTTGTGGAAAATTTAATTCAATTTCCTTTGTTTAAAAGAATAAGTAGTATATTTAGAAAAAGTGAAGGTGGAACGAATAATGTTGTATCAACTTATTCATCGGGGTTTATAGGAGAAATGTCCCGTTTAGCTAAAATAGTTGCCAATTATGTTCTTTATCGTTATAGTAGAGAACAACTTTATAAAGAGCCTCAGATAATAAATGAGAATATTTATTCACTATTAAAGTGAATTAGTGAGTTAAAATATTATATTAAACAGGTTCTAACATCGTCTATTATCCGCAGCCAGCTTAGGTCAAAATAGGATAATAATAAAAAGATAATAAATACATCATGAACAAAAAAATCATTGTTTTAATTATTATAATTATTGTTGCTGTTGGAGCTGGTTTTTTGCTTTGGCTAAAAGTTGTTGAACATAAGGCTCTTGAAGGGTGCAATAAAATTGTGGAAGAATACGAGCAAAAACTCGAAACGGCTAATTACTGCGATACTATGGAAGATTGCATAATCTTAAGTTTGGGGTGTCCTTTTGGATGTGGCACTTATATAAATAAGAAAGAAGAAGAGAGTTTAACTAATTACGCAAAAAGTTATGACGAGAAAGGTTGTTCTCGTTGCATGTATGAATGTATGGGTCCGAACCAGCCTGTGTGCGAAAACAATAAATGCGTTGGGAAGATCTGTGAACCAAACCAGGAGCATGGTATGCGCGATTGTGCCTGTCCTTTAGGCACTACAGTAAAATACCTATATACCACAGAAGAAAATGAAAGTTTTTATACTTGTATTCCGCAAGCACCGGTAGAATAAACCTAAAAAGGACAGGTTCTAATATTGTCTACGACCCGCAACAAATTAAGATCAAAAATAGGATAATAATAAAAATATAATATAATACCATGAACAAAAAAATCATTGTTTTAATTATTATAATTATTGTTGCTGTTGGAACTGGTTTTTTGCTTAGGTCCAAAATTGCTGAACATAAAGCCACTGAGGAGTGCAATAAAATTGTGACAGAATACCGGCAAAAACTCGAAATGGCTAATTACTGCGACGTCACGGAAGATTGTATGATTTTAAGTTTACCGTGTCCGTTCGGATGTGGCAGTTATATAAACAAGAAAGAGGAGGGGGTTTTATCTAATTACGCAAAAATTTATGACGATAAAGATTGTTCCGATTGTATGTATAAATGTAAGGGTCCGGCCCAGCCTATGTGTAAAAACAATAAATGCGTTGAGAAAATCTGATAATTAAACCAAGAGCATAGTCGTTCCGATTATACCTGTCCCTCCGAAGCTATGGTAAAATACCTATATACTACAGAAGAAAATGAAAGTTTTTTTATTTGCATTCCTTAAGCGCCGGTAGAATAAGCCCAAAAAGAACAGGTTCTAACGTCATCTACGACCCGCAGCAAACCTTAGAATATTGAAATTTTATGCAAAAGAAAACACTTAAATTTAGAGATTATCTTGTAAATCTTATTTTAGATGAAGAGAAAGATACTACTCAGCGATTATTTGACGATAAAAATTTATCAGTGGGTGATGAAATTGATCTTGTAAATTGGGATACCAGAAAAAAATTCGGAGAAGCAGTTATTGTTGATATTTGGGAAAAGAAAATGGGTGAGATAGAAGAAAAGGATTTTGACGGCCACGAAAAATTTTCTAGTAAAGAAGAAATGTATAATACATATCGCACATATTACGGAGATAAGGTAAATGCGGATACAATAGTAAAAATAATTCGTTTTAAACTAAAATAAATAACCCTAATCAAAATGAGTCAGTTAAAATCGCAAATCAGGCGGTTTTTTATTTTACGAGTTGATTTTTAAGGAGAAAAAGATAAAATTAAACATATGCCTAAAATAATTTTAGCTACAACTTCGTATTATCGCATAGAAACATTTAGATATTTAAGTATTCCTTTTGAAGCAGAAGGTAGTAAAGTGGATGAATCTCAAATAGAGAGAAACAAGCCCGAAGAATTGGTGAAACAGCTATCGAAATTGAAAGCCGAAGCAGTAGCTAAAAACTATTCCGACGCTATTGTAATCGGCATGGATTCAGTAGCCTATTTTAATGGTCAAATTTTTGAGAAACCGAAATCAAAAGAAGAAGATTTCCAAAGATTAAAAGCTTTATCCGGCAAGAATCATCAATTTTACACGGGAATCCATATAATTAATAAAGCCACAAATAAAACACTTTCGAAAATTGTTACAACGGATGTTTTTATGAGAGAACTTTCCGATGAAGAAATAAGCAAATATCTTGACGAAGATCCTTATTTTAATACCTATGCCTTGGGCTATGATCCTGTAAAACATATCAGTTCTTCGTTTATTCAAAAAATAGAAGGAAGTTATTATAATCTTTTGGCCGGCATGCCCTTGGAAATAATAATTGAAATGTTAAGAGAAATTGGTTAGAAAGAATAAACCAACCTTATGAAAATTACAATTTGCGGAAGCGTAAAATTTGCAAAGGACTTTGTTGAAATTTATCACCAGCTTGAAAAACTGGGACATCAGCCCATGATGCACGAAAAAATGTTCGGCATTGCCGACGGAACGGCTACAGCCATTATTAATGGTATCGAAAAAGACCACGGGAAACTAAAAAGACAGAAGGGATTTATTAAGTGGTGGTATAATTCCATTAAAAACAGCGATGCGATCCTGGTCTGCAATTTCGATAAGAATGGGATTAAGAATTATATCGGCGGGAATACCCTGATGGAAATCGGCTTTGCCCACGTAAACGATAAAAAGGTATTTTTATTAAACCCAATACCTGAAGAAGTTTCTTATGCAGACGAGATTAAAGCAATGGTTGATGTTGTTTTAAATGGAGATTTGAATAAAATTACTTAACTAATCCATAATAATATTTATATAATGTCTTTAGATTGGCAAAAATTGCTTAAAATTGCATACACAAAAGCGCAAGAAAGCATCAATCCGTCTACTCAGAACGGAGCTCTTCTTGTTGACAATAAGGGGAATGTTATTCTTTCTGCAATGAATAGTTTTCCAGATGGAGTAAAAGAAACCCAAGAACGACAAATCAAACCTTTGCGCCATAAATTCAGCGTACATTCAGAACGGAATGTGCTTTACCATGCCGCACGACTTGGAATAAAAACAAAAGGGCTTACTATGGTATGTCCGTGGGCAGCATGCAGTGATTGTGCCCAAGCCATAATTCAAACAGGTATTAAACGATTGATAATTTATAAACAAGCTCTTGATAGGTCTAATAATTGGCAAGAGGATATAGAACTTGCTTTTACAATGCTTCGCGAGGCAGGGGTTGAGATTGTTGTTTTTGATGGGAAAATAGGAGTAGGTAAAATTTTGCGAAGCGGAGAATTCTGGGAACCATAAAATGCGGCAATATTAAGATGTAATTAGGCTTAAGCAGGTTCTAACGTCGTCCAAGCCCCGCAGCCAGTTAAAATCGCCAAGAGGGCGGTTTTTTGATAGAATAAAACATATGAAATGGATTTCTATTGGCGGAAGCTGGAGAAAAATGAATAAACAATTAGAAGAAGATATTAGGAAAGCCACGAAAGAAGCTATGAACGGAGGAAACGGCATGATTTCTGGTGGAGCTTTAGGCGTTGATTATATTGCCACTGATGAAGCGTTGAAATCAGATTCCACCGCCAAAAGAATAAAAATTTTTCTTCCCACAACTTTAGAAATTTATGTAAAACATTATCGGAAAAGAGCTAAAGAGGGTGTTATTACCGAGAAACAAGCCGAAGATTTAGCTGTTCAGCTGGAAAGAATTAAGGCAATTAATCCCTCATCAGTTATTGAAAATAAAGAAAACAGAATCGTGGATAAAAATACATACGCTGAAAGAGATTCAGCTATTATAGAAATAGCAGATGAGGCAATATCATTTCATGTTAATCAAAGCCTAGCAATGAAAGAAAATATTAAAAAAATTCAACAGAAAGGAATCCCCTTAAAAGTTTTTACCTATACTATTGAATAGAACCTTAAACAAGTTCTAATGTCATCCACGACCCGCAGCACTTGACAAAGTACAATCATATATTGTATAATATTAACATATCAAAAGAGTTTTATTCTTATTGAACATTGAACAATTAAAGAGGTGAAAGATGACTAAGGCGTCAAAAGAAGAAAGGTGTAAATCTGCACTATTCGAAATAGTGTCAGAAGGAATCGAAAGTGCGATGAGAAGAGAAAAATTATCTCTCGAAGATTTCGAATCCATTGGCATAGCAGGAGAATTAAAAAAACTTGTACAGTTAAATGCCAAATTTAGTGCCGAAGAAATTTTAGGAGAGCTTCGGAAGTTCGACCTTATAGACGACTTCGATCACTCCGTCAAAATTATGAAATCTTTACTTTCCACTGCCAATCTTACTCTTGAAGACATTGGAACAAACAAAAAAGAGATCCAAAAACTAAAAAAAGAGTATTTGAAATATTTGGAGCAATAATTTAACAATAATGCTCCTTTTTTATAAAAAAATTCGTTAAAAGGTTTAATTGTTCTATTTTTATTCCAAGATAGATTTGTGTTAAAATAATACAAAGCTTTGTTGGATTGCGGTTCTAACATCGTCCACGACCCGCAGCACCAAAAATTTTTATTATAATGACTCATGGCAACGATTGAAAATATTCAAAAATCATTAAGCAATAATGGTTGGCCAATGCTGGCACTCGTCAGAAGAGATACCGAAGAAAGGAAAAAAAGGTTTCCGGATTCGGTTGAATTGTATAGAAATGTCGGAAGGGGACCGGCCTTTGAGATATTTACCTTAATTTATGAAGATAATAATTTTTACGTATCCGACTTTAATGATTGTATGGCAGTTCTTGATGTCGGCGGCTATTTCTCAGTAAAATACATACCCAAAACAACGTTAAAGGAAGACATCCTTAAAACATACAAAAATTTAAATGACGAAATATTGTCTAAAATGGAAGCATCCGGCCATGACTACGTAGGAATTGTTTTTTATATGGGCCCAGATAATCTTTGGTATTATTCGCTTTATACTGGGAAAGGAGCTAAAAGGGAAATATCCTATTATGGTTTATTGTCCGAATTTCTAGTTGGTTCATAGAATTAATCAAATGTTCCAGATCGGGGCACACAGCAAAATAAAATGGAAAATATTTTATATTTATTTCACCATATTCATCATTCTAAAAATAAACATGAAGTCCATCATTGTGGCAAAGAGCATAAAGGTTTGGATTATACGATAAGACATTGCAAGTGTAGAAAACATAAAATTAATACGCAAATGGCCATTGGCCACGATTTCAACAATAAACCAATAAAAATAAAATTCTTTGAAAAGTGTCCCAATGGCGGTTGGCACATAGAAAATGGAAGATAATAACTATTTTAAAATGTTCTAACCTAGAGGCGTCGGTGGGAAAACTCTAAAATCCCTGAAATTTCCTTTAAAATCTTGGTTCTAGACAGGAGCACTTAGTAAGATTGACTTGCAGATATTTTTGTAATAAAATTATATAAAGGTTTAAAAATAAATATTGTCATTCATCACTTTTAAGTGAGCCCGATTTTTCGGGTAGAAAGTGGGGTTAGATTCCCCGGCTGTGCCGCAACGGTAATGTCCGCTTAAGACGGAATAAGTCCGAATATAGTTTGACAATAATAGTCCCGAGCAGGACAAATCATATATTTTATTTATGGTCTTTCCTGCTTTGGAAAGATTTTTTAATTTATGAAAAAAGTTAATTTTAAATTAATTTTTCTTGCAGTTTGTTTTGCTTTATTTGCTTTTATTTCTTCAGCGCAAGCAGATGAAACAAGCACGGTCCGATTAAAAATAGCCGCTTTTGACCAGATTTTATTTGATAATAATTTCACGGTGCATTCTTGCCCCGACGATGCAAGCAGTACAAATTATACGCTTAATGCCTGGTGCGCTGTGGACCAATTGGTTTCCAGCCAGGGCTGGATCGCAACTTCAGCCTGGTATCCCTTTGGTATTTTACTGAACAGCATAAATCAATATGATGGCCTAGACGGGAATTACTGGCTTTGGTTTAGCAATTCTGAGATTGGTGCAACGGCGCTAAATCAACACTTGCTAACAGACGGGGAAAACTTACTTTTGGTATACGGAACCAGTCCGCTCAAAATAAATGTTTCTTCAACAACGCCAGCTGTTAATTCGACCTCAACCATAATTATTTCTTATTTTGATATCAATGCCTGGCAATGGCAGCCCGCCGCAAACAGCACTTTTGTGGTGAATGGCCAGGAAGTTTTATCTCCGGATGGAACATCGCAGTTATTAATTGCAACTACCAGCCCCTATTCAATTTTAGGGCGCAAGGCCGGATATTTGGATAGTCCGATTTTGATTTTAAGCGGAGTTTCTCAAGATATCACACCAGCGCCACCCAGCAGTCAGGAAAATGTTATTATGGGCAATTTTGGTTTTAGTTCGGGTGACAGTCAGGTTCATCAGAGCGTAAATATTAGCGATGCCGTAAATTTTTTAATTTCAAATCAAAAAAATGACGGTTCAATCGCTTCATCGGTCCTTTGTTCTGACTGGGCCGCAATAGCATTTTCTGCCTACGGGGACAGCGAGGCAAAAAACAAATTAAAAAAATATCTGATCGAAGCTGGATATAGTACTGAACTGGGGTCTGTGACAACAGACTCAGAAAGAAGGGCGATGGCTCTTATGGCGCTTGGAGTTAATCCTTATGATGGGACTAAAATTAACTATATTTCACAAATTACTTCAGCATTCGACGGCAGCCAAATAGGAAATCCCGAAACTTTCAATGATGATATTTTCGCGCTATTTCCTTTGCTTAAAGCCGGTTATTCTGGTTCCGATTCTGTTATTGACGCAACTGTCAGATTTATTATTTCAAAACAAAGTTTGAACGGTTCCTGGGGTGGCGTTGATTTAACAGCATCTGCAATACAGGCGCTTTCTCTTGCAGATAAAGTCGGAAATTTAAGCAGCGATATGGCGGATTCAATTAGCCGGTCTTTACAGAGCGCAAAGAATTTTTTGCGCAATTCGCAGGGTATTAATGGAGGTTTTGATGATAATGCATTTTCAACTTCCTGGGCCATTCAGGCAATTACGGCTTTAGGCGAATCAGTTTCTTCCTGGGAAAATAGCGGTAAAAATCCGATTGATTTTTTAGCTTCGCGTCAAAAAAACGATGGGGGATTCGAGGACGAATCTGCCGCTACCAATACTCGCATCTGGACAACGGCTTACGTAATACCCGCCGCTCTTGATAAAACCTGGAAAGAAATCCTTAATAGTTTTCCGAAACAAATCCTAAATTCTCAAAATACAAATAATGCGACATTAACAACGCCGATTTTAAATCTTTCGCAAGAGAGCATTAAAGTTTCGGAATCAAAAATAGAACATGAACAGACCAATGGTCAGGCGATGACGTCGATCAGTCCGGTTGATGCAAGTCAACAAAATAAAACAGATAAAGAAAACATAAATCTTAATGCGCAAATCAGCGGCAGTATTATTCCTGGTAATTCTACTTGGGACAAAACAATAAGAGTAATATTTTATTCGTCCGCCAGCATATTAGTTTTAATAGGATTATATTTAATAGTTTTATTATGATTTTTTCATCATCTATTACGCGCAGCAAATTAAAAAATCGCCCAAAAGGCGTTTTTTAGGTAGAATAAATACGTATGAATATTGAAGTAGAAATAAAGGTGAAAATAAATAGCTTCAAAGAGGTAAAAAAGAATTTACCGAAATTCGGCAAACCCGTTAAATCGATAAAACAGATTGATGAATATTATATTCCCTGCCAAAGAGATTTTTTTAAACAAAAACCTTTTCCCGTGGAATGGCTGAGAATAAGAACCAATCCGGATAAAACCATTTTTGAATATGACAGGTCTATTAATAAAAATATTCATGGAGAGCAGGAATACGCCGAAGAATACGAAACCGAAGTGTCTCGGCCTGATGAGCTAAGGAAGATGTTGAAATTTTTAGACTTCAAAAAAGTAACAACAGTAGAAAAAGAAAGAGAGATTTGGAATTGCGGCGACCTTGAAGTTTGCTTGGATAAAGTTAAAGGTTTGGGATTTTTTATCGAAATAGAAGCAAAAGGAAAATTTAAGAACCAAATAGAGGCGAAAAAAGCTTGCCGCGATTTTCTAGATAAAATTAAAACCAATATTACTGAAAAAAATATGATTAACGTTGGTTATCCCGTGCTGCTTTTGAAAAAAATGAAAAGATAATTCTTTTTATTTTCAATCAATGCCTCAGAAATAAAAATAGCCAGGAAGGCGTTTTTTTGGTAGAATAAAAAACATGATTCAAAAAAGAAAAAATAATCTTTATAATCCCAAGCTTGGTACCCCATTTAATATAAGCCGGTCAAAAATTGATTTTTTCCTGGAATGCCCGAGGTGTTTTTATTTGGACAGGAGGATGGGGGTGCCCAGGCCGGGAATGCCTGGCTGGCCTTTAAATATTGCAGTTGACAAGCTGCTTAAGAATGAATTCGATCTTTTAAGAAAAAAAGAAGAATCTCATAAATTAATGGATAAATACAAGATTAACGCTGTTCCTTTTAGCCATCCTGATTTGTCTATTTGGAGAGATGATTATCACAAATACACCGGAGCTTGCGTATTGCATAAAAAGACCAATTTAAATATCTGCGGTATTATTGATGATATCTGGATTGATAAAAAAACCAAAGAACTTTACATTGTTGATTACAAAGCAACCAGCACCAGCAAGGAAATTTCTTTGGAAGACGAATACAAGCAGGGGTATAAGAAACAGATGGAGATTTACCAGTGGCTTTTCA
>Ga0315276_10006769_pt1 | contig 10585 bp, 8 predicted proteins | sample YL17G05_0_MG_FD_204542 | JGI IMG/M metagenome (GOLD analysis project Ga0315276, IMG submission 204542) | Sediment microbial communities from Yellowstone Lake, YNP, Wyoming, USA - YL17G05_0 | ecosystem: Environmental > Aquatic > Freshwater > Lake > Sediment | place: USA: Wyoming | collected... | reverse complement strand
TCCCGACACCACTCCCGCGCAGGGCGCACGATTGCGTTATCTCGTCAACGAGGAACTCGGCTGGGGCGACTCCGGCCTCGCCATCAGTCTCGGCGTCGCGGGCTTCCATCGCTTCTTTGCGAAGCTTTCCGGTCGGCCGGAGTTGATCGAACGCTTCTGCGCGCCCGGCAGCCGTGACATCGGCTGCTGGGCCGTCACCGAGCCCGACCATGGCAGCGATACGCTCGCCTTCGACCAACCCCATTTCAGCGACGCGAAACTGCGCGCCAACTGCATTGCGCGCAAAGAGGGCGAGACGTGGGTGATTCGCGGCCAGAAGGCCGCGTGGGTCTCGAACGGAACGATCGCAACGGTCGCCGCGCTCTTCTGCACGATCGACCCGAGCCACGGCTTCCAGGGCGGCGGCGTGGCGATCGTGCCGCTCGATCTACCCGGTGTGTCACGCGGCAAGCCGCTCGACAAGATCGGCCAGCGCGCGCTCAATCAGGGCGAGATCTTCTTCGACGACGTCCGGATTCCCGCGAGCTACATGGTCGTGGGCCAGGAGGCCTATGGCTTCGTCGTCGAGCAGGTGCTCGCGATGGCCAACGCGGCGATGGGCACGATCTTCGTCGGGGTCGCGAGAGCGGCCCTCGAGCACGCGCTCGCCTACGCGCAAGAGCGCGTCCAGGGGGGGACCCCGATCTTCCGCCATCAGAGCGTGAAGGCGCGCCTGTTCAAGGCGTTCGCCCAGGTCGAGGCGGCGCGGGCGCTCGCCCGCCGCGTAGCGTCCTACAACGCCACGCACCCGCCGCTCGTCCAGTACTCGATCGCATCGAAGGTGTTCTGCACCCAGACGGCCTTCGAGGTGGCAAGTGGCGCGCTGCAGATCTACGGCGGCAACGGGCTCTCGCGCGAGTACCCGATCGAGAAGCTGCTGCGCGACGCGCGCGCCTCGATGATCGAGGATGGCTGCAACGACCTGTTGAGTCTGGTGGGGGCCGAAAAGCTCTGGTGAGGGCGTGCGGCCGCGCCGCGCGCAGGAGGAGTCCGCGATGGAGCTGCGAGAAGTCATCGGGTGCAGGCGGTCGATCCGCTTCCTCCTGCCCTACAAGCCGGTCGAGCCCGAAAAGATCCAGCGCATGCTCGAGGCGGCACGCATCGCGTCGCACTGGGGCAACGTCCAGAGCCTGCGCGCCGTGGTGGTGTTCCGGAGCAGCGCAACGCCGGAAGTACTCGAGGCGTTGATGGCGCCGATCGCGGGATTCCAGATCCGCCTCGCGCCGGTCGTGATCGTCTGGTTCCTCGACACCGCGGCGGTGGACGAGCAGGCGGACCGCTTGCGCGAACTGCTGGGCGCGGGCGCGCTGGGCTTCGGCGAGGGCAAGCACAAGGCCCTCGAAGAGCAACTCATTCCGATCTTCCGAAGTCTCGTCGACAAGCTGAAGGAGCCCGGACTCAGCGAAGTCGATTGTGGCCAGGGCATCGCGCAAGCGACACTGATGGCGTTCGAGCAGGGTCTCGGCACCTGCTGCCTGGGTACGCCGCATACCGAGAAGCTCCGCAAGAACCTGGGACTCCCCGACACTGCGCGTGTGCTTCTGCTGCAAACGGTCGGCTACCCGGCCGAGAGTCCCGACGCGGGCGGCCAGCGTCCGCGACAGCCCTTCGAGAAGCTCTTCCACATGAATGGGTTCGGGACCCCGTTCCCGCGCTCGAGCAGCGTGGTGGAGGAGCTCGAGCACGACAGGATGCTGCAGGACCCCGCGCCGAAAGCGTGGCGCGAGGCGGAGCTCGAGTATTTGCAGAAGGCGCTCGGTATCAAGGGGCACGGACTGCTCTGAGACCGGCGCAAGGGGGAACGCAGGCAATGCGCTGTAACGTGATCGTGGCGGGCGTCGGAATGACGCCCTTTGGAAAACATCTCGACACGGGGCTCAAGGCACTCGGCGCCAGCGCCGTCCAGGCGGCCGTGGCCGACGCCGGGATCACCCTCGGCGATCTCGAGGCCGCCTACGTCGGCAACGCCGCCGCCGGTCTGGTGACGGGACAGGAGTGCATCCGCGGTCAGGTCATCCTGCGCTCGATCGGACTCGGCCGTCTGCCGGTCGTGAACGTCGAAAACGCCTGCGCCAGCGGCTCGACCGCGCTGCACCAGGCGTCTGCGATGGTGACCGCGGGACTCTACGACTGCGTGATCGCGCTCGGTGTCGAGAAGCTCTATCACGTCGACAAGCAGAAGTCGTTCGCCGCCTTCAGCGGCGCCGTGGACGTCGAAGCGCTCAAGGAGATCATGGAGCGGCTGCGCGCCGCCTCGCGCAGTGCGGGAGGCGAGCAGAGCGGCGCCCCGGGCGAGAAGCGCTCGATGTTCATGGACATCTACGCGGCAGCAGCGCGCGCCCACATGCAGCACTACGGAACGACCGTCGAACAATTCGCCGCGGTGTCGGCCAAGAACTCCTACCACGGCAGCTTGAATCCGCGCGCGCAGTTCCGCGAGGCACTCTCGGTGGCCGAGGTACTCGCGGCGCCGATGATCGCGCCGCCGCTCACGCGGCCGATGTGCTCGCCGATCGGCGACGGTGCCGCCGCGGTGGTGATCGTCTCCGAGCGCAAGGCACGCGAAATCGGGGTCGCGAAGCCCGTGCGAGTGCGCACCTCCGTCCTGCATTCCGGATGGGACCACGGGCTGGACGAGCCGGGAACGGTCGAAGTGTGCGCGCAGGAGGCGTACGAGGAAGCAGGCGTCGGCCCGACCGATCTCAACGTCGTCGAGTGTCACGACGCCTCCGCACCCGCCGAGATCATGGCCTATGAGTCGCTCGGCCTGTGCCCGAAGGGAGACGGCGGAAAACTGGTCGAGTCCGGCGCGACGCGGCTCGGCGGACGCATTCCGGTGAACACCTCGGGCGGCCTGCTGCGCAAGGGGCATCCCGTCGGCGCGACCGGCGTCGCGCAGATCGTCGAACTGGTCGAGCAGCTCCAGGGACGCGTAGAGGGCCGGCAGGTGGCGGGCGCGCGCATCGGTCTCGCGCACAATGGTGGCGGCAACATTGGCACGGACGCCGCTGCGATGTGCGTGACGATCCTCGGAGTCTGACGATGCGCGAGCGCAACGAGGCGATCCTGTCCGCCCTCGTGTGCAGCCGCGCGGAACACAGTCCCGGTCTCGACATCCGCCGCTTCGACCGAGAGGAACGACACTAAGTGCCGAATCCGCTGCTCTCGCGCCGCACATTCCTGCAGACGGGCATCGGCCTGGGCCTGTCGCTCGGTCTCGATCGGCTCGTCTGGCTCGCGCCGACCGAGGCCGTCGCCGCAGCGGTTCCGGCCTACACCGACTTCCGCGATCTCTACCGCGCCAAATGGCGCTGGGACCGCGTGGTGCGCGGCACGCACACCAACGTCAATTGCACGTCCTCGTGTGCCTGGAACCTCTTCGTGCGCGACGGGATCGTGTGGCGCGAGGAGCAATCGTCGCCCTACACGGCGTCGAACGACTCGGTGCCCGATTGGAATCCCCGCGGCTGTCAGAAGGGCGCGAGCTGCAGCGACCTGATGCAGAGCGCGTCCCGCCTGCGCTTCCCGCTGAAGCGGGCCGGCGCGCGCGGCGAGGGTCGCTGGAAGCGCGTGTCGTGGGACGAGGCGCTCGGCGAGATCGCCGAGCAGATGGTGGACACGCTCGATCGTCGCGGCGGCGAGGGCGTCCTGCTCGAGCTCGGTCCCAACGTCGACTACGGCGCCAACACGGCCGCGGGACTGCGCTTCTTCCGGCAGATCGGCGCGCCCATCACCGACTCCATGGCACAGATCGGCGATCTCGCCGTGGGCGGCACGATCACGCTCGGCACGCCCCACACCGACGGCAGTTCGGACGATTGGTTCCGTTCGAAACTGCTCGTGCTCTGGGCCTTCAACCCGGCCGCGGCACGCATCCCCGACGCCCACTACGTCCACGAGGCGCGCTATCACGGCGCGCGCGTCGTGGCGATCGCGCCGGACTACAACCAGAGCGCGATCCACGCCGACCTGTGGCTCTCGGTGCGACCCGGCAGCGACGCCGCACTGGCGCTCGCGGCGTGCCAGGTGGTGATCGAAGAGGAACTCTTCGACGCGTCGTACATCCGCGAGCAGACCGATCTGCCGTTCCTGTTGCGTGCCGACAACCAGCGCTTCCTGCGCGAGTCGGACCTCGTCGAGGACGGCGGCGACGAATGCTTCTACGTCTGGGACGAGATCGCTGCCGCGCCGCGCCTGGCGACCGGCTCGATGGGTAGCGACGAACCGACACTGACCATCGCCCCGAACGTGCGCCCCGCTCTCTCGGTGCAGGCCGAGGTGACGCTCGCGAACGGCAAGCGCGTGGCGGTGCGAACCGTCTTCGACGTGCTGCGCGAGAAGCTCGCCGCACTCGGCCCGGAGCCGGCGGCGGCGATCACCGGTGTATCGGCCGCGACGATCCGCAGCTTCGCACGCGAGTTCGCCCAGGCGCGCGCCGCGCTGATCCTCTCGCAGTGGGGCAACTGCAAGAACCTGCACTCCGACCTCGTGCAGCGCTCGCAGATCCTGCTCGCCTCGCTCACCGGCAACCTCGGGCGAGCGGGCGGAGGCTGGCGCTCGGGCGCCTTCATCGCCCTCGACGGCCTGGGACTCGTGGCGATGCAGGATGGGCTCGGCTTGCTCGACCTGGCCGTGACGGCCGCACGCGCCTACGTGCAACCCGAGGCCGTGCGGCGTCTCTTCGAGTCGATGTACGTGCCGAGTTCGCTGTTCCACGCCGTACACGGCGGGCTCGGCGAGCATGAACTCGCGGCGGCGCACGGCGACCCGGCACTGCCGGAGGGCGCGGCGCCCTATCTCGCCGAGGCGCTCGCGAAGAAGCATTTCCCGATGGCCCCGGAACCCGGCGCCGAGCCGCCCGAGGTGATCGTGAATCTGTGTGGCAACGTGCTGCGCCACTCGCGGATGGGCAACCGCGTGCGCGACACGCTGTTCGCGAAGGCGCGGCTCGTCGTCGACGTGAACTTCCGCCTGAACGAAACGGGCCGCTACTGCGACATCCTGCTGCCCGCGGCCGGCTGGTACGAGAAGGTCGGCATCAAGTACATCGCCGCCTTCGTTCCCTACGTGACGCTCGGCGATCGCGCGAGCGCGCCGCTCGGCGAAGCGAAGCCCGAGTGGGAACTCTTCGCGAACCTCGCCACGCATGTGGCGCAGGCGGCGCGCCGGCGCGGCGTTGCGAGCGTGCGCGGCTTCAGCGGCCAGGATTGCGTGATCGACTCGCTCGACGCGCGCTTCACCGACGACGGCCGCTTCGGCCCGGATGCGCAGGAGGCCGTCACGGCCTTCATCCTCTCCGTCTCGGGCGCGTCGCGCGGCATAACCCTCGAAGACCTGCGCCGCGATGGCGGCGCGCGGCGCATTGCGTCGCTGGGTCCGCCAGGCGGTACGGCCGGCATCTTCTCGGAATACAGCGCCGTCGAGCCCGTCGTGCCGTTCCGTGACTTCGTCGAGAAGAAGCAGCCGTACCCCACGCTCACCGGCCGCCAGCAGTTCTACATCGACCATCCGTGGTTCGCGAGGGTCGGCGAGCAGTTGCCCACCTACAAGGCGCCGCCCGCCGCCGGTGGTGCGCATCCCTTCACACTGACGGGTGCCCATGCGCGTTGGAGCATCCACGCGATGTGGCGCGACCAGGCGCTGATGCTGCGGCTCCAGCGCGGCGAACCGGTCGTGTACGTGAACAACGCCGACGCACAAGCGCGCGGCATTGCCGACCACGACCTGGTTCGCGTCTGGAACGATCTCGGCACCTTCGTCGCGCGCGCAAAGCTGGCCAGCTCGATCCGCCCCGCTCAACTGCACATCTACCACGCCTGGGAGCCCTTCCAGTTCCGCAGCGGCACCAGCCACCAGTACCTCGCGCCGAGCCCCTTCAAGATCCCGCACCTCGTGGGCGACTACGGCCACCTGCGCTGGAGCTACGCGCACTACGAGCCGAATCAAACTGACCGCGACACGCGCGTCGACGTCGCGCGCCTCGACGCCCCGGTGTAATGCCGTGACGGCACTGACGCGGCGGGAGCTGCTGGCTGCGGGCGCTGCCAGCGGTGTCGCGCTCGCGCTGCGAGCGCTCGTTCCGAGCGGACTCACAGCGGCCGCGACCGCCGCGATGCCCGCCAGCGCTGCGAGCTACCAGGGTGTCGGCGATCTATGGAGAGCCGCGTGGCGCTGGGATCGCGTCGTTCGCGGTACGCATCTGCGCGCCAACTGCTTCAGCGCCTGTGCCTGGGACCTGTACGTGAAGGACGGCATGGTGTGGCGCGAGGAACAGGCCGACGTGTATGCGCGCGAAGCCCCGGGCCTGCCCGACTTTGCCCCGCGCGGCTGCCAGAAGGGCGCCTGCTACTCGGACCTGATGCACGCCCCCGATCGCATCTTGTATCCGCTCGAGCGCGTGGGCCCGCGCGGCTCGGGACGCTGGCGCCGCGTCTCGTGGCAGGACGCGCTCACGCGCGTGGCGGACGCCGTGATCGATGCCTGCGCGGGAGGGGGGCCCGAGACCGTCGTCTACGACAACGGCACCTCGAACGTAGACGCCGGCCCCGGGCTGACCGGTGAGGTGCGCCTGTTCTCGCTGCTCGGCGCCACACTGCTCGACGGCTTCGGCGGTACCGGCGACCTCGCGATGGGAGCCAGGCAGACGTGGGGCACCTCGTTCGTCGACGGCAGCTCCGACGACTGGGCGCGCGCGGAGACGCTGCTGTTCTGGCACTGCAATCCCGCGTCGACGCGCATCCCCGACGCGCACTTCGCGGCAGAGGCGCGCTACCGCGGCGCGACGGTCGTCACCATCGCGCCCGACTATTCGCCGAGCGCTGTGCACGCGTCGCTCTGGGTACATCCCCGGCAGGGCAGCGACTCCGCGCTGGCGCTCGGGATCGCACGCGCGCTGCTCGAGCGCGACGTCATCGACGCCGCCTATCTGCGCGAGCAGACCGACCTGCCCTTCCTGGTGCGCACCGACACCCAGCGTTTCCTGCGCCAGGCCGACCTCGAGGCCGGCGGGAGCGACGATGTCTTCTACGTCTGGGACGAGGTGACGGGACGCATCGCCGAGGCGCCGGGCACGCGTGGAAGCGGCGGATCGCTGGCGCTCGACACACTCGTGCCATCGCTCACAGGGAGACACATCGTTGCGACGCTGGCGGGCGAGCTCGCCGTCGTCCCCGTTCTCGACCTGCTGCGCGCGCGGCTCGCCGCCTACGATCCCGCGCACGTCGAGGCCATCACGGGCGTCGCGCCCGGCGTTCAGGAACGCCTGGCGGAGCTCTTCGAAAAATCGGCGCGCACGCTGATCTACGCGTCGTGGGGCTCGAACAAGACCTATCACGCCGACCTGTTCCAGCGCGCGCTGATTCTGCTCTCGGCGCTGCGCGGCCAGCACGGTCGCGCGGGCTCGGGCGTTCGCTTCGCGGCGTGGCTCCCGTTCGAAGGGGGCGATGCGCTGCTGCCGGGCAGCGGTCCGTCGTGGCTCCAGCGCCAGGTGCTGCGCTTCTACACGCCTCCGCCGCGCGCGATGGAGGACGCGATCGCGAAGGCGACGGTCGGCGCCCTGGCGTGGACGCCCTCACACCTCTTCCTGTACGTCCACGGCGGCCTCGACGCGGTGCAGGACCCGATCGCCGACGCGGCGGATCCGACGTTGCCGCGCCCTGCGCGCGCGTATCTGCGCGACGCCATGGATCGCGGCTGGGCGCGCGTGCGACCGGCCCCGGATCGGCCCCCGCGCGTGCTCGTGACCAGCGGCGTGAATCCGCTGCGCCGCTGGCCGCTGCCGCAGGTGGTCGAGCGCGTGCTGTGGCCGAAGCTCGATCTGGTCGTCGCGATCGACTTCCGTCTCTCGACCACTGGCATGAAGTCGGATCTGCTGCTGCCGGCAGCCGGTTACTACGAGAAGCGCGGCATCAAGTACTCGGTGGCGCTGGCGCCCTACGTCGTGATCGGCGATCAGGCGGTGCCTCCGCTCGGCGAAGCAAAGAACGAGTGGGAGATCATGGCGCTGCTCGCGCGCACGGTCCAGGAGCGCGCACAGGCGCGCGGAATCAGTGGCGCACTCGCGACGCTCTACGATCGCTTCAGCGACGACGGCCGCCTCGGCCCCGGCGACGAGGTCGCGGTGATCGACGAGATCCTACGCAACTCGCCGATCACCGGCGGCGTGGGTTGGGAGGAGGCGCGTCGCGCCGGCGCGATCCCGATTCGCACCGCAGGTCGCTGGGGAACGACGAGCGCCATCGGCTCTGAAATCGAGCCGGGCGGCACGCTCTCGCCGTCGCGTGTACACGTCGAGGGCAAGCAGCCGTGGCCGACGCTCACCGGTCGCCAGCAGTTTTATCTCGACCACCCGTGGTTCTTCGAAGCCGACGAGGCGCTGCCGCGCTGGAAGCCGCTGCCCGCGGCGCGCGGCGCGCATCCGATTCTATTGACCGGCGGCCACACGCGCTGGAGCATCCACGCGATCTGGCGGGCGCATCCGATGCTGCTGCGCTTGCAGCGCGGCGGTCCGTCGCTCTGGATGTCGATCGAGGACGCGCGCGACCGTGGCATTCTCGATGGCGCGCGGGTGCGCGTCGGCAACGGCGAGGGCATGTTCCGCGCAACCGCGAAGCCATCGGCTTCGGTGGCCCCCGGGCAGGCGATCATCTACCACGCATGGGAGCCATTCCAGTTCGCGGGCTGGCGCGGGAACATGGAAGTGATCGCTTCGCCGTACAAGCCGCTGCATCTGGTCGGCGACTACGGGCACCTACGCCCGCGCGTGTTCCTCTCGGGTCCCTTGCACGTGCCGCGCGGCGTGCCGGTCGAGATCGAGCTCGACGACACGCAGTCGAAGCCCGCGGCCTGAGACGGCGAGCGGCGCGCGACCCCCTCGGCCACATCCGCGAGCGACGTCGACGTCGCCCAATCACGGAAGGACACGCTGAGTCGCGACCATGACTCGTGTAGCGGGCAGGGGTCGTCCGGATTGCAGGCGCCCCATCCGAACGCACAGCGGTCGGGGGCGGGGTAGGCGTCGACCGCCGCCAGCACGTCCTGGAAGCGGATCTCGGAGGGCGGCCGGGCCAGCGTGAACCCGCCGCCGTGCCCCTTCTGGGATTCGAGCAGGCCGGCGAGCACGAGTCGCCGGAGGATTTTCGAGAGGTAATGGGGAGGGATGCCACTCCCCTCAGAGAGGTCGCGGGCGGGGATGGGATCCGTCGGGGAGTGGATCGCCAGCCAGGCGGCTGCGCGCAGGGCGTACTCGGCGGTCTGAGAAAGAAAACGATCCATCTATTGCTTCCTACTCACACTTCGTAGCGACCCCGTCGAGTCCAACGGGAGGATAGACACAACCGATAAATCGAGCTCAAAGTCCATTGAGTTTGATCGAGGAGCCCTCGATGTCGCTGCAGTGCCGGGAACTCGTCTTGCCCGCCTTGTTCGAGTCTTCGGCCGTGGCGCGGCAATGGCGCGGGTCGGCCATCGGGCGCTCTGTTTGGATGTGAGGTAATTTGTTTTCTTGACCCCGGGACCGCCCCCGGGGAAAAGGAGGAGTATTCATGGCTCGAACGCTTTCACGCACCCGCGTTGCAATGGTCTTCTTCGCTGCCTTCGTCACCGTCGCGCTCGCCGGAGCACCGCGGGCACACGCGATTCCGGAGTACGGCGCCCAGATCCCGAACCTCACCGCAGCGGGAGGCTGCAGCGGAACCTGTCATTTCGACGGATTCCCTGGATCAGCACTGAGCAATCCGCTGTACCTCGATCTCGTAGCAGCCAGCTTCGTCTGGAACACCACGATGGCGAACGCTGACGCAGACGGCGACGGCTTCTCGAACGGCTGGGAATGCCAGGATCCGTCGGGCACCTGGGTATCGGGGACCCCAAACCCGGGGAATCCCACTTTCGTCGCGAATCCGACGCTACCGAACGACGTGCCGCCGCTGCCCGTCGCGACCGTGCCGGCGGCGCCGACGGCGATCGCCCACACCGAATCGGCCGGGCAGAATGGCTCGGAGGGCTTCACGGTCAAGAACGTGGGCGGCGTGCCCTTCGACTACTCGATCACAGCGAGCGACGTATGGATGACGCCCGAGACTCCCCCCGCCGGGCCCCTGCTCGTGGGCACGCAGGATGATCTCCTGCTCTCGTTCACGACGACTGGGCTGATCGCGGGGCTCTTTCAGGGCGACCTCACCATCGCGATTGCCGGCATCAGCCCCAGCCTCCTCCCGCTGGTTCTCGTCGACCTCACCGTTCCGGAGCCGAGTTCGGTGCTGGCCGGAGGCGGCGCGTTGCTGAGCCTGGGCCTGCTCGCGCGGCGCCGCGTCGGCGGAGTTCGCGCGCCCCGGGCGTAGACGCGAGTCGCTGCGTCACAGCCGCTGATCGCACCGTCGATCAGCCATCTCACCCAGAATCGGGAGTCGTAGGCATACGGCTCCCGATTCGTCGTATTGGCGGCGCACGCAGAAATCCTCCCGGCCGATCTCGCGCGCCGGAACCCCGTCGGGTGCCGAGGACGCGGTTTCTCGCGTGTGCAGGCCGCACTTTATACTTTATTTGG
>Ga0315276_10006768_pt1 | contig 10585 bp, 8 predicted proteins | sample YL17G05_0_MG_FD_204542 | JGI IMG/M metagenome (GOLD analysis project Ga0315276, IMG submission 204542) | Sediment microbial communities from Yellowstone Lake, YNP, Wyoming, USA - YL17G05_0 | ecosystem: Environmental > Aquatic > Freshwater > Lake > Sediment | place: USA: Wyoming | collected... | reverse complement strand
AACGGTCGGAAGCGATCGCGATACCGTTCGTCTCCGACCTCATAACCCATCTTGGTCACCTCGCTAAGCCGCACCTGGACGGCCCGCCTCAGCGGCACCGAGTATCGCAAGACGTCACCCCGGACCGAAATGTGGTGGCAGACTATCCAAGACCCAAACGCAACACCAGCAAGGATGATCAGGAAACCACCCAGCAGACTGTGGTCGGGCCCTGAGAATCCAGCGAAGAGGGCGTAGAGACCCACCAGCGTGAACAGGCCGACCGCAAACAAACCGCGGGCTTTCGAACCGCGGATGCTGAAATCGCCAGCCTTAGCCGTTATGGTTTCAAGATCGCCAGACTTGCTTCCCCCACCCTGTTGAGGGCCATCGAGACCCCTAGACTGCATTGCTATTCTCTCCTGAGGCTGGCTGTGAACCTCGAAGGCTGAGGTGGCCCCCTCTCTTTTCCGATTCGCGCATCACCGAAGCCGGCAAGAGGCGTGGGCCCGGCCAGTAGCATGGCCCCGCCCGCACCCAAACGGGAGCGTCGAACCCACCGCAGACACGATGGGCACGCTGTATGTCGAAAGCCGGGGCAGCATCAAATGACACCCCCCGACCCCCGACGTCACAGACTCGAGTCGGCGGCGGGTCGGCGTGAACGTCGAGCCTCTTCATGGCATTGGGCCGGACCAATTGAGAGGGATATAGTCACAGTCGTGGGGGCCGTGCATCTTACGGTCTGTGACATAGGATGGCGTACTACTCAGGCCGAGGCTAAACTCCTGCCGAACCCCGGTCGCGGCGCCTAGAAGCTTGACGGCTGACCCTGTGAACAGGCCGCTCTGCGTTGCACGACCAGCAAACATCTTGAACGCGGTTTTCGAGCTCACTTTCCCGATCAGCCCTCGATCGAACTTCGTGACCATTTGATTGAAGAGGGAGAGCTTCTTGGTCGCCTTCCCGGGCAGCCAACCACTCGCAACTCCGAGCCCCACATCGGTAGCGAGGCTCGCCGTCACCGCGCCGTTATGGCTGGTCAGATTCTGAACCGCATTGCCGGCTCCGCCGGCGAGGCCAACACCGATCGGGCCAAGTCCTGCTGTATATTCCAGCAACCACCCAGTCACAGCACCGCCGGCTGCGGCAGCACCGACGTCGTGCCAGTTGATCTTCTCGCCGGCCACGAGGCTACTGACGATCTCGGTGCCGGCTCCGACGATGGCACCACCAGCAGCAAAGATAACGTCGTCCCAGAGCTCGAACTGCCCGGTCGGGTCGGTGAGCTTCAGTGGGTTGTCTCGGACGTAGGCGTAGAGGTTCCACGACTGCGGGAGCTTCGGTCCCGCGTCCCTCCCCGGATCTACGCTGAAGAACCTCTCCGCGCTGACCGGCTTGTAATAGCGAGCGTGCATGTAGTCGAGGTCGTCGAGCGTACCCGTGCTGCCGTGCAGATCGCGCTCGTGCCCGGTGAACTTGATCCGCTCCGCATCCCACGTGGTGGCCGCTTCCTCCCCGAACGGGTAGTAGGCGTGGTACCCCCACACCGTCTTGCCGGTGTCCGAGTTGGTGATCAGCCGCACCGTGCCGAGGTGGTCCAGCGCGAAGTGGCGTGTGCCTGCCGAGTCGATCACCGCCGGCGCCTTGCCTTGCCGCCAGATGTAGTCCTTCGACCAGCTCCAACTCGAGCCGTTGTACGTGTACTCCCGCAACGGCTTGCCGTCGAGGCCGCGCGCCGTCAGCGTGGTCACTTCAGTGCACGGAGCCGCTCGAGATCTCGCACTAATGCGCTCTGGCGTTTGTCGTTTCTCGCCTGCTGAATAAGGGTCTCGAGGTGCGCGATGAACGCAGGGAGCGAGGCGTGCGGCGGTATCTGACCGTGATCGATTAGCCAAGAGTTGCCTCGCTGGATCAGCCGAAACTCGGCACGCTCCGAGGCTTCCCCCAAGACAGTAGGCGGCCTGCCCTCGAACCGGCCAACTACCCGGTAGTCAACGGTCACCTGGGCCCGCGGACCGTCTTGCCGGGCTTCGTGAACATCGAATGAAGAGACGATCACGGCCGTATCCCAGCCTGGTTCGGCCTCCCACGTTACAAAGGAGAAGATCCGCTCACCCTCGCCCGCGCCAAGGCGCCCGCCATCAAAGTCCAACTGGCAGTACTCCTGTACCACAGCCCTTGGCCCTGCCGTTGGTGCCGGGCCGAAAGAGGATCCGCAGCCGATCATCGGCGTCACAGCCAAAAGCGTTCCAGATAGCCAACTGAGTCTCATTGATACCTCCTAGGGAAGAGCGGGCACCTGGACCCGGTAGAACGTCGGGGTCCCGAACCAGCTTATTTTACCGTACATTACTTGCCCGGCCTTTGATTGGGCGCTGAGCAGCGTCCGGCCAGCTTGGGGCGGGTTCGGGTTGAAGATCCCCGTGTGTCCCGTGAACAAGGCGATGTCACCGGCTCTCGCCTCGCTTGGGTTTATGGGACGCAGGCCAGGATTCGTCGCCATCTCTGCTGTCGTCGAGTAGGTGTAAGGGATGCCGGCCTCGTTGATCGCGTTAGCAACCAAGTTAGAGCAGTCTATTCCATTGTGTGTGAAACCGCCTATCTGGTAAGGATCGCCCAGGTAGGTCTCGCCCTGCGTCAGGATTCGCTGGCCTTCTTCGGGTGTTACGTCGCGCGGGCCAGTTTCCTGCACGGGCGTCCGCTGTGCTTGCCCGGCGCCGCCTGCGGGCGCTGGTGTCCCCGTCTGGGCCGTCGCATTTGCAACCGCTTGGCCGGATTGCGCCTGCGCCGCTTGCTTGCTTCCCGGGGGAGGCCCGAGGATCCCTGACGATTGGTCCACGTAGGTACCGGTCGAGTATTCGTTGATCATCATGCCGGTGGGATCGACCAGCCGCAAGGGGTTGTTCATCGCATAGGCGTAGCGGTTCCACGACTGCGGCCGGTGTGCGTCGCCGCCGATCGGGTCCACGCTGAAGAACCTTTCCGCACTCACCGGCTTGTAATAGCGAGCGTGCATGTAGTCGAGGTCGTCCAGGGTATCGGTGGACCCGTGCAGGTCGCGCTCGTGCCCGGTGAATTTGATCCGTTCGGCATCCCACGTGGTGGCCGCTTCTTCCCCGAACGGGTAGTAGGCGTGGTACCCCCACACCGTCTTGCCGGTGTCCGAGTTGGTGATCAGCCGCGCCGTGCCCAGGTGATCATTTGCGAAGTGCCTCGTGCCCACCGAGTCGATCACCGCCAGCGCCTTGCCCTCGCGCCAGACATAATCCCTGCTCCAGCTCCACGCGCTGCCGTTGTAGCTGTACTCCCGCAACGGCTTGCCGTCGAGGCCGCGCGCCGTCAGCGTGATGACGTTGGGCGTCACGTCCCTGAATCCGATCCGCTCGCCGTTGGCGTCGTAGTAGTAGTACTGGTTCAGCCCCGTCCCGGTGAGCTGGCGCTGCTGGTTGAACGGATCGTAGGAGTACGAGAATCCCTGGTAGCCCGTCACATTGCCCGCCGCATCGTAGCTAGCGCTGCTCAGACGGTTGGTGCTCGCGCTGGTCGCTGTCGTGTAGACGCTGCCGTTGGTGTTGATCTGGGTGATGTTGCCGAAGGCGTCGAAGGTGTACGACTGGGTGTACGCCGCGGCGCGCGGTGCGCCTGTGACCACCCGACTGACCTTGTCGTAGAGGTTGTAATCGGAGCCGATCTTGACGACGTTGCCCGCACCGTCGAACTGGTAGGTGCCGGAGTTCCAATTGGAGGCGGCCCCGCTGCTCCAGATCCGTCCAGGACGCGCCACGTCGTTGGGATCCTTTTCGTGGTTGACCGTGACGCCGTTGGCGTGGGTGATCTGGTTCACCATTCCGTTGGTCCAGTAGCTCATGGTGGCGTACCCGCTGATCCCCGTCAACCAGCCGTTGGTGTAGGTGTAGGTCGCCGTGCGCGTGGAGCCCACACCGCTGATCTGCGGGTACTGCACGGTGGCCATGTCGCCCCAGTCCTGGGTAGTGAACTTGGCGGTGATGGTGGTGCCCAGCACGCCGGTCACCCGGTGCGACGTGCGTCCAGCCTTGTCGCCGTAGTAGTAGGTGTCGAGGATCGGGACGTTGTTCGTGCCGTCGTAGTAGTTATTGCGGGTAGCGGTCTTGAGCTTGCCGTTGCAGTAGTCCGTTCCGCCGTCGGGGGTCGTGCCGTTCGCCGTTGCGAACGTGAAGGACTTGAGGATTCGCTGGGAGCCACCTGTTTCTCGGGCTTGAGAGAGACGCTCGGCGCGGTCGTAGCTGAAGGTGAGGTCGTTGGGGCCGTCCTGGACGCGCCCGGCATGGCCTCGCGCGTCATAGAGCGAATAGGTCACCGTTCCGTTGCCGGTGGCCCCCTTCTCCGGGAGCTGTTCTGAGGACAGGAAGCCTCGGTTGTCGTAGGTGAACGTCCGGGCCTGGGTGTTCGTGCCGTCGCTCATCGAGACCGTCTTCAAGCGGTTACCCACATCGTACCCGTAGGTTGTGGTGGCGTTGGTGCCGTCTGTCTTCGAGGGCTCCATGACTTGATACAGGTGTCCCTGGCGATCGTAGATCTCAGTCGTGGTTGAAGGCGCCTCGATGATGTTGTTGCTCGCGTCTTTGCTTGTGCCGACGTTCACGGTCCGCGTGAGCTGCCGGATGCCGACATACGCGTAGGTTATGTTGTGAGTCGTGCCGTCCGGCGGAGTGACTGTTGTCGGGCGGCCAAACGGGTCATAGCCCTGGTAGCTGGTCTGCCGAATCGCGGAGCCCGAGGTTCCATCCGGTTGCCACTCCGAGACCGAGGTGATCAACCCAAGGGCATTGTACTGGCGGAAGTGTTGGTTCCACGACCCCGAAGGAAGGAGTTGCCGCTCCTTGGCGAGTCGGCCGAAGGGATCGAAGCTGTACTCCTCCTGACCGAGAGCGCCCGAGGTGGTGCCGTTAGCGAACATATAGACGTTGACCCTGGCTGGATTTGTGCCCGCGGCATTGGTATAGACGTTCTGGAACCACGCGCCCCCGTTGAACGACGTCTGCGGCTTCACCCAGGTCACCCGATTCATCCCGTCGTAGGTGAAATCGGTGTAGATCCCGGCCGAATCCCGACTTCGGCTCGGAAATCCGGTGTTGGCGTCGATGTCCTGATCAAGGATGTAGAAGGACAGTGGGTTCCCACTCCCATCGTAGTAGCGCGAGGTCTTCCGCACACCGTTCTGGTAGGTGTGGTCGACCCGGTACTGGTTCGCTGGGAGCGTCAGAGAGCACAGGGAACCGGTGGTGAGGGTCTGGGTGTCGCCACCGAAGTACTGCTCGCTCGTGGTGTTGCCCGCAGTGCTGGCGGTGAAGGCCACAATGAGATCCGCGGCGCCTTCCGTCGTGCCGGGTTTCAGCGTGCGCTTGCGGTTCAAGTAGCCAGTGTTCGCATCGAAGCAGTATTCCGCCTTGGCGTTGGTCGAGTTCTCGGTGACTTGCTGGTAGTCGTAGGTGTTGATGACCCATGGGTTCGCCGTCGGCCATGGAACGAACGAGCCGGGGTAGGTGCCGCTTCCCGGGTTGTAGTGGGTGGTTGTGGTGCGCACGTCAACTGCGCCGAGATTTCCCCCGGTGGTGGTGGTGCGGTAGTGCCCCAGGCCATCGAACTCCGAGTTGTCGTTGGTCCAGGTCCGGCACGTGGTGTTGGGATACCCCGTGCAGCTCGAGGTGGGGTCGTCGCGGAAGAGCGTGCGATCGGCAGCCACCCTTCGATTGGAGTTGAGGCAGTCGGGACCGAAGTTGGCGCCATCAAAGCCGCAGCTGATCACGCCGTCGCGCTGATAGCCACTGTACATCTGTCGGGTTGGCGTAGACGGGCACGCGCCCGTGCTCTCGTTGCAGTCGTACTGCTCGCTCGATAGGAAGCGGGGCGGTGCGCCCCCGTCGGGAACCGGGAAGTGCGAGAGGGGGAGGCCATACTCCTCGGGGAGAAAAGAACCCGTGTACCCGCCGTTGAAGCTCCAACCGGGGAAGACGGAGAAGTAGTGGACAGCCTTGTCCTTCAGGGGCGTCACGACTGTGACCTTCAACTCCTCTTGCGGCTTGGGGTAGGGCTGGCCGTCGCACCAGCCTGTGGGCGACGTTGAGAGCACAGAGGAGTAGGTCCATGCACCCAAGCTCGCACCACCAGCGTCGTAGAAGGTCCGAGTCGCGACCGCTCCGGACTGGGCCTGCCATCGACGGCCAGAGCACTCGGTCACCGGAAGCAAGCGCAGTTGATAGGTGTAGCCGATCTGGCCCCGTGTGGGCAGGGTGAGCGAACTGATTGCCCCGCTCTGCCCGTTTCCACCGTTAACGGTCGTATAGGCCTGCATCGCCCACGTCGTGCCGTCGGGCTGTGAGACGCTGGAGAGCAGAGGTGCGTTCACGTTCAGCCAGTTGTTGCAGATACCCGGCTCTGCTGGCACGGGGACAGTCTGGCTCTGCAGATAGGTAAGGGTGTAGGTGGCCGTGGTTCCGTTGAATGCCTTCAGCGTGACCGACTGCACCAACCGCGCGTACCAGCCCGCAGAGTCTGATGTGAAAGTGACGGTTTGCGTGCGGCCGAATTGGTCGGAGAGCTGCATCGTGGTCGCGGTGGGGTACTGGATCAGCACGTTCGGCAGGCCGTTCCCGCGGTCGTTGAAGCGGTCGGAGATCCCGATGATCCGCCACTCGTTGTAGCCGCCGGGCCAGGTGGAGAGCTGGAACGTCTGGAACAACCCGTCGGGGAACTCAATCGCACGTTGCACGCTCGACATGTAACGCATGCGGATGTAGCTGCCGTCACGCGTGTACTGGTAGTAGTCGGAAGGGTCGTTCTCGCTGTCGTCCTCGTGGAGCTTCGAGTAGAAACGGTGGACGGCGCCGTCGGCGCCGATGTAGACCCAGTAGCCGTAGTCATCGACGTTGGCGGCGTCGGTCGGGCTCAGCAGGGTCCCAAGGGAGAGGCGCCAGCCCATGCCGGCATTCGACTGACGCACGGGGATCGGCTGGTCGCAACTACCGATCTGCCGGTGGTCCCAAACCTTGGAGTTGTATACCAGCGTCAGGCGGTACGACAGGCGCTCGCTGACCGGGTACGATGGCCCGATGGGGATGTTGATGATGGCGTTGCCGTTGAGCAGGTTGATCGTGTCAACGTTATCGAACTGATACATCTTGGCGGGGTCAAAGCCGCGCTCGAAGCTCGGGTGTGGCTGGGCGAGCGTGGTCACAGCCAATAGGCCGCACCCGAGCATGCAGGCAGAGAGCTTGGGGAGTGTCATGGCTCGTCCTCCAGTGTCCCGGGCGCCCTACTTCTTGGGGCCAACGGCGTGCACGGCGGCGACAGTCATCTGCTCTGGGTCGATGGCCACGACAACGTCCCCCGCCAGGAACTCAGTCGGAGCGGCTTTGGTCGCGCCGACCGACTCGAGGCGCTCAAGGCCCACCGCAACCGTGCCGTCTCCCGGGGTCACCTCGGAAGGATTGTCCTGATCGGTGAGCGTCGCCACCCACGCCCCGGTCCCGGGACGCGCGACGAAGACTTCGAGAAGGTGCGTGTCCTGGACAAAGCGGTTGAGTCTGCCGTTCGGGCCGTTCCTCAGGGCACCCGGCGGGACACCGACTTCTCGCAGCGGTTCATCGGGCGGTGCCGCCACCGCGAACTCGCCGGTCTTGAGGTCCACTGCGACCCAGATCGAGCACGGCGGCACGGCCTTCCCGACGTCGAAGCTGACGGTCCCCGTTCCAGTTGCATCGGTCACAATTGCTTCACGCCTGACCATGACCGCCTGAAAGGGCTGCGCTTCCCGTGCCACGCTGAACCACGCCACGTCAGCGAACGGTGTGACCTGCGACGCAACTACGACGTCACCTTCAAAGGTGATCTGAAGCTCACCCATTGCAGGCAGAGCAATCAGCAGTGAGAGGACCGCGATTCGAAAACGGACGCGCATGGTGCTGCCCCCTTTCCCGTGGTGCTGGTCATTGTGGAATGGTGCGAGGTCTTTGCTCTGTGATGGCAGTCACGCCCGCCGTGCAGGGACGTACGGGCTTTTGTGGAAGATAGCGTCTAGAAGTGACGATTAGCTAGTCGCTCTGGGGCAGGTACCTCTCGGCGGCGAACGCCATCAGCACCTCGCCCAGGAACACCCGGTGATAGTCCTTCTTGGGGTACAGCTCCTGGATCGCAGGCTCGAGGAAGCGCGCCGGATCGATGTCCAGCGTGGCCAGCACCCGGCACTCCAGCGCCAGCTCCGCCTCGGCCACACGCGGCACGGGGACCGTCTCGCCCGGCACCTGCCCGAGGTTGGCCTCCCGCCACTTGTCGGTGTCGCGCCCGGAGGTCGAGCCGCAGAGGTCGAGCGCCGCGCGGTACGGCGCGGGCAGAAAGTTGAGCGTGAAGAACGGCTCCGCGCTGAGCAGAGAAAAGGTGAAGCGGGTCGGTCGCACGTAGACCGTCGCCACCGGACGGTCCCAGAGGGTCCCGAGCCCTCCCCACGAGACGGTCATCGGGTTGGGGTGCTCGCTGCCCGCCACCAGCAGCGCCCACTGCTGGTCGAGGATAGTGAATGGTTTCACAAGCAGTTCCTGGGGGGTTGTCCTTCGCACCGCGTTCCTCCAAGTCGTGGCCGGTCCGGGGAGTGGCTCCCGCGGCAGCGATTCTACGCCGTCGTAGAGCGCCCGGGGACCAGAGCCCCGTCCTGCTGCACTTCGAAGCCGGCCGAGACCCACGCCTGGAAGCCGCCCTGCAGCGGACGGATGCGCTGGAACCCTCTCTCCTTGAGCTTGGCAGCCACCCGGGCCGCCGTCGCCTCGTTGGGTCACGTGCAGTAGAGGATGATCTCCTGTTCCTTCGGGATACCCGCAAGCTTCTCGTCGAGATCGTCGAGGTGGAAGCGGATTGCGCCCGGGATGGTGCGCGGGTCGTAGCGGTAGGAGAGGCTGGTCCGCACGTCGAGGATGAGCGGGTTGTGTCCTTCGGTCAGCAGGTGCCTGAGCTCCTCCACCGAAATGCGCGCGATCCTCAGAACCCGCTGGAACTGGACCAGGCGGGCCCAACGGATCAACAGGTACAGGACGAGCCCGAGCGCCAGGAGGGCCAGGCCCCAGGCGCCAAGGCCGTCGAGAGCGGCAACCACGCGGTCCACCACGCGGTGAAAAATGACGCCCCCTGCGACTGCGGACCCCGCCCATACCGCTGCCCCGGCCGCGTTGTAGAGGACGAACGAAAGCGGCCGCGTGCCCAGGATCCCGGCAAGCACCGGAGCCACCGTGGAGTACCCGGGGATGAACTTGGCTACGACCAGCGAGAGCAGCCCGTAGCGCTCGAAGACCGCTTCGGTCTGGCGGACGCACGACTCGGGCGAGACCGACACCCGGCACACGGTCCGCAAGGCCCTGTATCCGAGCCGCCGGCCGGCGAGGTACCAGGGGTAGTCCGCGATGAACGAGGCAGCGACGGCGACGACGAGAATCAGCGGTGCCGAGAGCTTCCCGTCCGCCGCCAGTGCGCCGGCGAGCACGAGGGTCGGGAGTGCCGGGATCGGCAGCCCGGCCTGCTCCAGCAGGACGTTGACGAACACGAACAGCAGCCCGTAGCGGCTGATCAGTTCAACAAGCTGGTCCATGCCGTTCCCCCTCTGCACGGGTCGTGTGCACCGAGCCTTCGCCAGTGCGTAACGTGGCGAGGGTCTAAAATCATCCGGGAGCGCCTGGGAAGTGTCAAGCGCCTGGCGAAAGGCCAAGCCGCGTCTGGTATCGTTTCGGCATGCACGAGGCACGGGGACGTTGCTGGCTTGGAGTCGCGGACCCCCTGATGGAGGCGTACCACGACACCGAGTGGGGCGTCCCCGTTCACGACGATCACCGGCACTTCGAGTTCCTGATCCTGGAAGGGGCGCAAGCGGGGCTGTCGTGGCGGACGGTCCTGCAGCGGCGTGAGGGGTACAGGCACGCCTTCGCCGGTTTCGACCCCGAGAAGGTTGCGCGCTTTTCGCCGGCTCGGATCGAGAAACTCCTCGCCGACCCCGGCATCATTCGCAACCGCGCCAAGGTCACCTCCGCGGTCGGCAACGCCCGGGCCTTTCTCGGGGTCCGGGAGGAGTTCGGCTCCTTCGACGCTTTCATCTGGTCGTTCCTGGGCGGCAAGACACTTGTGAACGCCTGGAGGTCGCTCAAGGAGATCCCGGCCCGGACGCGCGAGTCGGAGGCGCTCTCGAAGGAGCTCGTCAGGCGGGGCTTCCGGTTCGTCGGACCCACGATCGTCTACTCGCACATGCAGGCGTGCGGCCTCGTGAACGATCACCTGGTCGGCTGCGTCCGGCACGGCGAGCTCGCCAGGCTCGCGGGTAGGGGCGGCGGACGCGCCTCGAGCAGGGGAAGGAAGGCATGATCGGCGCCACCGAGATCAAGCGCGGCGAGATCCTCGACCTGGACGGCGCGCCGTGGGAGGTCACCGAGGTCGCCGTCCAGACTCCCAGCGCGCGCGGGGCGAGCCTGCTGGTCAAGATCAAGGCGCGCAACCTGCGCACCGGCCAGACGCTCGCGAAGACGCTGCGAGGCAACGAGACGGTCGCGACCGCCGACTGTGAGAAACGGCCCGTCCAGTTCCTCTACCG
>Ga0315276_10006766_pt1 | contig 10586 bp, 5 predicted proteins | sample YL17G05_0_MG_FD_204542 | JGI IMG/M metagenome (GOLD analysis project Ga0315276, IMG submission 204542) | Sediment microbial communities from Yellowstone Lake, YNP, Wyoming, USA - YL17G05_0 | ecosystem: Environmental > Aquatic > Freshwater > Lake > Sediment | place: USA: Wyoming | collected... | reverse complement strand
TCTCGTTCCGATGCGATCCAGCGCCGATGTCAGCGAGGCCGGCCTGCTGCCGCTCACGGAGTTCCCGCACGAGCGCATCGTCATCGAGACGCGCAGCGCCCGCCGCCACGAGCTCGTCGCCTGGCGTGCCGACACGCCGCAGACCCGCGAACAGGGGCTGATGTTCGTGACCGATATGCGTGCGGACCAGGCGATGATTTTCGTCTACGACCCGCCGGCCTACGTCTCGATGTGGATGAAGAACACGCTGCTGCCGCTCGACATGCTGTTCGTCAACAAGTACGGCTGCGTGGTGAAGGTGAAGCACGACGCTCGACCCGGCTCGCTCGCGACCATCTCGGCGGGCGCGGCCGTCGCACTGGTCATCGAACTCAAGGGCGACGTAGCGGCCACGCTCGGCGTGGACGCGGGCGACCGCGTCCTGCGGCCGGCAGTGGGCTGGCCCGCCGATGAACGTCCCTGCACGGGCAGCCACTGATTTCCAGTTGCTGCACAGGGCCACGGCTCTGTGGAACAATCCCGGCCTATGAACGCATCAACCAATACCGGCAACGCCGGTGTGCCGGCCATGGCACAGCAGGCACGCGAGCTCACACGCATGGGCCGCGCCGCCGAGGCGGCGCTACTCTGGCAGCGGGTCCTCGCGGCCGACCTGAACAACACGGAGGCGCTCCTCAGCCTCTCGATCCAGGCGCTCGCCCGCCGCGATGCGGCGGCGGCGCTGCAGATGCTGCAGCACGCCGCGACGACCGCCCCGCGCGACCTCATGGTGCACATCTACACCGCGGTCGCGCTCAAGGATCTCGGCCGCCCGGACGAGGAGATGGCGGCCGTGACCCGCGCGCTCACGATCGACCCCTACTTCTACCCGGCACTCCTGCACCAGGGTATGCTGCTCGAGCGGTTGGGCAAGCGCCGGCAGGCGGCGCGCGTCTTTAAGGACGTGCTCAAGATCATGCCGGAGCCCGAGCAGGCGGGCCCGAAGTTCCGCAAGGCGGCCGAGCACGCGCAGTCGGCGATCGATGAGAACCGGCAATCGCTCGAGCGGCACCTGGACGACGTCCTCGCCGACCTGCGCAAGCGCCACTCTTCCGCCCGCCTCGAGCGCTTCGAGGAAACGGTCAAGGTCGCGACGGGCGCGAAGAAGCGCTACGCGCCGGACCCGGTGATGCTGCACTTCGCGCAGCTGCCGCCGCTCCAGTTCTACGACAACGATCTCTTCCCCTGGATCCCCGAACTGGAGGCCGCGACGGCGGACATCCGCCGCGAGTGCGAGACGGTGCTCGCCGAGCAGCGGAACGAGTTCGACCCCTACATCCAGTACCCGCCGGGCGCCCCGGTAAACCAGTGGCAGGAACTCAATTACTCGCCGCGCTGGACGACCTACCTGCTGTGGAAGCACGGCGAGCGGGTGGACGCCCATTGCGAGCGCTGCCCGCGCACGACGGCGCTGCTGGAGTCCCTGCCGCTGGCCTACACGCCCAACTTCTCGCCGAACGTGCTCTTCTCGGCGCTCGAGGCCCGCACGACCATCCCACCCCACACCGGGGATACGAACGCCCGCCTGATCGTGCACCTGCCCCTGATCCTGCCCCCGAAGTGCACCTTCCGGGTCGGTAACGACACCCGGGAATGGCAGTACGGCAAGGCCTGGGTGTTCGACGACAGCGTGGAGCACGAGGCGCGCAACGACAGTGACGAGCTGCGGGTGCAGCTGATGTTCGACGTGTGGAATCCGTCCCTCACCGAGGCGGAACGGGACCTGGTGGGCGGGCTGCTCAACGGGATGCACGAGTATTACGGCGCCGAGGGCTGACGCGGCGACCCGATCCGTCGCGGGATTGCCACAGGTTGCGGCCCCGCTCTGTAGCACAAAAGAGACATTACCCCGGGTGGGGGGTCCCTCGCGCCCCCACGCCGGCCCTTGGGCGCCTCGACGCCCGCTCCTGAGCGCTGCACCCGCCCGCTCGCCCGGCGGCGGCGGCACTTCCGTCCGCCAGCCCCCCTTGTTGAATTTCTGCAACAGTGCTTCACATTCGCTACAAGCCGTTGGTATGATCCGCCCACTTGTGTCGGGCCGTACTCCACGTCAACTCAGGTGGAAACGGTTTGCGCACGGGGGCACGTGTCAGTCCACCGTTCGGGTTCTTTGCCGGCGTGGGTCTTTCGCAACTGAACAAACTCTCGGGAGTCAACTGATGGCCAATCGCAATATCGAGCGCGCAGTGCGGGTCGCTCTCCTCACTGCCGGCGCAGTCAGCGTCGGCGCGTTTTCGTCCGCCGCGCTTGCGCAGACGGGCGACGAGGTCGAGCAGATCATCGTTACGGGTTCGCGCATTCCTCAGCCGAACATCGAGGGCAACAGCCCCGTCACCACTGTCGGTGCGCAGGACTTCCAGCTGGCGGGCGTCTCCGATACGGTCAACCTCATCAACTCCCTCCCGCAGGCATTCGCGGCCCAGGCCAGCGGCGTGTCGAATGGCGCGTCCGGCACCTCGACCCTGGACCTGCGCTCCCTCGGCAGCACGCGCACCCTGGTGTTGGTGAACGGTCGCCGCATGCCGGCCGGTGACCCGTCGTCGATTTCCGGGATTTCTCCCGATATCAACATGATCCCGGCCGCGCTGGTCTCGCGCGTAGAAGTACTCACGGGCGGCGCAGGCGCGGTCTATGGCTCGGACGCGGTCGCGGGCGTCGTCAACTTCATCATGAAGGACGACTTCGAGGGCGTCGAGGTCGGCGGCCAGTACAGCTTCTACAACCACGACAACAAGAGCGACGACAACGCCGGCCAGATGTATCACATCCTGGGAAACAAGGGTTTCGCAAAGCCGCCGAATACCGCGTCGGACGGCGATACCTACGACCTCAGCATCCTGATGGGATCGAACTTCGCCGATGGCAAGGGCAATGCCACGATGTTCATCGGCTACCGCAACACCGATGCCGTGCTGCAGGGTGATCGCATCGGCAGCGCCTGCGCGCTGCAGACCAACGCCTCGGGCGCGACCACGGGCACGGGCAACGGGAAAACCAGTTACTTCAGAGGCGCGCGCTGCGGCGGCTCGGGCACCAATGCGACGGGCTCGTACTACAACGCGAATCTGTATCCCCTGAATCCGCTCACCGATCCGTTCCCTCCTGATTTCCCCGCTGGGCAGATTCCGGCCCCGTATTTCGACGGTCCCTTCACCGTCACGCCGGAGGGCGTCCCGGGCGCCGCGCCGCTGTACAACTACGCCCCGCTCAACTACTTCCAGCGTCCGGACGAGCGCTGGTCGGCGGCCGTGTTCATGAACTACGAGGTGAACGACCAGGTAGAGGCCTATGGCGAGTTCATGTTCATGGACGACCACACGGTCGCGCAGATCGCGCCCTCTGGAATCTTCAGCAACTACTACGACGTGCCTTGCTCCGGTGTGTCGGAGGTGGGCAATGCACCGGCGAACCCGCTGATCAACTCGGCGTGGCTGGACACGCTGTGCGCGAGCTATAACCAGATCCCGATTGATCCTGAGGGTGACTTGACCGACCCGGGGAATTACACGACGGACTACTCCAATCCGCAGTACGTCACCGAGTTTGGCCACACCTTCATGCAGCGCCGCAACGTGGAAGGCGGCCCGCGCCAGGACGACCTGCGCCACACCGACTACCGTGGCGTGATCGGTATCCGCGGCAAGATCTTCGAGCACTGGAACTACGACCTGTTCGGCCAGTACGGCACCACCATCCTGAGCGAGCACGTCAACAACTACGTGTCGAACCAGCGTGCGAAATACGCTTTGGACGTGATCGCCGGCCCGGACGGCCCGGTGTGCGCGGGCGCTGCCACTTATGCCCCGGGCTGCGTGCCCTGGGACATCTGGAACACGGGCGGCGTGACGCCTGAAGCGCTCGACTACATCAACATTCAGGGCTTCTCGAGCGGCAGCACGGAGCAGACCGTTGTCAACGGCACGATGTCGGCCGACCTCGGCGACTACGGCATCACGATGCCGTGGGCGACGAGTGGCGTGGGCGTGGCGTTCGGTATCGAGTACCGTCAGGAGAACCTGCAACTCGACTATGACCTCGCGAACATTACCGGCGACCTCGGCGGTGGCTCCGGCGTGCTGCTGCCGGTCCACGGCTCGTACAACCTGATGGACTACTTCGCGGAGGCGCGCGTCCCGATCGTCGAGGACGTGGCGTTCGCCAAGAGCCTGGTGTTCAACGGCAGCTACCGTTACTCGGACTACAGCACCAATGTGAATACGAACACCTACGGTCTCGGTCTCGATTGGGCCCCAATGGATGACTTCAAGCTGCGCGGCAGTTTCCAGCACGCCGTTCGGGCACCGAACGTCCTGGAGCTGTTCACGCCGCAGGCCGTCGGCCTCTACGACTGGAACGAGGATCCGTGCGGCAAGGCCGCGCCAGGCGAGCTTCCAACCGCGAGCCTGTCGGATTGCCTGTTTACGGGCATGACGTCGGGCCAGTACGGCAACGTCCCGCAGAGCCCGGCCCAGCAGTACAACGCCAACTTTGGCGGCGATACGTCAATCAAGCCGGAGACGGCCGACACCTGGACTGTCGGTATCGTGCTGACCCCGACGTTCCTGGAAGGGTTCACGATGACGATCGACTACTTCAACATCAAGGTGTCGGACCTCATCAGCAGCATCAGCCCGACTACGACCGTCGCCAACTGCCTCGAGTTCCACGATCCGTACTTCTGCGACAACATCCATCGCGACGCCGGCGGCTCGCTCTGGCTGTCCAAGGATGGTTTCGTCAACTCGATCACGACCAACCTGGGCTACATCAAGACGACGGGTACGGACTTCAATATCAACTACAACCTGGGCCTGGGTGATTGGGGCAGCCTGAACTTCAACGAACTGGCCACCTGGCTTGATTCGTACGAGATCGAAGAGATCCCGCACTACGGCTCCTACGACTGCAAGGGCTTGTACGGACAGTCGAAGTGCGGCACTCCGTTCCCGGAGTGGAAGAGCAAGTTCCAGACGATCTGGTCGACGCCGTGGAACGTGGATCTCTCGCTGACCTGGCGCTATATCGACAGTGTGATGTCGGACCAGTACGACTCGAGCGTTTGCGGCAACGAGTGTGCGCCGCATCCGTTCGACAAGACGCTGGCCTCGCAGAACTACTTCGATCTTGGCGGCACGTACGCGTTTGCCGAGCGCTACACGATTAACGCCGGCATCATGAACCTGCTCGACGAGTCGCCGCCGATCAGTTCGTCCGTCGGCGCCGGGTTCGGCAACGGCAACACCTATCCGGGGACCTACGATGCCCTTGGTCGGTACCTCTTCGTGGGCCTGACGGCCAAGTTCTAAGAAATCGCTGCGGAAACGCAGCCACTCGAACGGCGGGCCTCGGCCCGCCGTTTTTTTTTGCTACATCGGCAATTGACATCAGGAGGACGCCGGTCTTTCATTCGCCCGCAGCCCGAGAGGATTCTCGCCGATGAACGCTTCCCAGGTGCCCGTTGACTCCATTCAGGTCGCGCTGGAGAGCGCGGCGAAGCTCGTGGCGGCAGATCCGGCGCTCGCCGCCGAGCAGGCCGAGAGGGTTCTGAAGGTGGCCCCGCGTCACCCTGCCGCCACGCTCATCCTCGGGGCTGCGCACCGCTCCAGAGGCGATGCCGAGGCGGCTCTCGCGATCCTTGAGCCGCTCGCCACCGCGCGCCCCGGCTGGGTCTCCGCGCATTACGAACTCGGCCTCGCCTACGGCGTTGCCGGACGCAGCAATGACGCCGTCGCCGCGCTGCGCCGCGCGCTGGCGATCAGTCCTGAGATGATGGACGCCTGGGCCGCGCTGGGCCGCCACCTGACGGCGCTGGGCGACACGCCTGGCGCGGACGCGGCCTACGCCCGGATGCTGGAGGCATCGGCGCATGACCCGCGCCTCGCAGACGCGGCCGCGGCGCTGGCCGACGACAGGCTTCCCGTCGCGGAAAGGCTGCTGCTCGAGCACCTGAATCGCTTTCCGACTGACGTGGCGGCCATTTGCATGCTGGCCGACGTTCCTGCCCGACTCCGCCGCTATGCCGACGCAGAGACGCTTCTGGTGCAGTGCCTCGAGCTTGCGCCGGGTTTCAGCACGGCCCGTTACAACCTCGCGCAGGTCTTGCTGTTGCAGCACCGCTACCCGGAAGCGCTGCGTGAGGTCGAGCGACTCAAGCAGGCCAATCCGACCAACTCAAAAACCCGCCGCCTCGAGGCCGTGCTGCTTGAACGGCTGGGCGAGGTGCAGCGCTCCGTCGAGATCTACCGCCAGCTGCTCGATGAAGCACCCCGGGACCCGAAACTGTGGCACAGCTACGGACACGCATGCAGGACGGCCGAGCGGCGGTCGGAATCGGTCGGCGCGTATCGCCGGGCCATCGAGCTCGCGCCTGGCTTTGGCGAAGGGTACTGGGGCCTGGCCAATCTCAAGACATTCCGATTTGCCGCCGATGACGTCGAGCGGATGCGCGTGCAGCTGGCCCGTAGTGACCTCCCGATCGAGGACCGGGTCCACTTCCACTTTGCGCTGGGCAAGGCGCTGGAGGATGCCGAGGACTACCCGCGGTCCTTCGCGAATTACGCCGCGGGCAACCGGCTTCGCCGCTCGGTGATTGTCCACGACGCCGAGGCGGTCGCAGAACGGGTCCGGCAGACCAGGTACCTGTTCACACGCGAGTATGTCGATTCAATCAGGGGCCGCGGGGCTCCGGCGGCCGATCCCATATTCATCGTGGGAATGCCACGCGCTGGCTCGACCCTGGTTGAACAGATCCTGTCGAGCCACCCGGCCGTTGAAGGGACGATGGAGCTTCCCGACATCGGCATGATCGCGCGGGATCTCGGCAGTCGAACCGACAGCAGCGGTGTCCGTGGCTACCCGGGAATTCTCGCTACGCTCGACGGCGAAGAACTGCGCGCATTCGGGCAACGCTACCTCGAAGGGACCCGCGTCCATCGCAAGGGCGGCACGCCCTGTTTCACCGACAAAATGACGTCGAACTGGATGCATGTCGGCCTGATCCACTCGATCCTGCCCAATGCGAAGATCATCGACGCCCGACGGCATCCCATGAGTTGCTGCTTCTCCGTGTTCAAGCAGCATTTCGGATGGGGCAACTACTTTTCCTATGACCTCGCGGAGCTCGGCCGCTACTACCGGGATTACGTCGACCTGATGACGCACTTCGACCAGGTCATGCCGGGCCGGGTACACCGGGTGCTCTACGAACGGTTGGTCGACGATACCGAAACCGAGGTGCGGCGGCTGCTCAACTATTGCGGACTGCCATTCGATGAGGCTTGCCTGCGGTTCTACGAAACCAAGCGGACCGTGAGGACGGCGAGCTCCGAGCAGGTTCGGCAACCGATCTACCGGGATGCCCTCGAGCAGTGGAAACATTACGCGTCGTGGCTGGGCCCGCTCGAGCGGGCCCTGGGTCCGGTCATCGAGACTCACGCCACCTCTGGATGATCGTGAACTCGGGGAAGGTCTTTTCTTCCCGCGCAGCTACTTCACACGACGGACGCGCACGAGTACGTGGTTTGGTGTGACGAGCAGATAGGAGCCGAGGGTCCCCTTGCGGATGGTCACGTCGTCACCTTCCTTCACGCGCCCCTTGGTCTCAGTGTCGATCTGCACCCAGACCTGGCCGTCGTCCAGGATCACCACGAGTTCGCCCGTCAGCCGATGCGCGACCGTCGCGACTTTCACCGTGATGCTGTCCGGGACCGACGGCGCCTGCGGCACGGCGGGCGCGCCTGACGCCTTGGCCTCAGCGGCCTCGATCGACTCCTTCCGCGCCGGTGTCAACCCGAAATCCGCGGGCGGGTTCACTGGCACCGCCGCGACCGGCGCGGCAGCCGCCGGCGTTGCTCCCGCCTGCGCACCAGCACCAGCGATGACACCCGTGGCGACGGCGCCCGCCTGGGCAGACCCTGCTGGTCCACGGAAGATCCCGTCGTAGCAGGCGAGCCGTGCGTGGTCATCGCCGATTGACGCGCAGCGCAGCGCAGCGTCGGTGTCGGCGGCCGATGCCTGCCCCGACCAGATAGCGAGACTGAGGATCGCGAGGACGGGACCGATGCTGGAACTGCGCACGATGGGGTTCTCCTTTGTCGACGGCGCGGCCGCCGCGCGGCCGACCGACTTTGCGGCTATGGTAATACCGACGGCAGGGTCCTGCCGCGCGGGTCGCGGCCACCACCCGCGGCCCCCATAATAGGATGGTCAACGAGGAGCGCGGCGGGTGAGCGTAGAACACTGGGAAACCTACTACCGGGGCGGGGCGATCGCGACCTGCCCGACGGGACCGGACGCCAACTACTCGCTGGAAATCCGCGACTCCTGGGTCGAGTTCTTCGCGGGCTTCCCGGACGGGGCGCGCATTCTCGACATCGGCACCGGCAACGGCGCGGTGGCGCTGATCGCCCGCGACACGGCGACCGCGGCGGGCCTGCGATTCGAGATCCACGGCTCAGACCTGGCGCGGATCGACCCGCCCCGCCAGGTCCACGGCGGCGAGACGATGTTCGACGGGATCGCCTTCCATCCTGGAGTCGCGACCGAGCGGTTGCCGTTCGAGGCCGCCAGCTTCGACGTCGTGAGCGGGCAGTTCGCGCTCGAGTACACCGACGTCGGCCGATCCTTCAGGGAGATCTTCCGGATCCTCAAGCCGGGCGGCCGGGCGCGCTTCAGCGTGCACCACGCCGATTCCGTGGTGGTGCAGAACGCGCGTCAGTCGCTCTCGCAGTCGCACCTCGTGCTCGACGAGTCCCGCATCTTCCGCAGGCTGCGCGCCTTCGTCGCTGCGGAGCGGGAAGCCGCCGGGCGGCCCAAGGCCGCCGCCACATGGAATGAGCTGAACAGTGCCGCCGTCCGCCTTCAGCAGGTGGTCGCCACGACTGCGAACGCGCACACCCTGCGGGTGACGCTCGACGCGGTGCAGAAACTCGTCGCGGCACGCCGCCAGATGAGTCCGCCGCAGCTCGATCGCGAAATCGACCGCGTGGAGCGCGAAGTGCGGGCGTCGGTGCGGCGGCTTCAGGACTTGATCGGCGCAGCCCGGTCGGAGGCGGCGATCATGGAAATGGCGGGGGCGGCCGCAAGTGCGGGCTTCGAGTCGGAGACGCCACAGCCCCAATTCCAGGCGGGAAGCGTGCTCGTCGCGTGGTTGCTCGATCTCCGCAAGCCTTGACCAATGGGGGCCGCGCCCGCTTGTATACTGCGCGACCATGGAAACCAACGGAACGCGCGCCACGATGTCGCCCACTATTCCGGCCTCCACGCCGCCGCAGACCGCAGCGGACTGGCTGCAGATAAGTCGTCGTCACGAGCAGCGCGGCGAAGTGAGCCAGATGTTCCTCGCGGCCCAGCGGGCGGTGCAACTCGAACCTGCCAGCCTGGACGCGCGATTCCGCGAAATCAACTGCCTGATCACCTTCGGACGGACGCGCGCCGCCCTCGATCGCCTCACGGCGCTTGAGCCTGATTGCGCGCAGGATACCGCGCGCCTCCTGCAGGCGGGCGAGGTCTACGCGAGACTCAACCGCTCCGAGGACTACAGTCGGTGCTACGCCCGTGCCTACGAACTGGCGCCCGGGGACCGGGATGCGCGACTCAACCTGGCGCGTTCGCTGATCGTCCTGGGCGACCTCGGGCGCGCCGAGGCGCTGTTGAATGACAACATCCGGGAGCAGCCGCAGGACCACGAGGCGTGGCATGCGCTGGCGCGCCTTCGGAAATGGAGCGCGACGGAAAATCACGTCGAGACACTCGAGCGCCTGATCGCAGAGGCGCAGGACGCACGCAGCAAGGTCGCATTGTGCTACGCGCTGCACAAGGAACTCGAGGACCTCGGCGAGGACGAGCGCGCCATGTCCCGGCTGCAACTCGGTGCGAAGACCTTACGCGGAACCCTCAGTTACCGCGTCGAAAACGACACCGCCATCATGACGGCGATTGCGAAGACCTTCCCGGCGGAGCGCATCCGCGGACAGACCACTGCGGGGAGGGGCAGCGGAGCAATTTTCGTCATTGGACTGCCGCGTAGTGGGACGACGATGGTCGATCGAATCCTGTCGATGCACCCGACGGTCGAGAGCCTCGGCGAGCTGCGCGACCTGACCTACGCGGTGACGACGAGCGGCGGCCGTCTCGACACGTCACCGCGGCTTCCCGGCTCCCGGCCGGACCCGGCGGAAATCGGGAATTGCTATATGGACGCCGTGTCCACGTACCGAGGCGACCGGCCGTTCTTCGTGGACAAGGCGCCGATGAACTTCCTGTATGCGGGACTCATCCGCCTTGCATTGCCGGGCGCCCGTATCGTGTTGCTGCGCCGGAACCCGATGGACAGCTGCCTCGCGATCTACAAGACGCTTTTCCGCGAGGGCAGTCCGTTCGCCTGCGACCTCGAGGACCTCGGACGCTACTACGTCGCATGGCACAAGCTTGCGGAGCACTGGACCGTGGCTCTTGGCGATACCATGTTGACTGTCGAATACGAGTCACTGGTCCGCAAACAGGAGCCCGAGACACGGCGGATGCTCAACTATTGCGGCCTCGACTGG
>Ga0315276_10006765_pt1 | contig 10586 bp, 25 predicted proteins | sample YL17G05_0_MG_FD_204542 | JGI IMG/M metagenome (GOLD analysis project Ga0315276, IMG submission 204542) | Sediment microbial communities from Yellowstone Lake, YNP, Wyoming, USA - YL17G05_0 | ecosystem: Environmental > Aquatic > Freshwater > Lake > Sediment | place: USA: Wyoming | collected... | reverse complement strand
TATTGGAAGGCTCTGGGATGGAAGCGACGTCCGAAAGAGGGGTGGGTATGTTCGAGGTGCATGTTAAAGAAGTAGCCTACCGCGCGCGAGTGTTCAAGTTCGCATGGCAGGTAGTCTTATCAATGCAAGAAAGGTACGTTGCTAGCAAAGCAACCATGTCTCAGGTTGCAGGCGTATTGGCTGTGATGGTTGATAGCTGGAATCTAGGGGTCAAAGCATGCGACGGCAACATCGAGAAGTGGGAAGCGGCCGTCGTGCAGGAAGTAGAGGCGCCACATGACGTTCGATGAGTGGGCAGAGGAAGTAGAGTGCATTAGTTACCGCCGGCACGGTGAGGTTCTGCCGTGTAGGTGGGTGAGTGACGATGCCTTAGTAGCACATGCAGAAGGGCAAAGCCCTAGTGAGTACGCGGACTTCTTAGAGCTACGGTACCACGACCGCAAGAAGCCTGTATACTACTCGCGACAAATAGCTTGAAAATAGTTGCAAACAGTATTGCAATCTATGCAATACATAAAGGGGAGAGCAACAAAGAGCAAGGTGGTTCCGATGTTGGTGCGAAAGGAGATTTGACATGTCAGTGAGGATAGGAGTGGGGGCCCTTCGATCCCCTAAAGGCGAGGGCGAAAGCCTCTCAGCCAATCGCGAAAGCGACATCCGCCAAGATGATAGTACTCTTATCCTCTCTGATGTGGCTAAACTCACTTCCGCCATAACGCTTCGGATCTGGCCGAATAAGGCACAAACAGACATGCTTTGGGCTGCGGCTCGGTGCATGCCTCATGTCGAGCGTGAAGTCACCCTTGGCTTGCTCAAAGGTGAAGGTGAAGGAGTAGCTCCCGCTACATATGCGTGCAGAAAAGCGGTAGCTATTGCAAAGGCATGGGGCGAGATCCCTGCAAAGCCACGAAAGGACGGACGTCTACCGGATGCTTGCTGGCGATGGGGAGGTGCGTTTGTCGGCGAAGCTGCCATGCATGCGGCAACCCGGTTCGCTACATGGAAGAAGAAAAACCTTGAGAAGGCCTCCCCGCCATGGGCAAAGTCCGTCGGTTTCGGAGTGCGTACGGACGGAGTGAGATTGTCAAAAAATGGCCGAAGAGTACACGTGTCCCTAGCGATGCTAGGGATGCGGGACGGTCACAGACAAGCGCAACCTGTTTTCATTGTCACCGTAGAAGGACGTCAAAGCCCTATTGTTCTTGATAGAATACTTGCGGGAGAATACTCATCTAAGAGCTGTAGGGTCGTCAACAAAGATGGCAAGTGGCTCCTCAAGGTCTCCTACCAATGGCCAAAGCCGCATTCCACGCAAGCCAAGGGGATTATGTTCGTCCGTCGGACAACTAACAAGTTCCTTGTGGCGATGACACTCGCTGGAGAATCACCCGAACCTTTGCTTGAGACGCGGTCAATCGTGGCTCTTAAAACTCAACTAGACGCCCGCAAGAAAGCTGTGCGTCAGGGGCTAGCACACCGCGGTAGTGGCGCTCGCGGGCATGGTGTTGCTCGTAGGTATCGAGAGTACACGCGACTAGACGGAATAGAGCGGAACACTGTAGCAACATGGTGCCAGCAGCAAGCGGCATGGATCGCCAAGGAATCCGTCCGGCTGAACTGTGGTATGGTCATGCTGGAAGACTTTGCCGGAAGTTCGGTACCTGTCAGTGAGGACCGCCGTCTACAGACGTTACTTAGGCGATTTCCATTTGCCAAGTTGAACGAATGTATCGAGTGGGCGTGCAAGAAGCATGGATTGGAGTGCTCTTCTCAGGTCGTACATACGTCCGTCGAGTGTCCGGTATGTGGTGAGGTAGTAAGCGACCGAAGTGGCTGGAAGGTCTGTGTGTGTGGTTTATGCGTGCAGAAAGATACCTTGGCGATTTGGAGAATAATTCTTGCCGCAAAGCTGGACACAGTCGGCATGGTGAAGCGGGCAGACCACGAGGCCAGGTTGGCAAAGACAATCGAAAGGAGCAGAACACATGGCGTGGTTTGATGGTATGACAATTGACGAAGTGATTGCGCATCTCCGAACACTGAAGGCAGGGGCGGACAAAGCAGAGCAAGTGTGCGTCCGTGCGTGCATAGAGTTGGAGAAATCCGACATTTGGAAGAAGGCACGAGGGCCGCGAGACGCTACATTTGCCGTGTTCTTGGATCGAATGGGTGTATGCGATGAGAAGTGGTATCTGCGCAGAAAACATGCCTACGCAGATCCGAACTTAGCATGCCATATTGAGACTACTGGACTAGCAGCAATGGCTCGTGCCGCAGAAATCAGTAACTTAGAAGAAAGGGGGAAAGTGGTTAGCTCGCTACTGGAGGCAACCAAGGATCGTGGCTGTCCGTTACCCGATCGGACGGCTAAAAGTATAGTGGACGGGGTTGTGGGCGGTAAGATTCGCTTGTCCGCATCGACTATGTTCGAATCGCGCATTGCAGAATTGGAGACGGAAAATCGGAAACTCCGCGCCGAAGTTGCACGGCTCACGCGAGAGGTTGCGCGTCTAAATGGTGGTATTGCGGGAATTTCATCGGAATCGAAGGCCGACGAAGAGACCGCTCGCAAACCGGCGCGTAAGTCCGCGAAAATGCAAGTAGTTGCGGATTCGGGTTGAGCTGACTGATGTTTGGCGGATGGATCGAAGGTGGGCAATCGCAATCAACGTCCTCAACACCGTTGGACGTTGAGCTGACTGATGTTTGGCGGATGGATCGAAGGAGTAGGTCGCTTTTCCTACCTTGGGTTGCGTTGGCGTTGAGCTGACTGATGTTTGGCGGATGGATCGAAGGCGCACCATCGGAGAACGTTCCCTCGTTGACCGCTACTGTTGAGCTGCCTGATGTCTGGCGGATGGATCGAAGGGAAGGCCAGGATTGATTGCTGATGCTCCCCCATTGTGGGTTGAGATGCCTGATGTTTGGCGGATGGATCGAAGGCGCGGAAGAACGATGGAAAGCCGGTAGCCTGCCGCGTTGAGCTGACTGATGTTTGAAAATACTTGCACGGAACTTTGCTAGCTTTGCAATACATAAAGGGAAGAGCGGAGCGCTGTGACACATTACATTCTAAACGAACAACGGCAGCCCGTTCCGGTAACGATAGAGGAGTGGGCTGAATGGTTCGCGCAACCTGCCAACAGTCGAGTTGCATTGACCGAGATTGCTCTGGGCATTGCGGTCTCGACAGTGTTTCTTGGCCTTGATAGCCGGCAGTCGATGTACGACAGGCACGGGCACTTTCAGCTTCCGATGCTATTTGAGACTATGATTCGTGGCGGTCCTGACGATAGCTGGTGCGAACGGTCTGGCACATGGGAAGAAGCCGTAGTCGCTCACGAGAAAGCCGTTCTCGTAGCGAGAGGAAACGAACATGCCTAAGAATGCAGCGATATACTACGAAGCTGAGTGCTACGATACACACCAAGAATTCTTGATGGGTAGGAACGCCGCTGGCGAGGGATTCCTGCGTGGATTTGTCAAGCATAGTGGCGTTGACAAGTTCTACTGTCACGCAGGTGACTTGATGGCGTTTGGCAAACAGATGACGGATTTGTCTGGCGCCGAGTCGATAGAGATCGAGGAAATCAAGATTGGTGAGGCGCATCGACTGTCTGAAGTCGGATGCTTGTACGTGCCAGATCCTAGGTTATCCGAGCATGCCTGGCGTAGGTGGCAGTCCGGGGCTGATTACTCGCTGTGCGGAGTCACTCATACGCTCTGCTCCATTACGGCAATGGATGCTGTTGTTGCTTCGATGATGGCGCCTTGCATGCCTTGGGATGCTCTGGTATGCACGTCGAAATGTGCGAAGAATGTGGTAGATCGGTTGTACGAAGCTCAACATGAGTATATCGATCGGCGTTTCGGGGCAGAGAATAGCTTCGCGTCTGTTGTGCCGCAGACCCCTGTTATTCCGTTAGGCGTGGACTGTTCGCTGTACGAGCACAGCGACGAACACCGCAAGGTCTGGCGCGAGCGGTTGAACATCAAGGACGAGGACTTCGTGTTCTTGAATTTTGGTCGGCTTTCGTACCACGCCAAGTCCAATCCGCTTCCAATGTTTGACGCGCTGGAACAGGTAGCGAAGGATTCCGACAAGAAGATCTATCTGATACTTGCTGGCTGGTTTGCCGATCCAAGAATAGCCAGTGACTTTCAGTACGCAGCAATGGAGCTATGCCCGTCAGTCAACATTCGTGTGGTAGACGGACGCGCACCTGATGCTAGGTTCGAGATCTGGAGTGCGGCTGACGCCTTCATTTCGTTGTCCGACAACTACCAGGAGACATTTGGATTGGTTTTGTTGGAAGCCATGGCAGCGGGTCTACCTGTCATAGCCTCGAACTGGTCTGGGTATCAAGACATTGTTGTGCAAGGCGAGACGGGGTTGCTTGTGCAAGTTCTTGCGAATGACGAAGCTGCAACGGGTAACAACCTGATTCAGCGGTACTCGAACGGCGAGATAGACTATGACCACTATATCGGCTACCTGAGCCAGTTCGTTGGTGTGAGCATCGGCGACACTGTGCAGGCTTGCAGAGCTCTTGTAAGCGATGCCGGGCTTTGCAAAAGGCTAGGAGATTTTGGGCGCGCACGTGCCCTCGCTCATTACGACTGGTCTGCCATCATCACGCAATATCAGGAGCTCTGGGCAGATCTTGCCAAGATGCGATTCACCAGTCGTCGCGTATCGCCAAGTCGCCGCCCTGCTAGGTTAGATCCGTATCAGCTTTTTGAAGGCTATTCGTGCGAAAGGTTTAGCACTTGTGCCGTACGTCCAGATGCCGAGGAGCTTGTTGAGAAGCGACGCAAGCTAGGGATCGTGTCCTTTGCAGAGTCGGAGTTGCCCTGCCAAGAGACCGTGCAAGAGCTACTGAAGTACCTGCGCACCGATGACATTGGGTACGCACTAAGCCATGCGAAGGGTGCCAGGCAGCGAGATCTCATCTGGCTGCACAAGATTGGAGCGATAGAGCTGAAATGACCCAGACACAAAGGCGAGGGCTGAAAAGCATTACGCTTCTCTGTGACCCTATCGACAAAGACATGGTCTACTCGGTAGAGAAGTGGGAAGACGAAGACGAAGACGAGGGCGCCTTCAAACATCAGGAAGACAACCTACCAGAAGAGCACGATAATGACCGACCGCGCGAACGTGTTTGAAGCATTTGAGGCAGTAGTCAAGTTGCTCGACCCATTTGGTGACGTTGATAGGCTACACGTACTCAGGCTCATCTATACGTTCTATGATGTGTCCGTCCCGTTCGAGCCGGCAGAGGCTACTCGTCCGTACGGGGAACCAATAGACCTTGTAGCTCCGGAAAGGGTTGTACCGCTTCAGGGTTATGTGTACGCAGGTCCAGGTGAGTTTCCGCCACGACTAGAACGGAAGTACTGAGGTAAACTATGAAGCGGCGTTTGATTTTTGAGATTGATGTGACCGATACTGCGTGCTCTAGTCCTAATGGCTTGTGCAAGCAAATGTGGACGTCTGGTGGTGGGACAAGGTTCTTGTGCCGCGTTTTTGGGGATAAAGAGCTATGCGATCAGTACGGAGAGCCGTCGGGAGAAGGAACACTTCAACGATTGAAAGAGTGCATAGCTGCTGAAGATAAGGTTTCAAAGAAGCGTAGGGTTATGAGATGCGATGGGCAAAGTTGATGCGGACAACGAACAGCGGTAAGACTCTGTACGTCTGCAAGATCTGTGGCCGGGAGAGTACAGGACCCGACAAGGAATGCCCGAAGTTCCCTGTTGTGTTGGGTGGAGTCTGGGGAGAGGATCGGTGTCACGAAGTCGAAGATCGAATGGTGCAAGAGGTTCTCAACGCTGATGAACGGTCCAAGGTTTGGGGCGGTGGGTCATGACACGATCTGACTGGAAGCGAGTCGCTAGGGTAGCCATTATGTCGTATACGGGGGGCAAAGAGTTACTCCCCGAGCTCAACGATGAGCCCATGATGGACCGTGTAATTGCCGCATGCAAGGCTGCTGTAGATGAGTACCTGACGATAATCGACGCGCAGGATATTTGATGGGCGAGCCATGACGTATTCGTGTGGCATCGGTGCTGGGATGGCACGTCTGGGGTTCGAACCGGGGGATCCCTTCATTTTTTGCGATGGGTGTAGGCTACGGCTTACCATCAAGAGTAGGCACGGGTTCGCTCCTACCTGGTTTGTAGATGGTAAAGCTCCTAAGGGGTGGACTGTAACTGCTATCAATGGAATACGGCAGCATTGGTGCCCGAGCTGTCGGGAGAAGTGAATGCATACGATAGGCGACCGCGTGTTTGCAGTTCGTAATTCGGATAAAGAGCACTTGTACTTGTTCGGACATGGTGTGTACGAAGGGGAGTTCGAGCCCGTAGAGGCTGCCGGTTGGTTGGCCGATACCATGCGCGAGATCAAAGCTGAGACCGAGCAGGTGGTGCTCAATCCCCGCATCCGCCTCGACTCAGGGGAGGCCATCTATGGTTGCGAGTGCTGGTGGGGCTCTGAGTCTCAGTTCGAGTCTGTCTCAAGAGGGCTGACAGTCGTGCCAGTCAGCATTACCGAGGCTAGGGAAGCACTACAGAAGGAAGTAGTCGTGTCGAACGAGGAGGCGCCAGATGATTCTAGAGTTTGACGACCTACGAAAGATCCGCTGGTTGTCCGTCTACGGGGCCTCCGTAGCCGTACAGGCTGAAGCACAGAATTTGCGTGGGGATGCTGAGATTGACAAGTGGAGGCATGTCTTCGAGAGAGCAAAGCGGGTGGCAAACATGGATAAAGAGAATGGAGGCGGAACGACATGAAGATTGTTGAGGCACATGCAATCATCGAGAGCATGCCGGTCCAGGCCGATCTGCAGCACTTGGAGGAGATTGGCCGAGTCTGCTACAAGAGCGAGGGCAAGATCGCTCCCGGCTCGTACGTACCCTTCCTGAGAAAGATCATCGCGAGCGGACACGAGTCAGTTATCGAGCACGTCTCGGCAACTGTGAGGTTCATTGTCGATCGAGGAGTGTCCCACGAACTTGTACGGCATCGTTTGGCGTCCTACTCACAAACTAGCACAAGGTACTGCACACATGGCTCAGACAATGGTGAGGTGACGTTCATCAATCCGTGTTTCTGGCCTAGCTCGATGACTGCCGAAGAGGCGTCTCGTCGCGATGAATGGCTTCGGGCAATGGCTCATGCCGAAGCGCACTATCTAAAGCTCATTGCGATGGGTGCGTCCCCGCAAGAGGCACGCTCTGTCCTACCCAATAGCCTCAAGACCGAGATTGTGATGACGGCCAATCTCCGAGAGTGGCGTCATGTCTTCAGGCTACGTACGTCACCCAAGGCTCACCCGCAGATGTTAGAGATAATGATCCCTCTGCTCGCGGTATTCAAGCGAGAGCTAGAACCAATCTTTGATGACTTCGAGATGCCAACTGGCGGGTTTACTTTCGTTCGCCGATAGGGTGGGTCATGATGGCACTTAGGATCCAAATAGATAGCAAGGAGTTTTTCTTGTCCAAAGAGGAGTTCGTTGAGAGGATGACCATAGCGCTGAGAGCGCGACAGGTGCGAAGAGCCGCTCTCAGGAAGAGTAAGATCGCGAATAAGGTGTCATGATGGTACTTCGTGGTGAGTATCATAATGCGAAGAAGTGCACCATCGACGGGCGGGACTGTTGGGTGGCAGCGCTTGTTGATTTACAGGGGCATTTGCCGCTTTCCGTCCTCAAGTACGATTGTATTGAGGAATTTACAACGAAAGCAGCAGCTGTGACATGGCTTACTAGAGAGCTAATTCGTAGGAATATGCCTGTTACAGTCGAGGAGAGGAAGTAAAGCCGTGACAGCAAAGTTTGAGGATGGGATTTTCAAGGTACGAGCAGATGGGGACTTCGTACCATTGGAACCAGTTAGGCACATCAAGCATTGGGACAAGCTACTGCAGGATATAGCTAACGGACTCTTGGAGTGGGAACTCTATGGCGAGAAAGCGATCGATCGCTTTCATGTGGAATTCATTGTGCAAAACGAAACCTATGATTTCACACTAGTTCAAGCACTAGACGCACTCGCCAACGATAAACATTGCGACGAACGCGGTGATTGGTCGGAGGCGACAAGTGCCAAGGTGGAGGTGCTGTGACCGCAGCACAGTGTGTTCGCCAGGTCGCCGAAATGCCCCACGTGATGGAGTGGTTGGAGAAGTTTAGTCAGCTAGCCAAAGACATGCCGAAAGAGGTTTGGGTCTTTTCGGGAGATGGTGGTGTTCACGTGTTGGCAAAAGATGAGAACGGTCAACCCTTCATGTTGTCTGGTGGAGGCGTCGATCCTAACGCTATTTTGATGAGTTCACCAGGTGGCAGCTGGGACGGAGGTGATTGGTAATGGCAGTAACAGTGGCAATCGACCAAATATGGGAATTCGTCGGAAACGAAACCTAGTCCGTACAGGTTCCATTGCGTGCTAAGGCCGAACGTAGGTACAGAAGCCGGAGCCGATTCATGGGTCATGGCACGATCTGACGGGGACATCTGCTACATGCACCATAGAGCCCGTATCGCCGGCGATTGGGTACGTCGTCCTGATATTTGGAGGGTACGGTAATGGCAACCATTCGATTCAACGAAGATGAGCTGAAACGCATCTTCACGGCAGCTTTCGAACACAGCCACTTCCCGTGCGAGGTAGCAGCGGTACGACTTTGTCCTCGCACGCCTCGAGATGGCCCTCTGGAAGAGAACTATGTGGAGGTCACAATCACGCAGCGGAAAATGCTGCGAGGCCCCCTGGAAGAGGACTATGCACCAGACATCGATCCAGATTCGAAAGCCCGAATGCTGAGACCAGATCAGGAACCGCGGTGACAAGGAGGAGTCATGATTGAAAAGACATTGCACATCGTAGTCAAGCTCAACCCAACCTTCCCCAATGACGGCTACTGGTACGACCAGCTAACTGGGTTCATTCGTATTGTGCTCGGTAAGTACCTCAACGTTGCGGTCACCGATATCGAAGTACTCCTTGGACCTTGCGACGAAGGCACAAGATGAGCGATAGCATACCATCAGGGGCACACCATCTGCCTTGTGCCGTCTGTGGGGACCTGTTGTTGGGTCCAGGGCGCCCTCCGACATCTGCTGAAGCCATCGAACTTGAATGCGACGCAATCAAAGCCATGCTCCTGGAGAAGAACAGCAGGTACGGCAACTCCGCTCTGGACCCCTTGCGCATCTTCTCCAAGTCCGATCTCGACGAACAGATCAACGTGCGCATCGACGACAAGCTCTCTCGGCTCGCTCGAGGTAACCTCGCCGGCGATACCGAAGATGTAGTAGCCGACCTCATCGGCTACCTCGTGTTGAAACGCGTAGCAAAGCGGCTAGCTGAAAGGACTTGACAATGCACAACGAATCCGAATTCAAACATGACTTGGAGCATCTCATCAATAAATACTCAATAGAGTCCAGCTCTAATACCCCAGACTTCATTCTCGCCGAGTACCTCGTTGCTTGCCTCAAAGTGTTCAATGCCACTACCAAGGCTCGCTCCAAATGGTACGGCCACGTAGATACACCCGGTGAGGTCACTGTCGACGCAGAGACTCCACCTACTTCACAAGTAACGTGATGGAGTCCCCCATATTCACTGTAGGCGATTCCGTCGTCGTCATAGACCAGCGAGGTTGGAAGGGCATCCAATACCATGGCCCATTCAACGTGACCAGCATTAGCAAAAAACCCAAAGCCATCCGCACTAACTCTGCCCGATATCCAAAGTGGCCCTGGTCGGGCTACTTGCCCCAATGTTCCTTGGTCGCCTCAACTCCCGCCTTGCTCGATACCATCCACCTGCAACAGTGTTGGTACTCCCTCCTCCACCTCTGCGAAGACCTCACCCGTATCGCCACGCCCCCCATCGGTTCTATTAGTGATATCACCTCCGCTATCAACGCCATTAAAAAAGTCCTCCCCACCCTCCCTCCTCCTTGACTCCCCCCATACCCTAAGCTATCCTTCGTGTATGCCCCGAAAATCCCCCAAACCACGCGCTAATATCCCCCCAGAGAAATTAGCCAAACTCAAACAAGCCCTCGCCGCTGGTAATTATTTGGACGCCTCGTGCCTTTATGCCGGCGTGTGCCTCCAAACCGCTGACCGCTTCGTCCGCAATTACCAGTCTAACCCAGATTCCCTTACCCCTTCCCAACGTGCCACCGCTCAGGAAATCCACGAAGCCATGAACTCCGCCGAAATTCGTATAGTCGCCCAGTGGCAACAACATATGCCCAAAAATTGGCTCGCCTGCGCCGCCTTCCTCGAACGCCGCTCCCCCGAACGTTGGGCCCGCCATCGCCTCCTAGACCCCTCCAATACTATCAATATCGGCCTCAGTCAGTCCCTCTCCATCGATAAAAATGCCCTCGTCGCCCTCGCCTCCTCCCTTACCCCAGAACAAGAACAACGCCTCCTCTCCGAATTCAATCCCAACCCCCTTCCTCCCTCTATCTCCTCCTCCCCTCCCCCTCTCCCGTAATTCCTCCCCCACCTCCTCCTCTCCTCAACCTCATCCCCCCAAATCCGTACCCCTCCTCC
>Ga0315276_10006764_pt1 | contig 10587 bp, 12 predicted proteins | sample YL17G05_0_MG_FD_204542 | JGI IMG/M metagenome (GOLD analysis project Ga0315276, IMG submission 204542) | Sediment microbial communities from Yellowstone Lake, YNP, Wyoming, USA - YL17G05_0 | ecosystem: Environmental > Aquatic > Freshwater > Lake > Sediment | place: USA: Wyoming | collected... | reverse complement strand
TAGTTCTTGGCTTTAGCAGCCGGCAGCTTGCGCTTACCAGCGGTTGCCGCCGCCGAAGCGGTCGCGTTCGCGGTTGCCGCCTTCGGTCTTGGGCTTGGCTTCGTTGACCTTCATGGGTCTGCCTTTGAGTTCCTTGCCGTTCAGGGCCTTGATGGCCGCGGCGGCTTCTTCTTTCTCGGGCATTTCGACAAAACCAAAGCCTCTCGGCTTGTTCGTGAACTTGTCCTTGATGATGGTCGCTGAAGCCACCTGGCCAAATTCCTCAAACGACTTGCGCAGATCCTCTTCCTGGATCTCCCAGGGTAAGTTACCGACGTAAATGTTCATAAAAACCTCCGATTTGAGTTTTTAATTTGTGAACACTCAGCTTAAAATTTCATCCGGTTGTCCAAACCCTGTGAATATGGAATTCTCGACTTCAGCGAAATCGGGAGTTTTTTTCCATCTCTTGCGGGGATCTTCGGCAAACCAACAAAATTTCAAAAACTTGATTCATTCACCAACTCAATCAAGCGCATTATAAATCAGATCGCGGTCAAATGCAATAGAAAAAAAAATTATTTTCTTGAAGCCTCAGGGGATGCGGAAGACCGTATGCAGCTGCAGCCCCAGCCTGACATCGGCCAGGCCGGCTTGGGCGCACGCCTTGAAGAAGGCGAAGGTGCGGCGGTAGCGCTGGCGGTCATGGCGTTCGGGCTGCAGCACGATCGGCGCCGGGGTGCCCCGGCGTATCATTTTCACTACGGACAGGTCCAGCGCCGGGGTGACCAGGAGCTTGAACTCGCCGGCCCTGTCCCACAGACGCGGGTGCACGCGGTAGGCGGCGGCGTCCTTGGGAGAGACCGTCCACCAGTCGAAGGGCAGGTCCTGAAAATGGAGCCCGTTGGTCTCCACGGCGACGAAACAATGCCGGCGTTTCAGCGCCGCCACCAGCGCCCGCAGGTCCTGCTCAAGTGGCTCGCCGCCGGTGATCACTACCCGCGACCTAGGGGCCGCGGCCTGGAGACCGGCCACGGCTGCAGCAATTTCCCGTAGCGACATGTCCAGGCCGCCCCCCCAGGCGTCGCGGGTATCGCAGTACGGGCAGCGCAGGGAGCAGCCGGAGAGGCGGATGAATATCGCGGGGCAGCCGCTGTGCACCCCCTCGCCCTGGGCCGACCAGAAGATCTTACTGATCTTCGGCATAGGCGGCGCCGGCGTCCTCCGATTCCCAGACCATCACCTTGACCACGGGGAATTTTTTCTTGATCTGTTCAAAAAAGTGCCGGGCCAGGTTCTCCGCCGACGGGGAAAAATCGTACGCCTCGTTGAGCACCCGGTGATCGGGGACCAGTTCGCGCAGGTATTCCTTGATGAGGGCGAAATCGATGGAGATCCCCGCCTTGTCCAGGGCGCGGGTTTGCAGGTGAACTTCCAGCTCGAAGGTATGGCCGTGCATCTTTTCGCACTTGCCCTGGTAGTTTTCCAGGAAATGGGCCGCGGAAAATTTTTGCCTGACCAGCAGATCCCAGCTCATGTTTTTCCCTCCTTGGACAAGCGTTCCAGCAGCGGGTCCGCCTTCCCCAGCGCCGCGAAGGCCCGCGCCCGGATATCGCAGGAGGGGCAGCGGCCGCAGGGGACCTCGCCGCCGCGGTAACAGGAGATCGAGTGCGAATAATCGACGCCCAGCTGGCAGCCCAGAACGATGATCTCCTTCTTGCTCAAGCGCGTCAGCGGCGCATGGATCTTGAACCGGGGTCCTGAAGGCCGTCCCGCCGCGCTGCGACGCGGTCCTCGCCGCGGGGACCTGCCCCTGGCCGCCGAGGTCCCCTGGTTGATCGCGGCCTGCATCTTCCTGGCGAACGCCTCGGTCGTGTCCGGGTAGTCCGGGGCATCGATGGAATTGAAGCCGGTCACCAGGTGGAAGCAGCCGCGCGATTCGCCGAAGGCGGCGGCCAGCGCCAGGAAGATGCCGTTGCGGAACGGGACATAGGTCGATGGCGGGCCGGGCTCGCGGCGCGAGGCGGCCAGGGAGTCGGCGATGGGCCGGGCGTCGCCGAGAAGCGCCGAGCTCACCAGTCCCGGCAGCGGCAGCTTCACCACGTCGCAGCCGACGCCGAGGTTATAGGCGATGCGCTTGGCCATCTCCACCTCGATGTGGTGCAGCTGGCCGTAATCGAAGATGAGCGCCCACAGGGGATCGAATTTCTTCAGTGCCCAGTGCAGCGCGGTGGTGGAATCGATGCCCCCGGAAAACAGGACGATGGCTCCGTTGTTCATACGGGTATATTACCGCAAATCCGCATCCATGCCAACCGGCTTTCCCGGCAGGAATTTGCCGGCGAAAACCAGGACTCCGGCCAGCGAAAGCACGCCGCCGCAAGCGATGGTCATGGTGACGCCGATGGAGCTGGCCAGGATGCCGACCAGGAAGCTGCCGATGGGCGTGGCGCCCATGAAGGCCATGGTATAGATGCTCATCACCCGGGCCCGCTTGCTGTCGTGGACCAGGTGCTGCAGGTAGGTGTTCGCCGAGGCCATCTGCACCATCATCCCCGTCCCGATCAGGAACATGACCGGCATGGCCAGCCAGAAGGTGCGCGTCAGCGACACCGCCACCAGCCCCACGCTGAAAAGCACCGATCCGCCCACCAGCCTTTTTTCGATGCCGCGGGTCCCCTGGCGCGACGCCAGGACCAGCGCGCCCAGCAAGGCGCCGCAGCCGGTCGCCCCCATCAGGAAACCCAGGCTGTGCGGGCCCCCGCCCAGGGTCTTGCTGACGAAGATCGGCATCAGGGTCATATAGGACATCCCGAACAGGCTTACCCAGGCGATGACCAGGATGATCAGGCGGGCCGGAGCCAGGCCGAACGTGTACGCGAATCCTTCTTTCATCTCCTCCCACAGGCTGGTATTTGAGCGCGGCACCGTCATCCTGGGCTTGAGCTTCATGGCCAGCAAGGCGAAGATCACCGCCAGGTAGCTGATGCCGTTGATCAGGAAGCAGATCCCCTCGCCGACCAGGGCGATCAGGATGCCCGCCACCGGCGGGCCCACCAGGCGGGCGCCGTTGAACATGGCCGAGTTCAGGGCGATGGCGTTGCCCATGTCCTCTTTTCTCTCCACCACCTCCACCACCAGCGAATGACGGGCCGGGGCGTCCATGGCGTTGGCCACCCCCAGGAAAAAAGCCAGCGGCAGCAGGTGCCAGGGGGCGATGGCGCGGCTGAACATCAGGATGGCCAGGACAAGAGCCTGGATCATGGCCAGGGTCTGGGCCACGAGCATGATATGAAGGCGGTTCCAGCGGTCGGCCAGGACGCCCGCCAGCGGCGCCATGAAAAAGACGGGCACCTGGGCGAAAAAAGCCACCAGGCCGAGGTTGAAGGCCGAATGGGTCAGGCGGTAGACCAGCCAGCCCATGGCCACCTGCTGGATCCAGGAACCGGTCAGGGAGATGCCCTGGCCGCCGAAATAGAGGCGGTAGTTGCGGTAGCGCATGGCGCGCAGGGTCGTTTTCAGGCCGGAAAAGCGCGGCAGCGGCAAGTCCTTCGCTTTCATGCCTACCCGCCCCGCAGGTGTTCGACCAGGATCTTCAGGCCGATGGCGATCAGGATCATCCCGCCCAGGGCCTCGGCCTTGCCGGCCAGCCAAATCCCGAACCGCTGCCCGGCGAACACGGCCAGCAGGGAGAGGCTGAAGGTGACCAGGCCGATGATCAGGACCGGGACGACGATATCGACCGCCAGCAGGGAAAAGCTGAGCCCCACGGCGAGGGCGTCGATGCTGGTCGCCACCGCCAATCCCAGCATGACCAGCAAACTCATGCGCCCGGGCCGCGGCCGGCACGCTTGGCCGCGGCCCGCCTCCCGGATCATCTTGCCGCCGATGAACGCCAGAAGGATGAAGGCCAGCCAGTGGTCATAGGCCGAGATGACCCTTTTGAAACCCAGGCCGGCCAGCCAGCCGGCGACCGGCATCAGCGTTTGGAACAGGCCGAAAAGGAAAGCCAGGAGCAGGGCCTGGCGCGGTTCCGCCTTGCCCTTGCCGGCAGAGCAGCCGCTGGCCAGGGAGACGGCGACAGCGTCCATGGACAGGCCCAGGGCGATGAGCAGGATGGTAACGAGATCCATTTTGATCATCGCGGGAGGAGTTCCACAAGGAACTTGCGCGAAAGCGAGCGGTAGGACATCCGGACCTGGAAGCGTCCGGCATTGCGGATCAGGTAGAGGTCGTAATTGAAATTCCTGAAGATGAAATCATAGTTCATCTGGGTCTGCAGCCGCCAGTTCTTGATCAGCAGGATGGTGCAATCCAGGTAGCCGGTGGTGAAATTCCCCGCCTTGGTGTCATAGGAGACGGACGCCCAGCCCTGGAACCGCTTCGGGCTTTCCTTCAGGCGCAGGACGGCGGTCCAGTCCTGGGAGGTGCTGCCCTGGATGAGCCAGGCCTCGGTCTGGCGCCGGGTGTTGAAATTGTACAGGAAATCGATGCCGGCGAAAGCGGCGATGCCCTGGCTGCACTTGAGAACGCCCCCCAGCGAGGTGAAGCGGTTCAAGCGCTCCTGGTCCAGCAGCTGTTCGGCGGCCAGCGAGAAGGTGAACGACGGCCCCCGCCCCAGGCGGATCGTCTCGCTTTGCAGGTTCAGGGCCAGGTTGGCCCGCCGCTGGTCGTTGCGTTTTCCGGCCAGGTTCAGCTGGTTGACCATGAAGTTGGAGGAAAAATTCACCTGCAGCAGCCCGTGGTAGAGGGTGAAGGGGGTGGCGTTCAGTGTGAAGCGGGGGGTGCCCTGGCTCTGGTCCTGGAGCAGGTCCTTGTGGAACTGGTAATCGGCGGCCATCTGGAACAGGCGGTGGCTGTAAGCCAGCGAGAGCTGGGTGCTGCTCAGGCGGTTGTAGGAGTCCGGCCCGTAGAGCAGGCGCGAGCGGGAATGCTGCATGGAGAGGGTAACGTTCTTCACGGCCTGGTTCTGCAGCGAAACGTCGCCCTGGTACTGGTCCTGCTTCTCGTACCCCAGGTTCAAGGCGACCGTCCCCAGCAACTTGTCCTGCAGGCCGGAACGGAAACGCAGCCACAGTTCCTCGCGCCTGGCCACGGTGCGGTTGGCCACGGTGCGGCTGTACTCGGCGGCCACCTCGCTGCTCAGACCGGGCGTCCACTGCGACTTCAACGCCAGGCGCGTCTGGAAGAGGTTGTCGGTCAGGAAACCGACGTTCACGCCCGCCTCGATCTTCCGGGTCAGGCTGACCGTGTTCTGCGAGGTGAAGTTCACCCTCAGCGGCGGTCCGGTTTCGACCTGCTTGAAGAAGTCGTACTTGACGTCCAGCATGTTGGACGACTTCGCCGTGCCTCTCCGGACCGCCTTCTCCAGCAGGAAATGGCCGTTGAACACCAGCCCCTGCGAAGCGTAGTACCAGATGCGGTCGACCCAGAAACCCCGCAGCTGCGACGTATCCCCGCCCCGGTCGAGGTTGAATTTCTTGAACGACAGCGACTGGGCACCCTCGATGAAGGCGGTGCACTGGTAGCCGTAGACGCGGTAGCGGCTGGAGATGACGACGCGGTGGTTCAGGAAATACAACAGCGACTTCCTCAGCCCCTCCAGGTCCTGACGGGTGATCTTTTTCGCCAGGCCGCCCTTCACCGCGGCGGCGGGCTCTCCGGGCAGGGTCCAGGACTGGATGCTCTCCTTGAAGGAGGTGAATGTCAACTCCAGGCTGTCCAGGTCGATCTCCAGCAGGTCGGCCTCGAACTTCTGCTTGCCGGCCTCGACCCGGCAGCCCCGGCTGGCCAGGGCCACATGGCCGGCCACGTCGATCTCCACCATGCCGGCCTGGACAGACCAGTTTTTGGAGCGCAGCTGGATGTTCCCCTGTCCGTAGACATAGTTGAAGTCGTAGCTGTAGAGCAGGTAGTCGCCTTTGATGTCCAGGAGATCCTTGGCCTGGAGGCCGAACGCCAGCGCGCCGACGGCCAGCAGGGAGCAGAGGCGCCGGCTCATTGGAAGCGCAGCCGGTAGATCCTCCCGGCCAGGTCGCCGCACCAGAAATTGCCCGCGGCGAAGGCCAGGCCGGAGGCCGAACGCGAAGGCGTTTGGTACTGGTTGATCAGGGTGCCATCGCCGGCGAGGCGGAGGATCTTCATCTGCGAGGCATCGATGGTCCAGAGGTCGACGCCGTCGTGGCTCACGCCGTCGATGCCGAAGCCGGGCTGGGGGATCGAGCGCTCGATGGCGCCGGTGATGGGGTCCACGACCAGGACGGCGTTGGCCAGGCGATCGGCGACATAGAGCTTCCCACCGGAATAGTCAAGCGGGCCGAGGTTGCCGCGCGGCAGGTTCAAGGCCCGGATCTGCGCGCCGCTGATGATGTTGACCAGCACCAGCTGCGCGGAGTTCTTGACGCTAAGCCACAGGTCTTCCCCGTCATACGCCACCCCGGCCGCGCCTTGAGGGAATTCAAGCTCGCGGACCAGCGCCCCGGAGGTGTAATTCAGGGCCATGACCTGCGACTGGGCGTCGACCACCCACAGGACGTCGCCGCTGAAGGCGAGGTCGACCGGGGCGATGCCGCTGACCTGGATGGTGGAGAGGATCTCGTAGGCGCGCGTCTCGGCATCGGGGTCGAACGGGTTGTCGAACAGCCGGTCGTTGCACGCGGCCAGGCCGACGAGGCTAAAAATGGCAAGTAAGGCCAGCGCCGAATGCTTGGTTTTCATGGTCGTAAAATGGCTGGAAGGCCACGGCGGCCTGGCGGCCGTATTTTTTCCTGGTGAAAACGAAGATGTCGATCATGTTGCAGACCCAGACCCCCGCCGCCGCCAGGATGGCGGTGTTGCGCCGGCGGTCATAAACAGTGGTCAGCCGGCGCCACTCCCCGGCGGCGACGGCGTCCTTGGCGTCGCGATAATTACGGTAGGCGTCGTTGCCCCGGCCGGCCTGGATGAACGCCTGGGCCAGGCAGAAGATCTCCGCAGACGCGAAAACGGCGGCCTTCACATACTGCTTCTCCCCCAGCTGCCCAAGCCCGGGGAACAGCAGCGATCGTTCCAGTGCCCGGCGCCAGCTCTCGGGTTCGGCCCTTTTTTCCTCCGCCGCAGGCAGGGATAGCCCGGCCAGGAGCACGGCCAGCAATATGAAAACCCCCTTTTTCTTCATTTCTTTCCTTTGCACGCTATACCCTTCGTAAGCAAACGCCGTCCATGGTGAGGCATGATTTTTGCATCCTTTTCGTTTTTGGATTATACCGGAATGGCCAAAAAACAACAACCGGCCAGGCGCTCAGTCAATCCCGATGTCCTATTCTCTCCCTGCAAACGCCACGGCCCCGTGGGAGCCAGGAGACGGCTTGACAATTCATAATGTGAGGGGATACGATCAAACATATCTTTACGGGAGGAAGCGATGACAAGCAAAGAAACCTTATTCACGGGTTCGGTTATTGCTCGCGTCATTTGGTGTTCCTTCTTCCTGTTCCTCTCCTTGTGCGGTTCAAGACTTGTTGGTCCGCATATCACTTCAACCGATCCATATACGTTCGTTGAAAATGGCATCCCCCGTATGCTCGAGATCAAAGGCAGCAACCTCATCCCCGCCGGATCGACGTTCCAAACCATACCCCAAGACGTTCACGTCTTTTTCGATGATGGGTCGGGCTGGAAACAAGGTTCTATCGAGATACCCGGCAAGGGCTGGGGCACGGCAAACCTGACAGTGAATACGCCAGCCCTGCAGCAAGCACGAGTGCCGGGCGTGAAGGTCAAGCTCGTTGTCCGGGGGGTCGAATCGAATACTTATTTGATCCCGATTTTTGCCATTAACGCTTCTGGCCCGCCGACGATCACTGGGTTGAAGCCAAGCAGCACGGCCTTGGGAGCGAATGACTTCTATTTTGTCGTGGAAGTCTTCACCAACGCCAGTGCCGGCAATATTTTGTATTTTAGCAATCAGCCGGTTCCCAGTTACCTGAGTATAGTTCAAGCTCCAAACGTCTGCATGTTCCGTTTCCCCATTCCTCAAAACGTGAGGAATTCTCCAGGCGGCTACCCGATCCAGGTTAAAGGCACTCATGGCGACACGAACATCATGTATTGGACCTTGGTCGCGCCGGTCGCCATCACATCGATTTCGCCCGCCGTTCTGGCGGCTTCGGTGGTCACGCCGGGCGCACCACCGATCGCCTTCAAGGTGAACTTCTCGGGATCCGCACCCAACTTGATCGAATACCGGATCGATGATTCGAGCAGCTGGCAAAAAATTCAAAACCCGGTTTGCTTCGGAAATCAAGTCGCTTTTGGATTGACACTGGGAACCCTCATTCCTAAAGGGAGGATCGAAATAAGGATAAAGAACGCCGTAAGCGAATCGATAAAGTCGGTGGCCATCCTGCAGCTTGCCCTCAGGAGGAAATAGTCCCCTGACTCGCCTTACGGGGCGAGCCTGGTCTTCTCCTTGGGAGATCGGGCCTTAGGCAATCTTGCCCTCGCAAAGGTTCTCGTTCACGATGCCCTCGATGCGCACCAGGAGTTTCTTCTTCTTGTAGCCGCGCACGGGCGGCACGCGCACCGACAGGAAATTACGCGTGACCACCAGCGCGTAGTTGGGGTTCTCCTCGATGAGGATGCCGAAAAAGGTCTTGCCGCGGCAGCGGTCGCGGTACGCCAGCTTCATCTGCACGCCCAGCTCCTGCATCTCCACGGCGCGGGCGCGAACGACCTGCGGCGGCAGGGCCTCCAGGGCGGCGGCCTTGGTGCCCGGGCGGGGCGAGAAGGGAAAGACATGCAGGTAGTTCAGCGGGGCGGCGTGGATGAAGGCCATGGTCTCCTGGAATTCCTTCTCGCTCTCGCCGGGGAAGCCGACGATGAAATCGGCACCCATGTTGGCCTCGGGGAAGAACTTGCGGAAGTGGGCCAGGATCTTCAGGTACTCCGCGCCGCGGCTGCCGCGGTTCATGCGCCGGATGACCGCGTCGCTGCCGCTCTGCAAGGAAAAGTGGAAGCTGTCGGCGACCTTGGAAAAACCGCTCAGCTCCTTGACGAAATGGTACTTGATGAAACGCGGGTCCAGGGAGCTCAGGCGGATGATCTCCACGCCGCGGACATGCTGGATCTCCTCGACCAGGCCCAGCAGGGTCTGGCGCGGGAACAGGTCGTAGCCGTAGGAGGAAAGGTTGATCCCGGTCAGCACCACCTCGCGGTAGCCCAGCCCCGCGTAGCGGCGCACCTTGGCGATGATCTCCTCCTTTTCCAGGCTTTGCGCCTTGCCGCGCAGCGAGGGCACGATGCAATACGAGCAGCGGAAATTGCAGCCGTCCTGGACCTTGAGGAAGACCCGCGAGCGGAAGGCCGAGTGGTATATCATGCGGCTGTCCAGGGGGAAGAGCTCGCTCACCGACTGCAGCAGCTGCTTTTTTTCCTGGTTGTCAAAAAAAAAATAATTCTTGTATTTCTGGCCCAGCTCCGTCCGCTCGCGGCTGACGGTGCAGCCGGCGATGAGCCACTTGACGGCGGTGTGGCGATAGGTGCGGCCGATGAAGCGCAGGACATCCTTCTCGGCCTTCTCGGTGACACTGCAGGTGTTCAGGATGCCGAACGTCGCCTCGCCGGCGTTGGTGGTCAATTCGTAGCCGAGCCCTTCCAGCTCGGTGATCCACTCCTGGACCTCGGCCTGGTTGCTGCGGCAGCCGAAACACTCGATGACGAACTTCATCCCTTTTCCAGCCTGTCCTTCAGCCGGCGGCTTTTTTCCAGCACCTTTTCCCGCTGCTCCTCGCGGTAGCCCATTATCTTTTCCTTCAGGGCCGGGTCCTTGCCGGCGAGCAGCTCCGCGGCGAAGAGGGCGGCGTTGGTCGCCCCGGCTTCGCCGATGCCGAATACGGCCACCGGCACGCCGGCGGGCATCTGCACCATGGCCAGCAGGGAATCGAGCCCGGAAAGCGGCGAGGCCATGGGCACGCCCAGGACCGGGAGCACGGTATGGGCGGCCACGACGCCGGGCAGGTGGGCGGCGCCGCCGGCGGCGGCGATGATCACTTCCACGCCGTCGCGCTCAAAACCGCGGACCAGCTCCAGGGTGCGTTCCGGCGTGCGGTGGGCCGAGCTGATCTCGACCGCCACGCTCACCTGCAGCTTGCGCAGCAGGGCGATGCCGTTCTCCACGGCGGGGAAATCGGAATCCGAGCCCAGGATGAAGGCGACCCTGGCGCTCATTTGCGGCTCCAGCCGATATCACGGCGAAAGGCCATGTCGTCGAAGGTGATGAACGATATCCCGTCATAGATCTTGGCCATGGCCTCCTTCAGTGTCGGTGCCGTGGCACAGACGTTCAGGACCCGGCCGCCGGCGCTGACCAGGCCGTCCCGGCCCTGGGCGGTGCCGGCGTGGAACACCTCCACCCCCAGCGACTTGGCGCGCTCCAGCCCCTGGATCTTGCGCCCGCTGGCGTATTTTCCGGGATAGCCCTTGGCGGCGAGGACCACGCAGCCAGCCGCGTTGTCGTCCCAGTCGGCGGCGACCTCGAACAGGTTCTCGTCGGCCGACCCCTCCAGGATATCGACCAGGTCGCTCTTGAGGCGCATCAGCACCACCTGCGTCTCGGGGTCGCCGAAGCGG
>Ga0315276_10006763_pt1 | contig 10587 bp, 13 predicted proteins | sample YL17G05_0_MG_FD_204542 | JGI IMG/M metagenome (GOLD analysis project Ga0315276, IMG submission 204542) | Sediment microbial communities from Yellowstone Lake, YNP, Wyoming, USA - YL17G05_0 | ecosystem: Environmental > Aquatic > Freshwater > Lake > Sediment | place: USA: Wyoming | collected... | reverse complement strand
GGATCGCTCTCAACCAACAACCCAAGCGGTTCATGAACAATCCCGTCGTCAAGGATATCATCCTGTCCGAGGGTAAGGAATCGCTGCCCATCACTCTTGTCGAAGGAAAATTGGTCATCAAAGGCCGATATCCGAAATATGAAGAACTTCTAAAAGAGGTGATCTAAATGCCAACGTATGAATATCTCTGCCGGCGGTGCGCCCATGTCTTTGAAAAAAGGATGACGATAGAGGAAAAAAAGAACGCGAAGACGATCTGTCCGAATTGCGACTCCGAAGACATCCGCCAACAATTTTTTGGAGTGAACTTCTTCGGGAAGAAAACCGGGGGCGGAGCCCCATCCGGCGGGTGTTGCGGTGGCGGCGGAACCGGCTGTTGCGGCTAACCTCATCATTTCTATCAAACAGAGAGACGCTATGCCTCTGGATGAAAAGACAAGAGAGCTCGTGGCATTGGGCGCGGCCATGGCCGGAAACTGCTTTCCATGCCTCCGGTATCACTATAAGAAATGCCGTGAGCTTGGGATTGCCGTTGATGATATGCGTTATGCGCTGGAGATGGCCAAGACCGTAAAAGAGGTGCCCATTAAGAACATTTACGAATTGGCGAATGCCTTGCTGGAAAGTGGAGAAGACATCGATGACTGAATATCTGTTTTTTTCTGGAAAGGGCGGCGTGGGAAAAACCACGATGGCCGCCACGACGGCTGTTTACAACGCCATGCGGGGGAAAAAAACCCTAATCATTTCGACCGACCCGGCCAGCAACCTGGGAGACATTTTCGAAACGCGGATCGGGCACACGATCACGCCGATCATACAGAATCTATCCGCTATGGACATCGATCCCGATGCGGCCGCGGAGGAATACCGGGAAAAGGTCATCGGGCCGATGCGCGGCGTTATGCCCGACGACATCATGAAGGTCCTCGAGGAGCAGTTTCGAAGCGCCTGTACCATAGAGATCGCAACCTTCGACCGGTTTACCGACTTTCTGGTCAACAAGGAATTCGATCTCGTCGTCTTCGACACGGCGCCCACCGGCCACACCATCCGACTGCTTGAGCTGCCGGTGGACTGGTCGAAGCACATCGAGGAAAGCGCGAAAGGCTCCGGGCAGACCTGCATCGGCCCGGTGTCGTCCATTCAGGGCGCGAAGGAAAAATACGACAGGGCCATCGCCGCGATGCGGGAAGGTTCCCGCACCACGTTTTATCTCGTCCTGAAGCCGGAAAAGACCTCTCTGGCCGAGACCCTGCGCGCCCGCGACGAGCTGAACACGCTGGGCATACGGAATTTCCGCGTGATCGTAAACGGAATATACCCGGACGATGAAATCATCCATAGTCGATACGCGAACTTGTCCGCCGTGCAGTCACGATATCTCGGAATGATCGAAAAAGCCCTACCCTATCCCTCGAATAAAGTGGGCCTTCAAAGCGGCGAGATCAAGGGCCTGCGGGCCATCACGGACTTCGCCGGCGTCGTGTTCGAGGGGAAAAAGACCGCCGTCACGGAAAGCTTCCCTCAGCCGGGGACGTTTGATCAGTTCGCGGACGGCGATGCTCTGACCCATATCATCCAAAAAAAGCGCGACACGAGGATCGTGATCATCACCGGCAAGGGCGGCGTGGGAAAAACCGTGACCGCGTGCGCCGTGGCGGCGCATCTCGCGGGCAACCGGCATAAGACGCTTCTTGTCACGACCGACCCGGCAGCCCACATCGGGCATGTGCTCGATGAACCGATCGGGAACACGATCGGGCAGACAAAGGCCCTGCCGTATTTGAGCGCCGCCCGCATCGATCAGAAAAAAAGCGTGGAAACATATAAAAAGAAGATCATCGACGACGCGGTACGGTCGGGATATTCCGATGACATGCTCGTCGCGCTCAAGGAGGAATTGGAGTCGCCCTGCACGGAAGAGATGGCCGTCTTCGAAGAATTCGCGGGCATCGTTAAAAACCGCGATTTCGATTACATCGTGTTCGATACGGCGCCAACCGGGCACACGCTCAGGCTCCTGGAGCTTCCATATGATTATGCGCGGCAGGTGGAATTGATGGTCCAAATCAAAAAGGAGGGAGGCGCCGCCAAAAAAGCGCAGAGAAAGCTCGAGTCGCTCCTTGGAAAGCTCAAAGATCCCGCCACCAGCGCGTTCATGCTTGTCTTTTATCCCGAGTACACGCCGATCCACGAAGCCAAACGAACATTGGATGATTTGAGCCTGGCCGGGATCGGTGTTCAGGCGGTTATCGCGAACAACGTGCTTGAGAACGGCGACAAGAGCTCGGACTTCTTCCACCGAAGAGCCGCGATGCAGCAACACTACCTCGAGATCGCCAAAAATCTGTTTGAATTACCCGTCTTCAAGATCCCCATGTTCGATGACGAGATCATCGGACTGCCGAAATTGAAGCAGGTCGCGGAATCGCTGTTCCAGAGGGAATGCTGCCCAGAAAGCCCGGCGATAAATTGAAAGCTTGACTTAAAGGAGAAGAGGGTGACACAAAAATATCCGCTGGTTTCCAAGAAGAATATCCCCGCCTATGCCGTGGTCCTGGGGCTCTGGATCGTTTCTTCCCTCCTGGCCGCCGCCGGGATCCGATCCACTCTCGGCCGGTTAATAGCTTGGGGACCGGCCGTCATTTGGTCGCTAGTTTCGGTCATGGCCGGAATGGGCATCATGTTCGGCGCCAGCGCCGTCAACTTGCGAAAGTTGCGAGCCGGTTTTGAGCGCTTGGCCTCAGGCGCCGAAGACCCGGAGATTCCCCCGGTTTGGTGTCCTGTCCTGACGATGGCGACCCGGGCCGGCGTGGAACTCAGGAGAGAGCTAAAGGAAGGTCGTTAGCGATCATGATCGTGAAAGAGATTTCGTATGACTGAATCCGTATCAAAAAAACTTTCATTTCTCGATCGCTATCTCACGCTCTGGATTTTTACCGCGATGGCCCTGGGAGTGCTTATCGGCTATTTGATTCCCGGCACAGTGGCCTCGTTTAATGCTCAGTTCAGCGTAGGAACCACCCACATCCCCATCGCCATCGGACTGATCCTGATGATGTACCCGCCCCTGGCAAAAGTCAAATATGAGGAACTGGGCGATGTCTTTAAAAATTGGAAGGTGCTTGGCCTCTCCTTGGTACAGAACTGGATCGTGGGCCCCGTATTGATGTTTTTTCTGGCCATCACCTTTCTCAGGGGGTATCCCGAATACATGGTCGGTTTGATCATGATCGGGCTGGCGCGCTGCATCGCCATGGTCATCGTCTGGAACGATCTAGCCAAGGGCGATACGGAATACGCCGCGGGGTTGGTGGCTTTCAACAGCGTGTTTCAAGTGCTCTTTTTCAGCGTCTACGCCTGGTTTTTCATAAGCGTCCTGCCACCGCTCTTCGGCCTCAAAGGGAGTACCGTAAACATCACCATCGGCCAGATCGCGGAAAGCGTTTTAATTTACTTGGGCATTCCGTTCCTGGCCGGGATGATCACCCGTTTCACCCTCATCAAGGTCAAAGGTAAGGAATGGTACCAGACGAAATTCATCCCGAGAATAAGCCCGATTACGCTGATCGCGCTCCTCTTCACCATCGTCGTCATGTTCAGCCTGAAAGGCGAGTATATTGTCAAGATTCCCCTCGATGTTGTCCGGATCGCTATTCCGCTCCTCATCTATTTCGTGGTGATGTTTCTTGTGAGCTTCTTCATGAGCAAGAGGATCGGGGCCGGGTATCCGATCACGGCGACCCTCTCTTTTACGGCGGCCAGCAACAATTTCGAACTGGCCATCGCCGTTGCCGTGGCCGTCTTCGGCATCAACTCGGGTGTGGCATTCGCCGCGGTCATCGGGCCGCTCGTAGAGGTGCCGGTGCTTATTGGGCTGGTGAACGTGGCGCTGTATTTCAAAAAGAGATACTTCCGCGTTGAAGAAATAGCCATGGAAATATAAGGAGGATAATCATGTTCAAGACCATCGTTTTGGCGACGGATTTGTCGCCAGCTTCGAATGCCCTTGTGGAATGCGTCATCGGATTAAAAAGGCTCGGCGTGAAAAAGGTTTTTCTCACGTACGCCTTGGGGATACGGTATCTTGACGATCTCAAATACCTCATCGCGTCGAAGGTCGAACCCTTTCTGCTCGAGCAGAAAAAGAAACTCGAGGCCCAGGGACTTGATGCGGTCATCGAACTGGCGCCGGGCGTCCCATCGGAGGAGATCCGCCGGGTCGCGGACGAGAAGGACGCCTCGGTGATTGTCATGGGATCTCACGGCGAGAGCATAGCGGATCATGTGCTGTTCAAGCTCGGCGGCACCGCCTCGGAGGTGCTTCACAGTTTTACGCGGCCTCTTTTGCTGGTCAAAACGCGCATTGTGAAAAATGCTAGTGAGACCTGCGTTGAGGTTTCATGCTCGGACTTCCTGAAGAATATCCTCTACTGCACCGATTTTTCCGACACCGCGCAGCGGGCCTTCGATCACGTTGAAAAGATGGTTGAAACCGGGTGTCCATCGGTCACCATCATGCACGTCCAGGACAAAACTAAGATCGATAAGCATCTTTCGCAAAAACTCGATGAATTCAACAAAATCGATGCGGAAAGAATCGAAATGCTAAGGGAACGACTTAAGAAAAAGGGAGCACGTAGCATCCAGATGAAAATGCCCTATGGGATACCGACGGCGGAAATTCTGCACGAGGCCGCAACCGGAAACTATTCGCTCATCATCATGGGCAGCCAGGGAAAGGGATACATCCGCGAAATTTTCCTCGGCAGCGTGAGCCATAATATCGCCAGGCATGCCGGCGTGTCCCTGCTGCTGATTCCGGCCATACGATAAAAGCTAAGTTGCGGCACTTAATGAGGAGCCCGGGGGAATTGCCCTGGCCAGATCGAAAGGAGTCTACCTAAGATGTCTATGGATGATCTGGAAGGCAGAAGACAATTATTGAAACTTTCTGGACTCAGAAAGGGACGAATTCTGGATGTGGGCATGGGAGACTGCGGATGCATGTCCCTTTATCTAGCGAAACGAGGATTTGACGTAACGGGCATTGATTCTTCCCCGTTGGCGGTCCATAAAAGCAGAGAAGAAGCCGCTGGCAAGAAGTTTAAGGGCTCGTTTCAAGCAAGGCGAATCAATGCTATAAAGACGCCTTTTGAAAAGGAGAGCTTTGACGCTGTTTTTTCTTATCATTCTTTGCACCACATGAAAAATATGCCCAAAGCCATAAATGAGATGTTCAGAGTATGTAAGAAGGGAGGGCTGGTTGTGATTTCGGATCTTCATGCCAGAGGCAGAAGAGAGTATGAGCACGCGCCTGACACAAGATTTCTCCCAGATGTTGAAAGACAATTAAAGCAATATGCCAAATCAATCAGGAAGGGGAAGACAGATATTAACGAGATGTTTGTTTGCAAAAGGAAATAATATATCGGCTAAACTGCGATTTTTCCTGCGTGCTTAATAGGGGGGGCTGAAGATACGGGCCTGAAAACAGCCCGCGCTCGGCGTTCCAGCTTCATCTCACAGCAATTGATGAAGCGCCTGGCGGTTTCCCGACGTTCGTTTCTTGACAATATGGCCATATTACCATATACTGTCCCCGGACGATTTGGAGGAGCGCATGAAAGAGAACAGCATCTTCCGCATTCAGGCACAGTTGCTAAAGGCCCTGGCCAACGAGGCGCGGCTGAAGATCGTGGATCGCTTGGCCAAGGGAGAATGCTCCGTGGGCGAACTCACCAGGTTCGTCGGCTTGGACCAGTCGACCGTCTCCAAGCACCTGTCGACGTTGAGAGCGCACGGTATTGTGCGTGATCGGCGTGACGGAAATGTCGTCTATTACGAGTTGCTCACGCCCTGCGTTCTGAACTTCTTCGCCTGCGCTACCCAAGTGTTGAAAGAAAGGGCGGGACGATGAGGGTTCAGAGCGAGGCTGGTCCGACGCCTGCGGAGAATCCCCATGGATAACGCGGCGGCGAGGCGCCTGGTTGAGATCCTGGGCATCGACACAGAGCCCGTCGCCGTCTTCCTCCTGGATCCCAAGAGCGCGCTTCCGACCAAATCGTTCAAGAGCGTCACGGGCCATCGCTACTGCCAGCTTCTCATGCATGCCCGGCACGGGGAATCGGTCGCGCTCGCCCCGGACGAGCTCGCCTGTCCGGCGGCCGCGGCGGCCTTCGGTTTTCGACCGCTCCCGGAGGGGCTCGCCACCGGCAAGGGGCTTGTCGGGTTCGGCATCGTCGGTGATCCGGGAACGGGTCGGAGGATGTTCGAAGGCATGCCGCGCCTTGAGCCCGGACGCGTGACGCTGATCGCGGCCGCGCCCCTCAGCGCGGTCAGAGCCATCCCCGACGTGGTCGTGGTCGAAGGTCCGCCGGAGGCTCTCATGTGGCTCGCACTCGCCGACCTCAACGTGGCAGGCGGCGAGCGCCGCCGCGGCGATACCGCCGTTCTCCAGGCGACCTGCGTGGATGCGACCATAATCCCCTACCTTGAACAACGCCTCAATTTTTCCCTGGGATGCTACGGCTGCCGCGAGGCGACCGACCTCGGGCCGCATGAATCCGTTCTCGGCTTCCCGGGGGCGCGGCTCGAACCGCTGCTCGCTGCGCTTGAGTCCCTTGCGAACAGAGCCGTCGGGCGCTCACGAGCGAAAGCGGTCTTCGAGAATCTTAATAAAAAGGAGATTCCTCATGAGTAACGACACGAAACCGACACCCATGGAATTGCTGAAGGCCGTTTCTCCGGCTGGGGCCAAGACCTACATGGAACATCGGGCGGCCATCATGGATGACCCGCGGTTCCAGGCCCTGCCGCTCAAGGTCAAGTTCCTCGTCGGCATCGGGGTGGCGGCCGCGCTTCAATCCAGCACGTGTACGCTGATGTGGACGAAGCTGGCCAAAGAAGAGGGCGCGACCGAAGCCGAGATCGTCGAAGCGGTCCTCGTGTCGCGTCTGATGAAAATGGCCACGGTCAACGACACGGCGGCCGAGGCGCTCGCCTGGCTTAAGGATGGGGTGGAGCACCCGTAACGAGGAAGGAGGATTATGATGAAAAAACTTGCCATTCTTGCGACAGCATTTCTTTTTGCCGGCACCGCTAGTATTTCAGGCCAGTCATTTGATCAGCAAGTTTCGGAGGCCCGGCGGCACATGCGCGCGGCCTGCCAAGGTGTCCAGCAGATCGCCAAGGCGGCCGTCACCGAACTGCTCGGCCTTAAGGAAGCCACGGCCGGGGATATCGCCCAGGCCGAGAAACTCTGGACAAGCCTGGCCAGGGAATATTCCGCGGTGATTCCCGAAGGGTACGCCGGTGACCCGTCATGGGCCCAGAGGTTGGAGGACATCCGCATTAACATCGCCCGCATGCGGAAAGAAATCACCGCGGGAGAATGGCGGCCCGCCCTTCTTTCCTGCGCTCATGCGTGTAACCTGCTCACGACCATGCACGAAGCGAACGGAGTGACCTTGGCCATCGACGCCATGTCCGTTTTGCGCAAGAAGGTCGGGTTTGCCAGGGGCCTTCTGACAGCGGGGAAACCGGACGAAGCACGGGCGCTTATCAAAGAGATCCTGGCCGCCCGGGATGCCGTTTTGCTGGCCCCGCCTCCGGTCACCTCGAACCGCGAAGCGTACCTGGAGGCTCTGCCGGAGCTTTCGCGTTCGGCCGACGCCGTGGCCGAGACGGTCCGCGCCGGATCCGACATGAAAAAGGCCCTTGATGCCCTGGCGGTGCTCGTGGAGCGCGTCTATGATTTGGCGATCTAGTCCGGGCGCGGCGCTGACCGCCCTTGCGGTGTTCGCTTTGACGTGTCTGACGGCCGCGGCCGTTGAAAAAGGCCCGGCCGCCAGGCCGATGACGTTGTCCGAGTGCATTCAAGAAGCGCTCAGCCATAATCCGGGGCTGACCGCCGACGCCGCCCGCACCTCCGCCACGGGTTACGCGGCCGAAGCCGCCCGCGCAACGCGCTTCCCGCGACTGGATCTCGCTTCGGACTACAGCTATTCGGACCGGCCGCAAAGGCTCATGCAGCCGAGCTACCAAGGCGAAGTCTTGCGCTATGACAACGATATCGCCCAAGCCGTGGCCGAAGTCCGGGTTCCGCTCTTCGCCGGCGGCCGCCTTGTGGCCCGGCAACGGGCGGCGGAGCTGGCCGCCGCGGCGAGCCGGTTCAATCTTTTCGGTTCCCGCCAGGATCTGATCCTCAATGTAACGGCCGCCTATTTGGCGGCCACCGAGCAACAAACCGTCATTGACGCGATCGACGCGTCGCTGAACGCCTTAAGAGAGCAACAAAAGGTTGCCGGTGCCATGAAGGACGTGGGACGGATCGCGCCCCTGGACCTGCTCAAAGTCGAAGTCCGGGCCGCGGCCGTCGAACAACGCCGCTCCAAGGCCGAGATGGACCGCGACTTGATCTCTTTACACTTGGCGGTTCTGCTGGGGCGAGACCTCCGGGAGCCTTCACCCCGGGTCGTCGGCATTCCGACCTTGCCGGCTCTTGAGGTCTCGGATACGGAAAACCTCCTCGACGAAGCGGCCGACCGGCGTCCCGAACTCAATGCTTTGCGAAAAGAAGTCGCCCGCCGCCGGGCCGAGCTGGATCAGGTGAACGCGGAACGCTGGCCAAGCTTGGAAGCCTTCGGCCGGTGGACGGCCCGCAGCGTTGTCTTCCCGGCCGACACTCCGTCCCCGGCCTATCAAGACTTTTTAATGGGAGGGCTGACTCTCAAGGTGCCCTTATGGACGAGCGGAGAGCTTGGAGCCCGGCGGCGCCAAGCCCAAGCTCTGTTAAAAGAAGCACAGGAGCGCCAACGGGCGGGCCTGCTGCAAGTGACGGAGCAAGTTCGGCGGGAGGCCGCGGCTCAGGCCGAAGCCGCCGACCGCGAGCGCGTCGCCCTTAAAGCGGCCGAGCAGGCCCGGGAGGCTTTCGAGATCGAACGGACGAACTATGAGCTGGGCCGGGCGGCCGTTAACGATGTCCTGGACGCTCAGGCCGCGCTCCTGGACGCCGAATTGGCTCTTGCCCAAGCCCGCCATGATGTCGCCTACACCACCATCGCCTTAGCCTGGGCGGCGGGCCGCGACTTGGAGAAGGCGCTGACGGCAGGAAAGGAAGACAGACAATGAAAGCGGGTATTCGTTCCCTTGTCATCGGGGCAGCGGTCGCGGTCCTAGCGATTTCGGGCTGCTCTCGCAAGACAGACCAACCGGCAAAACCTGCCGTCGCGGTGGTGGCCAAGGAGATCGCCAGACGCACGGTCCGGTCGGAGCTGACGCTCACGGGGACGATCGAACCGGACCGGTCGGCACGTCTGGCCGCCCAAGTGGACGGAGAAGTCATCGCCCTTGAAGTCCGGGAAGGCGCCGCCGTGCGGAGCGGGCAGGTCCTGGTCAAGATCGACCCTTCGCGCCTCGCCGCAGCGCTGGAAGAGGCGCGCGCGGACCACCTGGCCGCCCGGGCGCAGCTGGAGGATGGGCGTCGGGTGCTGGATAGGGATCGTGCGCTCTTCGAGCGTCAAGGGATCAGCAAGGAGCGCCTGGAGAGATCCGAAACGGACGTCTTGCGGCTCGACGCCGCCGAGGCGCGGGCCCGGGCGAGAATAGCCGGCCTGGAGGCTCAGCTTGCGGATACCGAGGTCAAGGCGCCTTTCGACGGCTACATCCTCGAACGCAGCGTCGAGTTCGGCGATGTCGTGAAGAACGGAACCCCGCTGCTCGCCGTGGCTTCGCGGACGCTCCATGCCCTGGTCCCGGTTTCGGAGATCGCTCTCGGCCGTCTTGCCGAAGGCCATAAGGTCGGGCTCCGGTCGGACGCGGACGCGAGCGCCGCCGGGTGCATCGCTTACATCAGACGGATCCGGCCGCAGATCGACGCGGCCACCCGGACTGCGGACGTCGAAGTTGTACCGGAAGGGAAAACCTGTGATGTCCGCTGGCTGCCGGGGATGCTCGCCCGGGCGACTTTCACGCTTGCGGAACGGCATGACGTTCTTGCTGTCCCTGCCGAAGCCATCGCAATCCGTCCGGACGGCAGCCGGACCGTGTTCGTCGTGGAAGGCGATATCGCGCGGCAACGTAAGGTTACGGCCGGGCTCGAAGGAGGCGGCTGGGTCGAGCTCACGGAAGGCGTTCAGGAGGGGGAGAAGATCGTTCTTCAGGGATTCGAGAAGCTCAAGGACGGCGTTCCGGTGACCCTATCGGGAAAAGGTCCGAAGACGGCCAAGTCCGGCGGTGCGACAAGTCAGGCCGGAAGCCCAGACAAATGAGTATCACCCGGACCGCCCTGTCCCGTCCCGTCGCCGTGGCCGTCCTCATGGCCGCGGTCTTCATGCTGGGCGTTTTCGGGCTCGTGACGCTTCCCGTGGATTATCTCCCCGACATCACCTACCCGATGGTCAAGATCCATATCTACTGGCGGGGCGCCACACCGGAGGAAATCGATACCAACATCGCCGACCCCTTGGAGCGGGTCATGGCGACCGTCGACCGCCTGGACTACCTGGAGTCCACGACGACGGAGGGGATGTACACGCTTCTCGTGAACTTCCGCTACGGCACGAACGTGGATGTCGCCTACCA
>Ga0315276_10006759_pt1 | contig 10588 bp, 6 predicted proteins | sample YL17G05_0_MG_FD_204542 | JGI IMG/M metagenome (GOLD analysis project Ga0315276, IMG submission 204542) | Sediment microbial communities from Yellowstone Lake, YNP, Wyoming, USA - YL17G05_0 | ecosystem: Environmental > Aquatic > Freshwater > Lake > Sediment | place: USA: Wyoming | collected... | reverse complement strand
GCCGCCCGCCCCCCCCCCCCCCCCCCCCCCCCCCCCCCCCCCCCCCCCCCCCCCCCCCCCCCCCCCCCCCCCCCCCCCCCCCCCCCACGAAACACCCATCTCTCCTCCTCCACCAACATCTCTCTCTCTCTCCGCCCAAAATGAAAGCACACACCCATTTCCCCATCACCTCTCCCTCTTAACCCCCCATTCATAAAATCACACCCCATATCCCCACTCCGAAGGCGGGGCCGGCGGCTCTGTCGGCGGGGACAGGCCGGCCTCGGCGGCGGGGGCGGCCCAGGCCTCGGCAGGCGGGAGCAGGGCAGTCGTGGCCTCCACAGCCGCCGGGGCCGCCTCCTCACCCCACCCGCCCGGGCTGGTGGCTGTGGGGACGGCCGCGTCTTCGTAGCCAGCGGCGACAGCTGCTTCAACCTCCCAGGCAACGGCGGCGACGGGCGGGGACGGGGCGGCAGCAGCGGGTGCAGCTGCCACCTCGACCTCGACCGGCACGGGCGCGGCCACCTCCTCCTCCACCACCGCCTCCGCCTCCTCGGCCGCCGGCAGGGGCGCCGTGTCCTCGTCCACCAGGGCGACGACGGGGGCGGCGGGCTCGTCTGCGGCGATCGGGGCAGAAGCTGGAGGCGTGCCAGCGGCGGCGGCGGCCGCCCACGCGTCGGCCTCGGCTGCCACCTCCGCAGCCGCCGCGGCCACCTCGGCCGCCTCCAGGGAGGCTACCAGCCCGGCCACGGGGGACGCCTCTGGGGCGGCGGCCGGGTCGTAGGCTTCCACCGCCTCGACGGCCACAGCCTCCGCTTCAGGGGCGGGCGGGGACGGGGGCGGGACGGGCGCGTAGGCGGCGGGCACGGCGGCGCCGCCCTCCTCCCCCTCGTCGTCAGTGGGCGGGGCGGCGGTGGCAGCGGCCGGCGCTGCTTCATCCTCGATGGCCATCCCGACCACCTCCTCCGCCTCCGCTTCCGCCTCATCAGCCGCGGCCGCCTCCGCCTCATACACAGCGCCCTCCTCCTCCGCCTCAGCAGTAGGAGCGTAAGTAGCAGCGCCGGCGTCGGCGTCAGCGTCAGCAGTGGTCGCCTCTTCCTCGTACGCGACCGCTCCCTCCCCCTCAGCCGGGGCCGCTGCGTCCACCACCACCTCCTGCTCGGCAGCCTCGTCTTCCTCCTCGCCCGCCGCCTGGCCGCCGTCGTCGTAGTAGCCCGACGGCCCGGCCTCGCCCGAGTACTGCTGCTGGCCGTCCTCTGCCGCCTCATCATCAGCAGCCTCGCCCTCGGCGGCGACGAGCGGGGCGGGTTCCTCGTCCTCGTCCTCCTGCGCCTCGTCCGCCCACGCGACGGCCGCCCGCCTGCGCGCGGGCGCCTTGCCCTTCTTCCTCGCCGCCGCCGCCGCCGCGGCCGCCGCCTTGCCCTTCCTCTGCTTCTTGGCCGGCCGCCCCTGGCGCGGGGTCGGGGCGGGCGGCGCCTCCACAAAGTCGAGCGCCCGCTCGGTGGCCCCGTAAAAGCGTTCCGCCTCGGCCTCCTCCTCGCGCGCGGCCCTGGCCTCCAGCGCGGCCAGCCGGTCCGCCTCCATCTCCTCCGGCTTGCGCCGCTTGCGGCGCAGGCCGGCCTGGAACCGCCAGGCGGCGGGGCAGGCGGTCGTGATGATGCCCGCGACGGTGGGCAAGGACCGGTACGTCCGGTCGTAGACCTTCTTCTCCGACCGCCACCAGTCGAGGGGCGGGCAGCGCGAGCGCGCCGACCGGCGGACGCCTGTGCCGGGAGCGGTGGCCAGACCGGCGTGCGCAGCCTCGCCCGCCAGGGACCCCCGGCGCGCGACCTCGCGCCGCATGCGCACGTAGCGCGGGCCGCGCTCACCGGGCGGGCGGCGAGTGGAAGCGGCAGCTGTGCGCTTGGGCGCGCGCACGCGGGTGGTTTGGGGCGTGTGCCCGCTGGCAGGGCCCCACCCGCCGCCGTCCGCCCAGCCCTGGTCACCACCGTCCTCGCCCCAGTCATCGCCGCCGCCACCACCGCCAGCACCACCCCAGTCCTCGTCCTCGGTGAGGACGGGCGGGGCGGCGGTGAGGGGTGCCGCCGCCGCCGCCGCCGCCACGCCACCATCATCGTCGTCAAACGCGAACGCGTCCCCGCCGCCCCGGGCGTTGTAGGGAGAGGGGGCGGCCAGCGCGGGAGGGCCAGCCGGCCGGGCCTCGCCGGCAGAGGACGCCCGGGCGAGGCGGGAGGGCGCGGTGCCGGCGACGCCCGCGGCGGCACTGGCCGCGGCCGTGCGAGGAGTGACGGGCAGCCCACTGCTGGCCCCTCCGCTCACGGCCAGGCGGGTCGCTGCCGCCGCGGGCGCGTCGAGGCCGGTCCCATCGTCGATGTCGTACACCGCGTACCCAGGCCCGGTGTCGTCGTCGTCGCCGTGGTCGCCGGCGATGCGGCCCCCATAGGCGCCGGCCGCGCGCGCGACGCCGCCCCGCCCGGAATCCAGCTGCAGCAGGCGCCCCGTGTCGTCGTCGTCCGTCCAGTCCACTCCTGCGCCCGCACCGCCCAGCAGGCGGCGCATGGTGTCGGCGTCGCCGTCGCCCCGGCCGCGGGCGTGCGTGCGGGAGGGGGTGAGGCCGGTGGCAAAGCCGGGACGGCGGGTTGGGAGGGCAGCCGCAGCAGCCGCGGCTCGGGGGGTGAGCACGGACGCCGGCCCCGCGCCCGCGCCGCCCGGGCGGGCAGCGCCACCGGCGGCCAGGGGGCTGCCCCACCCGTCTCGCTCAGGGACGCCCTCCAGGCCACCGCCCGGCGAGGCGTCAGCGCGGCGGGCGGGCGCGGGTGCGGCCACGGGCGGGGACGGCCCCGGCGACGGCAGGGACATCAATTCCAGCCCGGTAAACGACCGACGGGCGGCGGGGCGACCCGTCCCCGCCCGGCGTGGGGCCCGGGCCCGCCGGGCGGCGGCCGCGTCCGCCGCGGCGGCCGCGATGAAGGGAGCTGTTTTTTTTAGAGAGGAGGAGAAATTGAATTGGGGCGAGCGCGAGTCGAGGAGCAAGGAGTGCAGAAGGACGCGTTTTGATCTGCCCACAGGCGTCCATGGTGATCGCCATACACAATTGGGTGGAGACCGGGGTGACCGAGGTCGTGAAACCAAGGCGGGCGCGGACCTCCCGAAAAAAGGGGGAGCGTGCGCGGCGGACAGTTGAAAAAAAAGCAGCCGCGCTTCCGTCCCTCGGCCTTACCTGGCGTCGGAATGGCTTCCGGCTGAGCTGGGGCGCCACCGACAGGCGAGGGTAGCCTGTGTGTGGTTGAGTGGGTGTGTGGAGGGGTGAGCGTGAGGATGTCGAGCGAGGCGGGCAGGCGTGTGCGGCCAACAGTTCAATTCGACCGGCGCGCGCGGCGGGCAAGCACGCTCTCTCCCTGCAGATGTCTCGCCCCACGCCCACCATGCCGCGCCCTTTCTCCATTTCTATTTCCCTTACTTGAATTGCAGCTCAAAGGCGCGCTTTCCGGGCGGGCGAAGTGCGCCGCCGCCGGCGCCCTCCTGCCGCAGGGCGTCGCCCGGCGCCGCGCCCGCTGACGGCGGCCGGGCAGGGCCGACCGCGTTGGCGAGGGGTTGGAGAGCGGGGGCTTCCATAATGGAGCGCGTGCGAGCGTGCGTGTTTGCGTGTACGTGTTTCAGGGGTTGCGTGCACTCAGGGAGAGGGCGAGTGGTTGTGTGTCTGTGTGTGTTCCCACGAAGGCACGAGGACACACCCGCGGATGAGAGGCGGATGAAAGCGTTTTTGAAGCAGTGGCGAGAAGAGGGGAACAACTGTGCTGCGTCACACTTCTTTCCCGGCGCGGGGCCTCTCTCTCACTGAACCACACCCGCCCAACCGCACACCACCATGTCCACCCGCCGCCGCTCCCTGCTCAAGGTCATCATCCTGGGCGACAGCGGGTGAGAGTAGAGAGAGGGAGAGGGAGTGAGAAAGAAAACGAGTGGGGCCTTCTCGTTTGCTCTCTCTCCGCCCCGTCGCTCACTTCCCGCGCACCCTCCCACCTCCAGTGTCGGCAAGACGTCCTTGATGAACCAGTACGTATCCAAAAAGTTCAGCGCCCAGTACAAGGCCACCATCGGGGCGGACTTCCTGACCAAGGAGGTCGTCGTCGACGGACGGCCCGTGACGATGCAGGTGAGGGAAAGAGAAAAAAAGGGGGGTAAGAGCACGCATGCGCAGGGGAGCGGGATGCATGGCGCCGTGCCCTGGAGAGCGTGTGGGTTGGTGGGTGGATGCGGGCGGCCAGCCCGTGCGCGCGCGCTCACAGCGGAGAGAGACACCAAAACGCGCCCCCCCTTCTCCCCCCTCTCATCTTTCTCAACCTTTTTCTTTGCTCTCTTTGCAAGATCTGGGACACCGCCGGCCAGGAACGGTTCCAGTCCCTGGGCGTCGCCTTCTACCGGGGCGCGGACGTGTGCGTGCTCGCCTATGATGTCGGCTCCGCCAAGAGCTTCGACGCCCTGGACGCGTGGCGGGACGAGTTCCTGATCCAGGCCGCGCCCCCCGGCGACCCGGCGGCCTTCCCGTTTGTCGTCCTGGGCAACAAGGTGGACGCGGTCGCGGAGGACGGGTCCGCCCCCGCCCGCGCCGTCCCCGCTCGCCGGGCGGAGGCCTGGTGCGCGGCCAAGGCGGGCGGGGCCGGGGCGGGGCCGCCCCCGCATTTTGAGACGTCCGCCCGGACGGGCGCGGGCGTGGAGGCCGCCTTTGAGGTCGCTGCCCGGGCCGCCCTCGCCAGGGCGGACGCCGCGGCGGGCGGGGCGGAGGATGACCTGTACGCGCCACACGATCATGCGGGGACGGTGGACGTGAGCGGGGGTGGGCGGGCGGGCGGGGCGAGGACCGGGTCGGCGTGCTGCTGAACATAGGAGGGGTTGTGCAAATCAACGAATCAAAGAGTCTTTCTCTCTCTTCAACCTCGGGTGGGGCGGTCGCCCTTTCTCTGCCACAGGGGCACCGCGCGGTCGGGGCCCCTTCACCTCGCCCCGTGTGTCACACGACCCACTGTTCCCGCCCTCGAATACGCGCACGCGCACAGAAAGGACTGGCATGCAGGCTGCGGCCCCTCCGCGCGCCCGGGGCGTCGCCAGCTGCAGCACCAACACCTCGCCGACGACGGCTGCAACGGCGCATGATGTGCGGCCTCCACGTGGGAGCAGGCGACCGAGAGCACCGCCTACTGTCGCCGCCAGGTGGTCTGACCGGGGCTGGTTTCAGGTGCGGGCTTCGTGGGGACCGGGAGGGAAAGGGGTGGGCGCGGCGGCGGCGCAATGTGCATGCAAAATGGGGCGTCCGACGCTGTCGCCCCGATGCTGGCCGCTGAACATAGGCGCCCTCTCTCTTTCCCCACGCAGACACGCTCACACACTCACCGTCCTCCTTGCACACGCATACATCAGGCCCGTGCATCTTCCTCGCACACATGGAGCGGAGACGGTCCGGAGTGGACAGGTAAAGGAAGAGCATGGGGTAAGAGAAAGGGAGGAGCAAGGCGCGGCGCCGACGTGTTCCTACGCAGCCAAAAAACTGACAAACTCTTTCACTCACCCCTCTCCATCCTCATCCTCACAGCCGCGGACGCCGCCCACCTGACCGCCGCCGCCGCCTGGGCCCTAGCCTCAGCAGGCGAATCGGCGCCCCACCCGTACGCGGGCTGCGTGCTGGCAGACGCCCAGGGCCGCGCCCTGGCGGCCGGCCACACCGCGGCGGAGGGGGCCACCCCAGCTGAAGCGGCCGCGCTCGCGGCCTTACCGCCCGGCGCCCCGCCCGCCGCCACGGCCTACCTCAGCTTGGAGCCCGACGGCCGGGGCGGCGCCGCCCACGCTGCTGCCGTCGCCCTGGCGCGGGCGGGCGTGGCGCGGGTCGTGCTGGGCATGCTGCGCCCGGAGGCCGGCGCGCGCGGGGGTGGGATGGCCGCCCTGGCCGCGGCTGGGCTGGCTGTCTCCGTGGTGCCTCCTGGCAGCGGCGGCGCCGCCTCCACCCCGTCCTCCTTCCCAGCTGATGCCGCCATCGCGGCCGCCGTCGCCGCCGCGGACGGCACGCCCTGGCCGGCGGGCGGGCTGGCGGCCCACCTGCCCGAAGGGCTCAACCCGGCTGGGCCCGCGACCGCCGCCGCCCTGGCGTCCGCGGCCGCCGCCTGCCTCTCCGCCAACGCGCCCCTGCTGGTCCGGTCCCTCACGGGCCGCCCCCTGGGCCTGCTCAAGTATGCGATGACCCTGGACGGCAAGATCGCGGCCTCCACGGGGCACGCGGCCTGGGTGTCCTCGCCCGCCGCGCGCGGGCGCGTCTTTGCGGGGCGGGCGGTCTCCAACGCGGTCGTCGTTGGCGGCAACACCGTCCGCCGGGACGACCCCCGCCTCACAGCCCGGACGCCGGGTGGGGGCACGGCCGGGCATGCCCCCCTGCGGGTCGTCATGTCGCGCACCCTGGACCTGCCCCCCGACGCGGCGCTGTGGGAGACGGCGGGGGTGGCACCGACCGTGGTCGCCACCCAGGCGGGCGCGCGCCCAGAGGTGCAGGCATCCCTGGCCGCCCGGGGCGTGGAGGTCGTGGAATTTGATTTCCTGACGCCGGGGGCGGTCGCGGATTACCTGGCGGCCCGGGGCGCCCTGCAGGTGCTGTGGGAGTGCGGGGGCCGGCTGGCCGCGCCGGCCATTGTGGGGGGCGCCATCCACCGGGTGATGGCGTTTGTCGCGCCCAAAATCATTGGCGGCGACGCCCGGGCGCCCACACCCGTCGGCGACCTGGGCACGGTGTCCATGGGGCAGGCCCTCAACCTGCAGGCGGCTTCATGGGAGACGGTGGGGCCGGACGTGCTGTGCACGGGGTGGCTGCCGGGCGCGGCGGGGGGCGGGGTGGGGGGCATGGATGCCGCTTCGGCAAGGGGCGAGGGCGTGCGGGCGGGCGCGGCGGGGTCCTCGCTGGCGGGCGGGGCTCGGCTGGCGGGGGGCGGGCTGGCGCCCCTGCTACCCGGCGTCACGTCCTCCCTGGCCAGGCGGTCCTGCACGCCGGGCGCGGACCCGGGGCCGCCCGAAAGGAAAGGGGGGCGGGTGGCAGCGGGTGCATCGCCCTCCACTGCCTCCTGGACCACCCCGCCCCCCCGCCCCGTCCAGTTCTTCAAGTCCTGGGGCCCCGCGGGCGACCTCTCCAACTTCTCGGCGCACCCCGTGACATTATCAGCTGACCCCGTCCGTGCTTCGGGCGGCGCTGACGGCGGCGGCGGCGGCGGCCCGCCCCCGCCCGCATCATCACCCGCCGTCGAGTGGCCGACGGTGGAACATTTCTACCAGGCCCAAAAGTTCGCGGGCGTGGCCGGGCCCGCCGCGTCGGCCCTGGTCGCCGCCATCGCGGCCGCCCCCTCCCCTGAAGCTGCGGCCAAGCTGGGGCGGACGGCCCAGCGGGACGCGCCCGAGCTGGTGCGGGGCGACTGGGAGGACGCCAAGCCGGTGGTCATGAGCTGCGCGCTGCGTGCCAAGGTGGCCACCCACCCGTCCGTCCTGGGCGCCCTGACCGCGACGGGCGGGGCGCCCATCGTCGAGGCGTCCCCCTCTGACTATTACTGGGGGGCGGGCGTGGACGGCCAGGGCTGTAACGCCCTGGGGCGGGCGTGGGAGGGGGTGCGTGGGGAGGTGATGGATGGGCGGCTGGCTGTTGGCGGGGGGGGAGGCGCTTCCCCTGCCCGCCCGGGCGGCGTCAGCGGGCGGGCGGCGGTCGCCATGGGCGGTGGAGTGGAGGCAGGGACGGCGCGGCCGGGGCGGGTGTGAGCGAGACTGATGATGATGGGCGGGATGTATGTGCAAGACAACAACAAGACAAACAAAAAAATTTAATTGAACCCGGCCGCCTCGGCCTCGGCCAGCGACCTGAGGTCGCTCCGCGCCTGGGTGTTGCCCGGCTCCAAGGCCAGCACCGCCCGCAGGTCGGCTCTCGCCCCGCCCGCATCGCCCAGCCCCCGCCGCGCCGCCGCCCGCCGCAGCAGGGCTTTCGCGGTCTTGGCCAGCGCCAGCGACGCGGTCGCGTCCGCGTCCGCCTCGTCAAATCGGAAGAGATTCAGGTGGGCGGCGGCCCGGTTCGAGAGCGCTAGAGGGCAGGCAGGGTCGGCCGCCGACGCGGCGGTGTACGCCTGGATCGCCCCCTCCCAATCGCCTGCGACAAAGGACGTGTTGCCGCTCCGCCGCAGCGTTTCAGCCGTGCGGGCGGCGGCTGTCTTGCCTGCCCGGAGGGGGGCGGCCTGGCCCGGTGATGTGGAGGCAGGAGCGGGGGCGGTGCGGCGGGCCGTCGTCGTCGTCGTCGTCGTCGTCGTCGTCGTCATCGCGGACGCGGCGGAGGAGGATGGAGACGCGGGCGCGTCCTCGGCGGCGGCGGCGGCGGCGGCCGCGCCCAGGCTGGCTTCCGCCTGGGCCAGTGCGGCCACCCAGGCGGGGCCCAGCCTCTGGCCGATGCCCGCGCCCGCCGCCAGGACCGCGCCCTCGCTCCCGACCCCGCCCACCAGGGTCACCCCTGCTGGGAAGGCCTCGCCGGCCGTGGCCGGGACGGGGATGGACAGGGCGACCAGGCCGGAGATGCCGGCCAGGGAGGCCAGGCCGCGCGTGGCGTTGCTCCAGGCCGCGCGCGCGGCCGCGCCCGCCTCGCCCCCGCCTGCCGGCGGGTGTGGGCCGGGCAGGGATGGGATGAGGAGCAGGTCACCGCCCGCAGTCGCCTCCGACAGGGCGGCCGCCGCTTGGTCGGCCGCCTCCCGGGCCGCCTCCAGCGAGCCGTGCTGCCCGTCGGCCGCCGCGCCCGCCTCCTCCCCGGCCAGCATGGCCGCCGCCCGCCGCAGCCCGCGCAGCACCGCCCGGCCCTCCCACTCCGCCCGCGTCACCAGCCCGCCGTCCACCACGGCGGGGCACCGGTCCGCCATGAAATTGGATATGAAGCCGGACGCGACCTGGCCCTCGCTGGCCCAGCCCTCCGCGGCGAGGCGGGCGGCGGCGGGCAGCGCGGCGACGCGGGCGGTCGACCCGCCGCAGCCGTCAAAAAGGTCACCCCCAAAAATGATGAGCACGGGGTCGGCCGCCCGCTGGGGGCCCGCCCGGGCGAGGCCGCCGGCCAGGGCCGCGGCTGTCAAATCCTCCAGGGACCGGGCGGCCAGGGTGGCGGTCGGCGTGCGCAGGGCGGCCAGGCCGCAAGCGGCGGCCAGGGCCCAAGGCAAGGCGGTCGGCGGGGAGGGGGTGAGGCAGGCGTCGGCCGCGCCCGCCGCGACGGCCGCGGCCGCCCGGGCGCCGGGGCCGGCTAGGAGGGCGCCCCCACGGGGGACGGCTGGGTTGGGGGAGCCGCGCGGGGCGCCGTCGGGGGCGAGCGGGCCGGGCCCGCACGCTGCCGCGCCGTCGGGGATCGAGCCCAGGACGGCCGCGCCCGCGCCCGCGAGGGCGGGGAGGGCCGGGTGGGCGGCCACGGAGGGGCAGAAGACGATGCGGCTGCCAGCCAGGGCCCCGCTCACCGACGCGGCGGGCTCGGCCGGCAGCAGGAGGAGTTCGCCGGGCGGGTCGATCCAGGCCGCGGCGGTCGCGGCGGAGAGGGCGGGGCGGGCGGGCGCTCCCCGCCTGGGGCCGCGGCGGGTCGGCGCGCGGGCGGGGAGAGGCGCCTGGCGCCCGCGCCGCCGCCGCAGAAGCAGCAAGAGCAACCCCGCCGCGGCGGTTGCTAAGGCCACGCCGATCCCGAGAGAGGCGCCGCCGCTGAGGTTGGAGGGTGCTGCTGCGCGGCGGGGGCGGGTGGCAGCGCCGGCCGGCGGCGCCTCGTGCTCAGTCACGGAGGCGACCGAGCGGCGACGGCCGCCGCCGCCGCTCTCACCGCCCTCGTCGTCATCCCCGCTCAAGCCTGCGCCATCTTCAGCTTCCCCCAGTTGGTGAAGGGGTGTGCCCTCCTCGCGGGCATGCCGTGGGCGGGCCATTGAAAGGGGCAACAGCTGTAGAGGAGAGCCACGCGCCGGCTGACTTGGGTGTGAAAAAAAAAAGAGAGCCTGCGCCCGTCACATCATTCTTTCGCCCCCTCCGTCCCGCCCGTGACAGAGGTCGGGTGTCCCCCACACAAAAAGCTCGCGCCGTCGTCTGCATCCACATACGATGGACCTCCTCTCCACCCTTTCCGCCACCCTTTCCTCTGACTTTGCCGCCCGCTCAGCCGCAGAAACTGCTCTGCGGGCCGCCGATGCGGCACCCGGCTTCGCATTGGCACTCCTCACCCTCGCTCGGGAGCCCTCAGCCCCGCCCGGCACACGCCAGTCGGCTGCCGTGCTGCTGAAGGGCCTGGTGATCAGGCGGTGGGATGAGGATGATTATGAGCGCTTTGTGGGGCCAGTGGTGAGAAAAAAAAAAGGATGACGGAGAGACACACAAACGCGTCCTTTCAAACGGACGCGTCCGCCTCGCACCTGTCACCCACCGCCCGCCCGCGCGCCCGGGCCGGGCCGCCCACGCCCGGGCCGCCGCCGCCCGGGCCGCCGCACTTGTCTCCTCATCACCACATCTCTCCGCGCCCCCCGACCCCCCCCCCCCCAACCAACCCCCCCCCCCCCCCCCCCGACGGGGGCGCGGAGGGCGCCGCCCCCGGGGC
>Ga0315276_10006758_pt1 | contig 10588 bp, 6 predicted proteins | sample YL17G05_0_MG_FD_204542 | JGI IMG/M metagenome (GOLD analysis project Ga0315276, IMG submission 204542) | Sediment microbial communities from Yellowstone Lake, YNP, Wyoming, USA - YL17G05_0 | ecosystem: Environmental > Aquatic > Freshwater > Lake > Sediment | place: USA: Wyoming | collected... | reverse complement strand
CTGGTCAAGGCCACGGACATTGCTAAGAGCATGATCAAATCCTACGGGATGAGCGACAAGCTGGGTACCGTCACGCTCGATCGTGAACGCCAGTCCCTCTTGATGCAGATCCAGGCGCCTCAGGAGAAAGGCGACTACTCGGAGGAGACTGCCCGTGAGATCGACTGTGAAGTGCGCCGTATCATCGATGAGCAATACGAGCGCGTGAAACGGCTCGTAGCTGAAAAGAAGCGCGCACTCATAGAAGGAGCAAAAGTCCTGCTCGAGCGAGAAGTGATCAGTGGCAGTGACCTCAAAGCCATCGTGGACAAGTACGGGCCGCGCGGCGAGCGCGAGGAGCGAGACTCGCGTGACGTGTGAGAATAGCGGAACAGGCCAGGCAGGCTGAAGGCTGAAGGCTGAAGGCTGAAGGCTGAAGGCTGAAGGCTGAAGGCTGACGTGCTCGGAACTCCGAACCCCGACCTTCAGCCTTCGGACTTCAGCCTTCTGATCCCGCCAGTCTCGCCCATCTCGCTTGGGTCAGACATCGGCAATGAAGGTTGATGAAGGCATCGTTCAAAAGCGGTCTGAGCTTTGGTCTCACGTCCGGCGTGATTACGACATTGGGATTGATGGTGGGGCTCCATTCAGGCACCCACTCACGAACTGTCGTGATCGGCGGCATTCTGACGATTGCGATTGCTGATGCCATGTCGGATGCCTTAGGCATGCACATTGCGGAGGAGTCGAAGAATAACGGGGTCGTGTCCGAAATCTGGGAATCGACCATCGCCACCTTTGTGGCTAAGTTCCTGATCGCGCTGACCTTTGCCGTGCCGGTACTGCTGTTGCCGCTAGAGGAGGCCATGACGGTGAGCGTGGTGTGGGGCCTCACGCTGCTCGCGGTGCTGAGCTATCTCTTGGCGCGGGCCCAGCAGATCCCGGCCTGGAAAGTCATTGCGGAGCATTTAGTCATTGGCGTCAGCGTGATCGCGATCACGCACTATGTGGGCGACTGGATTCATGCGACGTTGGGTTAGCAGGATGCTGAAAAAGTCCGCCAGCAGCTCTTGTTCATTTGGTCTATCTGGTTGATCTTGTTTTTTGGTTGAACGAAACTATTATATTTGAGGCTGTCGCAGCCTGCCGACCTGAAGTGGAGTGAATCATTCATGCCGCTGCCAAACGGCCCGTCTTTAGCCACCCTTCCGCGTGACTTTACAGCTGGCTTGGTCGTGTTCCTCGTGGCTGTGCCCTTGTGCCTGGGGATCGCGCTGGCGTCGGGTGCCCCGTTGCTCTCGGGGGTGCTGGCCGGAATCGTCGGCGGCATCCTGGTGGGGATGTTGAGCGGGTCGCACACCAGCGTCAGTGGCCCGGCTGCCGGGTTGACGGTGATCGTTGCTGCCCAGATCGTGGCACTCGGATCGTTCCCGTCATTCCTCCTGGCGGTGGTTCTCGCGGGGCTGATCCAGATCGGCCTGGGACTGGCCCGGGCTGGGTTCATCGCCGCCTTCTTCCCGTCTAGTGTGATCAAGGGCCTCCTGGCCGCCATCGGGGTGATCCTGATTCTGAAACAGATCCCCCACCTCTTCGGCCACGACCCCGACTCGGAAGGGGATCTGGCGTTCCAACAACCGGACCACGAGAACACGTTCTCCGAATTGGCCCGAACGATCGGGGACATCCACCTCGGCGCGGCCGCGATCGGCCTCGTCTCGATTTCGGTGCTGGTCGTCTGGGCCAGATGGAAGCCGTTGAAGAACTCGGTCGTCCCTGCACCGCTGATCGTGGTGTTGCTGGGCGTCGGAATCAGCCAGTTGTTCCGGCAACTCGGCGTGGACTGGGTTATCGAGCCGAGCCACCTCGTGCAGGTGCCGGTGGCGGACAGCCTGGCCGGGTTCTTGGGGTTCCTGCAATTGCCCGACTTCTCGCAGTGGTCGAACCCGGCGGTGTACACCGCCGCCGTCACGCTCGCCGCCGTGGCTTCGCTGGAAACGCTGCTGTGTCTGGAGGCGGTTGATAAGCTCGACCCCCAGCAGCGCACCTCGCCCCCGAGCCGAGAACTGCTCGTCCAGGGAATCGGGAACGTGACCGCCGGGTTGATCGGTGGACTGCCGATGACTTCTGTGATCATCCGCAGTTCCGTGAACATCAACGCCGGTGGGAAGACGAAGCTCGCAACGGTCGTCCACGGCGTTTTCCTGCTGGTCAGCGTCGCGTTCCTGCCGATGTGGCTGAACTTGATCCCACTGTCCTGCCTGGCGGCGATCCTCGTGGTCACGGGGGTAAAACTGGCCAGCCCAGCGGTGGTGAAGCAGATGTGGAACGAGGGGCGGTACCAGTTCGCCCCCTTCGCTCTGACCGTGGTGGCGATTGTCCTGACCGACCTACTGATCGGGATTCTGATCGGGCTGACGGTAAGCATCGCCTTTATCCTCGACAGCAACATGCGCCGTCCGATCCGCCGCTTTGTGGAGAAGCACCTGGGTGGTGACGTGTTGCACATCGAACTGTCCAACCAGGTGAGTTTCCTGAATCGCGCCGCCCTGTCCAAAGTGTTAGACGAGGTTCCTCGCGGTGGGGACGTGTTGCTCGACGCACAGAGCACGGACTATATCGATCCGGACGTGCTCGGCCTGATCCGAGACTTCAAGGGGCACACGGGACCGGCGCGAGGTGTGGAGGTCAGTTTACTCGGGTTTCGGAGCCAGTATGAGCTCGACGACCAGACCCAATACGTGGACTACTCGACCCGCGAGCTCCAGGCCGCGGTCACTCCCAAACAGGTATTGCAAATTCTGAAGGACGGCCACGAGCGGTTCCGCACCGGTCGGCGTCTGACCCGCGACCTCGGCCGCCAGGTCCTCGCCACGGCCGGCGGGCAGCACCCCCTGGCCGTCGTACTCAGTTGCATCGACTCCCGTACGCCCGCTGAGTTGGTCTTCGACCTGGGCCTGGGCGACATCTTCAGCGTCCGCATTGCCGGCAACGTGATTAGCCGGAAGGTGCTGGCCAGCGCGGAGTATGGGTGTGCCGTGGCCGGGGCGAAGCTGATCTTGGTCATGGGGCACACTCGATGCGGTGCCGTGACCGCGGCCGTCAACCTCATCGGCGAGACCCGGACGCCCGCCGAGGCCACGGGTTGCCAACACCTCGACCACATCGTACGTGACATTCAGCAATCGACCGACCCGGTCGCCTGCCGTGGTGCCGAGCAACTACCGGCGGCCGAGAAGCAATCGTTCGTCGATGCCGTGGCCCGCCGCAACGTGTCGCGGGTCGTTGAACGGATGCGCCAAGAGAGCCAGACGCTCGACGGCCTCGTCCGGGAGGGGAAGATCGCGATCCTTGGCGCGATGTACGATGTCGTCACGGGAGAGATCGGGTTTCTGGCAGATGACGGAATGAGTCACGTGTTGCCCCCGGAACCGGTTTGACGGTGCGAGTGAGGAAGATGGACGGTCGAGGTAGTTTGACTGCGGCGGACGTCGGCGGCATGCTGGTGCCTCAGCATGCACTGCACTGACCGGGGCTGCCAAACTAGTTTCGCGCGGCGTCATGGTATTTCAGCGGCCCCGGCAGGTGAGGGGAAGATGGGGTCAGTTTGAGGTGACCCCTCTGGCCACTTCAAAAATAACGGGAGCGTGTCGGAAGTCTAGGAATCCACGATCGCCGCGTAATTGGCTAAGTTCCTGATCGCGCTGACCTTTGCCGTGCCGGTACTGCTGTTGCCGCTAGAGGAGGCCATGACGGTGAGCGTGGTGTGGGGCCTCACGCTGCTCGCGGTGCTGAGCTATCTCTTGGCGCGGGCCCAGCAGATCCCGGCCTGGAAAGTCATTGCGGAGCATTTAGTCATTGGCGTCAGCGTGATCGCGATCACGCACTATGTGGGCGACTGGATTCATGCGACGTTGGGTTAGCAGGATGCTGAAAAAGTCCGCCATCGCAAAGGCCGTGAGACGTGAAACGTGAGACGTGAAACGTAAAACGTTGTTCGTTTTCGGATTCGGGCGTCTCACGTTTTACGTTTCACCTTTCACGAACGACGAGGATGTCACTGAGGGGATCACTGATGGTGCAACCGCCGCTTGTCGCATACTTTTCCATGGAGATCGGCCTTGAGTCCGGGATGCCGACCTATGCGGGAGGGCTTGGTGTGCTTGCCGGCGACACGATTCGCTCGGCTGCGGATCTCGACGTGCCGATGGTGGCGGTGTCCTTGCTGCACCGGCGAGGGCACTTTTTCCAGCGTCTGGATGCGCACGGTCAGCAAAGCGAGGAGCCCGTCGCCTGGCCGGTCAATGATTTCGCGGAACTGATCGACGAGCGGGCCACGGTCGATATCGAAGGTCGCACGGTCCATGTCAGGGCCTGGCGGTATCGCGTAAAGGGTGAGTCCGGGCATGTCGTTCCGGTGTATCTGCTCGATACAAATGTGAGCGAGAACCAGCCTTGGGACCGGACCCTTACGGATGTGCTCTACGGGGGCGACGATCAGTATCGCTTGTGTCAGGAGGTAGTGCTGGGAATCGGGGGACTCCGCCTGTTGCGGGCGCTCGGATACCAGAACATTCTCCGGTTCCATATGAATGAGGGACATGCCGCCTTGCTCGTACTCGCGCTGATGGAAGAGAAACTGGCCTTGCAGGGCCAGGCAGAATCCGTATCGGCCGATCTCATCGACACCGTTCGTGAACAGTGTGTCTTTACGACCCATACGCCCGTGCCGGCCGGTCATGATCAATTTCCCGAGGAACTCGCTCGGCGGGTGTTGGGAGATCGCCGATACGGACTGCTGAAGGCCTGCAACAATGGGCAGACGTTGAATCTGACGCAACTAGCCCTGCGGGGGTCCCGCTATATTAATGGAGTCGCGATGAAGCATGGGGAGGTCTCGCACGGCCTGTTCCCCGGCTATCCAATCCATTCCATTACCAACGGAGTTCACGTGGCAACCTGGACCGCTCCATCGTTCCAGAAGCTCTTCGATACCCATCTGCCGGACTGGCGTCGCGATCAACTCTCGCTGCGCTATGCAGTGGGCATTCCCACCTCGGACATCTGGGCGGCCCATGTGGAAGCCAAGCGCACGTTGGTCGAGCATGTGAATCGGGAAGCGAATGCGGGATTCGATCGCGACATGTTGACGATAGGATTCGCCCGTCGGTTTGCGGCCTACAAACGTGCCGGTCTGATCTTTCAGGATCTCGACCGGCTCAAGAAGATTGTCCGCGAGGCCGGGCCGATCCAGATCGTCTTTGCCGGCAAGGCGCATCCGCACGATCGCGATGGCAAGGATCTGATCGTGCACATCCATGAGATGCGTGATGCGCTGCAGGGTGTGATCCCGGTGTCGTATCTGACCAATTACGACATGGAGGTGGCCAAGCTGCTCTGTGCCGGTGTCGATGTGTGGCTCAATACGCCGCTGCCGCCGATGGAGGCATCAGGGACGAGTGGGATGAAGGCGGCGATGAACGGGGTACCCAGCCTGAGTGTGCTCGATGGCTGGTGGATCGAGGGCCACCTCGAAGGTGTGACCGGCTGGTCGATCGGTGATCGGGTGGAGGCCTGCCTGGAGCCCCAGCCTGGGATGGATGCCTGTCACGCAGCAGAACTCTATAGAAAACTGGAAGAGAAGGTCTTGCCCTGTTTTTATAAGGACCGCGAACGCTTTATCGAGATCATGCGGCACGCGATTGCATTGAACGGAGCGTTTTTCAACACGCAGCGCATGGTCGCACAGTATCTCCATGATGCCTATCGATTGGGGCAAGCGTCTGTGCAGCAGAGTCTCGGATTGGCGTGAGGGGTACTGTGAGCCTGCGCGAATCCGGACATCACTCTCGCGGTTTCATTCTTACGATCAATGGTGGATCATCGAGCCTCAAGTGTTCGCTCTTCCATGTTGGTCCTCCTCGCACTCGTGTTGTGTCCTGCCTGGTCGATCGAATCGGGTTTCCGGAGGGAACGCTGACCCTCACGGACGTGGCCGGCGGAACCAGCGAGCGCAGGACAGTCCAGGCCGCGCATCACAAGAACTCGGTCGATCCGCTCATCACCTGGCTGGAACAGAAAGTCACAAACACGGACCTCGTAGCCACGGGTGACGACCGTGTTCCCCCGGCAGGGACACGACGCTCGCGATCCGCATCTGCTCAAGCGTTACCCGCCGGCGGATGTGAGTATCAACCTCATCGGCGATGTGCTCCGGTACGATCTTCCTCAGCTTGTCGGCGCTTCGGCTCGTGAGCCATGACTATCTTGCAGTACAGGAGCGAGCTGAACGGTGCCTTCACAAAATTGCAGAGAATGGTGCGTAGCACGTCCGGAACGCCGGTTGAATGGCCGGCGAGTATCCGGAGCCTGCAATGGGGAGGGGGCATGTTTTGATGCGACAGGAGTCGTCTGACCAGTGGCATTTTTGGAGCAGCCCATCGGCTGAGGCTCTTCAGCAACTCGACTCAGGCTCTAAAGGACTCTCCGGCGATGAGGCGCGACGGCGACATCTGCGCGATGCGCATCTCCTCTTGAAACCGAAGAGCCGGCTGTCCACCTACGAGCTGCTGTTTCGGCAATTCACCAGCCCGATTATCCTCATCCTCCTGGGCGCCGCCGGGCTGGCCTTCTTCCTGGCGGATCGGACCGACACGGCGATTATTCTTTTGATCGTGCTCGTCAGCGGCCTGCTTGGGTTCTGGCAGGAGCGGAGCGCGAACCAAGCGGTGGCCCGCCTGCTTGCGATCGTGCAGATCAAAGCCGATGTGTGGCGCGACGGAAGCCCGGCTGCTGTGCCGGTTGAGGAGGTGGTGCCGGGCGATGTCGTCTTACTCAGAGCGGGCGACACGGTTCCCGGCGATTGTCTCCTGCTCGAATCCAAAGATCTGTTCGTGGACGAGGCGACGCTCACGGGCGAAACCTATCCGGTCGAGAAAGTCTGCGGCGTCCTGCCGGCCGACATTCCCTTGGCTCGACGGACGAATAGTCTCTTTCTCGGGACCCATGTCGTCAGCGGAAACAGCATGGCGGTCGTGGTGCACATTGGGTCGGACACGGAGTTCGGCAAGGTCTCGGGCCGGTTGCAACTCAGGCCGCCCGAGACGGAGTTCGAGCGAGGCATCAGGCAATTCGGCTATCTGCTCTTGGAAGTGACCGTCGTGTTGGTCGTCGCCATCTTTGCGGTCAACGTGTATCTGGCCAGGCCCGTGCTCGAAGCCTTTCTGTTCTCTCTCGCCCTTGCGGTCGGCCTTACCCCGCAGCTGCTGCCGGCCATCATCAGCATCAATTTGGCCCATGGAGCCAAGCGCATGGCCCAGCAGAAAGTGATTGTGAAGCGCTTGGCCTCGATCGAAAACTTCGGGAGCATGACCGTCTTCTGCTCGGACAAGACAGGGACACTGACCGAAGGGCTCGTCCGGCTGAAGGCCGCCTGCGATATCGCAGGCAACCCGAGCGAACGGGTGCTCTTGCACGGCGCGCTCAATGCGAGTTTCGAAACCGGGTTTCACAACCCGATCGACGAAGCCATCCGTACCGCTCGCTCGTTCGATCTCTCTCCCTATCGGAAATTGGATGAAGAGCCCTACGACTTCGTCCGCAAACGGTTGTCCGTGTTAGTCGCGACGCCGACCGCCCATCTCTTGGTGACCAAGGGAGCCCTGGCGAATGTGCTGGCAGTCTGTTCAACCGCCGAGGCTGCGGACGGCACTTTGGTTGAGTTGGCTGCCGTGCAGGATGCCATCCAATTGCAGATGGCGCAGTGGGCCGGCCAGGGATGGCGGGTGCTCGGGCTTGCCTCTCGCGAGATGGGCCCACGAGAGGGTATCACCAAGGACGACGAGGCGGGCATGACGTTCTTGGGATTCCTGCTGTTCGAAGACCCCATTAAGGCCGATGTCATGGAGACGATTGGCCGCCTCAAGGGCCTGGGCGTCACCTTGAAGATCGTGACCGGCGACAATCGTCTCGTCGCGGCTCACGTCGGACAGGCGATAGGCTTGTCGAATGGAAATCTGTTGACCGGCGAGGATTTGCGGCAGATGAGCGACGAAGCGCTGGTGTCGCGCGTGAATGACGTCCATGTGTTTGCCGAGGTCGAACCGAATCAGAAGGAACGGATCATCCTGGCGTTGAAAAAGGCAGGCCACGTCGTAGGCTATGGGGGCGACGGCATCAACGATGCCTCGGCATTGCACGCGGCGGACGTCGGCGTGTCCGTCGAAAGCGCGGTGGACGTGGCCAAAGAAGCGGCGGATATCGTGTTGCTGGAAAAGGATCTGGGCATCCTTGTCGAAGGAGTGCAGGAAGGGCGGAGGACGTTCGCCAATACGTTGAAGTATGTCTTTATGGCAACCAGCGCGAATTTCGGCAACATGTTCAGCATGGCGGGGGCATCGCTCTTTCTGTCCTTTCTCCCTCTGCTGCCCAAACAAATATTATTGACCAATCTCTTGACCGACATTCCGGAAATGACCATCGCCGGTGATCGCGTGGATGAGGAGCTGATCGATCGGCCCAGGCGGTGGAATATCGCCTTCATCAGGAAGTTTATGCTCACATTCGGTTTGGTGAGTTCCATATTCGATTATATTACGTTTGGTGTGCTGCTCTTTGTCTTTCAAGCCGGTGTCGAGGAATTCAGGACCGGGTGGTTTGTGGAATCGGTGATCTCCGCTTCGATCATCGTCCTGGTCGTTCGGACTCGCCGGCCGTTCACTCAAAGCCGACCGAGCCGTGGTCTGCTGGTTGCGACGCTCGCAGTCTTAGGACTGACGCTGCTGTTGCCCTATACGCCGCTGCGCGGGCCGCTGGGGTTCGTGCCGTTGCCGCCGCTGTTCCTGGCGGCCTTGCTCTGCATCGTCGTCGGGTATGTCGTGGCAGCTGAGGTGGCGAAGAAAATCTTTTACCGGCACGTCCTCTACTGACGAGGGCCGGCGCTGCTACTACCCTTCGATGGTCAGCTGATCTGTGTGTACACAAGGGAGGATCACGATGAAGACGCGCATAGTTCTCATGACCCTATGTCTTGGTGCCGGTTTTTTATGGGTGGGTTGTCATCCGGTTCCACAGGTGGCTGAAGCTCCAACAGTGGCTGACGCTTCCAAACCAGGCCAGGTGACCTTTCAAAAACACTGTGCCGCCTGTCATGGGCCGACCGGAAAGGGCGATGGGTATACGACGTTCAATCCGCCGGTTGCGGATCTCACGTCGGCGAAGGTGTCTACGCAACTTACGTCCCAGCTTATTCGCACGGTGCATAAGGGACGGGCCAATACCGCGATGGGAAGATGGGAAAACGTCCTATCCGATCAGGAGATCGAGGATGTGGTCGCCTATCTTCGCAGCCTGAGGGACTAGCAGGCTGCGAAAAAACCATTTCAGCACAGCAGAACTTCGATGGCGGACGTTTTCAGCATCCTGCTAGTGAGGGATAAGGGGTGAAGGGTCACAGGATTAATTTGAGAGGGAGAAAGCAATCATGGAGACAAGGCCGAAGTCGTACACGTATCACACCGCAGTCAAATGGACAGAGCAACGCAAGGGAGTCATCTCCTGTGCCGGTAAACCGGATATCCAGGTTGCGACGCCGCCGGAGTTCAAGGGACACGAAGGCATCTGGTCGCCGGAGGATGTATTCGTCGCGTCCGCCAACATCTGTCTGATGACGACGTTCCTGGCGGTGGCGGAGCGAGCAGGTCTGGCCTTTACCTCGTACGAGAGTGTGGCCGAAGGGCGGCTGGAATTGGTCGATGGGAAGTTTCAGTTCACGGCCATTACGTTGAAGCCCACCATCACGCTCACGACGAGCACTGATGCGACCAAAGCCAAGGAGCTGATCGAGAAAGCCGAGGCGAACTGTCTGATTTCCAACTCCATGAAGGCGAGAGTGAGCTTAGAACCGACCATCCGGTAGCAGGATGTAGGGAATAGCAGGATGCTGAAAACGCCCGCCAGCTGCGTTCTCACCTCGAAAGCATCCTCAACGTAGCCCACTTGGAGAACAAGCTGTCTTGGCAGCTTGGGGTGGGCGGGTGAGAAATGCTACGTCTCCGGTTCTTTTATCGGCTGCGGCCTTGCTGGACGAACGTTTTGAGCATCCTGCCGGGACGGGCTTTCGGTTGTCTCACAGATGTCGACCATCGACGTTCTGCTGAGCCGAAATGGTTTTTCCGTAGCCCGTTAGAGTGAGGCAACCCGCGAACTTTAGGTAGGGTAAGCTGGAGTGAACTGGAGAGTGCGTGATTCGGACAGGAGGGGAGCAGTCAGACCATACTTTGTGCGCGCAGAACGCGCATGATAAGACTGTGCGCGTCCGATGCGCGCAGTGAAGGACAGCCTGGCCACTCCTCTTAGAAGATGTTTGGAGCAGAGACAGGGATAGACGAGCGAGCCTGGAGGGGCCATTTCAGGCTGTGAGAAAAGCCTCCCGGTACCTTTTCTTTCCCCTCTCAGGCTGTGAGAAAAGACTCCCGGTACCTTTTATTTCCCCTCTCACGAGGAGGCGTGATTATCGCGAAGCGAGTTCACGGGCATGAGCAATCTCGCGTTGCCCGACAGGGCGGACCTGTGACGCTTCCAACGTAATTACCGCGGCAGTCTTTCCTTCCAA
>Ga0315276_10006755_pt1 | contig 10591 bp, 18 predicted proteins | sample YL17G05_0_MG_FD_204542 | JGI IMG/M metagenome (GOLD analysis project Ga0315276, IMG submission 204542) | Sediment microbial communities from Yellowstone Lake, YNP, Wyoming, USA - YL17G05_0 | ecosystem: Environmental > Aquatic > Freshwater > Lake > Sediment | place: USA: Wyoming | collected... | reverse complement strand
GTCTTGGGGCCACAATTTATTGGATTGGTTATAATAATAAATATAATCTATTTTGAATGTCTAATTGGCAAAATAATGATTGCAGGAGGGATTCTTGGATTAATTAGCGATAATTCTGAGGGAATTAAAAAAGGTTTAGAAAATATAGGGGATATAACCAGAGCAAATTTCTATTCATTAAAAAGGAAATTGAATAAAATTATAGAATTAGATTATGATTCTTTAGAATTTAGTTATATGCATTAAGACTTTTTGTTTTTTTGTTTACATTCTTTTTAAAAGTGCAATCCTGTTATCAAGAGTAGGATGAGTTGACAGCCAGCTGTCTGATTTTTTATTGTGCTCAAAGGGGTCTGAAATAAACAAAGGAGCAACTGCTTTTGTTATTTTTTGATGAGGTGTTGATGGATTATTTTTTAGTTTTCCCAAGGCTCTGATTAATCCTGTGGGGCTTCTTATTAATTTAACTGCTGTTGCATCTGCAGTATATTCTCTTTTTCTTGATATAGCTAACTGAACTAAACTTGCAAAAATAGGTGCTAATATTGCTAAAACTAATCCAATTACTATAAAAATTATTTGTGCCTTTCCATTATCTTTATTATTTCCTCTGCTTCCTGCTCCCCAAAATAAACTTCTTAAAAAAATATGAGAAATCATTGCAATCATTCCAACTAAAACAGCTGCTAAAGTCATGTATCTTATGTCATAATTTCCAACATGAGATAATTCATGAGCTAAAACCCCTTCTAATTCTTGTTTATCTAATTTTTTTAATGCTGCTGTTGTTACACAGATTACTGCATGCTGCGGGTCTCTTCCAGAAGCAAATGCATTGATATCATCATCTTCCATAATATAGAGTTTTGGTTTTGGCAAACCTGAAGCAAGACACAATCCTTCTACAGTGTGGTGATATTGCCTGTATTCTTCAAATTTTGCTTCTTTTGCTCCAACACTTGCAATTGTTATTTTATGTGACTGATAATAACCAACCAAAACATAAACCAAAGTAAAGATTATAGTAAAAAACATTACTATAATAAAATAATCAGGGCCTAATGCTAAACTAATAACACTTCCTAATAAAAGCAAGATTATAACAACTATTAATATTAGGAAAAAAGATTTCCATTTATTACTTGAGATTTGGTCGTAAAATGAGATTCTTTCTACCATTTTTATATTATTAAGAGAAATAATAGATATTTAAAGTTAGGGGTTTTTGTTTGAAATATAATCTTTTAAACCTTACAAAAATTTCCACATAATCTTTCTTCTAGTTCTGGAGAAAGAATATTATTATCCCTTTCTAATAATCTTCTGGGCATAGAAGCACCATGGTAATCAGAACCATAAGTCAATAGCATATTATTTTCTTTTGCAAATCTTTCAACATCTTCATAACTTATTGCTTCAAATTCCCTGGTGCAGAATTTTGGCTGGATTTCAAATCCATCTATTCCTATTTCTTTTAATTCATACAATTCTCTTATATTCTTAACATCTTTTGGGGGATGGGCTAAAATAGCAATTCCTCCTGCATTATGAATTCCATTTATTATTACATCTCTCTCAAGATCATGTTTCTTGCTTATATTCCCTGCTATTCCTCTTTTTCTTAAAGTATATTCAAATATATCATTTGGACAAGCATCTGGCAGATTTTTTTCTAACCAGTCTCTGCAATCTTTATCTAAGTAAAGAGTTCTAAAGATATTCTGTTTTCCTAATCTTGAGGCTGGAAAATAATGATCAACCTTTTCTATACTTATTGGAATCCCATGCTCTTGCAATAAATTCACTCTTTGCTGGGTTGTAAGTCTTTGATTGCTGGTTGATTTTTGAACTAAAGCATTAAAGTTTTTGTCATAAGGATCAAAACCCAAACCCAAGATATGATAATCCTTATCTGAGAATTCTATCCCAGGGATTAAAATTAACCCAAGATTTTCTGCTGCTTGCTTAGCTTCTTCATAACCTGCAAGAGTGTCATGGTCTGTTTTAGCTACAATGTCCATGCCTTGAAGTTTTAAATTTTCTATTAATATAGAAGGAGTTTCAATTCCGTCTGAATATCCTGTATGTGTATGAAGGTCAATGTATTTTGTTTTCATAATTATATTAGGTCACAGAAATATTTATATATTCTCGATATAATTTATATAAATAATATAAAAACTTAAAAATCAACAAAATGAAACGTAAAGTAATCAAACAGGCAAATCAGGCATACACAATAACTTTGCCAATAGAATGGGTTAGAAAGAATAATATAGACAAGAAATCTGAAGTAGAGGTAACTGAGTCTGAAAAATCAATTATTATAACAAATACAGGAAATGTTGAAAGCAAGTCTGCTAAAATTGATGTAACTGATTTTCAGAATAGGAATATCTATAGGCATATAAGTGCATTATACGCAAAGGGCATTGATGAGATAGAGATTAAATCAAATAAAGATGTTTCTTCTGAAATACTTAATGGGTTAAGCAACACCATAGGTTATGCATTATTATGCAAAAAAGATAATGTTTTTCAGGTTAAAGACATTGGAGGGGCTAATTACTCTGATTTAGATGAGATATTCAAAAGAGTTTTTCAGATGATACTGTCATTTTATGATGCTGCTATTAAAGATGTATTTGGTGAACAAAAAGAAACTGAAAGTGAATTAAGAGTAAGAGATATAGAAATAAACAAGTTTTGTTTGTTTTTGCAAAGAGCTATAAATAAAATGTCTTATTCTGATTCTATAAAAGGAAGGGTGTTATCAACATATTCATTTGAGATTGAAAAAATTGGAGATGAAATAACAAGATTCTGGAGAACAAATATAAATTATAAGGTTAAGAAAACATCTGAAATAAAGAAATTAGCAGAAAAATCTCTTAAAGGATTAGAAATGGCTTTTGAGTTTTATTATCAATTTAATTCAAAAAAATCTGAAGAATTATATTTCTTAAGAGAGAGTGTAAGAGTTGATTCATTAAAAATAAAAATTGCAGACCCTCCAACTATAAGACTAATAAGGCATATAGTTAAAATAATAGAAGATGCTGCAGATTTAACTCATTTAACTTTAATGATAAAATTATAGATCAATTTCCGGCATTTCCCTTGAAGATGCTGGTATCTTTAGATATTCTTTTTTCTGCCTTCCATAAAGCTTGAAAAAGAAAACTCCTGGGAATCTCTCAGAAGCATTTTCTAAAGATAATACGCTGTCATTGTAATATTGTCTTGAATAAGCAACTTTATCTTCAATTGCTGAAAGTTCTGTTTGTAATTGCAAGAAATTTTCATTTGCCTTTAAATTAGGATAGTTTTCAGCTATTGCAAATAATTTTCCTAATACTCCCTGAAGAGCATCTCCTGCTTTTATTTTTGAAGCAATATTTCCTGCTTTTAACATTTCTGCTCTTGCTTTTGTGACAGAATCCATTATCTTTGATTCGTGCTTTGCATAACCCTTAACAATTTTGACTAATGCAGGAACTAAGTCAGCTCTTTTTTTTAATTGAACATCAATTTGTGCTAAAGAATTCTCTATTCTATTCCCAAGAAGAACAAATTTATTATAATAATAAATAAGCGCGATTACAATAAATGCTGCAATTATTATGATTAACCAGCCTATCATGAATATAATTAGAAAAGAGTGTTTATAAAGATTATCTTTATATTAATTCCAATATCAATCTTAACATCTTTTATTATACTTCTTCTAAACTATTTTTTATCTAATAATATCAATATATAATTATTAATAATAAGTTAGTTAAATCAGCGAGCAGGAGGCGAGCAAAAGGACTTTTAGTAATAATCCATAAAAATAAGAAAGTTCTTTTGTAAGTAGCGGATTAAGTAATAAATCTAAGAAGATAGTGTTAATGCTGTCTTAATCTGTATTAGCCTTAATTAATCCTCTTTTATGCAATTAATAGGATTATATTATTAATAATTATTATAATTGAAGTTACTTAATACTATCAAAAACTTTAAAAATACTAATAAATTGAATGAGTTATGGACCCTAAACAAAGAATTTTAATTACTATTGGAATTGGGGTAGTTCTTGTGTTGGGATTTTTTTTTATTACTGATTCTATAACAAAACATACTGGGTTTTCTGTTTCTGAATCTAAAGAAAATGATTTTGGATCTTGTTTAAAAGAACAAGAAATTAGTTTATACATCAATACAGATAATACCGCAAAAACTTTGAAAAATATAATATTATTTGATTATTTGCAATATTTTCAAATTACAAATTGCTTGATTAATAATCAAGAATGTTTAAAAAATAATATTAATTCTTTTCCAACTTGGATTCTAAAAGGGCAAGAGATTAATAGGGATATTTATCTAAATGAATTATCAGAATATTCTGGATGTAAATTAACTAAGTAAACTGAATTAGTAAATATTAATAATCAACAATACTTCGATTAAAACGATTTAGTAATTGAGAGCAAAGCAGATAAGACTAATGAACTACTTCATTAATAATATTAAGCAACATAAAACTATAAATATTAACAAATAAATTAACAAAATCAAAGAGCATAGAATTTATAAATATTAATAAATAACTTAATAAGGAGGTAAAAATGGTATCTGTAAATCAAGAAACATGCATAGGATGTGGAGCATGCGAGGCAATTTGTCCAAATGTTTTTGAATTAAAAGACGGAAAAGCACATGTTAAAAAATCACAGGAAAAATCAAAATTAGCTTGTGTTAAAGAAGCTGAAGAAGGCTGCCCTGTTGGAGCAATTAAAGCTTAATTTTATTTTTAATTTATTCTTTTGGTAATTTATTAAACATTTTATAATATTTTTATTAATAATAATTAATTTTGTTAAGCTGTGCAGATGGGTTGCTTAATGATGCTATTTGTTACTTTTAATAATATAATAAACATTTTAAGTTATACAGATAAGTTGTTTAATAATGCTATGAATTGCTAATTACAAAGCATACTAATGAAAATAGCTTAAACCTTTTCTTTTAAAATATATTTTTTATAATGGAAAATACCTGTTTTTGCTGTAACAAAAAGCAGAGAGCCTATTACCCCTAAAATTAAATCTATCATAGTATCATCATTTCTATCCATAATAATATTTAATTTTTCTATTCCTGAAATATCTCTTAAATAAACTCCTTGAAGCTTCCAATCAAATAGTTTATCTAAAGTAAATTCTCCAATTTCAAATAAAGCTAAAAAAGAAATTGTTATCATGATTGCGATAAATAATTTTATAGAAAATTTAGTATTAAGTTTATTAGTCATAAAAAATATTAGGATACAAAGCAGAAATGGAAAAACTAAGTGAAGCATCTTATCATAATTAGGAGAGATAAAATAAAGCGGGCTGAGCAATATACCTGCAGCAGACATAAAGATAAATATTAAATAATAATGTTTTTTAAAACCCATTTTAAAAAAATAATCAAATATAAAGAACAAAAGAACTGAAAAAATAAATCCTGATGCTCTTACAAAATAACTCGTGTTTTTTAAAGCATAAAGAATACTTAGGATTAATATCCCTATTGCTATACAAATGACGTGCTTTGTATGTAATTTTAACATTTTACTTCTTTTTCTTTTGTATATTATATATTTTAAAGAATAAAAAGCTTGTGATTTATGAAATTAATCTATTAATAATCCTAAAAGATTTAAAAAACAAGGTAGTGAGGTTAAGAATTAAGAATTATTTATTCGATTTATATTTAATCTATATATTCATCTATAGGAATCTTTATAAATACATATGAATACATTTTCATATGAAATCTAGTACATATCATGTTTTTTTCAGTAAACTTTCAAATCCATTAAGAATTGATATTATTTCTAGTCTAGAGAAACAACCAAAATCTGTAAGTGAATTAGTTAAAGATTTAAAGATTGAGCAAAGCAAGATAAGCCATGCTCTTAAAGAATTAAAGGAATGTAATATTGTTATAGTTGAAAAAAAAGGAAAAAAAAGAGTTTATAGCCTAAGCAAGACAATAATCCCAATATTATGATTAATTGAATGCCATAGCAAAGGCTGTTGTGATGCATGCAAGGGGTGTGGAAGATGAAAAAGATAAAGATATTAATCAAAGGTTACGCAAGGGAAGAAAAAAACTTAGAACTAGCTTCTTCTACAACAACTTTGATTCAAGAAAATAACCTAAACATAATTGTTGATCCTGGGATGAACAGAAGATTATTATTAAATGCCTTGAAAAAAGAGAATTTATCCCCTAAAAATATTAATTATGTAATATTAACTCATACTCATTTAGACCATTGTTTATTAGCTGGAATTTTTGAAAATGCTACAATCTTTGATGATTCTAATATTTATAATTTTGATGGAAAAATAAGAGAACATGAAGGTAAAGTCCCGGGAACAGAGATAAAGATAATTAAAACGTCTGGGCACGATCAATTTCATTGTTCTGTTTTAGTTAATGATGAAAAATTAGGAAAAGTCGTTATTGCTGCAGATGTTTTTTGGTGGGCAGATGATGAAAAACAAAAAACAGATAGAGAAAGTTTAATGAATCATAAAGATCCTTATATGAAAAATAAAGAAGAGTTGATGAAAAGTAGGAGAAAGATTTTAGAAATAGCAGATTACATTATACCCGGACATGGAGAAATGTTCAAGGTGGAAAAATGAAATCAATATATTTAGATTCAGCAGCAACAACTCGTGTTGATAAAAAAGTAGTTGAAGCTATGCTTCCATATTTTTCTGAAAAATATGGAAATGCAAGTTCTCAGCATTTAGTTGGACAAGAAGCAAAAAGAGCTCTTGAAGAAAGCAGGCATATTATTGCAAAATCAATAAATGCAAGAGACAATGAAATTATTTTTACTTCTAGTGGAACAGAATCAAATAATTTTACATTAAAGGGGCTGTTTTTTGCAAATAAAGAAAATAAAAAAAATCATATTATAACAACAAAAATTGAGCATGATTGCATCTTGAACAGCTGCAAATGGCTAGAAAAACAAGGAGCTAAGATTACTTATTTGAATGTAAATAAAGATGGATTTATTGATATTGAACAATTAAAACAATCAATAACTCCTGAAACTCTTGTTGTATCTGTTATTCATGGAAATAATGAAATAGGAACAATTCAAGATATTGAAGAGATAGGAAAAATATGCAGAGAGAAAAATATTTATTTTCATACAGATGCTTGCCAGAGTTATACAAAAACAGAAATAAATGTTAAAAAACAAAATTTAGATTTAGTAACATTAAATGCTCATAAAATTCATGGGCCAAAAGGAGTCGGTGCTTTGTATATTAGAGATGGAATAAAAATTACTCCTTTGCTGCATGGTGGTGGGCATGAAAAAGGATTAAGAAGCAGTACAGAAAATATTCCTGGGATTATTGGATTTGCAAAAGCAGTTAGATTAGCTGATGAAAGATATGTAAAATATATGACAAAATTAAGAGACAAACTTATTAATGGAATTTTGCAGATACCAAATACAAATTTAAATGGGCCTAGAGAAAATAGGCTTTGCAATAATATTAATGTCAGATTTAATAATATAGAAGGAGAAGCAATTGGAGGATATTTAGATGCTTATGGAATCTGCAGTTCAACTGGAAGTGCTTGCAGTTCTCATACACTTGAGCCAAGCCATGTGTTGCTTGCTCTTGGCTTAACACCACTAGAAGCAAACAGCTCTTTAAGACTCAGTCTTGGAAGAGAAAATACAGAAGAAGAAATTGACAAAGTTTTAGAAGTCCTTCCGAAAATAATTGAAAAATTAAGAAAAATAAGCCCAATTAAATTATAATGAAAATAAGAATAGTTGGAGTTTATGATAATAAATATCGCTTTGAGATAAATAGTAGAATCTATTTTCATGGAGTAGATAAATTAAAAGAATATCTTAAAAGTGAGAATATTAAAATCAAAGATTTGGAATTTATAGGATTAGATGAATTAAATGAAGAACATAACAGATTAATAGGATTAATAAAATCTAAAAATAAGCTAAGAAAAAATGAAAAATAATCAAATTAAGAAGATTGTAAAGAATGGTTATAAAGAAATAGCTAAAGGAGGATGTTCGTGTAACTGCGGGTGTGGAATTTCTAATGAAAATATTTCTAAAGACATTGGTTATTCAAATGAAGAAATAAATAATGTGCCTGAGGCAAATCTTGGTCTTGGATGCGGTAATCCTACTGCACTTGGAGAGATTAAAGAAGGAAATATTGTTTTAGATTTAGGAAGCGGTGCTGGATTTGATGTTTTTTTAGCTGCAAAAAAAGTTGGAGAAAAAGGGAGAGTAATTGGAGTTGATATGACTAAAGAAATGATAAAAAAAGCACAATCAAATGCTATAAAATATAAATATAATAATGTAGAATTTAGATTAGGAGATATTGAAAAACTTCCAATAGAAGATGATTATATTGATGTTATAATAAGTAATTGTGTTATTAATCTTGCACCAAATAAAGATAAAGTTTTCAAAGAATCTTTTAGGGTTTTAAAGAAAGGTGGAAAAATGTTTGTTTCAGATATTGTGCTGTTAGGAGAGCTAACAAAGGAACAAAAAAGGGATGGAGGGTTACTGACTGGTTGTGTTGCGGGAGCATTACAAAAAGAAGATTATATTAAAAAAATGAGGAAAGTGGGTTTTGAAGTCAAAATTTTAGGTGAAGATAAAGATATATCTAAAAGGCAATATTTTGGGATTCCCTTAGAAAGCCTAAAAATTGAGGCATTCAAAAAAGGAAAAAATCATGATGAAAAAACAAAACAAAATAAAAAATAAGAAAGCAAAAAGCGAGCAAGAAATAAGCAAAAAAATGAGTTTTGCAGAAATTTTAGAGAAAAAACCAGAAGCTGCAGCTATTTTAATGGAAAAAGGAATGCATTGCTGCGGCTGCCCAATGGCTATGCAAGAAACATTAGAGCAAGGAGCATGCGCTCATGGTTTAGACGCAGATGAGATTGTTGGAGAGCTCAACAAGAAAAAGAAAAAATAGAGTAATAAAATAAACTAAAAGCTACAAGAAAAATGAAAGCGTGTTCAGTTTATTCAAAACAAGTTTTGCAGCATTTTAAAAATCCAAGAAATATGGGCGAAATGAAAAATGCAGATGCAGTTGGAAAAGTGGGAAATGTCGTTTGCGGCGACGTTCTCTGGGTTTATTTAAAAATTGAGAAAAATAAGCAAAATAAAGAATATATTAAAGATATAAAATTTCAGACTTTTGGTTGCATTGCAGCCATAGCTGTTTCATCTGTTTTAACAGAAATGGCAAAAGGAAAAACGCTGGAAGAAGCAAAAAAATTAGAAAATAACGAAATTGTTAAAAAGCTTGGCGGACTGCCCAAAATTAAATACCATTGTAGCTTATTAGGAGCAGAAGCTTTGCATAAAGCTATAGAGAATTATGAGAAAAAATTGAAAGGAGGTAGAAAATTAAAGTGAAAAAAGAAGTTATTGAAAAAATAGCTATTTTAATAACAGGTGCTTTTGGTTTAGTTGCTGCTTTGGCATGGAACGAAGCAATACAAACTATCTTCAAAACAATTTTTGGAGAAGCGAGCAGCATATCTGCAATGTTAACCTATGCAGTTGTTATCACAATAGTGGCAGTTATTGCAACTATTTGGATAGGAAGAGTAGCTGAAAGGCATAAATAAAACCAAGTAAAACTGTAAGGAGATAAAATAAAATGGCAATTCAAGCAACAATCATCTTAGGGATATTAACAATAACTTCTTTGTTTATAACTATTTTTTTTGGCATGAGAATTACAAAAGGAAAACAAGGCATTAAACAACATAAATTTTTTGCTTTTTTAACAGCCATATTAGCTTTAATACACGCAGCATTAGTTATTTATAGGTATTATTTTTAACTAAGTCAAGAAGCTATGGGAAAAACAATATTTAAAGACAAAAATGGAAATATCCACTTTGGCATAAATGCTCCTTCAAGTGATTTTGAAAAAGCAGAGAGAAAAGACATAGAAAATACATTGCTTAATCTTGGAAGTAGGAAATTATGGAGATGCAATGTGTGCAATGACTTGCATATTGGGGAAATTCCTCTAAAACAATGTCCAACTTGTTTTGCTATTGATGCCTATGTTGAGATTGAATTAAATGAATTTAGAAAATTAATTAAGATACTATGAAGATAACAAATTATGAAAGAAAAAATTACATTTTGAAAGATAAAAAAGGCCTAAAGATACTTTCTCTAATAAAGAAAATAGAAAAATATAAGCTAAACAAAAAAGATAAAGAGATAATTAGAATGGCCAGAACACAACTGAAAAGAAATTGGGAAACTCCTCTTATCAATTATTTAACTAAATTTTTAGATAAGTTAAGATAATGGCAAAAATAATAATGTTTCATGGGAGAGATTGTCCGCATTGCCATGCAATGATGCATGTTGTAGATGAGCTTTCAAAAAATGAGAGGATTAAAATTGAGAAACTTGAGGTATGGCACAATGAAAAAAATGCAGAAAAAATGCGCAGATTTAAAGAAATAATAATTCCTGCTTGTGGAGATGGGTTAG
>Ga0315276_10006753_pt1 | contig 10593 bp, 5 predicted proteins | sample YL17G05_0_MG_FD_204542 | JGI IMG/M metagenome (GOLD analysis project Ga0315276, IMG submission 204542) | Sediment microbial communities from Yellowstone Lake, YNP, Wyoming, USA - YL17G05_0 | ecosystem: Environmental > Aquatic > Freshwater > Lake > Sediment | place: USA: Wyoming | collected... | reverse complement strand
CACCGCCTTCGGGTTCTTCCGAGGGCGGTGTTTCTTTTCGGGTCAAGATCCCATCAGTAGTATCATCGGGCCAATGGGAATTCTGCGTTACTCAATGAATGTGGGGCGCACTCTTTCACCAACTTTTTTGTAGTGCAATAATGCGCTTTCTTTATCGGGGAAATCACTTACAGTGAACCAAAGCGTAATGCCGCCAATGGTAATGTTGTCGCCATCGACAAGGCGTGTTTCCTCCTTAATTTTGTTTCTATTGATGAACACGCCGTGTTTGCTGCTCATATCCAATGCGTAATACACATCCTTGTCTTTATCATACCTTATCTGCAAATGTTTGCGTGATATCCGGTCATCGAGTATCTGAATCATAAGCGCCTCGTCCCGGCCAATCACGTTGGTTCGACGACCAAGTGGATAATAGCTGTCTTGCTGAGACCCGTCTAAAACAATTAAAGAAGCCATCTTATCAACTCCTTAAACACTCAGCTTCCATATCATATTTGCGACTGTCGCTGCCGTAACCTTTATTGACAATTGGTATTAAGCCAGTTATCAGCCAGTATGTCAAGGTCAAATAAATCGACGTCGCCATCCCAATATCCCTGTGGTTCGAGGTCGGCTCCTTCACAGTTCAAAGCAGGGCAATTTGTTTTCAACCAATACTTAGCAAGTACTGCCAGGTCATACATATTTACTGTCCCATTTTTATTAAGGTCGGCCCCGCCGCATTTCACCTGTGGGGGAAGAGCGCCAGTCCAGCATATCGACAAAGGCATTGCGAGGTCGCCTGCGACCAAAATGCTTGCGGACACGTTATTTACTCCCGGAGGCACCTTCGCCATACACGGGCTGTAGAATGGCGCAGCCAATATGTCGATATAAATCGGCGTATAATTAAAGTTGAAACCAGCCACCCAGAGCGTTTTGTTTGGGTCTTCGGTGATACTCGTAATGTGCTGCATCCCCAATATCGTAATAGTCCGGACAAGATTCAGGTTCCTCGGTGACAGCCCGTAGATTACCGATGAGTTGTGGTCTGCCCCGCAATATATCGATGACGTCAGGTAAAGCGTATTTGTGGCGATTGAGACATACATAGCGGAAGGAGCCCGCACATACAACGGCCCGTTCGGCTCGCTAAGGTTAAGCCGGCGAAGAACGACGCCATTTGGCTCGAACTTCCACAGTATGTCGCTCTCGTTCATGGCATTGGCATTAGTCACATAGACATTTCCAGCCGCGTCGAGCTCGATATCTCTGAGGTCGTTGCGGCATTCACGCTGGTTGTCGTTAGTCGGAAGAGGCCCGTCATACAGCTTGACCACGTGGTAAGGGTTCAACTGGAGCTTGGCAGCGGCAGTGTAAGTGTTGGGTTCGTCCCCGACAGGAACAACCACTACGGGCACAACGTACACACAGTTTGCGTTAGCGTCAAAGGCAGCATCAATAATCGGCCTGCCGTATGGGGCACTGCCCGTTCCCTGAATACCCACATAAACCATGGCGGACCGATGGTAGCGCGGGTCATCGTCATAAGTAAGCGGGCCAAGAACTGGAGGCACGATTGTTTCACCGGTATTGAGGTCCGACACTCCGCTTTCCGAATTAATCAGATATAAGTCATTGCCTTCACCGCGCACCACCCTGATGTTGCATCGGTCAGACGCGGGACTGAGCGTTTTAGCATAGTTACAATTGCTGTCGAATACATAAAGCCCGTCTTGCAATTTTTTCGAGGGGTCGGTAGTGCCCCCCTTGCCGGATATCAGCAAGTCGTTCAAATCTGAAAGATTGAGAAAATTAAAGTTATTAGAGAATTTAAGAAGTCCATCGCTGCTCCCGAATACGCTGAATCCAAAATTACTTGCGCCCTCACCTATTGGTATCTGCCCGCACAGATTCTTGCGTTCGTTGAGGTTCAGCGTCCAGTCCCATGATTTGGCATCGTAGTCGTCGGTGTAGCCGTCGGTGGAGAAACCGCCGTCCAGACAAAGCGTATCGGCCGTGCCGAAACTTCCGGTGCCGCTGACAACCTTCAGGAAGTCCGCGGTACTGACTATTCCATTTTTGTCCACGTCTAAGCAGACGCCCCCATAACAGTAAATTCCGGCGTCCCAGTCATCCACGGAGACAGAAGTACCTCCGCCTGACGCGGCTTTAATCGGCGTCTGTTTGTCACTACCAATCGCCAAAAGCTGGTCCTGGCCGGACGCTGGCCCGAAAAGCTCGAGCTCAACCCATGTCCCATCCCCAAGATAAAGCTCGCCGGTCGAGACAAACTTATCGAAGTTACCGAACCTGCCGCTGCCTGCTGAACCAGGCCGAGACGTCGGCGGAGCAAAAACCTGACCGACATATAAATAGTGCTGCTCTCGACCGGGGGCATCCGAGTCCAATAACTCGGGCACATCCGAAAGATAGACGTTCAGATACGTGCCGGTATCAGTTGTATCAAACAGATAATTGAATCGAATCCGGATTCTGTCCTTATAGCACTTCGCGAACTGGGCCTTGGCGCGAGCGTTGATTGTCTGCCCGGATGTCCCAGCGTCGTTCAGGCCGTAACCAGCCATAAACAGGCCGCCGCCTCCAAAATTGTGCATTACCATCATACCGTTGGGGTCGGGGTCCTGTCCCACTACCCTTTCGACTCGAATCTCGTTGTTGTTGGGGTCCGCAGGGTCGATGTAATTGTTGTTGTTCACCAGGCTTTGGTATTCCGCATTGCTGTCGAAATCCACCTTGCCCAGCGAAAATCCCAATACCGCCCCTTTCCTGATTGAGTTCGGGTCGCCGGAGAGATTCGTATAATAAAGATGCTCGAAGCTAATATCTAAAACGCAGTTGGCGCCAAGAACAAGGTTCTTTACATACAAGACCTCGGGAAAGCCGTTGCCGGAGTCAAAGAGGTCCACAAGGGTCACCTTGGCGCCGGCTGCAACCTCTAATCGCTCCAAAGTCCAGGAATTCGTATCAAATGCGGGCATATTACCCTCGTCAATCTGGCAGCCCAATACATTCACATCATTAAAATCGCAGGGATGCGATGGCAGGTCCCGGCCTCGAAGTTCAAGTACGCCCTCATCCGTGCCATTCTGGCCTTCCGTTATGGTAACGTAGATGCGGTTATTCGCGATTGTCCCAGTAAAGCAGGGGTCAACATCCATAAATCGGTCGCCATCTGAATAGATATCAAGGTTTGTTACCTGGGCGGAGTCCTCAACCTGGAATTTGCCGAAATATCCACCTGCCTGCCGGGTGATATTCACAGTCGCGTGTTTCAATTGTCCATAGAATTTTACTTTCAGCAGACCGTCGCATTGGATTGTGCCTTTTACATTCGGGTAACAGGGGTCGCTGAGGTCAACGACCGCATTGTCATCAATTATCATTTCCCCGCCAAGCTCGATAACTATGTTCCCTGTGCCTTGAATTTGTGAGGCGGAGTCGATGTAAAATTCATCCGATGTTGAGATGCTTCCTCCTTCCTCAAGGTTGGCAACGCTTACGTGAATATACATTCCGCCGCCGTAATATGGCGCCGAATTGCCGCTGAAATTGCAATTGTTTAGAGTGATGCTGCCATGATAGGTATAAATCCCGCCGCCGTAATATGTTGCCGAGTTGCCGATGAAATTGCAATCAGTCAACATTGGGCTACTGTCATCGGAGTTATACATCCCGCCGCCGTAATTATTTGCTGAGTTACCGTTAAACATGCAGTCGTTCAGCGACGGACTGCTCCAATAGTTGCCCATCCCGCCGCCGTCCAGCGCCGAATTGCCGCTAAATGTGCAGCTTGTTATCGTCGGGCTGCTGCCGTTCCAATTGGATATCCCGCCGCCGTAGATATTTGCCGAATTGCCGGTGAATGTGCAGTTGGTCACTGTCGGGTTGCTGCTATAGAGATTGCACATTCCGCCGCCGTATCCTGCCGAGTTGCCCACGAACGTGCAGTCGGTTACAGTCGGATTGCTGCCGGTATAATTGCACATACCGCCTCCGTATTGAGACGCCGAATTGCCGCTAAATGTGCAATTTGTTATCGTCGGGCTGCCGTAGTAGTAGTTATCCATTCCACCACCATTACCATTAGCTTTACCGGCAGTAATTGTGAAACCGTCGAGGACTGCGCTGGAATTGGTGCCGGAACCGGTAACCACGTGGTAGCTGTTGTCGCTGTTATTATCTACAACGCCTATATCGCCGCTGAGGATTGCTTTGTATGTGTTGGGGTTTCGGCTTGCCCAGAGCCCGCCGCCTGTTGGGAATCCGCCGTAAAGTGCTACGCCGTTTTCGAGCTGGAAGGTCGCATTTGGGTCATCGGTGCCATTAGGTTCGTTAATGTCCTCATCAGGCCGATAAGTGCCCTGTGCCACCCAAATCTCATAACCTGAGGGGACCGCATACAGGGCATCCTGAAGATAATTATACGCGTTTGCCCAGGTTGTGCCGTTATTTGCGCCCGTGGCGTTGGCATCAACATATATGATGGGTTGATACTCATAGGCACCTATATCCACAATAGGCGGTGTGCCGTTGCCTGTATCGCTTATATGGGGGTCATCGAAGAATCGAAAAAGGCCGTCCAAATCGGTTTCTATCCCTTCAGGCACGGCGTTGTTGTCCCCTGCATCAATGCAAGGCGAGCCGGACAACAGCCGCAGGTTATCGTCTTGTGTCCCAAATATGTTGTCAGGCCCGTCGGCGTCAACAAATAACGGGTTCGTATTTTTATTGCCGGTCCCTGTCCATCCATCCTGAATATCACTATAACTAACGTATGCATCTGAGTAGCCATTATATATCTGTTCATTACTATTGCCCCACAATATGCAGTTGACCAGTGTCGAGGAGCCGTAGTATTCGTTTTCTATCCCGCCGCCATTATATGCTGTCGAGTTGCCGCTCAATGAGCAGTTGGTCAGCGTCAGTTGGCTGCCCTCGCTGTAAATCCCGCCGCCACCTAAGTATCCCGAGTTGCCGGTGAAGGTACAGTTGGTCAGTGTCGGGCTGCCGCCATCATTGAACATCCCGCCGCCATAGCCAGGTGCCGAGTTTCCGATGAATATGCAGTTGGTCAGCGTCGAATTACTGCTTCCCATGGTATACATCCCACCACCGTCCTCCGACTCCGCCGAGTTGCCAATTAAGATGCAGTTGGTCAGCGTCGGGCTGCTATTATAGTCAAATATTCCGCCGCCATCATAATATGCCGAGTTTCCGCTGAATGTGCAGTTGGTCAATGTCGGGCTGCTACCATAGTTATACATCCCGCTGCCGTACCTTCCCCAGTTTCCGACGAATGTGCAGTTGGTCACCTTCGGGCTGCCATAGGTATTCCCCATCCCGCCGCCACTGTAGGGGTTGGCGTTGCCTGCGGTTATGGTGAAGCCGTCGAGAATAGCGCTGGAATTGATGTAGTCGCCGGAAACAACGTGGTAGCTGTTGTCGCTACGGTTGACGAAATTCGGTTCGTCGTCCTGGTCAAGGTCGCCGCTGAGGATGGTTTGGTATAAATTAGGGTTTCGGCTTGACCATATCCCTCCGCCGGCAGGGAATCCGCCGTAGATTGCTACGCCATTTTTAAGCTGGAAAGTCGCATACCGGTCATAGGAGCCATTGGGTTCGTTAATGTCCTCATCGGGTCGATAAGTGCCCTGTGCCACCCAAATATCGTAACCTGAGGGGACCGCATCCAGGGCATCCTGAAGATAATTATACGCGTTTGCCCAGCTTGTGCCGTTGTTTGCACCTGTGGCAGAATTATCAACGTAAAAAGGAGCCGATTTAACCGAGGTGTAGTTGGGACCGCTGTAGTATACAACGCTCAGCGCGTTCTGCTCCCCGCAATGACAGATTCGCTCCTGTTGGATATAATAATTAACCTGTTCTGTCCTGTTGCCCTTCAATCGCAACTCGCCGGCTGGTGTCTGGTCATTGCCGTCGTCACAGAGATTGATTTTGTTCATAGCACGCGATTCAGAGATGACAAAGTCCCCTGCGTTCGTGTCGGTTTGATACAAGAGTCCACCATAGAGATTTACGACGCCGTAATAGATGGCAACCCTTGGAACAGTTATTTGTCCGCCGTACATATTCACAACGCCGTAGCAGTCCCCTGTCTTGCTTTCGCCTCCGCCGACCCACAAGCCATTTATATCTTTTTCCCAAAGTGACGATGGCGCCGTTGGCGTTATAATCGTGCCTCCGAACACGTTAAGTGTTCCATGCCCCTGTGTCGCACTATCATAGTTTAATTTGTCGCCGATGCCGATGCATACCCCACAGGAAATGGTTCCAGCGGTGGGCATTATATTCACTTCAATATTCGGAGCACCAGTCCAGCTCCAGGGCTGTATACTTAATCTTGAACATTCGGCGTCGCCTGTAATAGCCGGGCCGGGCGGCTTTGGCTCGATACACGCCCATACAGTTTCATCGGGAGGACGAGCACCGAACCCATACCCATTGTCCCCTAAGGACCAACAATTACCGTCGTGCCAGTCGCTGGTTAACGTAGTAGCAGGTATATCCTCTCTGTTAGGGTCGTCGTATGTGTTATGCCAGCAGTCGAAATAGTACCACCAGTTCGGGTCTTCAGCAAAAGCAGAAGTGGAAATTGTGAGAATCAGACCAAAAAGAAGTGCATAATTCTTCGTCGCAAGCAGCCAATTACCTGCCGAGTGTGTAATAGCTTTCATTTTTCAACCCTCCGTTGGGGCAAAATTCGCCCGCCAACTTTAATTTAGAAAAACCTTCAAAATCCTCCTACAAAACCATACTTGCCTATGGCAAAGAGCCCTCTTTCTCGCTGTAAGAAGCAAGTTGTCTCATCAAAACTTATGATAGAAGTGACAAGTGACAAATACTGTAACATAGCATCTTAGAAAGGTCAACCATTTTTTCGAGCAAAAATGTGTTTATAATCTGGCAGGATTTTACATAAGCTGCTCATTTAGCGTATCTTAGCGGCAGGGTAAATCAGCCGGCTCGAGTTTACGGCAGTCCGCTTTGCATTTTATAAGCTAATTCGAACAATTCCTTGAACGGAATCACGGTGTAATCATCGGTTACATAGTATGACCTGCGGATTTTTACCAAAGCGGTGTGGCCGTCCATAAAAGCCATATTATAACAGCGGGGCTTTATGTGCCATTCAGCGTAGGGTCTGCATCGCTGCTCCCATGTTGCCTCATCCGTTGGCGACATCGGCGCCCATTGGTTATACCATCCCTGGTCTCCGAGAAGCAGCAAACGAGCCGGACTTGTAGTAACCTGGCTGATACGGAGATTCCTGATTCGCTTGTTAATCGACGAATCGATAGCTCCTGTTTGAATGTTATATGGGTTGAACTTGTTTTGACCAATCAAAAAGACATTTGTCAGGTAACTTGTCCCCAGAAGAGTAAAGGCCTTTACTCTTGGCGAATCGGGAAAACCGCCGATATCAGCGGGGCAGCAAAAAACCCTGGCCGGTTTCTCATCGTCAAGCGTATCCGCCAGACCGACAAATCTGTTAAGCGGACGCGGTGACCAGTCCATCAATCCTTTCCACCCGCCGTAATCAACATTGGCGTTTGCTGCCTGATAAAATCGGCCGTCATAGTGGTCGAGGTACATCCCCCACGCGTATATAAGCTGCTTGAGATTGCCCTGGCAGGCAACTCGTTTCCCGGCGGCCCGCGAAAGACGCAGCGCGGGCAGCAATATGGCCAGCAGCACCGCGATAATCGCGATAACAACGAGAAGCTCTATCAAAGTGAAACCACCTCTGAATTTATGACGTGAACATATTTTGAGGCGACCGGGCAACATTTTCTTAATCTTTCCGCTGACCTGCCGAAATTTCTTCTGGTTTTCCCGCTGTTGACGTCAGTTCGTAAAGCCGTGTCTCCACAAGGTTGATAAGCCACGGCTCAAAGGGCTTGTTTTCCGCTTTCATTTTTTGCAGGGTCTGTAAACTGTTTCTGTAAGCATTCAGGGCCTGCTCCTTATTCCCGTCTTTCAAATAATGCTCGCCTATGACAAAGTCCGCAAACCCGGCCTGTTCCTCGCCGATTCGCCGGCGAAATTCGACTTCTTTCTCCTTTAACGGTTGCGGACTGACCAAAAACGCCGTGGCTGTACGCTCCTTAGAATCTTTGGCTAAAACGCTAATTCCTGTCTCTGCCTTCGCTATCTGTCCTTCGCGCAAATGTTCCAGGATGTTAGTGAAATGCCACGGCGTTACTACGCTTAAAGCTTCACGTTGTTCCTTCTCAAGCTGAATAGCTTTCCTGGCCCATTGTTTTGAAATTGCTTCAGCGTCACGCTGCGCCGCCCTTGCTGTCAAAAACAGGTTAAAGCTGATAAAGGCAAATGAGAATATTATAACCAGCAGCAGGCCGACGACCGCGGCCACGTAGCGGTGCCTGGCGATGACCTTCCGCATCAGGTACAGGGTGCTGATTGACCTGACGCTGATTGGCCGGCCGGCCAGCCAGTTCTCGATATCGTTTTGAAGACCCGCAACGGACTGGTATCGTCGGGCCCTGTCTTTCTCAATCGCAGCAAGAACAATTGCCTCGATTTCAGTATCGAATTTTCGGATGATTTTGCTCGGCCTTACCGGTTCCGCCCCCTGGATATTCCTGAGAACGTCTAAAACAGGGCCTGTAACATCGTATGGGTACTGCCCGGTCAATATATGATACAGCATCATACCAAGGGCATATACGTCTGTTCGCACGTCAATCAGTTCGGGCTTTGCCGCCGCCTGTTCGGGGGACATATTCGAAAGAGACCCCGCCCACTGGCCGGTAATCGTAGGCATCGCTTCTTTGCGGTCAATCTCACCCAGCCCGATTGCTTTTGCCAGTCCGAAATCCAGTATGTGCGGCTCGCCGCGTTCATCTATCAAAACGTTTGCTGATTTCAAATCACGATGAATGATTCCCTGCTGATGGGCGTACGTTACGGCTTCACAGATTTTTTTGAAAATAATTATGCGCTCCCGGAAAGACAGATTCTGTGCCTCGACATAACGATACAGCGGCTGACCCTTGATATACTCCATCACGAAGAAATACTGCCCGTGGATAATCCCGCTGTCGCGAATCTTGACTATGTTGGGGTGGTCCAGGCGCGCAATCATTTCCGCTTCTCTCTCAAAGTAGTATCGCGCCCTGGTTGAAGCCACTAAGGTCGGCAGTAGAATCTTCATCGCTACGTGTGTTTTGGTCGGCTTGTGAACGGCTTTATAGACAATCGCCTGGCCTCCCTGCGGAAGTTCCTGAATTATCTCGTAGTTCTCAAAAGCCGGGCTTGTGTCCTTACCCTTGACCCATGCGCCAACCAAAGAGTCCGTCCCTCCTGACATTGACCTTGTAGGAGATTCATCTGCAATCACAGGGTTATTCCCTTGTGTAGAACGCATATTCTGACGGCATATCTGGCACTCTGAGAGATGCGTTTGAATCTCGGACCTCTCATCCGCCGTGCATTCTCCTGCAACGTACCGACACAACTCTTCTGGACTAAAGCACCTCGACAACTTTAATCCTCCTCTAATTCTCATACCAGTCGTTCAGCCGCAAACGCACAACAGGCCTCGCCGCTGGTGTTAACTTATGGAATGCTTTCCTTTGGTCAATATCGTAAATCCCTGGTCCCCCAAAAGCAACCTTTTTTGGCATATTTTTGAGGATTGGAAAGGGACATCATATCCCGTACTATAAAAAAACTCATCTGATGCTAAGTTTATGGGAAAGCCGACCTTAAAGCAGCTTATTTTGCTGAAATTGGTCGGCCTCCCTTAGGTTCTGCGCCATAATTCTCCCCCTCCGACCTCGAAACATGACTTGTCAAAGCGGTATTGAAAAATCTCTTGCCTGTCACGGCATAGCCCTATATCAGGAGTAAGAGCGATCATAATGTGATGGGCTTCTCGACTGATAATCGTCGGTTTAATTGCGACTCACATATTTCCTGGCTATTGCTGCAAGAATCCCGCCTATGACCACCCCCACAAGTATGACTGAGAGGCAACTAATTATGACGAATGTCTTTGCTGCTTCAGGGTGGTTTGTCCTGATAAAAACCGTTAGCGTCGGCAAAAGGGCAGAACCGATACCAACTGCCGCACCAATCAATACTCCGTCAATTATTGTTGCCGGGCCGCTGGCGCTGCGATGTTTGCACAGCCAGGTCTCAACTCCGTACCGGTTCAGATATGCAGCTATTGCCGAACCAAATACAAGGCATAAACCCAGCCGGAGCAAATACACCTCTCGAAACGGTACAGTCAAAAACATCCCTGTAAACCAGACCAGAGTAGGGATTACACAGAATATTGCGCCGATTAATCCGGCTTGTCGAATGTACAAATCGCATAGACGTTTCATTTTAAACACTCCTATAACAATAGACGTTTCCGCGAATCTACTTCTTTATGGTAGGTATTATAGCCGCTATGTCAAGACCGAATTTCACGCGATTACCCGTTTCGCGAAGACGTGGAAAGTATTGTATCAGGCCTTCTGAATCGTGTTTTTCTCGGACGTTCTCGTGTTTTGCAAAAAGAACCAAAAAAGTCTGCTGTGAAATGTCAGCCGA
>Ga0315276_10006750_pt1 | contig 10596 bp, 9 predicted proteins | sample YL17G05_0_MG_FD_204542 | JGI IMG/M metagenome (GOLD analysis project Ga0315276, IMG submission 204542) | Sediment microbial communities from Yellowstone Lake, YNP, Wyoming, USA - YL17G05_0 | ecosystem: Environmental > Aquatic > Freshwater > Lake > Sediment | place: USA: Wyoming | collected... | reverse complement strand
CTCGCGGTCGTCCCAGTTCTTGTCGCGGTTGGCGATGATCATCTCCAGGAACAGGTTGGCTTTTTCCAGCTTGTCCCAAAAGAACAGGTAGGTCTCGGAGAACTCAAAGCCGGCCAGCTTGTATTTTTTGATGACCGCCGGGCGCAGGACGTTCAGGCCGGCGAACATCCAGCAGCGGCCGGTGGATCTCTGGTTGGTGATGCCGCTGGCGTCGATCCTGACGTTGAAGGCGGCGCCGTGGCCGGCGACGATCCCGCGGTTCAGGGCGAGATCGTTGACCTTGTTGTTGCTGATGGCGTTGACCAGCGCCCGGGTCCCGGCGTCCATGGCCAGCGACTGCTTGAGCTCCTGCAGTACCGCGGCGCTGATCTGTCCCTGGTCGTCCGCCCGCGCCGCCATGGGCGCGGCCAGCAGGACAAGGGTCAGGACGGCTATGCCATTCAAGGTTGATCTTTTCATCTTGCCTCCAGCGGTCCGGGCGATGGCAAAGCCGCCCCGGCAGCAAAGATGATATAGTAGGCCATCGTGCCGGGCAATGCAAGGGCCAAGCCGGGTGATCAATTGCATTTTCCTCATGCGCTATATATAATTTGTCCATGAAAAAAAGATTGATCAACCTAGTCATCCTGGCCGGAGTTGTCGTGTTGGCGTTCCCTGCCTGCAGCTGCGGCTGCGGCAGCTCCGGGCCGGCGACCGAGCCGCGCCTGGGGGTCGACCTGCAGGAGATCACCGTCAGGCAGCTCCAGCAGGGATACAAGGAGGGCCGCTTCACGGTCAGCGATGTCGTGAAAGGCTACCTGCAGCGCATCGAGGCCATCGATCGCAATGGCCCGAAGCTGAACTCGGTCATCCGCGTCAACCCCGACGCCCTGAAGATCGCGGCGGAACTGGACGCCGAGATGAAGGCCGGGAAGATCCGCGGCCCGCTGCACGGCATCCCCGTCATCCTCAAGGACAACATCGACTCGAGCGACCCCATGCCCACGACCGCCGGCGCCACGGTGCTGCGGGACTCCTACGTGCAGAAGGACAGCTGGGTGGCCAAAAAACTGCGCGCCGCCGGGGCGGTCATCCTGGCCAAGGCGAACATGAGCGAGTGGGCCAACTTCCGCGCCAACCTCTCCTCGAGCGGCTGGAGCGGCGTGGGCGGCCAGACCCGCAATCCCTACGTGCTCGACCGCAACCCTTGCGGCTCGAGCTCTGGCTCGGGCGTGGCGGTGGCCGCCAGCCTCTGCGCGCTGGCCATCGGCACCGAGACCAACGGCTCGATCGTCTGCCCGGCCAACAACAACGGCATCGTGGGCCTCAAGCCGACCGTCGGGCTGGTCAGCCGCAGCGGCATCATCCCCATCTCCTTCACCCAGGACACCGCCGGCCCCATGGGGCGCACGGTCGAGGATGTCGCCATCTGCCTGGGCGTGCTCTCCGGGGTCGACGAAACCGACAGCAAGACCCTCGCCGCATCGGGGAACTATCACGCCGACTTCGCAAAGTTCCTGAACGCGGACGGCTTGAACGGGAAGCGCATCGGGCTGTTGAAAGGCTCAGCGGGTTACCACTTCAAGGTGGCCGCCCTGCTGGAGCAGGCGGCGGCCTTCCTGAAAAGCCGCGGCGCGACGGTCGTCGAGGTCGAGGGCCCGAAAGAGGGGCCGATCGAGAACGACTCCTTCCAGGTCATGCTCTACGAGTTCAAGGACGGGCTGAACAAGTACTTCGCCGGCCTGGGCCGGCCCGCTCCGGTGAAAAACCTCCAGGAGCTGATCGAGTTCAACAAGAAGGACCCGGTCGAGCTGCGCTACTTCGACCAGGCGCTGCTGGAAATGGCGCAGGAGAAAGGCGACCTGGAAGCGGCCGAATATAAAAAAGCGCTTGAGGCCATGCTCAAGGCGGCGCGGACCGACGGCATCGACAAGCTCATGGCCGACAACAAGCTGGACGCCCTGATGGCCCCGACCGGGGCGCCGGCGTGGAAGACCGACCTGGTCGACGGCGACCATTTCCTGGGCAGCAGCTCCTCACTGGCGGCCATCGCCGGCTACCCGAGCATCACGGTGCCCATGGGCTTCGTGGACGAGCTGCCGGTGGGCGTCTCCTTCTTCGGCCGCGCCTGGAGCGAGCCGCTGCTGCTGGAGATCGCCTACGCCTACGAGCAGGGGACCAAGCAGCGCCGGGCGCCGAAGTTCATGGTTTCCGATTGAGCGCTATTTTTATTGGAGGATAAACATGCCGACGAGAAAGCAATTTTGCCAGAGCTGCCTGGCCATGGTGCTGGCCGGGCTGAATTGCCGGCGTCCCCTTGGGGGACTGGCCGGGATGGGAGCGCCGGTCTTGTTCGCGAAGAACAGGGATGAAGTGGCCAAGGAACCGGGCGAAGGAAAAGAGAGGCCGATCATCGCCTATTGCGGGCTGCAGTGCAGCGATTGCCCGGCCTACATCGCCACCCAGAAGAACGACGACGCCCTGCGCGCCGAGACGGCTAAAAAGTGGTCGGAGATGTTCAAGTCCGACATCAAGGCCGCCGACATCAACTGTGACGGCTGCCCGACCGGCTCGCAGCGCCTGTTCAGCTACTGTGCCACCTGCGAGATCCGCAAGTGCGCCCGCGGTAAGAAACTGGCGACCTGCGCCTCCTGCCCGGAATATTCCTGCCAGAAGCTGGACGAATTCCTGGCCCAGGCGCCCGAGGCCAGGAAGGTGCTGGAAAAACTGAGAAAAGACGGCAGCGTTCGCGGTTGAAGAATAACGGCGCAGCCTCTGATCGCAAGGAGCTTTTAATGTGAGTATGCACAAACCTTGGTTGAAGTTTTACGGACAGGGGGTACCCCACCAGGTGGAGCCACCGTCGCTGACCCTGCCCGACCTGCTGCCCGCGGCGGCGGGCCGCTATCCCGACCGGGCGGCGATCGTTCTGGCGGTGAGCGCGGCCGGGCGGCTGTTCAATTTTTCGATCTCCTATGCCAAGCTCCACCAGCATGTCGCCCGTTTCGCCGCCTCCCTGCAGGGGCTCGGGGTGCAGAAGGGCGACCGGGTGGCCCTATTCCTGCCGAACTGCCCGCAGTTCGTCATCGCCTTCCTGGCCGCCGCCCAGATCGGCGCCATCGGGGTGCCCTTCAATCCCCTCTACTCGGCGCGTGAGACCGAGTACCAGCTCAAGGACTGCGGGGCCAAGGTCGTGGTCGTCCTCGATCGCTTCTTCCCGATCATCCAGCAGGTCCGCTCCCAGACAGGGCTCACGCACGTGATCGTCACCCGCATCAAGGAATATTTCCCGCCGTTGCTCTGGACGCTCTACACGCTGACCCGCGAGCGCAAGCTGCCCCGGGTCGACCTCGCCCCGGGAGATCGCTGGCTCCCGTCGCTGCTGCGGGAGGGGATCCCGGGAGCGGTGACGGTCGCTGCCGAGGAAACCGCCGTGCTGCTTTATACCGGCGGCACCACCGGCGTCTCCAAGGGGGTCGAGTTATCGCATCGCAACCTGCTGGTCAACACCGAGCAGAACCGCGTCTGGGCGGGGATCCGCGACGGCTGTGAAACCACGCTGGCGGCCGTCCCGCTTTTCCATGGCTTCGGATTGACCTGCGGCCTGAACCTGGCCCTGCGTACCGGCGCCACCCTGATCTTGGTTCCCAACCCGACCGACATCAAGGGGCTGATCCTGGCCATCGAGCATCACCGGCCGACCATATTTCCCGTGGTCCCGACCCTGCTGGTGGCCATCAGCCATTTCCCGGACATCGCCAGGCACGACCTGCGCTCGATCAAGGTCTGCCCCTGCGCCGGCAGCCCGCTGGCCCCGGCGGTACAGCGAATGTTCATCGAGCGCACCGGGGTGCGCCCGGTCGAAGGCTATGGCCTGACCGAGGCGGCGCCGGTGACCCACGGCAACCCCCCCTTCGGGGACGACCGCCACGGGACGATCGGCCTGCCGTATCCAAGCACCAGCGCCCGCGTGGTGGATTTCGCGACCGGGAAATCGGACATGCCGTTCGCGGGCGAATGGACCCTGCCCGGCGAGATCATCATCAAGGGCCCGCAGGTCATGAAAGGGTACTGGAACCGTCCGCAGGAGACCGCCGCCCAGCTTCGCGCCGGCTGGCTGCACACCGGCGACATCGGCCAGATGCACCGCGACGGCTACTTCCGCGTCGTGGACCGCCTGAAGGACATGATCATCCGCAGCGGCATGAACATCTACCCGGCCGAAGTGGAGGCCGTGCTGCACGAACACCCCAAAGTGCTGGAAGCGCTGGTGATCGGCATCCCCGATGCGGTCCGCGGCGAACTGGTCAAGGCCTTCGTCGTGCCCCGCGACGGGGTCGAGATCAGCGAGGAAGAGATCCTGGTCTTCTGCCGGCAGAACATGGCCAAATACAAAGTCCCTGCCGCCGTCGAGATCCGCGCCGGCCTGCGCCACTCCGCGGTGGGCAAGCCGCTGCGCCGGGCGCTGCGCGAGGAACTGGGCCTGGTCGCGGGATGAGCGCGCCGGGCGGTCCGGCCAACACGCTGGTCACCGGGATCAGCGCCCTGGTATCCGGGGCGACCGGTTTCCTGGGGGGCTATCTGCTCGCCAGGCTGCAGGAAAAGGGGTTTCACGTCCGGGCGCTGGCGCGCCCGACCAGCGACATCGCCGGCCTGGTCCACTCCGGGGTCGAGATCAGCGATGGGGACGTCGCCGACCGGCGATCGCTGCGGCGCGCCATGGCGGGCCGGCAGCTGGTGTTCCATACCGCCGGCCGGGTTTCCGACTGGGGGTCGCGCCAAGAATTCTGGCGGGCCAACGTCGAAGGCACGGCCAACGTCATCGCCGCCTGCCGGGAAGCCGGCGTGCGGCGGCTGGTCCACGTGAGTTCCCTGACCGTGCTCGGCCTGCCCCGCTTCGGGGCGCGGGTGGATGAGCGGACACCGCTCGCCGCTGCCAGCCGTGATTTCTATACCCTCAGCAAGATCGCCGGTGAAAGACTGGTCCGTGAGGCCCACGGCGGCGGGTTGGAGACCGTCGTGATCCGCCCCGGCGTGATCTGGGGGCCGGGCGACGCCACGATCGTGCCGCGGCTGGCCGCGCTGCTGCGCCGGGGGCGGCTGGTGCTTATCGGCCGCGGCGCCAATCACCTCGGGCTCTCCCACGTGGAGAACCTCAGCCAGGGCCTCATCCTGGCCGCGCTGGCCCCCGCGGCGGCCGGGCAGACCTACCACCTGACCGACGGCGAGGAGATCACGGCCCGCGACGCGTTCCACGCGCTCGCCGCCGCCCTTGGCGTGGCGCCGCCGCGGTTCGCCCTGCCCTTTCCGGCCGTGTACGCCCTGGCCGCGCTCCTGGAGTGGAAGGCCAGATTACGGAGTGCTGCTGCTCCGCCCGCGCTTACCCGCTACGGTGTCCGCTTGGTCGCCTGCGATTGCCGCTACGACAACCGCAAGGCGCAGGACGAACTCGGCTACCGGCCCTCGCTGACATTCCGCCAGGGGATCGCCTCGCTGGTCCCGCCGCCAGGTGAACCATGAGCGATGCGGCCGCCGCTTCCGCCGCCGCGGCTGTCACGGCCGGAAATATCCGCATCGAGAGCCTGGGCGTCCATCTCCCCGAAAAAGTCCTGACCATGGAAGAGCTGCTCGCTTCCTGCCGCCGCCGCCCGCGCTGGGACCTGGAACGCATCACCGGGATCCACGAGCGCCGCGTGGCGGTGGGCGAGTACGCGCTCGACCTGGGCGTCCGCGCCGCCAGGCAAGCGCTGGCCATGTCCCGCCACCGCGCCGAGGAGTTGGATGTCATCGTTTGCACCAGCATTTCCAAGCACAACCGGGAAAATGAATTTCACCTGGAGCCGGCCAGCGCGGTGCGCATCCGCGCCGCCATCGGCGCCGGGAACGCCCGGGCGTTCGACGTGGTGAACGCCTGCGCCGGCATGTTCACCGGCCTGCTCATACTGCAGGCGATGATCCGTTGCGGAATGGCCCGCTGCGGCCTGCTGGTCAGCGGTGAACAAAACATGCCCCTGGCGGAGACAGCCGCCCGCGAACTGCGCCACAGCTTCGACGGCCAGCTCGCCGCCCTGACCCTGGGCGACGGCGGCGCGGCGCTGGTCCTCGACCGCTCGCCCGACCCGCGCTTCGGCTTCCACTTCCTGGAACTGGTCACCGGGGCCCGGCACGATCACTACTGCTATTCCCGCCCTTCCTGGCGAGGGCCCGGCGGCATCCTGGTGACCAAGGCGCGCGGCCTGCAGCGCAAGGGCAACGAGCATTTCCCCGCCTACTTCCAGCGGGCCCTGAACGCCAGCGGCTGGACCGTGGATGACCTGCAGCACATCATCCCGCACCAGGTGTCCGTGCGGGCCATCGAAAACGGCGTCCGGGCGGTCAGCCGGCACCTGGGCCGGGCGCTGCCCGACATCACCCTGTGCAGCGCCGACCATTACGGCAACACGTCGACCACCAGCCATTTCCTGGCCATCCACGACGCCATGCTGCAGGGGCGCATCCAGGACGGGCACAACGCCATGCTGGTAAGCGGCGCCTCGGGGATCGTCATCGCCCACGCCGCGTATACCTTCGATGACCTGCCGCAGCGCTACCGGGCGCGGCTCGCGGGAGCGCGCTGACCATGCGCCCCTGCCGCATCGAAAGCCTGGGAGTCAGCTTGCCGGGCCGGCATTTTCGGCGCTGGGGCTCGGTCCGCCACGCCGTCGCAGCCGGACGCCGGTGCCTGAAAGAGTCGCAACATTGCCCATCCGCCGTCGGCCTGCTGATCAACGCCGGGGTCCATCGCGACCGGCACATCTGCGAGCCGGCGATGGCCGTCTTCATCCAGCACCGGCTCGGCATCAACATCGAATTCCAGGGCCGGAGCACGCTCTCCTTCGACCTGCAGAACGGCGGCTGCGGCATGCTCGCCGCGGCGCAGGCCGCCATCGCCCTGCTGCAGGGGGGGGAGATCGCGGCCGGGCTGGTGGTGGCCAGCGAGGCCAATCCCGATCGTCACCCCGATCCGCGCTATGATTACCCGGCCAGCGGGGCCGCCATGCTGCTGGATCTCTCTCCCTGGCGCGGAACGGGGTTCGGCGAGTTCGCCTTCCATACCCGGGACGATCGCGCCGACCTGTATACGTCGCTGGTGAGCCTGGCTGAAAAACGGGGACGGATCGTCATCGAGCGCCGGGCCGAACTGGAAGATACGTATCTTTCCATGGCCGGAGGGGTGGTCGAGGATGCATTGAGCCGCGACGGCCTGCGCCGGGAAGAGATCGATCTTGTCGTTCCCGCGCAGATATCGGCCGGATTTTTGGCCCGGCTGCCGGCAGCCATCGGCTTTCCCGCGGACAAGGTGATCAATTTCTCGGACCGGCTGCCGGACACCCTTTCCACGTCACTTTTCCTGGCGTTGAAGCTGGCCCTGGCCGATCGGCGGCCCGTTCCCGGCCAGAAAGCCCTGCTGCTGGCTTGCGGCTCCGGCGTTACCGTCGCCGCCGCCACCTACCATTTCTAGGGAAGGGCCCGCAGGGTTACATGAATGCTGATGTTTTGCCGCCTTATGCCAGCAAGAACGGCGTGACAAAGCTGCTGGCCAGGTAAATTCCTCAAAATGGCCGGGTCGGAGCCCAAGAGCAAAGAATAGAATTTTATTCTAGTGATGCATCATAGAAAAAGTTCCTGGCGATCTTTTAAATTGAAACCTGACTCCCTATGATTTTACTTCACCTCGGGTATGACCTTGGTGTACTTCGATTCGACATAAGGTAGCCAGGTCTTGCCATCCGCACAGAGATCGAACTTTTTGATCAGACTCAGCCCGTCGCCCGCCAGCGTCTCGACGCCCCTGCCTTTGAATATCTTTCCCTCGAAGGCTACCGCGCCCTCGAAGGAGGTTACGCCGCCCTTCATTGTAAAGGACCCGCGCTCAACATAGCCGTCGTCGCCCAGGAAAATGTAGCGGTAAGCCTTGATCCCGGGGTCCCAGAAATCGATCTCGAGGTAATGGTGTTCACCCGCAGGCCCCTTCTCCTCATAGGTGAACTCACCGGCGAAACCGTCGAGAACGGGCCTGCCGGTCATCCTGCCGGTGTATTGATATCCAGGGCCCAACGGTGTTGTTACACTAGTCCCCACATAGGTCCATTCGCCGTACCATACGTTAAGATTCTGGTTCTCGGCGCCGGTTTTTTTTTGCGCGGCGGGCTGCTGGGCAAACGCCGTCGTAATCAGGCAGGCGGCCGCGAACAATGAAATCAATGTTTTCATATTTCTCCTCTTTTCCCGTTACAGTTTTTCAACGTAGCAGCTTGCCGTCCTTGACCAGGGGCTTTTTATCCACCGTCAGCGTGCTTCCGGGCAGATAGCCGCTGATACTGAACGGCATGGTATTGCTCCCCCCGGCCCAGACATTGTTGCCGATGCCTACCGTTATCATGCCAGCGCCCACCCAGTTCAGGATCTGGCTGCCTTTTCCCTCGCCAAGTTTCGGATTCACGCCGATGTCCACGAAGGCGAATTCGTCCTTTCCCTCACCGGCAGCGTCATAAAACGCCTTCGCCCGGTCGAGACCGGACTTCGCCGTCATGGATACGAGCTTGCCCTCCTTGAAAATCATAGTCCAGCCTATGACTTCCTGCCCCTCGATAAAATTTTTGTCGATGACGATCTTCCCCTCCGCTGTCCCCGGGATGGGGGTGACGAACACTTCGCCGGCCGGGAGATAGACCTGGCAGGCGGCGAACCCTTTTTCTTTGTCCTCGGCCGAGATCACGCCGTCGCTGAAAAGGATTGGCCGCCCGGCGATGCGCACCTTGAAATCGGTGCCATTGGCATTTTTGATGCGGACCTCATTCCCGGCGGCGAGCACGCTTTTGACAGCAGCGCATGTTTTTTGCAGCTCGGCATAATCGATGTTGATGCAGTCCCAGAAAACGCGCGCAAGCTCATCCTTGCTCAGCCCGTATCTTGCTGCCAGCTGGGCCGTAGGGTAAAGTCCGTTGCCGATGCTGACGAGCCGGAAATTGTTTTTCTGCCGGGCCTCGGTGATGACGGCATTGGCGTTGGCCACGGCCGTCTGCCGCTCCGCGGAGATATCCGCAAGCAGTGCTTCATCCTCGTTGTAACTCACAACTATCCCGGCTGAAAAGAGGTTCCAGAACTTGACCCAGGGCTCTCGGCTTTGCGTGGCATATTTCTCCGGCACCTCCGTCCACCAGCGGCGATCCAGCCGGTCGCTGCTGACGCTCAGGAGCTGGCGCCCGCCGACCTTGTTGACGTTGACGGCGATGTCTTCGAGGAGTTCAAAATCCTTGCTGCCGCCCTCAATAAAGACCATCTCCCCCTCCTGGACGGCGGCGCACTGCGTGACCAGTTTCTGGGCGATGGCCTCGTAGTCGACCTTTACTTGCGGCTCGGCTTGTGAAAGCAACAAAAACGCTGACAGGAGTAGAACGAAGCTCCCCAGGGCCAGCAAACCTGTTTTTCTTTTCATCCTTCCCTCCCTTTTTTTCGGCCGGCAACACGCCGGTCATTTATTTTAATGGATTTTTGTTTTCCGATGAGTGGGCCATTTTCCAAACAGGAGACGAATCCACTCATCTCGCTGTTCGCTGGTGATGTGTTCCCCCTCTCTCCCCTCGTATATTACTATCGTATATCCAAAAAAAGATTTTTCAAGTTAAAAATAAATTAATTTTCCGGTTTCTCTTTCCCGGCGGTCTCCTTCAGCCTCCCCAGCATGGACTTGATGTCGCGGGCGCCGCGCACGGCCACGTAGACGGTGATCGTGCCGTACCAGAGGAGGCAGACGGCGGTGAGCAGCTTCCAGAAGAGCGGGCCCATCATGGTTTCTCCGGGCGCCGGGCCGGCCTGAGCAGGGAGCCGGCGACCATCGCCGCCGCGGCGAGCACGTAGGCCGCGATCCCCGAATAGTAGGGGCCGATGTGGCCGCGCACCCAGGCCGACGTGCCCGGTACCTGCTCCAGCACCAGGTAGAGGACGGGCACCAGCGCCCCGATGGCGATGGCCGCCGCCGCGCCGCCGGCGCTGGCGCGCCGCCAGTAGCAGCAGGCGATCAGCAGCACCGACATGCTGGAGAGGTAGACGGTGCCGGTGACGCCGAGGTAGGTCCACAGGTCGCCCTGCAGCGGGTACCAGAGGCCGTAGAACAGAAGAAAGAGGCCGATGCCGGCCACGATCATGCGGTTCCAGCGCAGGCCGCTGCGCTCCGACCAGTTCTTCCAGCGGAAGGGGGCGATGATGTCGTTGTAGATGACGCTGGCCCAGGTCAGCATGTAGGAGGAGTCGGTGGACATGTCGGCCGCCAGCATCGCCGCCACCAGGACGCCCATCAGCCCGACCGGCAGGAAGGAGCCGAGGAAGCGCGGCATGGCCTGCAGGCTGTTCGTCGCCGGGCCCAGCACCGCCAGCGCGGCGATGCCCCAGATGCCGGGGATGAGGAAGCGGGCCACGAAAAAGAAGCTGGTGCGCGTGTAGACCTTTTGGCCGGTCCTGGCGTCCTTGGCCGAAAGCACCCGCTGGATGACCGCCATCCAGGTGAGCACGGCGGCGAGGTTGAGCAGGGCGTTGAACAGCACGTAAGGCCAGCCCATCTGCGGGTGGCTGAAGGGA
>Ga0315276_10006749_pt1 | contig 10596 bp, 7 predicted proteins | sample YL17G05_0_MG_FD_204542 | JGI IMG/M metagenome (GOLD analysis project Ga0315276, IMG submission 204542) | Sediment microbial communities from Yellowstone Lake, YNP, Wyoming, USA - YL17G05_0 | ecosystem: Environmental > Aquatic > Freshwater > Lake > Sediment | place: USA: Wyoming | collected... | reverse complement strand
CGATCTTTTCGATTTGCCAGGGAGGTTCTAATTTTAAAGCTTTTGTAAATAGTGATTCTAATCCGCTCATTTTATAACTCCATTTTTCCCTTATTTTACCATACCCACTCAAAATGAGAAAGAACCACAAAAGATCTCCTGGATATTTTCAAAGATCAATAGCGGGTCGAGTTTGCCCCATTATGAAAGTCTGCCCATTTATGGAGAAAAATCCGCCTGTCCCGAATGCCGTTAAAATGATGGCGGACAGGAACAGGAAGATTATGGCTTTATTTTTCTATACCTCGCCGGGAAAGTTTTCCCAAAGCCCGGGGAAGTTTTTTCTGAGGCCCCGGGAAGTAGGGAACTCCTTTTTTCTTCATCATTCATCATTCATCATTCATCATTCTATTTTTCCTCGCTTCCTCGCTTCCCTTTTCCCGGCCCCCCAGCAGTGGGGTTACATTTCATATAGGCTCACGATGGGATATTCTTTGACTTTTAAAACGCCGTCCAGGTTGATGATTTTCTCAGTGATGAAACGGTCGATCTCATCGAAATGGTTGACGGCCACAAAGAGCACCAGGTTGAATTTGCCGGTGGTATAATCGCAGCAAACCACGTTATCATCCAATCGCAGGGTGGGATAAACGCCGTCCAGTTTCTCTCTTTCCACATCCATTAAAATATAAGAGCAGACTTTCTCGCTCATCTCCTTCTCCCGGCAGGAAATATCGAAGTTACCTTCCAGGGCTGCTTCGGCATCCTGGAGAATAACCCGGGTGCTTTCATCCAGTAACGGTTGCCCCACTTCCAGGAACTCCATGGTCCTGACGCCTTTGACTTTCTTGATTTTTGTTTCGGCGATTTCACGGATATGTTCGATGTTTTCCGCCTGCGCCAGCAGGATAATATCATAATCGCCTTTAACTGCGTCGCAGTAGACCACGCTATCCATGGCGTATAGTTCCTTATAGGTGTCGAAGAAACCCATTTCTTCATCGACTTGCAGGATGATATAGGCGGATACGCCGGTTTCTTCCTTCTCCCCTTCGTCAGCCGCCGCTGAACCTTTCCGGGATTCCAGGACTTTTACCAGTTGCTCGTATAGTTCATCGGCGGTAAAGGGTTTTTCCATGAAAGCGTCAACCTGGAGGTTGTGGATTTCTTCCTGGTCATACCTGTCGGCATCGCCGGTGATTAGGATGATGGGAATATCCGGGTATTTGAATCTCATGATTTTGACCAGTTTGACGCCGTCGATATCCGGCAGGCGCAGGTCGACTACGACCCCGTCCAGTGGGATATCATTATTAATAAAGGTTTCCATTTTTTTCAGGGCGTTAACGCCGTTTTCGCAGGGTTCAATATCGTAACCGTGCATGTTGAGGCCAAGGGTCATTATCCTTCTTAACGGGGCTTCGTCTTCAACTAATAATATTTTCTTTTGCATATTATTCCTCCTGGACTTTTTTGTCCTACCGGGTAGTTTAGCATGAATCATGCCATTATTGCAAGAAGAAAAACTAGCCTGTCCCCTTCCTTATTATATATATTGCCACGTCGCCGACATTTGTCCCGGTATTACCTGTCGTGACAAGAGAATTACCGATTCTTTCCAGCAGCGTATTGCTGTCATACTTATCAAGATAGGGCTGAATCTCGATCTCTTTTAACCTGGCGGCGTTTAAGGTATTTTTATCGACAATGGCGCCGGCGATGCCAGGCAAATAATCCGAACCGTCTGTTCCGACGCTGGCCATGACCCACTCGCCGGGATAATTTTCCAGGGCCATCATGGATATGGCCGCATAATGCTGGTTTCTTCCGCCTTTTCCGTGGTTAAGGGGCAATGTGGGGGTCGTTTCGCCCCCCACCAGGATAACATCATGGCCTTTATATTCCCGCTTTAAAATCTCCTCGGCCCTGTGTTTCGCCATTTCCGTGGGATCGCCTTTTTGTTCGGCGGTAACTATATATGGATTAAATCCCAATTCTTTTGCTTTTAAAACCATTGCTTCCAAAGCCGCTCGGTTATCTCCTATGATGAAGTTATGGCAGTTATCGATTTTTTTTGGTGTCTCTTCATGTTCTCCGGCGCAGCCTTTTTCCAGGTAAGCGACAATACTTTCGGGAGCCTCGGCTAAAAGGTTGTATTTTGTTAATACATCCAATGCATCTGAAAATGTAGTGGGATCAGGAACCGTTGGTCCGGAAGCGATGGCGTCTAAATTATTTCCCACTACATCGGATATGATTAATGATACCACCCGTGCGGGTGAAAAGAATTTACCCATGCGGCCCCCTTTTATCCGCGATATATGTTTCCTGACCGTATTGATCTCCTGGATGGTAGGGCCGCCTACTATGAGTAAATCGTTTATTCTTTGTTTATCGGCCAGGGATATTCCTTCGACGGGGCTCGGCATTAAGGCTGAGCCGCCCCCTGAAATAAGGCAGATTACCAGGTCTTTTTCATTTATGGAATATTGGTCTTTAAGGGACAGCATTTGTTCTACTCCAAAAACTCCTGCCTGGTCGGGGGTAGGGTGGGAAGTCCGGGTTATTTCAATTTTACTTGTTTTATAGTTTTTATCTATGCAATTGACATAACCGCCGGTGATATTTTCAGGACCGATGATTTCTTCCAGGGTTTGGGCCATGAGCCCTGAAGCCTTTCCGCCGCCGATAACAAATATCCTGCCTTTGGAGACATCGAAATCCATATTATTGATGGAGAGTATTTTGGCTGAGGGGTCGAATTTCACGGCATGTTTCATAACCGCAGCAGGAAGGACTTTTAAAATTCCTGCTTCGATAATATCCAGGGCCTGGGCTCTTAATGGGGTGATGAATAATTCTTTTTTATTAGTGATGATCATTTTCATCAGTTTTTTCTTTTTTCCCTCCAGTGGAGTTATCAGGGGGAGGAGTTTCTTTGGAATTTTCCCAGCCTTTATTGAAATGATTTTCGAACCGATGCCATGCTGTCTTTGCTGTAGGAAGTATTTTAACCATCGGTGCATTTATGGATGAACAGTAGTTTAAATAAAAGCCGACAAACATTTCTTTATCTCCGATCTGGTAATATGGGCCAAAAGGAAGGAAGTCATATCGAAGAATCTTAAGATCAAGGGAAATATGTTTTCCCTTAGACTTTTCCCATTCATCCTCTACATTTTTTTTAAGATCTTCAAACTGTGCGATCGAGTCGGCTATTTTTTTCATAGCACTTTCACGTGTCTCCTTTCTACGTTTTATTCGTGCGCCCAATATATCGAAATGGTTATCATCCTTTTCTGGATCATGGTCGATGAGTAAAATCCGGAATTTAAACCGTTTATTTTTTTTAGTAAGAAGGTTTTCAAGTTCTTCGATAAATTCCTCCAGGTCGGGAAACCACGTTTGGATTATGCGAATGGTTGCATCCGGTGGAGCTTTTTCAAGAGCTTCGTAAATATGGTGGCAGGATTTCTTCCAGACCTCAAGCACTCTAATTTCTTCTTCATAAGGATCTAAAATATATTTTTTAATTTCTGCGCAAGGGTTTTTCAAATTATCCTCCAGGGGGCCGGCGGAAGAAAAGGTTTGCGTATGGATTCCTCCGAGGTCAGTAGGGAGTTTGGGTTTTGGGTTTTCTGCGTACAGCATGATAGTTTTATGACGGCCCAATCCTCCCATGAAAAGGCCAAGCTCAAACAAAACATTCTGACGAATTGTGGACTGTTTATAATTCTCTTGAGTGATGATCAGTATTGCAAAGTCATACTTATCCAGAGCTTTCGACAAACCTTCGATGTACGTTTCCGTCGTTTTGAACAATTGATGCCAGACTACTACCTCTATATCTTTATCTTCTTCCAAATAACCCTTGACTATGTCGGCAGCTTTTTTAGCATTAGTATCACTTGAAGAGCCGATAAAAACTTTGGGTTTCCAAGATTGGCTATTTCTTTCACTTTCTTCAAAATACAATTTTATCCCCCACCGGTAACTTTTCCCCTGGGGGTAATAAAGAGCTGCGGTTGGATCAAAATAAAGGATATTGTTTCTAACCATATCCTTTAATAGTCCATGGATTTCACCCAGGGCAATTCCACCGGGAATAAAATCCCTAATGCGGGCGGTTTCATTTTCCAGGAATACTTGCAGCACTTTTTCTTTTCGCATATCCGTCCCGATGTAATATTCGATAAACCCTTTAATTTTCTTTTTATATAGGGCGAGAGTTTCATCGATGGGGGTATTGAAAAGTTCGGTTAAAATATCCTGTATCTCCCACATACTGCCGCCCACCGTATCCCAGATTTTCTCCGCATCCTCATGGGATAGGGTATAATCTTTAATCCTTGAATACGTCTCCAGGTTTAACAACCATTCCATGACGTCTTCCTTGCCGAGATAATCCATTTTATAAAATCGAGAAGACTTTTTTAACCGGGAATCGGTATAAACGGTGTTCAAAAAATACCCATCCGATGAAGCGATGATAATATGCGCCAGGTTGCTTTCCTTGGTCATGGCTACAAAAAAATTAAACAATGCGATGATCAACTGTTTGCCCTTGCCATTATTCATATATATCTTATCCAGGGCCTGGAGCTCATCGACTATTAATACCGGTTTAACGCCGTCGTTTCTTAATTGGATAAATTTTTCTTTCATGACTTTAAAGGGATCGGATTTTCCCTGGAGCAGATTTTTTTCGATCTCGGCGTCTATTTTAAAAAGGCCGACATTGATGCCAGCCGACAGTTTCTCTTTTTTTTCTTTTTCGGGCTTTACCTGGAAAAACATCCGGAGGAAATCCTTATAATCAAAATCATCAGAAAATTCAGTCACCATCTCCCTGAGATTCAAAAACTTCACATCCAGCTTTTGTTCTTTTTCCAGTTGATTAAAGAGTTTATACAACAAAGTTGTTTTACCGGAGGATTTGGGACCATGAATAAATAGGATTTCAGCGGGTTCTTTATCGATAAATAGTCTCAAATCCTCCAATTCTCTTTGCCTGTTAATAAAAGCGATATGCTGCTCTTTATTGAATTTATTGTTGTTCATAACCGGATTATAGTCCGAAAAAAAATTTTTTTCAATACCTCTTGATGCTCTTTTTATAAATCCGGTCGATGTATTCTTGCTTTTTCTTTAATAGGCGTTTGTTCAGGGGCGAAAAACCTTTGACGGAATTCTCATCCAGTATGCCCATGTACTTGCCGATAAAATCCGCGGTCAGAGTCTTGATGTTGTAAAAGGACCAATAAAACTTCTTGTGAAAGGGAATCTTTATCATGAAAAACGCTGTAAACGTCCTGTGCAGCACCCGCGTGACAATGGATTTGACGACCCCCAGCTTGCGGCGGATATAGTATATCCCGAACTCAGGGATACTTAAATGCTGATCGATGCACATTCGTTTCAATAAATAGGTGAAACTGACTTTGTGCCAATGATAAAACTTCGCCCCCTTGGCCAGGGCTATTTTATGATTATTCAATATCAACTTTTTGGCAAACATCATGTCTTCCCCATAAGGAACCGACGGGAATTTCAAAACCGACAAAACCTCCCGGTCGATACAGGAAGAGCAATTATCGAAATTACATAACCGCCGCCGCTGCTCCGGCGTAAAATAGTTCCAACAAAATTCAGATACCGGTTCCACCACATCATAAATACTCTGCCACCAATTGTTGTGGATAAAGGCGTCGATGGGGTCGCCGGTTTCGGGGTTCACCTGACAGACGCCGTAAGCGGCCGCGGCTTTGCCTTCCAAAAGGGGCCGGGTCAATTCGCTGAGAAAGTCTTTCCCGATGGGAAGAATATCATCGGTAAAAAAGATGACATATTTACCCACGGCTTCTTCGGTTCCCCTCATGCGGGTGCCGCTGTGGCTGAATTCTCCTTCGGGAACATAGATGATTTTCTTGTGCGTAAACGGCGTGCTCTCTAAATAATCCACTGTTCCGTCAGTGGAACTGTTGTCCATAAAAATGACTTCGTATTCATAGTTGAAATCCTGTTCCAATAACCGGTCGACCAGGTTCTCAATCACACCCACCGAGTTCTTGGTCAGGATGACCATTGAAAACATAATGTTTGCGTCCATTTTAATTTGTCCGTGTTGGTCCGTGTTCGTCCGTGGCAACTTTTCATATTGAACAATATTTTTCCAGTTCGGCGCTGAAAAATTCCCTGACATTTTGTTCGAAGGTTTCCCGGGTGAACAGTTTGCTCTTTTCAAATGCCTGGCGGCCCAGTTCTTCTCGCAGGGCCGGTTCGTTGATCAGTTTCATGGTAAAAGACATCGATTGGGCCGTGGATTGAACCCTGAAACCGTTGACGCCGTGGTCTACGATTTCCCGCTGCCCACCGCCGTCGAATACGATGGGAACCAGCCGGTTCTGCATGGCTTCCACGATAGTCATACCGAAATGTTCCACCAACGCCGGGTCGGTCTGGTCCAGGCCGCATAAATGCCAGAAGATTTTCGCTTTGCCGTACAGGGCTTTCAATTCATCGCCTGAACTGTTTACCATTAAGCGGATATTGTTGGTTCCGCTCTTTTCAACCAGGTCTTTTATTTTTTTCAAGTACTCGTTCTCATCCGGGCTGCCGCCCACCAGGGCCAGTTTCCATTGATTTAAGATAGCAGGGAAACGGCGGTTCAATTTCAAGAAGGTCCTTACCATTTCCAGTTGTTTCTTACTGCCGCCCTCTTCGAAGCGGGCTACGGAAAGAATGATATTCTCTTTTGCCGTCTCTGATGCCGGCGCGGCCGGCGCCATATCCACCGGCGGATAGATATGTTTATGGGGCGTGAATTTCCATTTCTGCTGGATCCAATGGGACGTGTATCGGCTGTTGTAAATGACGTGGGTGTAGCGGTCGGCGTAAAAATAACTTTTGGGCCGGCGTTCCGGGAAATGGCATATTAGTGCGGAAACATTGGCCAGGGGATAAACCATCTCATTCATGCTGTTGTTGATAAAAAAATCATAATTGCCGCTTTCCCTGCTGATGATATGAAACGGGTTCTCCATGCGCCGGGAAACCCTGGCCGGGTCGGGCAGCGGCGAGTCGAATTGCTGGAAAAACGGGATTTTGATCTCCTTGATTCGACACGGCGTAAGGTCCAGGTGGTACCAGTCCCGGATGTTTTGATGGGTAATTTCTTTATTGAGCAGCAAGGTAATATCGAACATATCCTGCAAGGCATGGGCCGCGGTAAACCCATACTTTTGCCCGCCGCCGATGATATGGAACGTGTGATCATAGATGGCAAGGGACGGTTTCCGTAGTTTTAACGCGGCTTCGACCCGCAGCAGGGTATTGTAAGCTGTTTGCGGGCCGTGTTCAGCTGAAATTTGCAGGATCGCTGTTCTTAATTGAGATGTGTTGAAAGGGGTACTGGAAAGAATTTGTTTTATGGGTTCAAGGTTTATGTTTTTCATGCTTTAATTTTTCCAATTCATCCAGCAGCATTTCCTGGTCTTCTTCAAAGGTTTTCAGTTTATCTTCGATACCTTTGATCTTGTCTTCATTGCGCCGGAACCGGATGAAGGAGGCCAGGTGAAAGTTGACCAGTTGTTCGTTGAATCGTCTCTGTTTTTCCAGGAGGGCGTTGGCGTAAGCGCCGGCGATTTTAATGACCGTTCGCTTGATGAAGACAATGGGTTTCCCCAGGATTTTGCGATGAGAAGTGATGGCCGCGGGGTCCGGCCTGGGATCGATATCGTCGTTGAGGAAAGAGAGACGGTTTCCCATTTCCTGGTCCAGTTCCCTCTCCGACAGTTCCCACAGGTTGGTGTGGAAATCGCGATCGATCCGGGTTTTTACCAGTTCATCGATAGAAGTGAGTTTTTCTTTTTGTCGGGAGATTTCCTCTTTTAGGCGGTTGATAGGGTCTGCGATGTTTTGTTTATCATTATCCATGTTTAAGTCCATGAAGAGGAAATGGTAACATTTTTTTTTATTTAAAGCAATTCATTTTATTATTAGTAAAATATATCTGTTTTTGTTAAAATTGACCATTAGGAGGTGTTTCGTGAAAAGTAAGTTGTATACCTTTATTTTATTGGCATCGTTATTATTAACTATCCCGATTTTTGCCGGCGCCGGCGTCGATACCAAAGATACCCGGCTGCTGGAACAACCCGCAATAAGCAAAGACCATATCGCTTTTATTTACGCCGGCGATCTATGGGCCGCCAATATAGACGGCCAGGATGCCCGGCAATTAACCACCCACCCGGGCGAAGAATCCGATCCCGTGTTTTCTCCCGACGGGAAATGGATCGCCTTTAGCGGTAACTATGACGGCAATACCGACGTCTACCTCGTACCCGCGGCTGGCGGTATCCCCCAACGGCTTACCTGGCGTCCCGGCGATGATATCGTGCGCGGATTTACCCCGGACAGCTCCGCCGTCCTGTTTACCTCTGCACGTAATGTCTTTTCCGACAGGTTTACCCAACTATTTACCGTACCCCTGACCGGCGGCTATCCCACCCAATTGGATATCCCCAATGCCCACAGGGCCGTTTATTCTCCCGACGGCGCCCGCATGGCTTACACACCGCTGCGTGAAGCCTTTCTCCAATGGAAACACTACCGCGGCGGACGAGTATCGCGGATATGGCTCTATACCTTCGGCGATCATTCGGTAGTACAGGTCCCGCAGCCCGAAAGCCGCTGCAATGATACAAACCCCATGTGGATGGGAAATTCCATTTATTTTCTTTCCGACCGGGACGGCGAATTCAATCTTTTTTCCTATGACATCACTTCCAGGCAGGTTCGCCGGTTGACCGACTATCGGGATTATCCCATTTTGAGCGCTTCCGCCGGGGGAGAAAAGATCATCTATGAACAGGCCGGATACCTGCATATATACAATCCAATCGCGGGTGCGACCCGAAAATTAACCATCGGCGTGGCCGCGGACCTCAAAGAAGTTCGCCAGAGATATGCCCGGGGTGTCCAGTTTCTTCGCAATGCTGCCGTATCCCCCTCGGGTGCGCGGGCGGTATTCGAGTTCCGGGGCGAGATCATTACCCTGCCGGCCAAAAAAGGCGACCCCCGCAACCTGACCAATACCACGGGCGCCCATGAACGTTCGCCCCAATGGTCGCCGGACGGACGCTCCATCGCCTATTTTTCCGACGCCGGCGGCGAATACCAACTCCATATCAAACCCCAGGACGGCAAAGGAAATGTAAAAACCTTTAAACTCAAAGGCGCCGGTTTTTACAACGCCCCCACCTGGTCGCCGGACAGCAAAAAGATTACCTATACCGACAACTCCAAAAGTATCTACTGGATCCACCTGGAAACCGGCGTTTGCCGGAAAATCGGGTCCGATTATCTATACAGGAACGGGGCATTCCCGGAAAACCGGGGACCCTGGTCTCCCGATTCCCGCTGGATTGCGTTTACCCTGGAGACCGCCGCTTTCATGCGCCGGGTGTACCTTTATTCCCTGGAGCAGGATAAAACCTATGCCGTCACCGACGGGTTGAGCGATGTCAGCGGGCCGGTATTCGATAAAAGTGGGAAATACCTCTTTTTCCTGGCTTCCACCGACGCCGGGCCGGTCAGGGATTGGTTTACCATGTCCAGGGCGGATATGCGGGTGAGCCAATCCATTTACCTGGCCGTGCTGTCCGCATCCACCCCCTCCCCTTTGGCCAAAGAAAGCGATGAAGAAAAAGGCAAAAGCAGCGCTAAAAATTCCGGGGACGCCGGCGATAAGGATATAACCGTTAAACCGGTGGTCATCGATTTTGAAGGTTTGTCTAACCGGGTGCTGGCGCTGCCTGTCCCGGCCGGGAATTATACCAACCTCCAGGCGGGGAATGAAGGAGAGATATATTATTTAGAATCCCCCGTCGATGCAAACCCCCAGGCGCCCCAGGTCCCCCAGGCGCCCGCTTCCAAATTGCATAAATTCGATTTCAAAGAACGCAAAGATAATGTTATCCTGGAAAAGATCGATGATTATTTTCTCACTTTCGACGGCAAAAAAGCCCTGTTTCGTTCAGGCGCTGCCTGGGAAATAGCAGAAGTCTCTTCCCAGGTTACCCCCGGTAAAAATACACTCCCAATGGCCGATATATCGGTGTTGGTAGACCCCATGAATGAATGGCCGCAGATTTATGATGAGGCGTGGCGCATCAACCGGGATTATTTTTACGATCCCGGTATGCATGGGGTTGACTGGAAAGCCATGAAAGAGAAATATGCCGTATTTCTTCCCCAGCTCTCCTGTCGCCAGGATTTGAACCGCGTGATTCGCTGGATCTGCAGCGAGTTGGGGGTAGGGCATCACACAACCAGGGGAGGGGAGGGGATTTATACCCCGCAGACGGTCCCCGGCGGTTTGCTGGGCGCCGATTATGCCGTTGAAAACAATCGCTTCCGGTTTAAAAAAGTATACGGCGGTCTTAACTGGAACCCGGACCTACGTTCGCCCTTGACCGAACCCGGTATCGATGTCAAAGCAGGGGAGTATCTCCTGGCCATCGATGGCCGTGACGTGCGACCGCCGGATAATTTGTTCCGTTTCTTTGAAAATACCGCCGGGAAGATCGTTGAAATCACGGTCGGTCCCAACCC
>Ga0315276_10006748_pt1 | contig 10598 bp, 11 predicted proteins | sample YL17G05_0_MG_FD_204542 | JGI IMG/M metagenome (GOLD analysis project Ga0315276, IMG submission 204542) | Sediment microbial communities from Yellowstone Lake, YNP, Wyoming, USA - YL17G05_0 | ecosystem: Environmental > Aquatic > Freshwater > Lake > Sediment | place: USA: Wyoming | collected... | reverse complement strand
CCGGCAGGACACCTGCGCCATCAACCTGTTATTCGCGGAGGGGCCCGAATACACCCTCGCGCTCCTGAACGACACGGGTCACCTGCGAGGCGGGCGCGGGAACCTTTCGAAAAAACGGGAAGCGGGATGAACTACTTCACGATCTTTCTCTATGCGGCGGCGGCCGCTCTTGCCGCCCTCTCCTTCATCAAAGAAAGAAACAAGACCATGGGGGAAGGGTCTTTCCGGCGAGCCTATTCCGGCCGAGGGCCCGTGTCAAAAGCGCCGGAATACCGGCGGGAGGGGAAGGAACGCGAGGGCCGCGCACCCGCAAAAAAAGGTGAGGAGCGCCGCCCTGAGGTATAACCTGTTCGCCCTGAGGATGATAGCCGGGTCTTCGAGCTCCCGGGGGGAGAGCCTGTTAAGGCCGATCCAGGGTTTCACCTTCTCCACTCCGCCGTAGACGGACGGCCCCCCGAGGGCGAGCCCGAGCCAGCCCGCGAAGGCCGCTTCGGCTATCGCGCTGTTGGGGCTCGGGTGCGCCCGTCCGAACCGGGTGACCGCCCGCCAGAGATTTGCGCTGAACCCCGACGCGGCGAACATGAACAGCACGTTGAGGCGGGCGGGAACGTAGTTGAGCGCGTCGTCGCAGCGGGCCCCGATCTTCCCGAATTTTTCGTACCGTTCGTTTCGGTACCCAAACATCGAATCGATGGTGCTCGCGGTCTTGAAAAGGTATGCGAGGGGGACCCCGCCCGCGAGGAGGTAGAAGAGGGGTGAGGTGAACCCGTCGACGAGGTTCTCGGCGACGGTTTCCACCGTCGCTCGTATGATCGCCCGCCGGTCGAGCCGCGAGGTGTCGCGCCCCACGATCCTCGCGAGCCTTATCCGCGCCCCCGGCATGTCGCCGGCCGCGAGCTTCTCGTAGACCGACCCGGCCTCTTTGAGCATGTCCCTGTTGCAGAAGAGGCAGAAGACGAGGATGACGATAATCGGGTTGACGGCGAGGGGGAGGGCGCGGGATTGCCCGACGGAGGCAAACCCAAGGGGGATGTCGAGGTATCTCCCGGGAATGGAGACCCCCATCGTGACGAGAAAGACCACGAGAAAAGCCGACGTGACGAGGAGCCCGCCCCCGAGGACCTTGCGGCGGATACCGTAGAATGCCTTCTCGAAGCGAGCGAGCATTTTCCCGATAAGCCTGACCGGGTGCCATTGAAAAACAGGATCGCCAACGAGGAGGTCGAGCGCGAAAGCAGCGGCGAGGTTGATCAGCATGGTCGGCCCCACAACAAGAGATCAGACGAAAAAGACCCTGACAAGTATCAAGCAGAAGAGCTCGGAGAGCTCCACCCCCGCGCCCATCGTGTCGCCCGTCATCCCCCCGATCTTACGCATGCAGAGCAGACCCCACGCAGCCCAGAAGAGGACGAGGGCGGGTAGGAGGAGAAGCCCGAACAGGTTCCCCGGGACGAGGCTGATGCACGCCATGAGGAGCAAGGAGAGGGTAACCGCCCTCCAGGTCACGGATGCCGTGAAGCTCCTCCCGAGACCCTTCTCGCCCCCCGCGTAGGGGAAGAGCGCGCAGGAAATCGGCACGCCCCCCCGGCTCAGCGCAGGCAGGATCGCGAGGAAGAGGGGGTAGCACCCCGCCATTCGCCCGGAGGGGGGGATGTCCCGCCAAAGGGAAAACGGGAGAGGCGCGAAGAGCAGAGGTGGCGAGCCCGCCAGGGAAGCGGCACTGAGCTTCGAGAGAACCTCATGCAAAAACGCGATCTTCAGGCTGTAGAGGCAAAACGCGCCGAGGAACCCGAGCGCCCCGAGCCTCGAGTCTTTCATGATCCCGAGGATCTCATCCCTCCCCCTTCGCCCCGAGAGGAATCCGTCGAAGGTGTCTATGAGTCCATCAGCGTGAAGCCCTCTCGAAAGAAAGAGGGTGAGCGCGCAGAGGACCACGGCGATGGTGAATGGGGAGAGTCCCTTCGCAAGCCCGAGGGGAAGGGCCAGCAGCCCTACCGTGAGTCCCACGAGGGGGTACCAGCCGGTAGACCTCCCCGTGTCTTTCGGGCCGACCCGCACCCTTCCGAGGCCCGGTATGATGGTGAGGAAGCCGTAAGCGAGGAGGATGGGTTTGAAAACCGCTCTCGCTCGGGCTCCCGGAGTCGGATCAGCGGGCGCTCTTTTCATCAGCCGATCTTCCCGTCCACGCCGGCCTGTCCGAAGGTCGCCATGTCGTAGTAGAGGCGGACGGCGGCGTCGATTAGCTCGATGGCGAGGGCCGCGCCGGTCCCCTCCCCGAGCCTCATCCCAAGGTCGAGAATCGGCTCCTTTCCGAGGTGCCCGCATAAAAGGTGGTGCCCTCTCTCCGCGGACTGGTGGGCGACGATGAAATAGTCGCGCGCGTGCCCGCTCAGCCCTGCCGCGATCATCGCGCCCGCCGTGGAAATGAACCCGTCCACCACCGCGAGCTTTCTTTTTATCGCCGCCGCGAGCACGAGACCCGCGATCCCCCCGATCTCGAAACCGCCCACCTTGGCGAGCACGTCGAGCGGGTCCTTCGGGTCGGGTTTGTTAAGGGCGATTCCTCTTCGCACGACCTCGACCTTCCGGGCGAAGGCCGCGTCGTCGATCCCCGTCCCCCTCCCGGCGATCTCGGCCGCGTCCCTCCCCGTGAGGACGCTCCCGACGGCCGTCGAGGGCGTCGTGTTCGCGATCCCCATGTCTCCCGTCCCGATGAGATCGAAATCGTGATCGAGGGCGAGCTCGATCCCGGTGACGATCGCCGTTTGGGCCTGCTCCCTGCTCATGGCGGGTCCCTTCGTGAAGTTGGCCGTGCCGCGGGCCACCTTCGCGTCGACGTACCCCGTAAAGTTCAGGTCGCCCGCGACCCCCATGTCGACCACGACGACCGAACACCCCGCGTGTTTCGCAAGGACATTTACCGCGGCTCCCCCGCGGACGAAGTTTGCCACCATCTGGGCCGTAACGCTCGGGGGATAGGCCGAAACCCCCTCCTCCGCGACCCCGTGGTCGGCGGCCATGGTGAATATGACCTTCTTTTCACACATCGGCTCGGAGGTCCACTGGGCCGCCGCGAGCTCCCGGACGAGTCGTTCGAGGGTGCCGAGGCTCCCCTGAGGTTTCGTCTGGAGGTCGAGCCTCCGCTGGACCTCGCCGGCCACGCCGCCGGGGACGGGCCGGATCATCGAGAGATAATGCTCGAGACTTTTCATGGAGTTAAGACCCGCATACGCTCATTGGAGCGAACTGCTTACTTTTCGTCAAACACGGAAGTCCGCACTTTTTTCTCCCGCTCGTAACGCTCGAGGGCGAACCCGATGAGCCGGTCGATGAGCGCGCTCTTGGGGACGCCGCTCGCTTCCCAGAGCATTGGATACATGCTGATGGCGGTGAACCCGGGAATGGTGTTTAGCTCGTTGACGAGGACCTCCCCGCCCTCGGAGAGAAAGAAATCGACCCTTGCCATCCCTTCGCAGCAGAGGGCCTTAAAGCTCCTCACCGCGAGGTCCTGCACCTCCCTCTTTTGCGCCTCCGTGACGCGGGCGGGGATTTCAAGGAGGGCTCCCTTCTCGTCGACGTACTTCGCCTCGTATGAGTAAAACTCGTGGAGGGGTTTCACCTCGCCCAGGACCGAGGCGACGGGACGCTCGTTCCCCAGGACCGAGCACTCAAGCTCCCTCCCCCGTATGAACTCCTCGATGACGATCTTCGCGTCGAAGCGGAAGGCGAGATCGACGGCCCGCTGAAATTCACCTTCGCTCTTCACCTTGCTGATCCCGACGGACGAACCGAGATTGGACGGCTTTACGAATAGGGGGAGCCCCAACGCCCTCTTCACCTCGGCGAAGCCGATCGACCCGCGCGCGTCCCATGGATAGGCGAGGAACTTCGGGGTGGGGATCGACGCGTCCCTGAGGAGACGTTTCATGACGTCCTTGTCCATGCAGGCCGCGGAGCCGAGCACGCCCGACCCCACAAAGGGGACGTCCACGAGCTTGAGGAGCCCCTGGACCGTGCCGTCCTCGCCGTAGGTCCCGTGGAGGGCGGGAAAGACGACGTCGATCTTTTCAGGGCGGCCGCCGCCCTGGCCCGGGCTGAGAAAAAGGCCGTTTGGGGCGCCCGGCGCGATCGTGGAGAGGACCTCCGGATGGATCGGGGGCACCGAAGGCCGCACTTTATCGCCGCTGAAAAGGGCCATAAACCCCTCTTCGGTGACCACGCCCCATCGCCCGTTTGCGTCGATGGCGACGAGGACTGGTTCGTACTTACCCCTGTCGATGGCGCGGAGGATGTTCCGCGCCGACTGGAGGGACACCTCATGCTCTGCGGAACGGCCGCCGAAGAGGATCCCGACGCGAAGTTTTTTCATGAGGTTTCAACCTGATGACGCTGTGTTAATTCCTGAAGAGATCCTCCATCCTCTCCCTCTTTCGGATGAGGCGCGCCTCCCCGCCTTTCACGAGGACCTCCGCGGGTCTCGGCCTGGAATTGTAGTTCGAAGACATCGAATAGCCGTAAGCTCCCGCGTTGCAGACGCAGACGACATCCCCTTCTGTAAAGAGGGGGAGCTGCCTGTCGACGATCCCGTTTTCGTCTCTCGTGAAAACGTCGCCGGATTCGCAGATGTTTCCTGCGACCACCTGGGGTATCGTCTCCCCGTCGGCGTTTTCGGCGTGGAGTATCCTGTGGTAACTCCCGTACATCGCGGGTCTCACGAGGTGGTTGAAGCCCGTATCGGTGCCCACGAACCTGTGGGTCTCTCCCTTTTTCACCGCCGTGACCTTTGCGAGGAGAAACCCGCTCTCTGCGACGGGATAGCGCCCCGGTTCGATCACGAGCGTCAGCCGCCTGCCGTACCGGCCGCAGAAGCTCTCGAAATCTTCGGTGATCTTTTGCCCAAAGAGCCGCACGTCGATCCTCTTCTGGTCCTCCCTGTAGGGGACCCCGATGCCGCCGCCGAAATCGATGAAGGAAATGTCTTTGAAACGGGGCGCCACTTCAAGGAGCACGTCCATGGCCTGGACGAAGATGTCCGAATCGAGAATTCCCGACCCGATATGCTGGTGGATCCCCCTGACCATGAGCCCATAGCGGCGCGCCGTTTCGAGGATCTCGTCCACATGCGTGTAGGTGATCCCGAACTTGCTCCCCTGGCCTCCGGTGATGACGTGGTGGTGGTGCCCGCCTCCCACATTCGGGTTGATCCTGACGCAGATCTCCCTCCCCGGGTACATCTTCCCGAAGGTTTCCAGGTTGGAGAGAGAATCGAGGTTCACCGTCACTTTCTTCGAAACGGCGTATGTCAACTCCTCCGCGGTCGCGTTGTTCGAGGTGAAGAGGATCTGCTCAGGTTTGAACCCCGCCCTGAGGGCGGCATAGATCTCCCCGGGCGAAATGGCGTCGATCCCCATCCCTTCCTCCTTGAGGATCGACATGAGCGCGATGTTGGTGTTGGCCTTGCAGGCGTACTTGACCGCCTTGTCCGTGTAAGTGATCGCTTCGACGAGTTCCCGTGCTCTCCCGCGGAGGGTCTCCTCCTCGTACACGTAGAGGGGACTGCCGTACCGTTCCAAGAGTTGCCGGGCCGGAACGCCCCCTAAGTGGACTACACCTGTTCGTATTTCCATGGCTCCCGTCCGGTCGTTCGATGTGGAGCTAAAGGTATACAATTCTCCCCACCGCGTCCACAAAAAGACCGGTTCGGCCCGCTAACGCGTCGCTGCCTGGTGGCGCCGCCACGAGATTTTCTCCTTGCAAAGAGGCGGACCCACCGCTATGATTGATAGGTGGACAAGCGAACGTATCCCGAAGCGCCCATCGTCGGAGTAGGCGCGGCCGTCTTTAGGAACGATACCGCCTTCACCGGCCCCCCCCCCCTGCACAGGAGCTCGGTCCTTCTCATCAAAAGGGGAAAGCCTCCTCTCACCGAGAGCTGGTCCCTCCCGGGCGGGAGGGTGAACGACGGGGAGAGCCTGAAAGAGGCGGCTGCGCGCGAGGTGAAAGAGGAGTGCGACATCGACGTCGACGTGCGCGATCTCGTGAAGCTCTACGAGTACATCGAACGGGACAAGGACGACGCGGTTAAATATCACTATATCGTTTTCGATTTCATGGCGGAGTACAGGAGCGGGGAGCTCAAGGCCCTCTCCGACGCGCGCGACGCGCTGTGGGTAGATATGGGGGACCTCGATCGGTTCGACCTCACCGACGCGGCGAGGGAGATCATCCGGGAAGGTTTCGTAATGCGTTGAATCTTCCGATCATCGACGGGGGTGGCAAACGTACCATGCATGAGATGAGCCTCGAGAAACGGGTCGTGCGCCTCGAGCAACTAATTCGAAACCTCCAGGAGAGGCTCAGCGACATGGAAAAGGAGAACGCGGGGCTCACGTACCGCGTAGACGCCGGCCAATCGGCGGTCGTGGAGAGCACCCTGAAGCATATACAGGTCCAGATCGACAAGCTGGAGAAGGACATCACGTCTCTGAACTACCGTGTCGATGAGAACTACTCCGACATCTCCGATCTGTCGAAAAATGTGAAGAAAACCCGCCCTGAAGGGCGCTGATCGTGGCGTCCCTCCCTCCTTTGAACCCTGAGAACCCACAGTGTTTTCCCCCGCCCTTTATCTGCTCTTAAGCACGCCTGTCCGCGCGCAGAACGGGGTGAGCCTGCACCGGGAGCAAAACGGAGACACGGGGGCGCAGACATGCTGTCCGTACGTCACGAGGAGGTCGTTCAGCTCGATCCAGTGCGCGGGGGGTAGTTTCTCCCGAAGGGCGAACTCGGTCTGCTCGGGGGTTTTCGTCCGCACGTACCCGAGCCTGTTTGTGATCCTATGGACGTGGGTGTCTACGCAGATCCCAGGTTTTCCATACCCCAGGGTAAGGACTAGGTTCGCGGTTTTACGCCCAACGCCGGGGAGCTCGAGGAGCGCCTCGAGCTCGTCGGGCACTTTTGCGCCGTACCTCTCGATGAGCAGGCGGCATATTTTTACGATCTGCCCCGCCTTCACCCTGTAGAACCCCGCGGGGTAGATAGTCTTCGCGATCAGCGTGGGATCGAGCCGCGCCATCCCTTCAGGGGTGTCGGCGATGCCGAAGAGCCTCCCGGAGGCCTCCCTGGTCACGTCGTCCTTCGTCCTGAGCGAGATGACCGTAGAGACGAGCACCTTGAAGGGGTTGCGCTCCCGCGATACCTCGGTGACGATCGGCGGCTTGTAGCGCCCGCACTCCTCCCGCAGGATGCCGACGACCTTCCCGATGTCGCCGTCCTTCACGGCCCCTCCCCGCCCGGTAAATGGCATGACAACCGGGTAAAATAGTATAATATTATCGTTAAAAAGAGAACACCGATGATAGAGAATACGATGCAGTCGGGGGTCTCCCTCGCGCCGCACACGAGTTTCCGCATCGGGGGTCCCGCCCGTTATTACACCGAACCTGAAAACCTGCCCGATTTCAGGGATGCCGTCGCGTGGGCACTCGACCGCAAGGTCGCCTTTTTCATTCTCGGCGGCGGTTCGAACGTTCTTTTCCACGACGACGGGTACGACGGCCTCGTGATCAACACAATAAAGCTCTCGGGCTTGACGGTCGAGGGGGAGCAGGTGAGTGCGGAGTGCGGCGTCAGGGTCGACGAGCTCGTCGACGCGTGCGCCCGGCACTGCCTCACGGGTATCGAGTTTGCCGCCGGTCTCCCCGGGACCATCGGCGGAGCGCTCTACATGAACGCCCGCGCGTACGAGGGGTCCTTTTCGGCGGTCGCCGAGAAGGTGCACACACTGCAGATCGAGGGGAACGGGCTCGAGGAGCGGGTGCTTCGCAAAAACGCCCTCGGGTTCGGTTACAAGAAATCGGTGTTCCAGGGGGGGAGGTCCTTCGTCCTCAAGGTGCTCTTCCGTCTCGAAAAAGGCCCTGAACTCCCAATCCGGGCGAAAACCGAAGAAAACCGGCGGAAGCGGATCGACATGGGTCAGTATATTTTCCCGAACGCCGGGTGCATCTTCAAGAACAACTACGAGATCGGGGTGCCGACGGGGAAAATCATCGAGGAGCTCGGTCTCAAGGGAAAAAAGATCGGCGGGGCCGAGGTGTACGAGAAACACGCGAACTTCATCATCAACCGGGGGAACGCGAGCGCCGAGGACGTCTACGCACTCATCCGGGCCATCGAAGTGGAGATGGAGGATAAGCGGGGGATCAAGCTCGAACGTGAGATCCTCCTCCTCGGTGATTGGAAGGGCCGGGAAAAGGTGTAGAAATTCATACGGGGCGTGGTATACTGTCTATCGAGATGAAAAAGGCGCATTTCATTGCGATAATTCTGCCCCTCCTCCTCCTGCCGATCGCGGTATTCGGGGCCGTCGAGACGGGGGGGGTGGACAGTATCTTCTCCTACGGGGCGGGCCTGCGCGCCCTGGGTATGGGCGGGGCCTTCACGGCAATGATCCACGATCCATCCCTCGCCTATTGGAACCCGGGGGCTATGGCGTTCAACCAGCACAAGGAGATCTCCCTCTTCGGGACCCGCTCGATCGCCGACAGCTACTACTTCTAGGGTTTCTACACGAACCCGACCATCAGTTTCGGGACCTTGGGCGTCGGGGCCATGGGGATCTATACCGGCGGCATCGAGTCCTACGACGCAAACGGCTCCCCCATCACCGGGGCGAGCGACTCCTACCTCCACTACCAGCTCCTGATCTCCTACGGGTACAACTTCAAATTCGGCCTCGGCGCCGGGGCGACGGCGAAGATCGAGCAGATGAGGATCACCGATTACAAGGGGACGGGGGCGAGCTTCGACCTGGGCGTTCTCTACACACCGCCCAAGCTTCCCTGGCTCTCCCTCGGCGCGGTCGTCCAGGACGTCTACGGGACGGGGATAAAGCTCGCAAACGAGTACGAACGCCCCACGCGGGTCTACAAGGCGGGGGTCGCGACGAACTTTCTCCTGAGGGAGGAGAAAAAAACGAGGCTCTCCCTCGCACTCGACTCGAGGTTCTACCAGGACAACTACAACCCCGCGGGAAACCGCCAGCTCCTCTATGATTTCAGCATAGGGAGCGAGCTCTCTCTGGCCGACCAGATCCAGCTAAGGGCGGGCTACAGAGGCTTTTCCCCGGAGGGGATGTTCCAGGGGCTCCCGAGGGGGTTGAGCCTCGGCTTCGGGTTCCGAAGGTGGGGGTTCGGCCTGGACTATGCGGTGACCTTCGAGGACACGGACTGGCAGGGACCCATCGAGCTCCTGATGCGCCTTGGCTTGAGCTACCGGATCGGCCTGAGCATCGACGAGAAGAAGGCCAAGGATGCCCAAAAGATACGCGAGCAGATCGACAGCGGTATCCGCGAGGCGACGTCCGGCTATGAAAACCAGCTCGCCCAGCTCGAACAGCAGTACACTCAGGAGAAGGAGAAGGTGGCCCAGGAGATAGAACAGTCCTACGAGGAGAAGGTGGCCGCCCTCGAGTCGGTGACCGAGAATCAGAGGCAGAAAATCGCCGCCGACCTCAAGGCCCAGTACGAAACCGACAAGGCGAAGTCGATCGACCAGCTCACCCAGCAGTACAGCAGGCAGAGGCAGGAGATCGAAATCCAGCTCGACAGGGAGCGCGCGACCTACAACCAGAAGGTGACCGATCTCCAGAGGCAGTTCGAGCAGGAGAAGAAGACGCTGAAGGACAAGGTAACCGCCGACGAGGTCTTCAAGTCCGAGCGGTACGCCCGGGGCCTCCAGCTCTTCTCCGACGGGGAGTACGCGCAGTCCCTCGCGGAGTTCGAGGCCGTCGCCCGCTTCGACCCGGGCTACCTCAAGGTGCAGGAGTACATAGGCCGGGCCAAAGCCGAGCAGAAGGACGCGAGCTCCTACAGCCCCGAGATACTCGGCATCTACTATGCCGGGATCGACCTCTTCGTCCAGAAGAAGTACGTGGAGGCGGTCAGGGAGTGGGAGAAGATCCTCAAGATCGACCCCTACAACAAGCTCGCCCTGCGGAACATAAAAGAGGCAAAGCAGCGGCAGAACCAGCTCAAGGAGCTGGGGATCAGAGAGTGACCCTCTTGGCATGGGCGAGCCCCCCTGTCGTCCGGAACCCGAGCTTTTCGTAAACACGCCGAGCCGCGGAATTTTTTTCCCCCACGAACAGGACCACACGGCCATAACGCTCAAACATGCGCTCGACGTGAGCGGATACAACCCCCGACCCCAACCCCTTCCCCCTGAGCTCGGGAACAACGTAGATGGATCCCAGTTGACACGTGCCTTCAAAGCGCGCGTTGAGACCGGCGCAGGCCAAAGGCCTGCTTCCCCTAAAGAGCACGGTCACCTCTCCCCGGGAAAGCCTCCTCTTCAGGCTCATAAGCGTTTTCTCCCGATCGATCGACGACCTGCTCACCCCGATTTCCTCGACTTCGTACTGGATTTGAAGGGGGAGGAGTTGTTCGGCGTGCTCGGGGCCTCCGCGTACCGGTAAACAGTCCGTTACCGCCCCGCCGGGCTTGAAATCCTCCCGCGCGAGCTCCATAAAGAGGAATGGGCTGATCTTCACGTTTCCCATCCGGTCCAGGGCGGCGAGCCTCTCCACGCACAGACTGTCG
>Ga0315276_10006747_pt1 | contig 10598 bp, 9 predicted proteins | sample YL17G05_0_MG_FD_204542 | JGI IMG/M metagenome (GOLD analysis project Ga0315276, IMG submission 204542) | Sediment microbial communities from Yellowstone Lake, YNP, Wyoming, USA - YL17G05_0 | ecosystem: Environmental > Aquatic > Freshwater > Lake > Sediment | place: USA: Wyoming | collected... | reverse complement strand
AAAGATCAACCGTATCCGCGCCCCGGTGGCGCGGACTTGCTCGATAAGGGGTTTGTGACGGTCCCGATCGAGGACACAAACGGTAAGGTCCTCGACATAGGTTCGCTTCGCATCCGCGATGTTGACGAGGTTTTCGAGAGGGCTTGCCGTGATGTCGATCGATCCCGCGGCCTCGGGGCCGACGGCGAGCTTGTTCATGTACGGCAGGGGGACGTGAAAAAGCGTGCCCTTCTCGGTCATCGCCGCGACGGAAATCGCGTTGGTCCGCCCCATCGCCACGGCATCGTAAGACTCCAGCGGATCCACGGCGAGATCGACCTCGACGTCGCCCCCCGCCCCCACGCGCTTTCCCCTGGATAGCGGAGCGTTGGGGTTGCGCTCGCCGATGACCACCGTCCCGTCGATCTTGAGCGACTTGACGGCAAGCGCCATCGCCTCACACGCCGCCCGGTCCGCCGCGATCCCGTCCCCTTTGCCCAGGAGACGCGCCGATGCGAGCGCCGCGGCTTCGGTCACGCGAACAAGCTCGAGAGCGAGATTTCTTTCCATCCGGTCGATTACCGCCTGCGGCTAGGGTTCTTTGCGGCTCCTCGACATCTCGAGGGCCTCGTTGAGCTCTTTCGCCATCTGATACTGGTGGAACGCGAAAATGAATGGAAAGAGCACGTACGCAAGACCGAAGGTGAGCGGGTACGCGACAAGAGAAATCGCGAACGTGAGCCAGAACCAGTTCCACTGCCCGAGATACAGGTAACCGATCGGTCCGAGCAGGACCCAGCTCAAAAAAAACCCCAGGAAACCGGCGAGCCCCGGGCTCTTGAGTTCCCTGGTCGGCCGCAGGCGGGTGATCTCGCTGTTCTCCAGAAAGTTCGATATCGAGCCCCGGATTCTCCGTCCGCAGTGGACGCAGAGCTCCGCTTTATCTTCGATCTCCTTTGCGCAGTACTTGCAGTACATGGTCCTACCACCTTGCCAGTGCCGTTTGAGCGGGCGCAGATGTTTATGTCTATCGCATACTTACGAAAACCGGGGCCGAAGGTTACCTTTGGTGCGCGGAAAGGTTCCCTTTCGCCGTCGCGTTTTCGGGGTCGAGACGGAGCGCCTCCACCCATTGAGCCCTGGCCTCGGCGATCTTACCATCTTCCGCCAGGACGACGCCATAATTAATCAGATGGGAGACGCTGTCCGGGTAGAGATCGAGGGCCTTGCGCATGTACACGGCGGCCCGGTCGAGCTTCTTCAAGCCGCGAAAGCTCATGGCGAGAACGGCATAAGCTTCGTCCAGACCGGGAGCACCCATGGCGGCACCGGGCGCTTGCGGCTCTTTCGGGGCCGAAGCGGCGGCCGCGTCGAGCCACTTCTCCAAAAGCCGAACGGCCGCGTCGAATCGCCCAAGCTCGAGATAGGCCCGGCCGAGATAGATCTTGCAAGACCGGTCATCGGGTTGTTCTTGGTGAAGCGCTTCCCATATCGGCAAGGCGAACAGGGGCTGCTTCGACTTCATATAGAGAAGGGCGAGGTTCCGACGGTAAACGGCATTACCGGGTTCCGCCGAGACGGCGTTCTTGAACTCGGACTCCGCGCGCGCGTTGTCTCCCAGCCGCTCGAGCAAGAGCCCCAGGTTGTTGTGAAAACCAGGATGATCCGCGCCGCTTGCCTTTGCCCGCTCGAAGTACTCGAGAGCTTTCTCGGGGTCCCTGGCCGAAAGACCGATCCCCATCGCCTCCGCGTACCGCGGATCGCTCGGTTCGTACGAATACGCAATCTCCCAGTGGGCGAGGGCCTCATCGACGCGGCCCATGTCGTAGAGGGCGAGACCGTAATTGTAATGAGGCAACGGATCGCGCTCACAGTATTGAACGGCCAGCTCGAATTCCGTGAGCGCCCTCCCGGACTTGCCGATTTCGAGAAGCGCCTCGGCCAGTTCGAGATGCGTGTATGCCGCCGAGTAGTCCAGCCGGAGGGATTCCTCGTAATTGCGAATCGCGTCTTCGTGCCGCCCGAGTTTCCACTGGGCCTTGGCGAGCATCGAGTATACCTGCGGGTCGGCCACTTTCAGCGCGGCCCACGGGGAGAGGATGTCGGCGGCGTCCTGATACCGTCCGCTCGCGAGCAGCGTGTCCGCCGACATCTTGTCTTCGTTCACGCGATCGAGCGCCCCCGGCGCGTGGCCCGTCCGGGGTGCATCGCCGTTGACCAACGATTCCCCCTCTTCCGCCGCCTCCCCCGGCCCATCGGCGGCGCCGCGGGGAGCGCACCCAAGCGCCCCCACGAGACAGATCGACCACAGGAGCGCTATCCATTTCTTTTTTCCCGTTCTCATGAAATCATTTCCAGCGCGCCACGGAAGATAACGAACCGAGAGAGGACGGACCGCTGGCCGCAAGCGGCGTCATGCCCAGAGTACACGGGCGCTCGCCGTGGAGAAAAGCGCAATCGCCCGTCTCTCGAGAGGGGAATCACCCGGGCCCCCGGGGCTTTTCGTCTAGAATTCCCTGTTTTTGTGGAATTTGCGTTCGAACTTCGCGCGAAGAACGCCGAGGATTCTGTTACAGACGTGCGAGCGCGGGAGAAAATCGAGAACCGCGGGGCGGCGGATCCCCATCCGCGTCAGCTCGGCGGCCGCCGCGGGGTGTCCCTTGCACAGATGCCACGCCTGTACGAACGCCGAGTGCGCGGCCGCATTGTCTCCCTTGAGCCGGTACACACGGCCGAGATTGACGTGGAGCTCGGGATCGAGAGGGCGCGAGTCGGATGCCTGGCGGCAATACTGGACGGCTCTCTCGAAATCCCCTTCGACCTGCGCGAGACAGTATCCGAAGCACGACCGGTAGAACGGGTTGGTCGGCGCGATTCGGATGGCCTCGGCCAGGTGGATGAGGGCTTCCTTGAAATGGTTCCGTTTGATCTTCTCCAGGGCCAGTTCGTAGAGTGTCCGCGATTCGGATGTCGTACCGCGGTGCGGATCTGCGAGCAGCGGCATACGAGACTCCTTCACACCGTTCAACACCGATGGCATACTCGACCTCTTGGGAAAAGTGGACCGGGGCAAACGTTGCAGTCCTTATCCAAAGGTTGCAACTTGCCCGCGAATCCCCGTGGACGCACGGGACCCCGGCGATTACCGCAAGAAACATTCCACGCTCGAGGCGGTCTGGCGGGGTGGTGTTCGGGGTGTCTGCCGGGAAGGAGTGGGTAACCGGATCAGGCGATCGCGAAGCCGAACTAGTAGGATGGATCTTCCGAAAAGCAGTCCTCGGAGTCGTCGGAGTCGTCGTCGCCCTCCGTGAGGATCCGCTCGCGGATCATATTCTCTTCGCTGATCGCTCCCACGAAGATGAACACGGCGATGAGCGGGAGCATGATGAACATCGTGGACGCGAAACCGGCGAAAGCGAAGAGCTGGGCGATCACCAGCCCAACGTTCTTGGCGTGGCGCGTGGCGTCGAGGTACGAAATTCGCGTGGCGAGAATCCCCCGGAGAATCCTCCCTCCGTCCATCGGGAAGGCCGGGATGAGGTTGAAAAACGCGAGCGCGATGTTCACCACTAGAACCCCCGAGACAAAGTCGTTATCGACGTCGAAGGGGTGATGGCGAACCCACATGACGAGAGCGATTCCCGCCGCGATGACGACGTTGACGGCGGGCCCGCATACAGCGATCGCGATCTCCTGGCGCGGCATCTCGGGAATCCTCTCGACCCGCGCCATTCCTCCGACGGGCAGGAGCACGATGTCACGGACGAGGACGCCGTACCGCACCGCCCGGAGGCTGTGCCCGAGTTCGTGGAGAACCACGCAGACGAACACGACGAGGACGAGCGCGATTGCCTCGAACATCTCGATCCATCCCGCGCGGAAATAGCCCTCGGCCCCGAACGCGACCAGCGTGAGCGGAAAGGTCGCGTGCACCCTTACGGGAATGCCGAACGCCGTCAGTATTTTCGCGGTATATCTCATGAAACGACCGTCTGTTGCCTGCGTTTGCCTCTGCCGAATGAGTTCTTCCGACCCGGTTTTCCCCGGGGTGGCCCCGGCATTTTCGCAGCTTTCTCGCCGCATAACTTTACCACAAATATAGACGTTGAACAACCCTCACCGATATGCTAGTATGAGCCGCCACCAGAATATACGCACATAATCAAAGCAAGAGGTAGTCACAACCAGAGTAACTGCTAACGAAACGATCACATCCCATGCCGAGAACGCTTGCTGTTGTCATCATGGCCGGCGTGTTGCTATTTGCCGCGCCTTCCCACGCGCTCGTCAAGTTCGACTTCGAGCAAAAGTACTTCACCGAGTTCGGCGTCGAGGTCAAGGACCATAGCCTTCTACGCGTCGACGGTGTTTATCACTTGTTCTATCTCCGTGGCAACCCAGCCGTGAACATCGGCCACGCCACGTCGACCGATCTCGTCCACTGGAACCTCCAACCTCCCGTGCTGTACACCGGTCCGGGGTCGTGGGATGAGTGGGCCCTGTGGGCGCCTCAGGTGATCCGCGACGAGAACAACGGTACCTGGATCATGTACTACACGGCGGTGAACCGGTACGGCTGCCAGCAAACCGCGATGGCCGTCTCCTACGACCTGTACCAGTGGACCAAGATTCCGTGGCCGGTTTACCACCCCGATCCTTCGTGGGCCCTCTGGAGCGAAACGACGTGGAGTCACGGCCGGGATCCTTTCGTGTTCGATTACAACGGGACCTCCTACCAGCTTTTGACGGCGAAGACGAGGGCGAACCGGGGGGCGGTCGCCTGCGGTGTGTCGAACGATGGGTACTCGTGGCAGGACAACGGACCGCTCTACGTTCATTCGAACTGGCATGTGTTCGAATCCGTCCAGTGCATTCCCCGAAACAACAAGTGGTATCTCTTCTACACCGAAGAAACGGTGGACGGCACAACGTTCATGAAGTCGGACTCGCCATTGACCGGATGGAACCCCGCGACGGCTTACGTGATCGACTACGGCCACGCCGCCGAGATCAACCAGTTCGACCCCGGCAAGGACCTCTTTTCGCGCCACTCGATCCACCAGTACAACGACGGCACCGGCCAGCACGTGATCCGCGTGGACACGCTGCGCTGGGCGGGGGACACGCCGTACGTCTATAAGCCCTGGCCTCTCTCGGCGCAGTGGACCAACGTCTCGGGCAACGCGTTCATCTTCGCGCCGACTTTTCTCAACAACCCCGCCGCGCGCGGAGACATAGTCACCGTGGGTTACGAAGGGATGTGCTGGCTCAGCTCGTACGAACGTTACCAGGGCCCTCTGGGAATCGGCACTTCGGGGGCGTACCAGGGAGATTCTCCGACGGGGTTGATGCGCTCCAAGGAGTTCATCGTTGCGGGAAACTCGATGAGTCTCCTCGTGGGCGGCGGCAATTATCCAAACGAATGCTACGTCGCTCTTGTCAACGCCGACACGCGTCAAGTTCTCTTCAAGGAGACGGGGAAGAACACCGACGCGATGAGCCGCCGGTACTGGGACGTGCGCCTCCACAAAGGAAAACGGGCGTACGTCGAGATATCGGACGCCTCGAGCGCCGCGTTCGGCCACATCAGCTGCGATGGAATCGTCGAGTCGTTCGACATCTTGAGCCCCGACACGCTCGCCGGTGGCAACACCAGAGGGAGAAAAGACGCCGAATTAAGGACCGGCGTGGCCGATGCGGCGCTATCACCCGAGCTTTTCCAGAATTCGCCGAATCCTTTCAACGCTCCCACGACCATCGCGTTTTTCCTCCCGTCGTCCGGCCGCGTCGCGCTCGACGTGTTCGATGTGAGCGGCGCTCTCGTCCGGAGATTGAGAGACCAGACCGACGAGGGAGGCCCGCATTCCGCCACCTGGGACGCAAAGAACGACGCGGGAGACGACGTGCGGTCGGGCATGTATTTCTATCGCCTCCAGGTGGACGGGCGGACGATCGAGACCAGGAAGATGATGCTTCTCAAGTAGCTGGCAGCGCTCAACCGGCCCTTCGGGGCGGGAACCGCGTTGTGGGATCTTTTCGAGGGCCCCACGACGCGGTTTTTGTTTGGACGCGGGTCGTTACCACCCCGCCGGCGCTTTTTTGAGAGAGTGTGGTTACGACGGGCTCTGGTCAGAGGACACCGGGATCGGCGCGAGCAAATAGTGGACCGCCGTGACCGCCGCTTCGGCGACAAGAGGCACGCGGCCGAGGAATCCCGCACCGATGACGGGGAGACCGTAACGAAGCGCAAAAGACGGGCGCGAAAGATACGTTCTTTTTTCTCTCGCCACGAACCCCGCCTCGCGAATCTCCCTTTCGAACTTGCGAATCGTCAAGCGGATCGTGCTCAATCGCGCCACTTCCTCGTTGGACGGACCCTCGCCTCGCACGAGACGGAGAAACATCCTTTCGGGAAGCATCTGGATATACGGGAGCTTATTGTAAGGGACAAACAGGAACTTCTTCCTCGGGAGTATCTGTTGGTGGGCCCCGTAAGGAGAATAGTACGGGGGAAACACGACCAGGACGACGCCCACCGGCGAGAGAAAGCGCCGGACGATTCGGAGGACGGCTGCGGGACTCTCGACGTGCTCCATCACGTCGCGAAACATCACGATGTCGAAGGGACCCCGGCGCCAGAAGGACGCCGCTTCGTTTCGGACGTCTCCGGCAAACGCCTCCGCGGTGACGCCTTCCCTGTCGTTGTGCTCTCCGGCGAGTCCGACGAGCCTCTCGTCGATGTCCATCATCACCACGTGACAGCCGGCTCTCGAGAACTCGGCCGCGCACCCGCCGTTTCCGCAACCGACCTCGAGGAGCTTCTTCCCCCTGAGGTCCACACCCCAGCGCGAGAAAATGGGAATCAGATACTCCCGCGCGAGCGTCGTCTGGTAACGGCGATAGTACGTCTCCCAGTCTTCCCTCGAAAAATCCCGCTTTACCCTTCTTGACATAAGTTATACATTGGGGCCATGAAACGCTTGCCTCTCGTCCTCGCGGTGATCATAGCACTGTCCGCCTCGAACGCTATCGCCCAATTGGAGGACGAATCCCAGTCCGATCCCTTCAAAGAGAGGCTGGGTCTCCGCGCGGGTTTCGCGTGGACGGGGAACGACCTCGAGAAAAACTTTGGCGGCGGGCTCAATCTCTCGCTCCACTTCCTTCAACGGATCAAGAAACCCTTTTCGGTAGACGTCACCCTGGGAGCGATATACCTCGGGAGCACGGACTCGGAGATCACGCGCGAGTTTTTCGGAACCGATTTCGACGATGTCAGCATGCGAGTTCTCATCATAAGCGCCGCGCCCATGGTCGAGTTCCCGATCAACGATCGGATGGATTTCTTCTTCTCGGCCGGGGCCGGGATCTACGCGGTGAGCCTCATCCTCGATCAGTCGTTGAACCAGTTCGACCTCACCAACAACCATTTCGGGATCAATCTGAACGCCGGCCTGAGCTATAGGATCTCTACGAATTGGTTCGTCGACGCCGGTGTCTACGTCCACAAATTCTGGACGGCCGACGCCTTCGACATCAACAACCCCGACTGGGTCTACATCTACTCCGAAGGCGATAGCGACCCCCTCTTCTGGAACATCACCGCGGGAATCGCCCTCCGTCTGTTCTAGTTTTTGCACGCCAGTGGTTTGAAGGACCATACCGGACCCTTCGCGGGAGCGAGCGAGGATCGCCCGCCGCGGGTCCTGTCGCGAATTATCCCGCCCGTGCTCGCAAGCTGCGCGCGGGCCGGGGGCCCCATTCGCGCCACCCGCGGCGGGAAGCCGAGCGAAGCGGAGCGCTGGGTCCGGTATGGTCCTTCAAACCACCATCACTGACGCGTCGAGTCGGCCGCGATCGCGATGCGGAGTTTAGCAAGGGTCTCGAGCGCCGCCTCGTCGCGGGGCTCTAGATCGTGATACCGGGAGAGATTGTCGTAGGCTTCCCGCGGCTTCTTCATCTGGACGTACACCATGGCGAGGTTCTTGTAGGAGAGGGGGTATTGGGGAGCCACCCGCGTCGCTTCTCTGAGAACGTTCATCGCCTGCTCGAACTCCCCCTTCTGCGCGAGAGCGACCCCGAGGTTGTTGTACGCCTTGATGTACGTCTCGTCGAGCTCGATCACCTTCCTGAAATAAATGATGGCCTTGTCGAGATCGCCCATCTCCGTATAGGTGATCCCCAGGTTGTTGTACGCCTCCGTCTTGACCGGCTCGAGCTCGATCGCTTCTTGGTATTCCTCGATCGCCGGGCCGTACATCTTGACCCGCCTCAGGGTCTGGGCGAAATCGTACCTCGCGCCCGACATGTCCGGAGCGATCTTGAGAGCCCTCGAGTAGTCCTCGATCGCCTTGAAATAGTCGCGCGATTCCTTGTAGATCTCAGCGCGCTGGAGATACGACTCGGCCACCTCGGGGTGGATCGCGATCGCCTTGTTGATTTCCTCGATCGCCTCGGATTGCCTGCCTACTTCACCAAGCCTTCTTGCCTCGTGGATGTGCTCGCGCCATTGGAGGTCCTTCTCCGGGAGGGCGAAGAGACCCGGCCGGGTGATCGTGAGTATCAGAACGAAGAGCGCCACGGCGCCCAACCCGGGTCGAAGGCGTCTCAAGAGGCGCGGGAAAACCGTGACGAGCGCGTATCCCGCGAAAAGGCACATCACCGGCGCGATTTGGATCCTGTACCTCCCGGTGACGAAGAAGAGAATGACCGAAAGCGCGTACGAAAAAACGAACCCGTAGAGCAGGAAGTACCGCCTCCACGCGCGGATCGCGAAAATCATCCCGAAGAGCCCGAGGCTCAGAATCGTCCAGAAGTTCACGAAGAGCAGCCGAAGCGTGGAGTATTTCGAACGAACGATGTCCCAGCTCTCGATTTGCGGGACCTCGTATCCGTTGAAAAATATCGCTGTCTTTCTCAGAAGGAGCTCGATCTCCCGCATGGGGTGCTGCTTGATGAAATCGAACGAGCGTTTGAACCAGTACGCCGATATCTCGGAGGGTTTCATGTCCCGCCCGAAGAGCCTCTCGACGTAGCTCCGCGACGAGGACTCCGTCTCGAACGTGATGTCCTTCGCCGGGTAGAAGATCCCCGTCGCTTCCTCTCCGTTCCCGATGTAGAAGTTCACCCCGCCGTTCGAGGTGATGGGAACGAAGTCTCTTGACGCAACATAGTTGTGGAGGGTGGCGGGGGCGATGGCGACCAAAGCGGCGGCGACGACGACCAGGGCTTTCTTCACCCTTTTCTCTTCCTTCGAAACGAAGAGCGTCCACACGATCACCACGGGGAGAAAGAGCAGCACGTTCGCCCGGGCGAGGGCGGAGAGCCCCACGAGAACCCCCGCGATCGCGTACTTGCGGTAACCGGTCTTGCCGCCCATCCGGTGGAGGACCAGGAGAGCGGAGATATTGATGAGAGTCCCCAGCCACATCATCAACATCTCGGCCTCGTGAAAGGTCATCGCCCCGTAGAGGACGAGCAACACGACGCCGGCGAACGCCGCCGCCGGTCGAAAGACTTCTTTTCCCAGAAGGTAGGTCAAGACGGCGACGAGCGCGCCGCAGGCGATCTGGATGAGGCGGACGATGAGAAAATCCCTACCGAAGATCGCGTAGATGAGGGAGAGGACGTACGGGTAAAGCGGACCCATGAAGAACGCTTCCCTCCGCAAAAAGTTGCCCCGAACGATCTCCTGCGCCTCCTTGTCGTAGTACTTCGAATCCATGATCGGGACGGTGATGTGGAGGCTTCCGGTGCTCTGGATCACGTAGAGGAGCTTGAGGAGAAAGGCCGCGGCAAACAGAACGTAGAGCCACTTCTTGCCGGATACGAGCGCCCGGTCGAACCGGTCGAGGGAGGAGAGCTTCTGCGGCGTGACTTCGTTCATCGCACGGAGAAAGGTAATCCAGCGGGTTCCATCGCGGCAAGGAAATCCCTTGACGTGTCTCTCCGGCCCTCCCTACGCTCCGGCGGGAAAGGAGAGTGGAACCATATGACCTACCGCGAAGAACTTCTCGATCTTCTCGTCAAGAAATCCCTCAAGAGAGGCGACTTTACGCTTTCCTCAGGACAAAAGAGCACGTACTACATCGACGGCAAGCTCTCCACGCTCGATTCGCGCGGTGTGTTTCTCGTCGCGAGGATCTTTCTCGCCATGATCTCCGACGACGTTCCGCGCGCCGTTGGGGGGTTGACGCTCGGCGCCGATCCAATCGTAGGCGCGATGCTCGCCCTCGCCGGGATGGAGGACCTCGACCTCAAGGGCTTCATCGTGAGGAAACAGGCGAAGGAGCACGGGACCCTGTCGCTCGTCGAGGGGCCCGTCGTGAAGGGAGACCGCGTCGTCGTCGTGGAGGACGTTCTCACCACCGGCGCATCGTCTCTCCAGGCGATCCAGGCGATCCGCGAGATCGGGTGCACGTGCGATCGTGTGCTCGGCGTCGTCGACAGGGAGCAGGGAGCAAGAGAAAACCTCAAGAAGGCGGGGTGCAGGGCGGAAGCGATATTCTCCGTGGACGAGTTACTCAGGGCTTGACCGGAGACACAACACCCGTTTCTCGAGCTCATCCCCGAACCGGGCGTAGAGCCTTCCAAACACAAAAGAGCCGGCGAGAAGGACGTAC
>Ga0315276_10006746_pt1 | contig 10598 bp, 9 predicted proteins | sample YL17G05_0_MG_FD_204542 | JGI IMG/M metagenome (GOLD analysis project Ga0315276, IMG submission 204542) | Sediment microbial communities from Yellowstone Lake, YNP, Wyoming, USA - YL17G05_0 | ecosystem: Environmental > Aquatic > Freshwater > Lake > Sediment | place: USA: Wyoming | collected... | reverse complement strand
CACGCTGTCCCTGGCGGGCTGCGTAGCTCCGCAACTCGCCCTGATCCAGTCGGGTCTCGACAGCCTGCGTACCCAGGTGGATACGCTTCAGGTGCGCGATTCGGTCTCGTACCGGCTGCTGGGTGACGTGCGGCGCGAGATGTCCGAGCAGCGGGACATCCTGCTCAGCACGCGGGCCTCGAGCGGCAGTACGACCCAGGAGCTGTTCGAGCAGATGGGGCGGCTCGAGGGCAAGCTCGACGAGGCGATGGGGCGCTTCAACCAGGTCCAGCAGCGTGCCGCACAGGCCCCGGCGGCGCCGGCGGGACCGGACCCGAACCAGCTCTACGAGCAGGCGGCGCAGGACCTGACCCAGGGGCGCTACCCGCTCGCACTCCAGGGCTTCCGGGAGTACGTCCTGCGTTTCCCAGCCACGGACCTGGCGGACAACGCTCAGTACGGCGTGGGGGAGTGTCTGTTCGCCCAGGCGTACTTCGACAGCGCGGCCGTCGAGTACGAGCGGATCGTAAGGCTCCACCCGCAAGGCGACCGCGTGCCGGCCGGACTCTGGAAGCTCGCCCTGTGCCGCGAGAAGCTTGGCCAGGCGGCTCAGGCTCGCAAGGTTCTCGATGATCTGGTGAAGGGCTTCCCGCTGTCCGGAGAGGCACAGCTTGCGCGCGACCGGCTGGCGAAGCAGAAGCCGAAGCCGAAGCGCTGATCTCCTGCGTGGGCAGGGAGGTCGGCCGCGGTCGCAGGGTCGGCCTGTCTAGATGCGCGGTCTACGCGTCGCCTCCCAGCGCCGCGCGTCCGCAGCGCGGCCATCGAGGTGGTGCAGGGACGGTCGGGAGGGCCTTTCGGATACCCCGCTTGGACTCGCCTTCAGCGCGCGCGTGGCCTAGACTCCTCAGCGGTCCGTGTCCGGGGCGCGCGGTGAGCGTGCGGTTGGACTCGGCGGGGCCCCCGCGCCCGACTCCCCGGCCCGGGCGGTGAGCGTCGCGGCGTGTCGCTGACGAAGCCGAAGTTTCGCTGGCGTGATCTGCTGCGCGCGCTGCGCGAGGTCTGCGCCTCGGGTTGGGTGATCCGGGAGCCCCTGGCCATGGAAGAGGACGCGCTGCGGATGCAACGTTTCGATCGGAGGATCGAATGAGCTGGCTCCCGGCCACGGCCCCGGTGGTCATCATCGGGGCCGGGTGCATAGGTGCTTCTATCGCCTACGGGCTGGGGCGGCGGGGCGTGAAGGGTGTGGTGGTGGTCGAGAAGGAGCCCTTCGCGGGAGCCGGCTCGACCTCGAGGGCGGCGGGCGGCGTCCGGGCGCAGTTCTCGACTCCGGTCAACGTGCGGATCTCGATGATGTCCATCGCGCGGTTCAAGACCTTCGGCGACGAGATGGAGACCGACCCTGTGTTCTTCCCGGTTGGCTACCTGTTCCTGCTCGGCGACACGGGGTCCTGGGCCGTGTTCCAGCGCCAGGCCGACATGCAGCGCTCGCTGGGGCTTCCCGTGCAGACGCTGAGCCCCGAGGGCGCGCGCGAGATCGTGCCCGAGCTCAACATCGAGGACCTGCTGGGCGCGACTTTCTGCCGGGACGACGGCCTCGGAAACCCGCACGAGGTCACGCAGTCCTACGTCTCGCGGGCCCGGCAGCTTGGTGCGGTGTTCCACTTCGGCGATGCCGCGCAGGGGTTGGTGATGGACGGAGGCCGGGTCACCGGCGTACGCACCGCGAGCGGCACGATCAGCACTGCGATGGTGGTCAACGCGGCGGGGCCGCACGCGGCGGAGGTCGCGGCCTGGGCCGGTGTCGACCTGCCCGTAGAGGCCGTTCGGCGGCACTGCTTCACCACCCGGCCGTTGTTCATGGCGCGCGAGAGTCTGCCCATGATCGTGGACATGCAGTCGGGCGTCTACATGCACCGCGAGAGCGGCGGCATGCTGCTCGGCTATGCCAACCCCGAGGAGCCAGAGGGCTTCAACCTGAGCGTGAACTGGGATCTGCTCGAGCGCATCGTGGAGCCGGCGATGCACCGTGTGCCCGCGCTCGAGGCGGCCGAGGTCTCGAACGGCTGGGCCGGCCTGTACGAGACCACGCCCGACCACAACGCGGTGCTGGGCCCGCCGCGGGACGTCGAGGGCCTGATGCTCGCGAACGGCTTCAGCGGACACGGCTTCATGCACGCTCCGGCGGTGGGCCAGCTCATCTCCGAGTGGATCGTGGACGGCAAGCCCAGTCTCGACCTCTCTTCGCTGCGGTTGGAGCGCTTCGCCGAGCGGAAGGCGCCGGTCGAAGTGTACGTCATCTGACATGGCGCTCTGGCAGCACGTCCTGCGCCTCGGGCCGCTCGACAACGCCACCTGCGTGCTGGTCTGCGAGCTCACCCGCGACTGCGCGGTCGTGGACGCGGGCTTCGAGCCGGAGGCCGTGATCCGCTGGGTGCGCGAGCAGCCCGGTCCGCTGACGGTGCGCCATCTGCTCAGCACCCACGCACATTACGACCACGTCTGCGGCATGCGCTCGGTCCAGGAGGCGCTGGGTGGGGAGTACTGGCTGCATCCCGGCGACCGCCAACTGCTCGCTCATCTGAGCGAGCAGGGGGCGGTCTTTGGGTTCCCGCCGGCGCGCGCGCCGGCGGTGGTGCACGACCTCGTCGACGGGCAGCGTCTCGTCGTGGGCGGGGAGGCGCTCGAGGTGATTCACACGCCGGGGCACTCGCCCGGCGGTGTCTGTTTCCTCGGGGGGAACGACCTGTGGGTGGGGGACACGCTCTTCGCCGGCTCGGTCGGCCGCACCGATCTGCCGGGTGGCTCCTTCGAGGAGCTGGAGCGCTCCATCCGCACGCGGCTCTTCCCGCTGGGTGACGCGGTGCGCGTGCACCCCGGGCACGGGCCGGCGACGACCATCGGCCGGGAGCGCGCCGGCAACCCCTACGTGGGCGAAGGAGGGCGGTTCGCATGAGTGACCCGAAGCGGATGACCCGGGCGCCGGGGGAGTGGACCGCGCGCCTGCGGCTGCACCCGACGGCCTTCATCGCTCCCGGCGCGGTGGTCGTGGGCGACGTGACTCTAGGCGCCCGCTCGAGCGTCTGGTTCAACGCCGTGCTGCGCGGCGACGTGGACCGCATCGAAGTGGGCGAGGACTCGAACATCCAGGACGGCAGCGTCGTGCACATGGACGAGGGCAGCCCGGCGCTCATCGGCTCGCGCGTCACGATCGGGCACGGGGCCATCATCCACGGCTGCGTGATCGAGGACGACTGCCTCATCGGGATGGGTGCGGTGGTGCTGACCGGCGCGTGCATCGGCGCCGGCTCGTTGATTGGCGCGGGCGCTCTGGTGCGCGAGAAGCAGGTCATCACGCCGGGGAGCATGGCCCTGGGAGTGCCGGCGGCGGTCAAGGGGCAGGTGACGGACGCGCACCGCGAGGGCATGCGCCGCGGCTTCGAGCACTACGTGGCGCTCGGCCGCTCGTACCTGGAGCGCGGCTTTGCGAACCCGCACCCCTTTGCCGGCAGCGACCTGGGGCTCACCGCGCGCCAGCGGGGGCCGATGAGCTTCCTCGAGTGGGGGCAGCTACTGGCGGTGCTCACGGAGAGCCCCGGCTGGATGGCCGATCGGCTCGAGCGCGCGGCCGAGGCGCTCTGGCGTCGCCGCCCGGCGCCGGAGCGCTGGTCGGCGCTCGAGTCGCTCTGCCACCTGCGCGACGCCGACCGTGACGTCTTCGTGCCCCGGCTGGGGAGGATGCTCGCCGAGCGCGGCCCCGAGATCCCAGACGTTGACATGACCGGCTGGGAGGCGGCCCGGGCCTACAACGAGCAGTTCCCCGCGGTCGTGTTCGAAGAGTGGGAGGAGGCACGGCGGGCGCTGCTCGCGCTGCTCGTGCCGCTCGGCCGCGCGGACTGGGCGCGGGTCGGCGTCCATGCGGTGCGCGGACCCTGCCCGCTCGCCGAGATGGTGCGCTACTGGGGCGACCACGACCTGTCGCACCGGCGGCAGATCGCCGAGGCGCTAGGGGAGTTCGCGTGATCCTCGTGCCGGCCACGCCGCAGCGCGGCAGTGCGGGTGACCGCCTGCTGCGGGCGCTGGCGCGGCGCGGACACGCGGTGGGGGACGCGCCCGCGCCGTCCTCGGCGGTGGCCACGCTGTTCGTCTGCCCGGCCCACGACGAGCCCGTCCCCGACCTGCGGGCCTGGCGGGAGGCGCACGCGCAGCCCGCGGCGCCGAGGCTGTTGCTCGTCACCCGCCTCGGCACGCACCCCGATGCGGCGCACCCGCGCCTGCGGGAGTGCTGGGCCATGGAGGAAGCGGCTCGAGACGCGGGACTGCCCGTGCTGGTTCTGCGCCTGGGGCCTCTAATAGGACCGCACAGCCCGCTGTGGGCGAGGCTGCGCTCGGATCCGGACCTGCCTCGCGGTGGGACGAAGCTCCTGGGCCCGGTGGCGGAACCCGACGTGGTCGAGACGCTGGATCGGGCGCTTCGCGGGCGCGCGGTGTGGGAAGGGTGGTACGAGGTCGCAGGCCCGGAGGTCTGGAGCCTGGCAGAGTTGGCCTCCCTGGCCCGCGAGGTTGGGCCGGCGCTACCGGTGGGCTCGGGCGCGTGGGAGCCGGCCCTGGACGAGCTTGCGGAGCACGGGCTGGCCGACGCGGGGCCGTGGCTGGAGCACTTCGGGATGAACGTGCGCCCGCTGGTCGGACAGGCGCGCGAGTGGGCGGCGGTGCCCGCGGGGAGCGGGCGTTGAAGCGCGCGCCGCCCGCGCGGCCCTGGCCCGCGCCGACGTGGAGCTGACGCTGAAGCGATTGCTGCTGCCAGAACTCGTCCAAGCGGTCCGCATGCTGGGCCGCTTCAACCCTTCGGAGGAATGAGGATGTCCATCCGTCCCGACCACTGGATCAGGAAGATGTGCCGCGAGCATGGGATGATCGAGCCATTCGAGGAGAAGCAGGTGCGCTCCGGGGTCATCTCCTACGGGGTCTCGTCCTACGGCTACGACCTGCGCATTGCGGACGAGTTCAAGATCTTCACGAACGTGAACTCGACCATCGTGGATCCCAAGAACATGGATCCCGCCTCGATGGTGGACTTCAAGGGGCCGGTCGCCCTCATCCCGCCCAACTCCTTCGCGCTCGGCCGCAGCATCGAGTACTTCCGCATCCCGCGCAACGTCCTGACGGTGACATTGGGAAAGAGCACGTACGCCCGCTGCGGCATCATCACCAACGTCACGCCCTTCGAACCCGAGTGGGAGGGCTTCGTGACGCTCGAGATCAGCAACACCACGCCGCTGCCCGCGAAGATCTACGCCAACGAGGGCATTGCCCAGGTGCTGTTCTTCGAGAGCGACTCGCCCTGCGAGGTCTCGTACAAGGACAAGGCGGGCAAGTACCAGGCCCAGCGCGGCATCACGCTGCCGAAGCTGTAGGGGGGGGGTGGTGCGAGGGCTGCGTGGGCGGGCCCTGCCAGGGCCAGCTCCCGCAGCCCTCGCGTTTGTGCCCGCGACGGCCCCCGGCTATCCTGCGGCTCATGTCTCGGTGACGTGCACCATGGCCTGCGAGGAGTCCGCGGCATGATCAAGGAGCTGGCGACGGGGCTCGGAGTCACCCTCGAGCAGTTCTTCAAGAAGCCGGTGACCCTGCAGTACCCGAACGAGAAACTGGTGATGTTCCCGCGCTTCCGGGGGCTGCACGTGCTGGCGCGGCACGAGGACGGGCTGGAGCGCTGCGTGGGCTGCGAGCTCTGCGCGGTGGCCTGTCCCGCGGACGCCATCTTCGTGCAGGCCGCGGAGAACGATCCGGATCATCCGCGCTCGCACGGCGAGCGCCATGCCGAGCGCTACGAGATCAACATGCTGCGCTGTATATTCTGCGGCATGTGCGAGGAGGCCTGCCCCGAGGACGCCATCTTCCTCGAGAAGGATTACGAGCTGGCGGACTACCGGCGCGAGGCCTTCATCTACACGAAGGACGAGCTGCTGGTAGGCGAGGAGAAGGCAGGCTACCTGCCGCAGCGGTAGAGAGACCATCCTGCGCCCGTGGGCGGGCGCCTGGTGCGGTGTGCGAGGGGGGCGAGCCCTGCGGGCCCCGCCCCCTCTTGCTACGGGCCCAGCTGGGCTAGCAGCTTTGCGGCCAGCGTCTCCCAGGTCCACGCGGAGGTGGTCGGCGGGCCCGCGGCGCCCAGCCGCTCGCGCAGGACGGCATCGCGCAGGACGCGGGCGATGAGCGGGCGCAGGAAGAGCGGGTGCCGCCAGCGCGCGACCAGCGCGTTCTCACCGTTCCGCGCGAAGTCGGTCGTGCCGCTCCTGGTGCAGACGACGGTGGTGCCGCAGGCCAGGGCTTCGAGCGCCGTGTTGCACCAGCCGGCCTTGCGCTCGGCGGCCACGAATAGGTGCGCCGACTGGTAGAGCGCGACCAGTTCCTCCTGCGTGGGATCGAGCACGAAGCGCGCGTCGAGACCGGACGGCAGCCCGTCGCGCGGATCCTGCCGGTTCTGCGGTCCGAGGCTGTCGAAGAGCACGACCTCGAACGGGGGCACGTGACCACGGAGCGCGGCGAGCGTGCGCAGCACGAGGTCCGTGCCCTTCCGGCTCCGCGAGCGGCGCCCGTTGAGAAGCACGCGCAGTGGGGCACCCGCGCGCTTCGCCGGGTCGGGCCGGAACTGCCGCTGGTTGATGCCACCGACGCCGTCGAGGACCACGCGCCTCGAGCGCCGCTCGAGCACGCGGCGCAGGGGCCCCGAGTTGGCGGCAAGCCGCACGTGCGGGCGGGCCAGGGCGAGTGCGACGCCCGGGTCGCTCTCGACCACGCAGTAGTAGACGTGCACGCCGGCGCGGTGAGCGGCGAAGGTCCCGAAGGTGTGCGGGTCGGCGCACAAGGCGAGATCGGCGCCGACCCGGGGGGCGGCATCGAGACGGGCGGTCGCCCCGGCGAAGGGGAGCCAGGCGGGCGCCTCGCCACCCGCGTGGAAGAGCGTGACCGCGTGCCCGCCCGCGCTCCAGACGTTGCCCAGTTCGAGAAAGCGGCGCACGCCACCGAACACGCCGACATGGGGGAGGAAGAGGCTGATGCGCATTGCGGGCGCACGCTAGCAGAAGGGGCGGGTCCGGCCCAACGCGCTGTTCCCGGGTGCGACGCGGTGTTCACGAGCGGAACGGTGGTTGTTTCACCGGCGAACGCGGCGCTGCGGCCGGGATCGAGCCCTACACGAAGGGCGGTGCGCAAGAAGTTGCGAGCCAACGTAGTAGCCGAGTCGCTGACGGCTGGCACGCGGTCTGCTTTTCTGGTCACGCAACCAGAAGGACGCGCCACGTGGACCCGGCTGGAGCAGGTCCGCACGAGGCGCCTGACAGACAGTCACCGTCAAGTCGAAGGAGGTCATCACGATGCAAGTCATCCGTTGGAATCCGCCCGCCCCGCCGATGCGGGACCTAGTCACCATGCACGAGGAGATGAACCGGTTGTTTGACAGTGCCTTCGGCCGGCCGGGCGCCCGCGTGGCGTTCGACTTCGTTCCCGTCGTGGACATCGAGGAGACGCCAGAGCAGTTCGTGCTGCGCGTGGACCTGCCGGGTGTCGCCCAGAAAGACGTGAAGGTGCACGTCATGGGGGACACGCTGACGGTGCGCGGCGAGCGCCGGCAGGAATGCTCGGAGAAGGACGGCAACTGGCTGCGCTGTGAGCGCTCGCACGGCACGTTCGAACGGTCCTTCACGCTGGGTGCTCCGGTGCGCGCGGACCAGGTGAAGGCGACGTGCAAGGATGGGGTGCTCGAGGTCCGGGTGCCCAAGGCTGAGGAAGCCCGGCTGCGCGAGGTCGAAGTCAAGATCGGGTAGCCGTAAGGGCGGCCCATCTACATCACGGACGCGCCACGTCGGTCGGCCCGCCGTTCGGCGGGTGTCCGGGACCGGCGTGGCTTCCGTCCATCACTTCGGAAGGAAGGGAACCCATGGGCAAGGTCATCGGTATCGATCTGGGCACCACCAACTCGTGCGTGGCGGTGATGGAGGGTGGCGAGCCCAAGGTCATCGCCAATGCCGAGGGCTTCCGCACGACCCCATCGGTGGTCGGATTCGCGAAGAGCGGCGAGCGGCTCGTGGGCCTGGTGGCGCGCCGGCAGGCCGTGACCAACCCCACGAACACGATCTACTCGATCAAGCGCTTCATGGGCCGCAAGTACGACGAGGTCGGGAGCGAGCGGAAGCTCGTGCCCTACGAGGTCGCGCGGGGTCCGGGCGGCGACGCGCGTGTGAAGGTCGGCGACCAGGAGTACTCGCCGCCCGAGATCTCGGCCATGATTCTGCAGAAGATGCGGCAGACGGCCGAGGAGTACCTGGGCGAGAAGGTCACCGAGGCCGTCATCACGGTGCCGGCCTACTTCAACGACTCGCAGCGCCAGGCCACCAAGGACGCGGGCCGCATTGCCGGGCTGGACGTCAAACGCATCATCAACGAGCCCACGGCCGCCTCGCTGGCTTATGGCCTGGAGAAGAAGAAGGACGAGAAGATCGCCGTGTTCGACCTGGGCGGCGGTACCTTCGACATCTCGATCCTCGAGATCGGCGAAGGTGTCTTCGAGGTGCGCTCGACCAACGGCGACACGCACCTTGGCGGCGACGACTTCGACCAGCGGATCATCGACTGGCTGGCGGACGAGTTCAAGAAACAGGAGGGCATCGACCTGCGCAAGGACGCGATGGCGCTCCAGCGCCTCAAGGAGGCGGCGGAGAAGGCCAAGTGCGAGCTCTCGGGCACGCTCGAGACCGACGTCAACCTGCCGTTCATCACGGCCGACCAGAACGGCCCCAAGCACCTGAACCTCAAGCTCACGCGCGCCCGGCTCGAGCAGCTCGTGGACGACCTGGTCGAGCGTTGCCGCGAGCCGGTCCTGAAGGCGCTCAAGGACGCGGGACTGGAGCCGCGACAGATCGACGAGGCCGTGCTGGTGGGGGGCGCGACGCGCATGCCCAGGGTGCAGGAGCTGGTGAAGCAGGTCTTCGGCAAGGAGCCGCACCGGGGCGTGAACCCGGACGAGGTCGTGGCCATCGGCGCCGCCATCCAGGGTGCGGTGCTGGCGGGCGAGGTGCGCGACGTCGTGCTGCTCGACGTGACGCCGCTCTCGCTCGGGATCGAGACGCTGGGCGGCGTGATGACCACGCTCATCACGCGCAACACGACGGTCCCGACCAAGAAGAGCGAGGTCTTCTCGACCGCCGCGGACAACCAGACCACGGTCGAGGTGCACGTGCTGCAGGGCGAGCGGCCGATGGCGGGCGACAACAAGACGATCGGGCGCTTCCACCTGGACGGCCTTCCGCCCGCGCCGCGCGGGCTGCCGCAGGTCGAGGTGACGTTCGACATCGACGCGAACGGTATCCTGCACGTATCGGCGAAGGACCGCGCCACGAGCAAGGAGCAGAGCATCCGGATCGAGGCGTCGAGCGGGCTGAACGAGTCCGAGATCCAGAAGATGGTGAAGGACGCAGAGGCCCACGCGGGCGAGGACCGGCGCCGCAAGGAGACGGTCGAGGCGCGCAACCGCGCCGACTCGCTGGCCTACGAGGTGGAGAAGAATCTGAAGGAGCACGGCGGGAAGCTCGACGGCGAGACGAAGTCGCGGGTCGAGAGCGAGCTGGGCCGTCTGCGCGAGTCACTCAAGGGCGAGGACACCGCGGCCATCACTGCTGCGAGTGAGGCGCTGCAGGAGGCCTGGCACAAGGCCGCGGCCGCGCTCTACCAGCAGGCCGGGCCGCCCCCGGGCGGCGGTGGGCCGGCGCCCGGCGCTCCTCCGGAGGAACCGCCGAAGAAGAAGGGCGGTGGCGACGGCGCCGTGGACGCCGACTACGAAGTGGTGAACTGAGTGAAGCCGCCCGGGGTTCTTGCGTCTTCGGCCGGGATATGAGGCTTTCATGCGGACGGTGCGGTTGATGCGCACGAACGGCCAGGTCGAGGACGCCGGTTCAGGGTCGCTGTAATACAGTCGCGTCCGGTCCGCGCCGATCCGGGGGGGCTGGGTCATGGTACCCGCTCGCCCGGCCAGCGGCATGCGTGATCGGGCGGCGTCTATTGCCGGTCCAGACCGCTGGCCGCCGTGCATCCGGCCCTCGCTCAGTGTAGGATTAGGTAATTACTCCACACGTGTGCCGGCAGGAGCGGGACGCGATTCGGCCGCAGCATCCCAGCGACGTCGAGAAGGCCTCGACCGCAGGATCCGTGTGGGCAGATACAGAAAGGCATGCCCCCGTCAGTGCGAAACCTGCGCGCTCTTTTCGCGGCCGCGATGCTTGTGGTGTCAATCGGTGTCAGCCCCGCCCGCTCCAGCATCATCCTCTCGGAGTTGTGCGATCCCGCGAGCAACTACACGACCGATCGTTTCATCGAGATCTACAACAGCGGCCCCGACGCCGTGGACCTCACGAGCTGGTCGGTGGTCGCGATCTCCAACTACACCACGACCCCCGCCTACTTCACCTGGACGCTCTCGGGGACCATCGCTCCGGGCCAGGCTAAGGTCGTGGGCTACACGGCGCCCGTGACCGCCTTCACCGTGAACTTCCCGAACGCCGCGTGGAACGCCATCAACAGCTCGGGCGGTGCCTACAATTGGAACGGCAAGATCGGCGACGGTGCGCAGC
>Ga0315276_10006744_pt1 | contig 10600 bp, 11 predicted proteins | sample YL17G05_0_MG_FD_204542 | JGI IMG/M metagenome (GOLD analysis project Ga0315276, IMG submission 204542) | Sediment microbial communities from Yellowstone Lake, YNP, Wyoming, USA - YL17G05_0 | ecosystem: Environmental > Aquatic > Freshwater > Lake > Sediment | place: USA: Wyoming | collected... | reverse complement strand
TTGCTATGGGTTTCACTGAGTAAAAATACTTGATTACATCATCAAGTTCTTCTCTAAAAGAATCTCTAATTGGTGTCATGATATTAACATCATCTACAGGAATAGAGATTCTATCTAACTCAATTAGAATAGGTGGCAACATCGGTTCCACTTCAATCATCTGTCTGCCGTTAGACATGTCTGTTTCGATATGGATGTGAAGAGGTCTGCCGATATGGTGGTGGGTGTGAGGATCAGTCTTGTCGAGAAGATATCCAACGATATCATCCCCGTTGTGTAGTTTGATAAAGACAAGTTCTAGTGGGTTCATTTGCCTAGTCCTATGTTATGAGTTTTGAAGTTGAACTTTTCCTCATTGTAAATCTTGATCCGTTCTTCGTAGTGTTTCAACGTGAAATTGATGTATGATTTATAGCGTAGGTCGTCAGCAATGTCGAACAGGGTCGCAGAAGTCTTGTTATCACCTAGTCTCAGGATCCTTCCGAGAGACTGTAGAACTCGTATCTTTGACTTGCTAGGAGAAGCAAGAATCGCAGTGTGTAGATTGCGAATATTGGTGCCTGTAGAAAATGTCCCGTAAGAGGCGACGATGATGGCATCTGTTTGGCATTCAGTAATGTGTCGAACTTTCTCCCTGTCTAGTGCTTCGGTATCTCCACACACGAAGAACACCTTGCGATTCGGAAATTTGGTCTTGATCAGATCATACAGCACTTTACCATGCTTATCCACATAGGTATATAGGACGAGTGTATTACCCTTGCGGACACCTGCGAGATTCGCAATGAAGTTGTTCCGCCGAGGATTGCTGATCAGGAAATCCATTTCCGATACGTAGTCGAACCCCTTGACTGCCTTGCATACCTCTTCTGGATACTTGAGTACAACGCACTCAATACTCAAGGTAGCTAGTTGCTTTCCCATCAGATCCTTGGAATTAGCGACTCTCTTCACCGGTCCAAAGAGTCCTTCCAACACCAGCCTATGAACTTTACTGTCATCCAGTGTGCCGGTAGTTCCTATACGGTAGTCGCAGTTGACTAGTCCGGTCATGATCTTCTTGAGTGAGTCGGCTTTGAACTGGTGAGCCTCGTCACCGATTACGAAGTCGAATGCCTTGAAGAAAGGTTTTGGCATGTCATAGATCGACTGCCATGTAGAGATTGTTAGCTTAGCATCCTTGAACTTGTCCTTGCCGTAGTAGACCATGTTGCAGTTTTCGGCTACGTTCCAGCCGTAAGATGCGAAGTCACTGTTCATCTGCTCGACTAGAGAAGTTGTAGGAACGATCAACAGCCCACGCTTCCTACCGTTAGATAAGAGCCAACGCACGATCATGTAGATCATCAGCGATTTGCCAGAGGCGGTTGGCGAAACAATCACCGACCGCTTGTTGTTTAGTGCGTGGAGGAAACCTGCGTACTGGTATTCGAAAGGCTTGAGAGGTATTCCATACTCTTGAATGTGTTCCGTCTTTGCGATCAGCGGAATCCCTTTGAATACCATGTGGGAGAAAGTGTAGTCGTTCTCCTTACAAAACAATCCAACGTAAGGAATCAACCCTACGTAAATCTTGTGTGTCTTAGTCGAGAATAGACGAATCTTCCCGTCCCAATACTTGCTCTTGTATTGAGGCGAGAAGTGTGCGTTAGGAACAGCGAAGGTAAAGAAGTCTGATAGTTCTTGTGCTATCGAATCTTCACATACTACACGCGCCCATACGTTGTCAATTTGCTCGACATAAACATCTGTCATTCATCTTCCCATGAAATCCCAAAGAAGAACTTCATACAGGTGCGGTGAAACCACCTTGGCTTATGTTCCAGTTTCAACAACCAACTGTACAGTCCTTTACCTAGACGGTAGCCACCCACCATCTTTGGTACGACAATTTGAAAAGTAGCTTGTGTCAGTTTATCCGCCACGGCTGAATCTCTCCCATGCCATCCATTCCTTCATCTGCCATGTGCGGTTGTTGAGTTCCTTCATGACGTTGACGCAGAAGGATACACACTCTTCATGGAGTGTGATCTTCGCACCGACCTTCTGGATTTCAATATCGCCGTCCATGAACACCGACATATCCGACTTGAGGAGGAACGCGAAAGGTTCCCAACCCAATTCGGCTAGTTCTTGCTGTGTTAGCTTACCGCTGTAGTACATCCACTTCTGCTTACGCAGTTTGTACAGTTCCGCTTCCTGCCGTGCCTTAGCTAGCTTGTGTAGGGAGAGGTACTTATTGTACTTAGAATGCATCAAGGGGATACGGATCATTTCTTTACCCGCATCAGTGGTGTCTACCTTGGCATCATTTTCCCATTCCGTGATCAGTCGTTCAAGGGTGGGTGCTTCGAAATTACTCATAACAAAATCCTCATCAAAACCGTATCATTATCATATCATATTTCAATAAGAAAATCAAACTCTTTCGATGTTATAGTAGGAAAACTTGAAGCTCGCATCGCAGGTGAGGATGTTCTCGGCAGAGTCCATTGCGTTAAATTGAATTCCACCTAGAGTCGTAGGGAACAGGTCTTTGAAATTGACCCGAATCTGTGGGTTGTTCTTGTTGGTGAAAATCGTCACCGAAGCGTCTGTGTACTGTGGCGGCGTTCTAGAGCCGACCCGAATCTGTGACGCGGCTGAGAGTTTGCCGAGATTGGCATATTCCTCAAACTCACGCGGGAAGGTCATAGCACGGATCCAGTCGTGCATCTGTTCCCAATCCGAGAGGTCTTCATTGATGAGGAACGTTAAGTTCAATGAGTCATATATCAGCTTTTCACCCGGCATATACAGGTCTATGAATGGAGTAGGTCTGATTACTTCGGTCAGGGAAAGACCGGGTAGGTTCACCGTCTGGCAAAAGTAGGTGGCACCCGGCAACCGCGCCATGTTGAATTTGAACTTGGTGCTTTGCAGATAGTCGCGATTAGAAGGATTGCGTGTGGTTGCGCCCATAGTGTTCTCCGAGAGGCTATGCTCTATTTAGACACAACAAAAAGGGGAGGGTGCTGGCACCCTCCCCTGAGTCACTCGGTCGTTAGACCTATTTGTTTTTGTTAGCTATTAGCCGATCAGGTTGATGACCGAGAACTTACGGTAGTAAGTATTCGTGTGGTCAGTCAACGTGCCGGAAACAACTGTTTCTGCACCCTGCTGCGAGTTGCCGAATGGGTTCTGTACCAGACCATAACGAGTCTTGAAGCCGATCTTAGGCTGGAAGGTGTCAGGGTCGATAGCACGGACCATCTGCAATGGAACGTATGGGCAGTAGAACACGCCTGCGTCGTAAGGGGTTGGACCCTTGTAGCCGACGATGACGAAATCCGATCCGGTGATCGAATATGGGTCAACGTAGACCTTGAGGCGACCGAACAACGTACCTGCGAAGGTGTTGCCAGTGTCGTCAACGGCGAGGTTGGTGTTGTTGGTGAGCGCACTCTGGTAGTCGAGCAAGCCGGTCATCGACAGAGCCGATGCAACGTCAGTGCTGACGATCAGAACGTTACCCTTGCCACGGCGCGTGTCCTTGGCGATCTTGTTGCAAGCCTTTTCGACTGCGAACAAAAGACCCTTGAACTTTTCAACTGCCCAACGACCGGACGTATCCGAAGCTGATGCGAGGTTGAACGTGTTCGTGGAAACGCCAGTGTAACCGATGTTAGCAACAGCGTATAGGGTACGAACGACTTCACGGTTGATTTCCGAGAGGATTTCAGTCGAGAGGATGTTCGAAAGCTCGGCTTCTGCGTCAAGACCGTGAATTGCCTTCAAGTCCTGTGCGAGTTCAAGCGTGTACTGAGCCTTGAGCGCACGGCTCTTAGCGACAACAGATACGCGCTCAATGGTGAAGCCCATTTCTGCCATAGTCGATCCGAGAGCTTCGGCAGTTGCCGTAGTCATACCCGTACCGGTGTTAGCAAGAACGGTGTTAGCCTGTCCACCTGCCGACAGCAAGTTTCCAAGACCACCCGATGCGCCGACGCCCAACATTGTTGTTGTATGTGCGCCAGTACCGGACCATGCGGTGTTGGATTCGTTGTAGAATGCTTCTGGTGTCGATGCCGTGTTGAGGACAGCGTTGCCAGTGTTAGCATACTTAGTCTGCATGGCGAAGATAAGACCGGTAGGACCAGTCATAGGCTGGACGCCGCACACATCATACGCCATCAGGTTAGGGAGCGCACGGCGCACCAAACCGATGAGGATAGGGTCGAAACCCTTGATGTTGCCTGCGCCATTGACGCCGCCCATACCACCGCCGACGCTGTTAGGAACAGCTTCGAACATGTTGCCATAGGCATTTGCTTCTTCCATCATCGCCTTTTCTTGGTTCTCAAGGATGACTGCGGTGACTGCCTTACGATACGGATCCTTGATAGGTGCCATATCGGAGTGGTCTAGGACAGGTGCCCACTTCGTTACGAAAGTTTCTGATAGATACATTTGATTTTCTCCGTTAGAGGTTGAGTTGAAGTCGCGCTTTACTTGGCTGCGATCTTCGTAATTGCGTTCACATAACGATCCATATTACCACTTACCGGTGCTTCCTGTGTTTCGACAATCGAAACCGGAGCCTCATTCACTTTCTTGCCTGATGGGAAGTAGTTCTCGCGAATCACTGCGAGCTTTTGCGAATACTCACCCTCTGTGGTGAACTCGACGCCCTCTGCGAGCGACTTGATTTTTGCGACCTGAATCTCAGTAAGTCCTTCGCAAATCTTGCGTAGCACTTCCTGTGCCGTGGACTCATTGAGCTTCTTAGTCAATTCTGCGTTTGCCTTGACCTGCTCTTCAAGTGCTGCATCTGCTGCGGCAACCTTAGTAGCCAGTTCATCGACAAGTGAAACCTTGTCTTCTGGAATTTCGATGTAGTGTTCAAGGAAGAGGTTCTTCAAACCAGCCATGAAGTCTTCGGCAATTTCTGCACGTAGACCAGTTTCAACGGCTAGTTCGTTGTCTTCCAACCACTGCTCGACTACGTAGTTGAGATACTCATCAACCTGCTCGGTCAATGATGCCTCGACTTCGGCAATCGTTCCTTCCAGAATGGTTTCATTTTCTGCGGCAATCTTCTCCGCGATTGTCTCGACGCGAGCGCGAACCGCTGCTTCGAAAATCGTGGTTGCCTTTGTCTTGAATTCTTCGGATAGCGACTCACCTGAGAACAGGGCGTCGATATCTTCCTTGCAAGAACCCATGTTGTCAGTGACCATCTTCTTCATGGCAACCTTACGGGCTTCTGCAATCTCTTCTTCTGTGAGCGTAGGCTCTTCGACGGCTTCGACGGACTCATCCTTCTTGGACTTCTTTTCGTCGTCCTCGTCCTCATCGTCTTCATCTTCGTCGTCATCGTCATCGTCATCGTCGTCTTCATCTTCGTCGTCTTCGTCGTCCTTCTTTTCATCAAGGGTTTCGACTTCGGCAGCGAGGGCTTCTAGCTCTTCCTCAGAGAGAGAATCGAGATACTCGTCCATCTCTTCTTCGGTGAGTTCTAGATCCTCGCTTTCCTCAGTCTCTTCGTTAGCACGGGTGCCTTGATCAGCAATCGTAGTACCGGGGCGAGGAGTGACGGTGCCAACATCGTTGACCTGTTTCTTCTTCTTCGTAGGCTCGACGGCAGGAAGCTTAGGAGCATCCCCTTCACCGGGCTTAGGAGCCTCTTTTGCCTGTGCGGAGGCGACTGCACCATGCGCCGTAGGTGGGGTCGTTGGGGTCTGACCACCAAGGTCAGTTACTTGTGCGCCGCCAACTGGCATAGCATCCTTCTTGGCTGCGCCAAGGGAAGCAGATAGGATTTCAGCGGCAGATTCGGATAGAGACTTGCTCATGTGTAAACTCCTTAACAGGTGAATTTATTTAGTGTTTTCAAACTTTAGACATGAAGTTTTCGAAGATTTTTAGTGAAATCTCTTCGATCTGCTTCGACCTTGCCTTCTGCATTTCAGTGTAGTATCCGACAACATCGACCTCGCGGACGATTCCGTTGTCCCATACCCACTCCTTGCCTTCCATAATGCCCTGAACAAAGGCACCGGGAGCCGAAGGGTCAGCCACGATATCTGCTGCTGTAGCTAGATAATAGTCATCTTGAACCATGTTCACTCCATTGACTTCCTTGAGGGAACCCATTCCGCGTGAGGAAACGCCCAAAGTGGCACCGCCGTCGAGTAGAGACTTGGCAATTTTGCCCATTGGAGTCTCTAGGATCTTGGCTTTACCAATGAAGGATGCTCCCTCTTGCTTGAGGTTTACGATCAGGTGTGAAACACGGTCCAGATTGATTGATGGGCTATCTGGATGCCCAAGCTCCCCGAACGCACGGTTCTTGGAGATATATTCTTCGTTGTATCGCTTCGCTTCGCGTTCTAGGATGTGACTAGAATACATGCGACCGTTGCGATTCTTCTGTTCGCCCACTAGGAACGGACCAGTGATGTATAGGCTCTTGACACCGTTCTTTTCTTCGGTGATTACCCTTACATCCTGAATGTCTTCTCGTATGAGTTTCATCTTTATACCCCTAGTGACCTTCTCTTTCTCAGTGATCTTTTGCGCTTCATCATCGAACGAGCCAGCTTTGCCTTACGCTTAGTCTTGCCTTTCCGTGCGCCTCTTCTCCGCTTCATGCGTTCAGCCGAGGACATACGAACCAACTTCCCACCACGAATCGTGTAGCCGGGACGGGTAGAAACCTTGCGCTTGCGCTGGATCTTACCACCACGAACCCTTGCTTTCACGATCCTGAAATTGGCTTCCGAAAGCGCAATGCTTACAGCCACTTTCAGGGCTTCCAGCTTGCCTTCGGCAACCTCATTCAACATTTCCAATAGATCAGACATTTCCATGCCTACCTTGGAGCGGACCACTTGTTTCGTTGCCACCGCCATAAGGAACAGTGAATGTCAAATTGTATTTATCATTTACGTAAAGTGCAACACGCTTGCCATCAGGGAATATGCGGATTCCCCGGCGACGTAGAACGAGCATAGGTGCGGGGATGGTTTCGCTGTTCATCCCTGCATTCTCATTCAACTTAGAGCGTAGTTGCTTGAAGTCCATTATTTGAATCTCTTTACGCGCTGCAATGCCTGATTATACTGCATAGGATCTGCATCCAATGCGCCACCGACAGGCATTCCAGACTGTGTGAGTGCCTGCATCGCCTGTGCCTTGTTAGGAGCTAGCTTGCGAAGCAACATGTAACCGGGAACCTTTGGATTCTTCGCTACCAATCTTGAGTGGTCCGCGTATGCGCGTGACGCCACAGCCGGATTCACATCCTTGATTCCGAGGGCTGCAATTCCACGACGAATGTTGATGATTACGTTACGTGCCGATGGTTGAGCAGCTTTTTCTGCTGCCTGCGCTGCTTCATCAACTGATTCAGTTACACCAGCCGCCGACATGAACTTCGCGCGGTCGAACCGTGGATTCTGCTGCTTGAAAATGCCTGCGTGATGCTGTGCGAGTTCCTTACGCTTGTCAGGATGTTCGACATTCTTGATCAGGTCTGCGACTTGCTGGAAGTGCTTGCGAGTGGGACCACCTTCTACGATAGCTTCCTCGGTTGACATATCATGTTGAGCGTATCTTGCAAATTTCGATTTCTTTCCTTTTTGCGCCGCTCTTACCAGAGCCTTAGTTTTCTCCATTCCTTTTTCGAGAAACTTATCTGAACGTTCACGCTCAAATGCTGCGGCATTTGGTAGGTCTGCAAGACTAGCCAATTGTTCCCGCTTCTTTGATTTCTCGGAAGCCCTATACAGAATATCAGGAGTCAACTCATTGATGGTTTCTTCCTTCATAGCATCTAAATGTTTCTGTTGAATAATTTTTTGTTTATCATAGAACCAACCAAGAGCCTTCTTTGCTTTTCTCTGGTGTGCTATTTTCCATCGTACTGCGGCAGTTCCATCATCACGAACTTCATGTTCATGTGGAACTCCCGCATCTTTCAAAGACCTTACGACCTTTTTAGCACCAGAAGCTTTTGGAAATAGAATACCACCTTCTTCAAGAGTCTCTTCTTCTTGAACTTCAAAGATACCGGATGCGAGTTCGACCTTGCGAACTTCTAGAGCATCTGTCACCCTATCTTGAATCAGGGTTTCAAAAGCACTCTGAGCCATTTCTTTGTTGTCAGCCGCGATTGCGTTTAGGAATTCGTTTGGAGTCATTTTCATGGTCCCTGTTTTGGTGGTGGTGGAGCGCCGCCCGGTGCTGGTGGTGCGCCACTGGTATTTATGTTTGTAGAGGTTCCCATCGCAATTTGCTGTTTAGCAGCTTCGATCTGAGCAATACGCATCATCTCTTCCTGCTCTTCTATCATCTCTTCATCCATCTGTTCGATTTCTTCCTCGGTCAGATGTAGCACGTTCTTACGCACGTAGCTCATTGAGTAGTAGACACCGATGAATGGAACCATGGTGTTGAGCAACATGATTCTGTTGCCCATCAACTCTGCTTCCTTCAATTCGGTGAAGTTGTTGTCCTCAAGGAAGTCATAGTAGACTACTTCCTTGATCTGCTCCCACTCTTCATACGATGCGATACCCTTGAGGGCTAACTGCCGCTTCATGAGTTCATCGAAAAGAGTGCTGAATTTAGCGCGAATTCGCTCAACGAACTTGTTGAAGCGCAACTCGTCGCGAGTGATTTCACCAGTGCGTCCGAGTGTGAATCCCTGCTGTGGTTCCAAGCGTCCGAGTGGGACGTTCATGGACTTGTAGAGTTTCTGCTCGAAATACTTTACATCCGTGAGTTCACCAAGATTCTGACCCGCAGGTAGAGTAGTGATTTCTGTAGACTTGCCTTCACCGCGTCTTGGGATCCAGAAGTCTTCGATCATGGAGGTGAACCGACGATCATCCTTGACTTCACCAGTGTTGGCATCATAGACGATCTTGTTGCGGAACTTCGTCATGATATCATGCATGTACTGGTCTGCCTTCAACTTCGGAAGGTTGCCTACGTCGATGTAGAATACTCGACGTTCAGGTGCGCGTGACAGACGGTAGATAACTACCGCGTCTTCGATCATACGCAACTGATTCAAAGGCTTGATAGCCTTGTGTAGATAGCTGAGAACCATATTACGGCTCACATCCATCAGACCAGAATTGATGTTGACGACGGCATCTTCGGCAATCTTGACCGATGCATCCACAGGGGATGACATGACCATGTTGCCAGCCGTCAGTGCCTTATCGTTGAATACGTAGAAATCTGAAGTACCCTTGACGAATTCGATACCAGTACGGGCATCCTTCTCCTTCACAACAGTACGAACCTTGCGGATCTTACGTGGGTCTAGGTACACAAGTCCCTGAATTCCGAGTCTTGGATTAGTCTCGTCAATCTGTACCTGATAGTATAGACGACCATCGACATACCAACGGCGGAAGATATCGTGACCGGAATTATCCCAATCCAACATGCGCAGGAGTTGTTTGAACTCGTCGCGCAACATGGTCTTGATGTTTTCGTTTTGCTGTAGTTCGTCTAGGACGATTTCGACAGAGGATCCCTTGTCATCGTGGACGATTGCTTCGTTGACAATTTCATCGACTGCTTGCTCAACTTCTGGTTGCATTGCCATAGTACGATAGCGAGAGATTAGCTCGTTTTCGTTCTTGAATGCTGATTCTAGGTTGAGATATGTGCCATAGTACCCGCCGAGGGAACTGGCATTGATTGTAAGCGCACCATCGTCCGTTTGTGGCGGCGCAATAGCGGCTTGCTGCGGTTGTGGCTTTTCTTCCTTCGCAGCTTTTGTAATCTCCCAACCGAATAGTTGTAAAGCCATATATTACTCCATGTTATAGAAGGGGTGGAGGATTTACTCTCCACCCCATGTTCAATCAAGCCGATGGATTAGCTGATTGGGTATCTTCAGTTGTCCAATACTGGTACGAAAGCGTTACGGTGAACTCTTCGACTGTATCATTCGAACCCCAATCTAGGTCGATCTGACCCAAATCGTTAGGGAACATGCCTACGAACTTGTACTTCTTGATTGGCTTTCCACCAAGCTTTGCGTACTGATACACTTCTGCATCAACCGCATAGGAAGTACCCGGTGCTTTAGGCGAGGTTGTGATTGCGCCGGGGCTGCGAAGGTTGGTGGCGTTACCATTGATTCCACGATGCCACTGCTCGAAAGCGTTGCGGATTGTGAAGTCTTCTTCGTTGATGATGGTAATGCTCCAATCTTGGAAGGTACGGTTTCCGGCAACCTTGACTTCACGACCGAAGTAAGGGACGGTTACTGCACCAATCGTGCTACCCGGCAGGAATGCCGTCTTGCAGAAGAAGCGAGCCTGTGAGGATGCCTTCGATCCCAAGGATACGAACTGAGGGAATGCGAGAACAACCTCAAAGAGATTGGGACGCGCACCATCATTTGCCATCGCTGTTCTGAATTGGTCTACGTTAAATGCCATGTGTAATTACTCCTTGAGCCTGTGCTTATTTATCAGAACTTGCCGACGACTTCTTCGAAGGCGACACCCGTTCTAACCGCAACGAAGTTCAACTGGATGAAGTTGATGCTTCTTGCTGGCTTGACGTAGATATCACCGACGAATTCATTGCG
>Ga0315276_10006742_pt1 | contig 10601 bp, 9 predicted proteins | sample YL17G05_0_MG_FD_204542 | JGI IMG/M metagenome (GOLD analysis project Ga0315276, IMG submission 204542) | Sediment microbial communities from Yellowstone Lake, YNP, Wyoming, USA - YL17G05_0 | ecosystem: Environmental > Aquatic > Freshwater > Lake > Sediment | place: USA: Wyoming | collected... | reverse complement strand
GCACCGCAACGGGAGGAGCGTGCGGTTTAATTGGATTCAACGCCGGAAAACTCACCGGGAGCGACGGTTACATGAAGGCCAGGCTGAAGGTCTTGCCTGATTTTCCGAGAGGTGGTGCATGGCCGTCGTCAGTTCGTACCGTAAGGCGTTCTCTCAAGTGAGATAACGAACAAGACCCCTGCCTTTAATTGCTACCCTGGCCTCCGGGTCAGGAGCACATTAGAGGGACCGCTGGTGCTAAATCAGAGGAAGGTGGGGGCAACGATAGGTCCGTATGCCCCGAATCTCCCGGGCCACACGCGCGCTACAAAGGACGGGACAATGGGTTCCGATGCCGAAAGGCAAAGGCAATCCCGAAACCCGTTCATAGTTCGGATTGAGGGCTGCAACCCGCCCTCATGAAGCTGGATTCCGTAGTAATCGCGGGTCAACATCCCGCGGTGAATATGCCCCTGCTCCTTGCACACACCGCCCGTCAAACCATCTGAGTTGGGTCTCGGTGAGGACGCCGACTAGTGCGGCGTTCGAACCGAGGTTCAGCAAGGAGGGTTAAGTCGTAACAAGGTATCCGTAGGGGAACCTGCGGATGGATCACCTCCTAAGAAACCCCAAGAGGAAGGGCGATACACCAAGCACCAAAGGCTTGTCGAACGGCATAAACCATGGGGTCCTATCCCTACACCCGCGAGCGGGAGCCATGTACCCCTGCTTTACGGGGTCATCATGTTGCTAGAGGCACATATTCCCGGTACAGGGCACAGGCTAGACCATTGGAGAATCTGATGCACCGAGTGAGCCCATCCCCGCGGACTGGTCTCAATCCCGGGTTCAGTCGCACGAGCTGTGCCAGATGGCGCCCTCGGGGCAGACGCCCGAGCACGCGCAGCACTCGATGCACTCGTCGACCTGGTCCGCGTAGGCCTTGTTGTCGTCGTGCATGACGTACACGCCCACGGGGCACGCCTCGACGCACTTGCGCTGGCCGGTGCACTTGTCGAGGTCGATCTTGATCGTCACGCCGTTGGCATCGCTGTGGAAATCCATGTCGCTCCCTCGCGCCGGCGGCGACTCGGGCGTGCGCGGCCGGGACGACCCTGTATCGGCAATCCTCACAAAAACCCTTCGCCGGTGGCTCACTTCGGCAGTTCACGCTCGACCGCGGAGGCCACCATCCCCATCGCGTCCCTCGGGCATGCGACCAGCAGCCCCCAGTTCGTCGCGGTGCGCTGCTGCAGCGCGCGGGCGAGGGGCGAGTACTTGGACAGTGGCTCGAGCTCGCCTTGGTCGAGCACCTTGACGTCGGTCGTGTAGAGCCGGGGCTCCGACAGCAGCAGCTCGGCCGCGGGCACGTCGACGATGACGTCGCCGGGGGGCAGCCCCGCGCGGCCCGCGAGGTCGTCCTCGAAGGCGCGGCGGACGAGCGGCCTCGCCAGCCCGACCATGGCCACCCGCTGGGATTCGCTCGCCTCCGAGACGGACAGCTGCACGGCCGACTTGAGCAACCGGCGGTACTTGAGGTCCATCACGGTCTTGCGCGCCCGCCCCCCGCGGGCCGAGAGCTCTGAGGCCAGCTCCGCGTCCGTTAGCGATATCATGCGCCCGAGGAAACCGGTGTCGTCAAGGCGCTCGACCGCGCGCGCGAGCATCAGCTCGGCGATGCGGGCCGCGCGGTGCAAGTAGACGCTCGTGAACATCAGCCCTCGCGCGACGAGCATGCCCTCCAGGGCGGACACGCCGCTGCGGTCGATGCACAGCTCCCCCTCGTGCACGGCGAGCGTCTGGAGCAGCCGGTCCACGTCGATGACGCCCTGGGCGACGCCCGTGTAGTGGGCGTCCCGCATCAGGTAGTCGATCTGGTCCACGTCGACCGCGCCCGCGATGAGCTGTCGCAGGTGCCGCGCACCTCCAGCGTCCTCGCCGTTCGTGGGCCTACGGCCCTCCTCGTAGTCGAACAGCGTCGGGCCGTGGGCGGGCTCCAGCAGTGACGCGATCCTGGCAGGGTCGAACCCTGCCCCGGCGATTATCTCGACCACGGGCGCAGGGTCCCCCAGCTCGTGCCTGTCCACGGGAGGGAGCGCGTCCGCCTCACCGCGGATGATGCGCATGCCGTGCTCCACGTGGTCGAACCCGAGCACGGCGTGCACGACGCCCTCGAGGGTGTGCGAGAACGGCCCGTGGCCCACGTCGTGGAGCATGGCCGCCACGGCCAGGTCGGCGCGGTCGGCGTCGGGCAGCTCGAGCTCCTCGCCGAGCCGCTCGGCGATGCTCATCGCGCCCAGGCTGTGCTCGAGCCTGGTGTGGTTCGCGCCGGGGAAGACGAGGTGGGCGAGCCCCAGCTGCTTGATGTGCGAGAGGCGCTGCACCTCGGCCGACTCGAGGAGGTCGAGGGTCAGCCCCGAGACCTTGATGGCCCCGTGCACCGGGTCATGGACGACCTTGCGCGTCTCCACGGGCTCGGGAGGGCCTGACACGATAATTATAGCTTTGGGTGGGTGGGGGGGAAGAAAGTGGCCAGGGGATGGGACCATCGGGCGCCAGGAACACCAGTCCTGTCCTGAGGATGAGGACAATCGAACCTATGCGTGCGTCTTCCTGATGAGGTCGAGGGTCTCCGCGAGCGATCGCCTCGCCTCCTCGAAGACGGGATCGAGCTTGACCGCCCTGTCGAACGAGATGTAGGCCTCGGCGTAGCGCTTCTCGACGAGCATCATCCTCCCGCGGTCGTACCAGACCTCGGGGAGGTCCGGGTCGATCTCGAGCATGAGGTCGTAGATGGCCAGCGCCTTGCGGAACTTGCCCGAGATCGCCAGGCACTTGGCCTTGCCGATCCACGGGCGGAAGTACTCCTCGGGCACGGTCGAGCCCTTCCCACCCCTCGGGTTCTGGGCAGCGAAGACCGCATCGGAGTAGAGCGTGTGCGTGAGCGTGATGCCCTGTGAGAAGAGGCGCATGGCCTCGTCGTACCTGCGCGCCTCGAACGCGCGGTCGGCCGAGGCGATTACCTCGTCTAGCTGGGTGTACTGGCCCGAGCGCATCTGCCGCAGCACTAAGGCCATGAAGACGAACCCCGCGCCGATCATGATGAACGTCGAGCTCCACCAGAACACGGAGGCCATGACCTCCCCCATGACGGGGAGGGCGATGGGGACGGTCCCGAGGACCACGCTGTAGACTCCGAACATGAACACAGAGAAGTACGAGCCGCGTTCCTTCATCCCCGCGATGCCCAGAAGGATGAGCAGGGCACCACCTCCGACGAGAAAGTAGTAGACGGGGCTCATCGAGCTCGTCTGGTAGACGATGCCCAGGGGGACCGCCAGGAACGCGCCCACGAAGGGCACGAGCCACAGCACCAGCCCGCCCATTCGCACGTACGAGAGCCGCCCCGCCTCGGCCGGGCTCATGCGCTCCCGGGTCTTGCTCGCGACCCTCATCGACATGAAGAGGAGGTAGAGCGAGATGCCCATCGCCACGAGGCCGGCGACGTCGATGACCTTGAAGACGCCCGTCCCGAGCGACCCGCGGCGCAGCCTCGAGGAGACCCACCCCACGACCGAGATGGCGACGATGAGGTAGACGCTCTGCCGCATGATTCGGTCTCGCATCTCCTCCGGCGGGAGGTCCTCCTTCGCCTTGCGTCTCCCCCTCCGCTTGGGCGGGGCCTTCTCAGGGGCGGGCTCCCTCATCCTCCTCAGCGAATCCTGGGTGAGCTCGGGCGCGCCCGCCTGCCTCAGCAGCTCCTCTACGGACGCGGCCGGGGCGCCAGGTGGCGGTGGGGCGCGCTGCGAGGGAAATCCCGTCAGGGGCGGGCCCGCGGTCGGAGGCGGAGATGCTGGCGGTGTCGGTCCCTCGGGCTCGGCCCAGAAGACCGGCTCCTCCTCGACGGGTTGGAACCCCCCTGCGGGGGCCGGCGGTTGGGCCGGCCCTGGTGTCGGGGGGATAGAGACCGCGGCGACCTGGGTGTGGGTGGCGGCCAAGGGCGCCGCGGTCCGGAGGTTAGTGGAACAAATAGGACACACCCCGGTGTTGGCTGGAAGGGTAGCCCTGCAAGTGGGGCAATGAATCTGCCCCAAAGTAGTGCCTTGGCCGCCACCCACAGCCATTAGACCACCTGTTGGGTGTCGGGCGGAAGTATGGGGATTGTCCGTATATATATTTGCGGTAATGATGGCCCCGGTCAGAGAACGACCCTGGCAGCGAGGATTCCCGGCCCCGCCGGGCACCCCCCGGCGTCGGCCAAACAGTTAAAAGGATTCACAACCTAGGCCCCGTCGCCATGAACGAGAGAAGGCGTCGCGGGGGCCGTTGGGGCGAGGGCCGACCGGAGGGCGGGCGCGGGGGGGACGACCGCCCGCGGGGCAGGCCCGCCCGAGAGGAACGGGCGCAGGGGCGAGGGCCGGCTCGCGCGGGAGGACGCCCGCACGAGATGCGTGGGAGGGTCGAGCGCCCGCGGGACCGACCGATGGAGAGGGACGCGAAGCGACGCCAATACCAAGGGCACGTCCCAGAGCGGGAGCGACCGGGCGGGAGGCCGAGGCCAACCCCACCACCGCAGCAAGGGCGCCCCGCCAAGGTGATGCTGGCCCGTGGCCACGCCGGCGATGTCGGCCTCGACGGACTCCTCCGGGTCGCGCTCGAGCCCATCGACTTGCGCCTCGCCGAGACGCTTCAGGGTGGGAGGGGCGCCGAGGTCGTGCACCCGCGAGGAGGGCGGGTGGGGCGCATACGCGAGATCGTGGGCACGCTACAGCATCCCGTCGCCATCGTCGAGCTGGACGCGGACGCGAGGAAGGCGGCGATGGAGCTCAGGGGCAGGGAGCTCTACATCTTCTAGGGCCCATCCTCATGGTCATCGTCGGCATCGGGCGGAGGCCCCCCTCCATCCCCATCCTCGCCCTCCGACTTCCCGTGGCAAGCCTGGCCGTCCTTGCCGTCCTTCCCGTCCTTCCCGTCCCCTTCCTTCTCGGCGCCCTCCCCGACCGCCCTCTCCTTGGCCGTCTTCTCGGCCTCTAGCTTTGCCCGTTCCTCGGGCGAGAGGCGGTTCCTGAGGTCGTAGAGGCCCGAGATGTTGTCGAGCATCTCCGGGAGGAGGTTGAACGTGACGAACGCGAGCACCAGGAGGATGATGAAGCTCGAGCCCTTGCCGATGTCGCCGTGTACGAAATCGAAGTCCCAGCCCTTGACATCGACGAGGTAGATGATGCCGACGTTGCGCACCAGGTTGCCCACCCAGATGATGGACATCGTGTAGAGGAGCGCGCGCGTGACGCGCTCGCGGCCGGCCATGGCCCGGTAGCGGAGGAACTTGGGCGAATCCGCGTCCCTGTAGCCCGCCCAGGGGTCTGCCTCGAGCTGGGTGGCCAGGATGGCACCCACGAAGATGACGATGGCCTCTATGCCGGTGCATCCGAGGATGATGTTGACGGGCGAGCCCTTGATGCCCACGGACAGGGGCTCGTCCAACCAGTTGATGCCCCCGATCTTGAAGTGCCAGCCGTAGCCGAACATCTGGCCGAACCAGATGGTCTGGCTCGCGGTGAGGTAGACCAGCCCCGCCGTCATCGCGGGGATGCGGGCGAACGCGTAGTAGATGAGCCCCGCGATCCACGCGGTGCCCACCAGCCACCGCAGGCTGCGGTGGTCCTCGTGCCAGGTGTAGGAGAGCCACTCCTGCCACGCGACGAACAGGAAGATGGGCGGCGTGAGGGCGGTGAAGGTGACGTTCCAGAGGTCCTTGCCCTCGCGGATGATGCGCACGACCTCGCCCGAGAAGAACACGGCGAGGAGCAGCAGCCCCAGGATGCGGAAAAGGTGGCACCGGTCCCCCCTGTCGAAGTAGCCCGCCGCGAGCGCGATGAGGCCAGCGAAGAGCACGACGTTCCAGAGGATGGCCAACGCGTCCATGGGGAACGGCAACGGGATGTGGCTGCGCGTTATAAAGGTTGCCGCGGAGCGTAGTTGGGGGGGCGCCGTTCAATCAGGCAGCTGCGGTCACCGCTGCCACAAGCGGTCCGAATCCATGGTGTGGCAAAGAGGGAGGTGCGCAGCTCGAACGGGAGCGATGTTTTCCACACCACGGAAAAAACGGACAAACTATCTAATACCCAGGTTGCCGAGGTGACGGCATCGTGAGGGCCAGGCATGGGCGCAGGCGTGCCGGGCCAGTTGAAGGAGCCAAGCGCGATGGACACTGTGCCAGGGCAGGATGGGCGGCCATCGACCGCACGCGACCGCGACGAGGCGGAGCTCATACGTATCAGGCGCGAGCTGGATGTCAGGAACAGGGTGATAACCATGTTCCTGGATTACCCGGACGAGGAGGTCTACGGCGCCATTTCCAGGGTGCTCATGGGGGCATTGGACAGCGAGCGTGCGATGGTTGGATGGACGGACGCGAACGGCACCCTCGTGTGCCCGATGAGGATGGAGGACCGACCCCCGGACCCGGTGGCCTGGCCGGGGAGGATGGTGCTCAGCCAGGATGTCTGGGGCGGGATATGGGGGCGCGCGATAGAGCAGAAGGCCGTCCAGTGGACGAACTCGTCGCAGGCGTCACCCAAGGGGCACATCAAGGTCGACCGGGTCATATGTGCCCCCATCGTCCACAGGGAATCCGTGGTCGGGGGCCTCATCGTCGCGAACAAGCCCACGGACTACAGCGAGGAGGATATCGCGCTCATGGCGACGCTGGCGAGGACGGTCGCGCCCGTGGTCTTTGAGAAGGTCCGAAGGATGTCAGGCGATCCCGGAGCCCCGCGTGCCTCGGGGTCGATGGGGGGTTCGGCGATCGCCGCCGTGGACCTCCTCGAGAACGCCAACGATCTCGTCCAGAGCGTGGACCCTCAGGGTCGCTACCTCTACGTGAACTCGGCCTGGCTCGATACGATTGGCTACACGGCCGAGGAGGTCAAGCACCTCACCATGTGGAGCGTGATACATCCGAACCACTGGAACCACTGCAGGCAGGTGTTCAAGGAGATAATCGGGGGCAAGAAAAAGGAGTGCGTGGCGGTCTCATTCAGGACCAAGGACGGGGCGACGGTCGAGCTTGAGGGGAACCTCAGCGGCATTTTGGATGGCGGCAGGCTGGCCTCCACGATCGGGATATTCAGGAACGTCACGGAGCGCAAGAGGATCGAGCGGGACCTCGCGGCGCAGCGCAACAGATCGCGCGTCTACCTGGACCTCCTGACCCACGACGTGAACAACCTCAACCAGGGCGTCTTGACCAACATGGAGCTGCTCATGCGCGTCGAAGGCCTTTCCGCGGATGTGCGGAGGTACGCCCAGAGGACCCACGAGCAGACGATCGCGATCTCGAGGCTCATCAGGTCGGTCAAGAAGCTCTCGGACCTGGTTGACGGGCACCTCAAGCCCTGCGATGTGGACGGGAGGGTCGCGATCGGGTCCGCGCTCGAGAGGGTCCGCAGGGCGCACCCGAACCGGATCGTCGACGGCAGGCTGGAGATGCCGATGGGCGAGGTGGTCCTCAACGGCAACGAGCTGCTCGAGGAGGCGTTCGAATACGTCCTCCACTACCTCGTGAAGGTCGACCCGGGCGACCAAGCCAGCATCGTCGTCGTGGTCATCGCCTCGGAGGACGGGAAGGCGTGGAGGCTCTTCTTCAAGGGATCGGGCGAGGGGATGGCGGACGTGCTCGGGACCCGGGCGTTGGAGATGGGCGAGCGGACTGGGGGCAGCGTGAGCATCATCGAGCTCGGGCTCACCATCGTGAGCGAGGTCGTCGCTAGGCTCGGCGGCCGAGCGTGGGTGGAACAGCTGGACCCCGCCGACCCGGAGAAGGGGAGCGGCATCGTCCTCGAGCTGCCGCGCGGCCAGGGGCACGAGTGCGAGGGCCCGACGGGCGAGGGGGACCAGGCCAAGATGGCCATCCCGTGGTAGCGGTGAGCATGTGGCAGGGTGACCCAAGGCACAGGGGTCCTGGACAGGGACCCGCCCCCCCCACCACCCAGGGGCCTTGATCCCCTCGGACGCGCGGGGCCGACGTCCCACCCCGAGGCACATGGCCAGTCCGTGCGCTCAGAAAACCTTATGAAGGGCACGCGATATACGCCGCCTGCCCAAGTGGGCCTGTAGCTCAGCTAGGTAGAGCAACCGGCTCTTAACCGGTTGGCCAAGGGTTCGAATCCCTTCAGGCCCGCCAACCCCCTACGGCCGTTGGAGTTGTCCGCCAAGCTCCTTGCCCCCGTGCGGGATGCCATCCGAGACAGTCGTGTTAGCCTCGATTCCATTAAAGTTAGCATTACAAATGCACACTTTATGGTAAAAGCTTGCATTACGAATGCAAACTTTCTCAAGAAGGCTAGCACGCTACTCGAAGGGGGAGCCCCGCAATCCCGGGGGGAGGAGGTCCCTTGAGATCGGGGGGCCGTCGGGCCTGCGGTGGTGCGTCCGTTGGGAATGCGTTTCCCTGCCTCGCGCACATTATCGACATCGTCCCTTGAATCCCCAGCAGCTCAATGAAATCGGCATGGTTATATAGTGACGCGTCTGTAGATTCGGCCAATCTGAGACCGGCACACGCACTGGTACCTCGAATCCGGATGCTACCCCCGAGACCAGGTTATGGGGGAGGGGCGCGCACGTGTCCAGGAAGTGTGGAAGCGACAGGAGTGGTCTGAGGATGGTGGCGATGATGGTCATCGGCTCCTTCGCGTACTCGGCGCTGTTCATCCTCGTCAGCGTCCTCATCTCGCACCCCATCTACTTCGGCCTACTGTACGCCTTCATCTGGGTGGGGTACATCGGTTCCATCCCGGGGAACATCCGGCTGCTCGCCGTCAAGCACTACGTGCGCAGCCTAGGCGCCCACTGGATAAGCGTCGGGAACATCGCGGGCTACAACGCCTCGACGCCGGGGGACGCGGCGACGGTCCTGGCCGCGCTCACGGTGGGGCTGCTCGTCGTGGGCGCCCTGGTCTTCCGGCAGAAGGAGTTCCCGTGAGGCGGGGCGATGGCGGGGATATCATACTAGTATGAATTGTGTGAAAAGTGTTTTATAGTACCACACAGTTCCCCCGCCCGCCATGATAAAGGAACACCAGTTCTACGGGAGCGCCACCGTCGGCGAGCGCGGCCAGATAGTCCTTCCCGCGAACCTCCGCAAGGCCTACGGCATCAAGAGGGGCGACAAGCTGCTCGTCATCGGGCTCGGCCACGCCCAGAACATCGTCCTCTTCAAGGCCGAGGCCATGGACGAGTACCTCGAGATGATGACCGAGAACATCGCCCACATGCGGTCCGCGCTCAAGAAGCGGGGTGATTGAATGGCAGCCAGCATCGCCATCAGGACGACCGGCCTGACCAAGAGGTTTCGGGACTTCACCGCCGTCGACTCCGTCTCCTTCGAGGTCAATGAGGGCGAGATATTCGGCTTCCTCGGACCGAACGGGGCAGGCAAGTCCACGACCATCAGGATGCTGTGCACCCTCGCCCGCCCCACCGCCGGCTCGGCGACCGTCGCGGGCTACGACATCGTGAGGGACGACAACAAGGTCCGCGAGAACATCGGGCTCGTGTCCGAGAAGATGATAATGTACAACGACCTGACCGCCCGGGAGAACCTCAAGCTCTTCGGGAAGCTCTACGACATCCCCGACGATGTCCTGGAGAAGAAGGTGAGCAAGCTCCTCGATTTCGTTCACATGGACAAGTGGGCGGACGAGAGGATCAAGACCTTCTCGACAGGGATGAAGCAGCGCATCAACGTCATCCGCGCGCTCGTCAACGACCCCAAGATCCTCTTCCTGGACGAGCCGACCCTGGGCCTGGACCCCAAGTCGACCTCCGAGATACGCGAGCTCGTGAGGAGGATCAACATGGAGCAGCGCGCGACCATAATCCTCACGACCCACATGATGGTCGAGGCCGACATGCTGTGCGACCGCATAGGGATAATCGACAGGGGCAAGATAGTCGCCCTGGACACCCCCTCCAATCTGAAGAAGATGGTCTCGGGGACCGACACGGGCGTGTTCGAGTTCGAGGTGCCCAACCTGACCGCGGCCATGGTGGCGTCGGTGAGGTCGCTCCCGATAGTGGGCTCCGTCGCGCAGGAGGACCCGACCCACATCAAGGTCCACGCGAGGGGCGACGAGGCGTTCGACGTGACCGTCGACGCCCTCAGGGTCGGCGGGGCGAGCATAAGGACCGTCAGGAACCTCGAGCCGACGCTCGAGGACGTGTTCCTCCAGATCACCGGTCGCCAGGTCAAGGACGAGGACATCGAGCTGGCCCGTCCCAGGCGCAGGTTCGGCGGCATGGGCGGCGGCGGCCCCGACGGGCACAGGCCCGGCGGCGGCGCGGCGAAGAGGGGGAGGTGAGCCAATGGTCGTGAGATCGACCATCCGCCACAGTTACTGGATCATGTGGAAGGACCTCTTGGAGTTCAGCCGCAGCCGGATGCGGCTGGCCATGCTCGTGCTCATGCCGCTGCTGATGATGGGCATGGTCGGGTTCATCTACCCCTCCTCGAGCACCATCCAGGACCAGCCGATAGCTATAGCCGACCTCGACACCGGGGTGGGCAACGCGTCCTTCAGCCACATCTTCACCATTCAGCTGGAGGCCATCAACCATCA
>Ga0315276_10006741_pt1 | contig 10602 bp, 8 predicted proteins | sample YL17G05_0_MG_FD_204542 | JGI IMG/M metagenome (GOLD analysis project Ga0315276, IMG submission 204542) | Sediment microbial communities from Yellowstone Lake, YNP, Wyoming, USA - YL17G05_0 | ecosystem: Environmental > Aquatic > Freshwater > Lake > Sediment | place: USA: Wyoming | collected... | reverse complement strand
CACGGTGAAGAGCAGGTGGATCCCCAGCCCTCAAAAACCTTCACCCCGGAGACGCGCGGATGATGGGTCCTCCTGAGAGAGCCACCTCACGGGTGAGTGCGGCAGAACGGAATGAACCCCCCCACCCTCACCGGGGGAGTGGCGCGGGAGGGGGCAGGATCTCTCCCCATCCCACACCACACGGAAGTTATCCCCCCCCGCTGACCGTGGCTCCGGTGTCCGGATGATGTTTCCGAATCCGAATGAATCAACGGGTTTTCAATTTCACACCGGCCATAATGATAAACCTATCCATGGGGCTATTTCTCCATTCCATGGCCAGAATCAGAATCAAGGGCAGTGCTTTGATATTCGTGGACCACATATCAAGGTATCGAATCCCCGCAGTAAATGGGGACTGTTTGATTTTTTATGATTTTTCCAGGGGAATTATCTATAAATAATCGATTTTCATTAGATTTATGTAAAAATAATTAACCTCCACGCGAATTCCACAGGTCCATCGATGATGTCCCAGAACCGCTGGGGAGCGGGGAGCCTCCGTGCCGGGTCACCCGGGCCAGGGCAGTCTGCCCGCGATCCCCCTGAAGAGAGCCGGGAAGGCGTTGACCAGCACATCGAGGACGGCTTCTGGGCCGTGATGGAGAACCAGTTCAAGGCAGCGCTTGCCTCATTCTCTGCGGCGCTCCGGGAGGACCCGGCCAACCATGAGGCACTCTACGGCTCTGCCTTCTGCCTGATGAAGCTGGGACGGTATGACCAGGCAGAGAAGGTCCTCTCTGCAGGCCTCTCCCTGTACCCGGAGAGCCGAGATCTCCTCGAGGAGCGGGGGGTGCTCTACCACCTCCAGAAGCAGTACGGGAAAGCGGTCCGCACCTTCGACCGGGTTCTTACCCTGGCAGGAGCCGGCCCGGAGACGGCCCGGTGGAAGAGGGAATCCCTGTACCATATGGGAATCGCTTCCTTTGACCAGGGGGAGTACGAGAGGGCCATCCAGGCCTTTGACCATGTTCTCTCCCTGGAGAAGACCCACGGAAACGCCCTGGCCGGGAAGGTGGCTGCACTCCGGATGCTGGGGCGCAGGGACGAGGCCGTCGCCCTTGCAGAGCAGTCCCTGGCCGTTGCGCCAGAAAGCGCCGGGCTCCTCTACCAGCGCGGCTGGCTCCTTCTGGACGCGGGCCGTCTTGAAAAGGCAGAGGCTTCTTTCCGGCAGGCATCCCGGGCAGCCCCCCGCTGGACCGAGCCGGTCTTGGCCCTGGCCGAGGCACTGGAGCGGCTCCAGCGCGGCTTCGAGGCGGTCCCCCTGCTCCAGTCCCTGGGGAAGGCCCATCCTGACCGGACTGCGCTCGCAGCGCAGTTGGGCTGGTACCACCTGCGGCGCCATGACCGTGCACGGGCCCGGAAGATCTTTCTTGAGATCGCGGAGACGGGGACTGACCCGCTGCCCGGCATCTCGGGCCTGGCCGCCGTCTATGTCTCGCTGGGGAAGGTGGAGGAGGCCCAGTGGGTTTACCGCAGCCTGGTGGAATCGGATCCAAAAAATCCCCGGTACCTGGCCCACCTGGCAGGGCTCCTGACCCGGAAGGGAGACCCGGCATCCCTGACGGAGGCCGAGGGGCTCCTCCAGGTAGCCCTCCTCGCGGATCCCACCTGCGCCCCGGCCTGCTCAGCCCTTGGCGTGCTCGCCTACCTGCGGCAGCGGATGACCGAGGCGGAGGAGTGGTTCCAGCAGTCCATCCACCTGAACCCCCGCGGGGACGGGCACCGGCTGCTGGGGGCCCTCTATACCGCCACGGGAAGGCTGCGGGAGGCGGGGGAGGAGGTGGTGAAGGCCGTGGACGTCCACCGGCATGACACCCGGGCGCTGCTCGTGCAGGGGAGCATCGCGCTCCTGGAAGGGAAGGTGCACCAGGCAGCAGTCCTCTTCCGGCGGGCCGAGGCCGCCGACCCCGAGATCGCTGACCCGCCCCGGGCGCTGGCAGCAGCGCTCTCCGCTGCCGGTAATCCTCTGGATGCCGAGAAGGTGCTCCTGCGGGGCCTGGCCCGGCTGGATGGTGAACGGCGCATTCCCCTGCTCCTGGCCCTGGCCGACGTCCACATGGCCGCCGGGGACCACACCGGCGATGCCGCCCGGTACCGGGACGCACTCCGGAGCCTGGACCAGGCAAAAGCACTGGTACCCACCCACCCCGATCTCCGGTTCCGGGAGGGGATCCTCCATGCCCGGCTGGGGGATCTCCAAGCTGCCGTGGCCTCGTTCCGGGAGTGCCTGAGGGCCGAGGGGCTGGAGCGCTACGCGGAACGGAACCTCCGGCTCCTTGCCGACGCCGCGTCCCGGAACCGCCTGCTGGCGCAGCCCCGCCGCACGGGAAGGATCGCGGTGGCCGGTATCTCCGCGGTCCAGCTGGCGGCGCTCTGGGGGATGGTGCTCACCGGCCGGGTCTCCGAGACCACGGCCATGGTCCTCTCGCCCTTGCTCACGGCCCTCATCGCCGCGGTGGTGCTGGTGCCTGCCAGGGATGAGCCGGGGGCCCGGGCGGCACCGGAACTCCTGCTCCCCTCCGAACCCCTCCTTTTTCCCCCCGAATGGGACGTGCCGGTGGTCTGGCCCGCACCGGCCCGGCCGGCGCTGCGGGGATAAGGCGGGAGATCCCCCTTTCCCGTGTATCGCAGGGTCTGAACCGGGGGCTATTCCAGATATCCTCCCCGGGGGAGGGTGACGGGGGGGGGGGGGGGGGGGGGCCCGGGCGGGCGGCGGGGGGCCCCCCCCCCCCCCCCCCCCCCCCCCCCCCCCCCCCGGACCCACCCCCATGAGGATATTCCCTTCCGATGTTTTTCCTAGTCTTAGGAAGAACTCTCCCGGGACCATCCCCTCCCTTCCCCGGCCGCCCGGCACTCCACCGCGTGCCGGTGGGCTATCCGCAGGGGCTCCGGCATCCGGTAGCGGGTGGCGGTGGCAAGCACGACCCAGACCGCGGTTGCGAGGGAGATGCGGTTGCCCGGGGAGACATACACTTCCCGCGCCCCGGTCCGTGTCCTGACCGCGCAGCCGGCCGGCCGTCCCCTGATGATCACAGGATACGTTGCTCCCCGAAATTCCCCGGGTGCCACCGCAGCGGTCCCGAGGGGCTTCCCTGCCACGCCGATGGCAGGGACATCCAGGAGGACGCCCAGGTGGGTGGCCAGGCCGCACCCTACTGGGTGGGCGGTGCCATGCCCGTGGAAGATCACGAGGTCCGGCATGGTGCGGAGCTGCTCCCAGGCATCCAGGAGCACCGGCCCCTCCCGGAACGCGAAGAGCCCCGGGACGTACGGGAACCTGATGGGGAGCTCCACACACTGCGCTTCCACCACCACAAGGTCCGGGCACCGGAGCACGACCACGGCGCCATACACCCGTGTCCCGTCCCGGGAGTAGGCGGCATCCGCCCCGGCAACATACCGCGGCGGGAACCGGGTGAAGGCATCCTCCCGGATGATCCGGGACCCGATCTCCCGCTGGATCAGCCGGGCTGCCTCGACAGAAGAGGGAAAAGGGAATTCCTCACAGGGACCCACACTATCCCCATCGGGGGTGGGACCGGGAGGGGGCAGGCCCCCTCCCGTCGCCTTCCCCTGTGAGAATATTCCCTTCCTTCCTGTTTGCCTCATGCGCACCGGTGAAATACCGTGGGGCGCGGACGGCATCATCGCCTGATTACAAGGAATGGTGCAGGTGGATCTCACATGCCCGGCTTCACGGCGGGAGCTGCCTCCGCTCCCGCACCGAGGCGGCGTGGGCTGCGAGCCCTTCCGCCTCGGCGAGGGCCTCCACGACGTCCCCGATGGCCTCCAACCCCTCCCGGTCTATGATCTGGACCGAAGAGGTCTTCATGAAGTGGCGCACGTCGAGACCGGAGTAGGTCCGGGCATAGCCTGCCGTGGGGAGGACATGGTTCGTGCCCACCGCGTAGTCGCCGCAGGCCACCGCGGCGTACTTCCCCACGAAGATGGCCCCGGCGTGGCGGACCCGGGTCAGGAGCGCCAGGGGATCGGCCACCTGCAGCGAGAGGTGCTCGGGGGCGATGGCGTCCGAAACGGCGGCGGCCTCGTCCATGTTGGCCACGGTCACGTAGCCGGAGTTCGCGAGCGCTTTTGCGATGATCTCCTTCCGGGGCGATGCGGCGGCCAGGGACTCCACCTCCCTGCCCACCCGTTCGGCGAGGGCCCGGTCCATCGTGATCAGCACGCAGGCGGCATTCGGGTCGTGCTCTGCCTGGGCCAGGATGTCCCAGGCAATGATGCGGGGGTCAGCGGTCCTGTCGGCTATCACGGCCACCTCGCTCGGGCCTGCCGGGAAGTCGATCTCCACCTGCTCCCGGAGCAGCATCTTCGCCATGGTGACGTAGATGTTCCCCGGCCCCACGATCTTCTGCACCTTGGGGATTGTCTCCGTCCCGAGGGCCATGGCAGCGATGGCCTGGGCCCCCCCGCACCGGTAGATCTCGGTGACGCCGGCGATGTCCAGGGCAACGAGCGTCATGGGGCTGATGGGCGGCGGGGAGCAGGCGCAGATCTGGGGGACCCCGGCCACACGGGCGGGGACGGCGCACATCAGGGCAGAGGAGGGATAGGGAGCCCTCCCGCCCGGGATGTAGAGCCCCACCCGGTCCAGGGGGGTGGTCTTCACCCCGAGAACGATCCCCTCCTCCATCTCCTCCAGCCAGAGGTCCCGGGGGCGCTGCCGCTCGTGGAACCGGGTGATCCGGGCCTCCGCCTCCACCAGGGCCTCGATGATCCGGGTGTCCACCTCCCCGTAGGCCGCCTCCCGCTCCTCGTCGGAGACCGCGATCTCGGTGAGCACCACGTGCCGGGAGAGCTCCCGGAGGGCCGCGTCCCCCCGGGTCCGGACCTTCTCGATGATCTCCTGCACCGTGCCCCGCGCCTCGTCCAGGCTCTGCTGCCTGCCCGCCACCCAGGCATCCACGTCCAGCGCCTTCCACATACCCGGGACAGGTCAGCGGGGCGGGGGTTTAAGGTTTCTACACCGTGAGAAGAGGGGGGCTCCGCTACAGGGTGCCGGAACCCCCCTCTCCCGCCAATCGGCAGGAGAGTGGTGCGGAATTGTTAATGAGTTTTACTAAACTATTTCGAATTAATTAAAAAGAATAATTAATGTGGAGCGCAGAGGATTCTGGATGATACCGATGGACACGAAGCACTGCGTTCCAGTGGCGGGGGCAGCCCTCGTCCTGCTCCTTCTGGGAGCTTTGCTCGCAGGCTGCACTGCCACACCCCTGGAGGGCACCCTCCCTCCAGCAATCCCGGAGCCCGCTCCTGCCGGCTCCCGGGGTACCCTGCTCATGGCCACCACCACCAGCCTGTATGACACGGGACTGCTGGATTCCCTGCGCCCCGATTTCGAGAAGGAGTTCAATGCCGATGTGCGTATCACTTCGCAGGGTACCGGGAAAGCCATCGAACTGGCCAGGCGGGGGGACGTGGACATCCTGCTCGTCCATGACCAGGCCCGGGAAATCGCGTTCATGGATGAGGGATACGGGATTAACCGCCGGTGCTTTGCCTACAATTCCTTCATCGTGGTCGGCCCGGCCGGCGACCCAGCCGGCATCAGGGGGATGAAGCCAGAGGATGCCTTCAAGAAGATCCTCACCGAGGGCAGGAAGGGCACTGCAGGGATGACCTTTGTCTCCCGCGGGGACCAATCGGGTACCCACGCGAAGGAGCAGGCCATCTGGAAGGCGGCCGGCTATACCTATGCGACGGACGTGCAGAAGAGCGGGAACTGGTACATCGAGGCCGGGAAGGGGATGGGCGAGACGCTGGTCATGGCCAGCGAGAAGGGCGCCTACACCCTGGCGGACGAGGGCACCTACCTGGCCTTCAGGGGCAACCTGCAGCTCGCGCCTGTCATTGAAAAGGGCGATATCCTGCGGAACGTGTACTCGGCCATCTCCATCAATCCGGTCCGGTACCCCGGCCAGAACCTGACGCTCGCCAACCACTTCATTGACTTCCTTTTACAGGACACCACCCAGCAGAAGATCACGGACTACGGGAAGGACAGGTACGGCAAGGGCCTCTTCTCCTCGCTCCAGGGGGCAGATTGCGTTCAGTTCAGGTGTGATTGTACTGCACTAGCTGCAGTGTGATATCCCGGGTGGATGATGGGGTATATCTGGATTGCAGTTAAAGGACAGTTATTCAGGACATGGGAGCGGATCCGGGCACCCGGTGTCACGGAAGGGGGTTGGATGAGTGAACGAGATCCTTGACGGCTTTTACCAAGCCGTGCACCTGATCATCACCCTGAACCCCGAAGTGATGGAGATCACTGTACGGACCCTGGAGATCTCCCTGATCTCCACTGCCATTGCGACCATCATCTCTGTCCCGCTGGGTGGCCTGATCCATTTCCGGGAGTTCCGGGGGAAGCGGGTGCTTGTCACCCTCATCCAGACTCTCTATGCACTTCCCACCGTTATCGCAGGCCTCTTCGTGTTCCTGCTTATCTCCCGGGCCGGCCCCTTCGGGTTCCTGCGGCTCCTCTTCACCCCCGGCGGCATGGTGCTCGCCCAGTCCCTCCTGATCCTGCCCATCATGACCGGCCTTACCCTCACCGCTCTTTCGGGAGTGGAGAGGAGCACGCGGGACACCATCATCTCGCTCGGGGCTACCGAGGTCCAGACCATCCTCTCCCTGGTGCATGAGGCCCGGTTCGCCATCCTGGGATCCGTGGCGCTGGGGTTCGGGCGGGCCATCTCTGAGGTGGGAGCAGCGATGATGATCGGCGGAAATATCCGTGGATTCACCCGGGTCCTGACCACCGCCATTGCGCTGGAGACCTCCATGGGGAACATCTCCCTCTCCCTTGCACTGGGGATCATCCTCCTCGCCATTGCCCTTGTTGTCAACCTCCTTGTCCACATGGTCCAGCAGGAGAGGGTATCCCTTGATTAACCTGCAGGGGGTTACCCGGAGGTACGGGACCCATGCCGCTGTAAGTGACGTGTCACTCCGGATTCCGAAGGGATCCCTCGTCGCTCTGATCGGGCCCAGCGGGAGCGGCAAGACCACGCTGCTGCGGCTGATGGATCTGCTGGAGCGGCCAACGGCAGGCCGTCTCCTCTTTGACGGCGTGGATACCGACGGAACCGAGAAGGAGCGCCTGGCCCTCCGCCGGCGGATGGCCATGGTCTTCCAGAAGCCGGTCCCTCTCTCCACGACGGTGGAGGGAAACGTGGCGGCCGGGCTCCGGTACCGGAAAGTGCCGAAGGAGGAGATCCGGGCGCGGGTGGCGGCTGCCCTCGCCATCGTGGGGCTCTCCCACCTGGCGGACCGGTACGCGGCCAGCCTCTCGGGGGGCGAGATGCAGCGGGTGGCCCTGGCCCGGGCGCTGGTGACCGAGCCGGAGCTTTTACTGCTGGACGAGCCCACGGCCAACCTGGATCCTGAAAACACAAGCCTCATCGAGGACCTGATCCGGAGAGTCAACCGGAACCAGGGTACCACCATCGTCCTCTCCACCCACGATATGGGGCAGGGGCAGCGCCTGGCGGGAACCCTTGCCCTCATCATGCAGGGCCGGGTCCACCAGTCGGGGAGGGCACAGGATCTCTACTCCTCCCCAGTCACACAAGAGGCAGCTCGGTTCATGGGATTCGAAAACCTGTGGGAGGGTACAGTCATGGAGATGGAGGAGGACCTGACCCGAATCGAGATCGGGGGCAGTCGGATCACCACAGTGACAGATGCAGGTGTGGGTGAATCTGTCACGGCCTGCATCAGGGCTGAGGACCTGACTCTCCTCCCTGCAGGGGCCCGGCAGGGGAGTGCCCGGAACACCCTCGCCGGCACCATCACCCGGATCGCACTCCACGGCTCCTTCGCCCGGGTCACGGTGGATGCCGGCTTCCCTGTCACCGCACTGGTCACCCACCGCTCGGCGGATGAGATGGCGCTCTCCGAGGGGCAGCCCATCTGCATCGCCTTCAAGGCAACGGCCGTGCACGTGATCCGCAGAGCGGATCACTCCCCTGCAGCAGTGTCATGATTCTTATCCCGGAAGGGCCGAATCATATCCATGGACGTGACGGGGCCCCTCGTCGTCATCGGGATCGGGCTGGTGGTCTTTTCAATCGGCCTCCTGGCCGGCTACGGGGCCACAAAAGCCTGGTTACGGAACCGTTCCCTGAGGGCGGCAGAGAGGGGCGCAGGGGCCCGTCCCGCCGGGCCCGTACCCACCAGGAGGGAAGAGGAATCGTGAGAAGACACGGCGGATACCGAGGATCCTTTCCTGGCGGCATACCCGGTGACCATCGCCCGCACGCGGGACGTCTTCCCCGCGCCCCATCCCGGAACTGATCCCCCATGCGTATCCATGTCCTTGCCAGCGGCTCCAAGGGGAACTGCACCTGCATCGATGACGGCAGCAGTGCACTCCTCGTGGACTGCGGCCTCTCGGTGAAGGAGGCCCTGGCCCGGCTCCAAGCCGCCGGGGGCGACCCTGGCCTCATCCGCGCCATCCTCGTCACCCACGAGCACGTGGACCACATGAGGGGGGTTGCCCCCCTGGCCCGCCGCCTGGGCGTCCCCGTCTACGGAACCGGCGGCACGCTCCGGGACCTGGCCGGGGCAGAGACCGGCAGGCGCCCGGTGCGCCTGGTCCGCACCGACCCCGGCACCCGCCACGACGTGGACGGCTTCGCCGTGGAAGCCTTTGCCACCTCCCATGACGCCCGGGAGCCCTGCGGGTTCACCCTCACCGCCGGCGGGATCCGGTTCACCTGCTGTACCGACACCGGGGTCCTCTCCGACCCGATCCTCCGCCGGCTCCGGGTCTCGGACGCCATCCTTCTCGAGTCCAACCACTGCCCCGAAATGCTCCGTAGCGGCCCCTACCCCGAGGTGCTGAAGCGCCGGATCCGGTCCCCCCGAGGCCACCTCTCCAACCGGGCCGCCGCGGCCTGCCTCCGGGCATTGGGCTGCGACGCAGGGACCGTGATCCTGGGCCACCTCTCCGAGATCAACAACACGCCGGAGAAGGCGCTTGCCTCCGCAAAGGAGGGGCTGGGGCTCTACTGCGGCAGCGTGCGGGTGGTCGTCGGGAAGCAGCATGACGTCACGGAGGAAGTCAGGATCTGACCGGAAAGAGGGATCCAGTTCCTTCGATGGGCGGGGCACGAGAATAAGACCCTCTCCCCCGAGGACATTCCCGCCTTTATGGAAAATGGCACCAATGGCCCACCCCGGATGCTACCCTTTTTTATCCTCGCTCCCACAACCACAGAATAGCGCACGCGCGGCCCCGTTGCGGGCAGCGATGAGGGGTTGAGAAGCGATCAATGCAGTTCATCGACTTCGCCCGGATCTGTGACCGGCTGGAGGGCATCTCCGGACGGCTGGAGATGATCGAGGTCGTCTCCGGCATGCTCCCCTCGCTGGATGACGCGGAGCTCCCCCTCTTTGTCCGGTTTGTGATGGGCCGGATCTTCCCGGACTGGTCGCCGCTGAAGCTGGGCATCGGACCGAACCTTCTCTACGAGTCCATCGCCTACGTGGCCGGGATCCGGAAGGAGGCGGTGGTGGAGGCGGTGAACCGGACGGGCGACCCGGGGAAGGCGGTGGAGGAGCTCCTTCTCGGGAAGAAGCAGACCTCTTTCTTCACCGAGGCCTTCTCCCTCGCCGACGTGTACCGGGAGTTCGGGCAGATCGCCCGGGAGGAGGGAAAGCGGTCACAGCGTGGGAAGATGCTCTCGGTCCGGAAGCTCCTGGCCAACACCCAGCCCCTGGAGGGTCGGTACCTGGCCCGGCTGATGATGGGCGAGCTGCGGATAGGCATCGGCGAGGGGAACGTCCGGGACGCGATTGCAAAGGCCTTCGGTGTCCCTTCGGCGGACGTGGAGCACGCCTTCCAGGCCAACAACGACCTGGGCGAGACGGCGGTGCTGGCCCGTAAGGGATCAGAAGCCCTGAGGGCAGTGGAGATCGAGATCTTCCGGCCCGTCCGGCTGATGCTGGCCCAGCAGGGCACCATAAGCGAGATGGTGGCCGACCACGGGCCGGTGGCGGCCGAGTTCAAGTACGACGGGAGCCGGTTCCAGTTCCACCGGAAGGGTGCGGCTGTTCGGGTCTTCTCCCGGAAGCTGGAGGACGTGACCGGCGCCCTCCCGGACGTGATCCAGGCGCTGCTCCCTGCCACTACCCACGACGTGATCCTGGACGGGGAGGCGGTGGCCGAGAAGGACGGGAGGCCCATGCCCTTCCAGTTCGTGCTCCGCCGGTTCCGCAGGAAGAACGACGTGGAGGCCAAGGCCGAGGAGATCCGGCTTGTGCCCTACGTCTTTGACATCCTGTACCGGGACGGGAAGACCCTGATCGACCTGCCCTATGCCGACCGCAGGAAGATTCTTTCGGAGACCCTCTCCGCTCACGTGGCCCCGCAGGTGGTGAGCGGCGAGGTGAAGGATCTGGAGACCTTCTACCAGCAGGCGCTGGATGCAGGCCACGAAGGGATCATGGTGAAGGACCCTGCCTCGCCCTACAGCCCGGGCATCCGTGGCCGGATGTGGGCGAAGATCAAGCCCGAGGTGGACACGCTGG
>Ga0315276_10006739_pt1 | contig 10604 bp, 9 predicted proteins | sample YL17G05_0_MG_FD_204542 | JGI IMG/M metagenome (GOLD analysis project Ga0315276, IMG submission 204542) | Sediment microbial communities from Yellowstone Lake, YNP, Wyoming, USA - YL17G05_0 | ecosystem: Environmental > Aquatic > Freshwater > Lake > Sediment | place: USA: Wyoming | collected... | reverse complement strand
ATGTCGCCACCGAAGCCTGATTCCGTAATCACGTAGTCCGCCAGTTTGAGCGCAATCTGGTCGGCGATGATGGAGGAGTTGCCGTGGGCGATGTTGGCGAACGGCCCGGCATGCACCGTGGCGGGCTGGCCCTCCACCGTCTGCATCAGGTTGGGCATGATGGCGTCCTTCATCAGCACCGTCGCTGCCCCCGCCACGCCCAGGTCCTCCACCGTCACTGCCTCGCCGGCCTTGCTGGTGCCGATCACTGCCCGGCCGATGCGCTCGCGCAGGTCCGCCAGCCCCGTGGTCAGCGCCAGGATCGCCATCAGCTCCGAGGCCACCGTGATGTCGTAGCCCGTGATGCGTGTGTGCCCCTTCTCGTCCGGCCCCAGTCCGATCTCGATCTTGCGCAGGAAACGGTCGCTGATGTCGATCACCCGGTTCCAGGTGATCCCCGCCGGGTCGATGTCGAGGATCGCAAAGCGGGCGCGCTCGGCTGGCGTCAGCTCGCTGGGGTCCGTTTTGTCAAAGCCCAGCTTCTTTACCCGCCGCAACATCGACGGCGAGAAGCTGCGCTTGCCGCTCCTGTCGGGCGGGCACAGCCGGTCGAACATCACCTGCGGATCGATGTCGGATTCATGCAGCATGCGGGCGTCAACGGCCGCCGCAATCAGGTCGTGCGCCGCCGTGATGGCGTGGATGTCGCCGGTCAGGTGCAGGTTGAAGTCCTCCATCGGCACCACCTGGCTGTAGCCGCCGCCGGCCGCCCCGCCCTTGATACCGAACGTGGGACCTTGCGACGGCTGCCGGATCGCGGCGACCACGCTCTTCCCCAGGACGCCCAAGCCCTGGGTGAGACCGATGGTTGTGGTGGTTTTGCCCTCGCCCAACGGCGTGGGCGTGATGGCCGTCACGTCGACATACTTGCCCTGCGGCCGGTCCTTGAACTTCACGAGCACGTCAAGATGGATCTTGGCCTTGTACTTGCCGTATAGGTCCAGGTCATCGGGGCCCAGTCCCAGCGACGCAGCAACGTCGAGGATGGGCTTCATTTCCGCGGCCTGGGCGATCTCCAGGTCGCTGGGAACAGGGTTTAAACGCTTCATGAATGGTGCCTCCGGGTCGAAGTAGGGGTCTAGAATCTGGCGGTGATTATACCTTGTTTTTGCAAAATGCGTGAATGATGGAAATCATGCAAGCGTCACCGGAGCTTTCCCTCCAAGGTACCGCCTCTCTCACTACCCGACACGGGTAGGTATCTTGACAAGCCGTCGAAACGACTGCGACACGGCATCGGCAATGGATAGGCGCGCTGCGTCTACGGTGACTCGGCATTGGGCAGCATAGGCAGCTTAAGTTGCCGGGCGAAAGCCCGGTTTGGGGTAGGGTAAAGCGCCACGCGAACACCATTTTGAACTCGTGCAGGCGGTCCAGGGCCAACAAGCGAGGTAACCAGCGCCAACCGAGCTGAAACAGGCTCAAATCGCGGCGGTCGGCCCGGTCCACCCGCGCAGTCTGCTGGCTGAGCACGCGGTGGGTGCCCAGGCCGAGCGTCATACAGGTCGCAATGGCAAATGCCAGAATCAAGCGATCAATGGGCTCGGGATCGGTCAGATGGGTCCGGGCGAGACCAAAGCCGCGCGATTTACAGCTGCCGAACAACGTTTTGATCCAGAAGCGCCGTTCGTACGCCAGGTGGGGTTGCTGGGTCGCCGGCAAGTTCGAAATCAGGCACAGCGGTTCGGCTTCACCCTGACCTCAGTGGACGGTCAAGGTCAGACCCGGCAGGCGATGTTCCTGGGTGAAGCAGACTTGTTCCCAGTGGCGCACCTGACCGGCACGCAAAGCGCTGCGATCCACCAATTCGGCGATGGGCTGCCAAGCCGGATCGTCAGTCGTGCGCACCAAACAAGTCTCGCGCCCGTGACACACGAAGTCCCAGTGCTGCTGGCGGATCCAAGTGATCACCTGTTCATTGCAGTATTCGGCGTCGCCCAGCACGACGACGTGCCGGTAGGCGCCGAGGTAAGGTTGCAGGCGCTCAAGCAAAAACCTTCTGGAAGGCGCCGGTGACAGGGCCTTTCTTGCCCCGAAGGCTCTGCCAGCTCAGGGTCAGCACCATCTCATGATACGCCAGCGCCGCCATGAGGGTCCGTCACTGCCGACCGACCTGCGTACAATCCAGGATCAGGTAGGCCGTCTCGTCGCTTAAGCTGGCTTGCCGCGCCAGCACGAACGGCTCAAACAGCGCCGCCACCTTGACTTCAGGATTGGCGACAAACCGCTCAAAGCACCGCACCGCACTGAAGCAGACGGATATCGGCCAGCACCAGACCGCCAATTCCCAGAACTGGACGCTGCGGCCGAGAATCAGGCCCATCACCATCAATGCCAGCGTCATGAGCACCGAGTTGTCGGGTTCTTCGTGCAAGACGTGGAACAAGTCGCGAATGTGCAGATAAAGTTGCCGGCTGGGCATCGTAAGGCCCCCTGATTCGGAGGTCTCCGACGTTGCCTCAAATCCACCAACCTGCCAAATCGGACCCCGTTGACTGGAAATCAGCCCGTGTCAGGTAGTGAGGGTTTTCCTGATTCAGTCATTCTTTGTGGGGCGAAGTGAGAGACTGTGCAGGAGCAGCCGGTGACATATCGGGCAATCCTCCGTCAGGACCGAGAAACACAGCTTATGGGCGAGTCGACCGCTGCGCCAGGGTAGTAATTGGAACGGAATGTTGCATGGTGAGTCATGTCGTAATGTGAATCGTAATGTGTCGGTACTACAATGAGCACGTATAATGTGTCGGTATTAGAATGAGTACAAGATAGAGAATGGCAAGTACTTTTGATAGCGCGTTATTGGCGGGATGTTTATGCTACTGTGCTATCGTGGATTAGGGCCGATACCTGAATGAGTCGTCACGACTCCGGCGGGGATCATTGGTCGCGCAATTGTTGGCTTGAAGGATTTGCACAAAGGCACCACAACTGCGCTTGTTGAAGCCTGAGCTTCAGCGCACTTCATCAACCCGACATGCGCTGCCGCCGCCCAGCCTGGCAGATCGCTTGCTTCTGGCAATCGCCATTGCGACCCGTATGACGCTCGGCCGGGGCACCCATCTCGTGCTCAGCCAGCACACCGCACGGGTGGACCGGGCCGACCGCCGCGATTTGAGCCTGTTTCAGCTCGGTTAGCGCTGATTACATCGCTTGTTGGCCCTGGACCACTTGCACGAGTTCAAAATGGTGTCCGCGTGGCGCTTTACCCTATCCAAACCGGGCTTTCGCCCGGCAACTTAAGCTGCCTATGCTGCCCAGTGCCGAGTCACCGTAGACGCAGCGCGCCTATCCCTTGACGATGCCGTGTCGCAGTCGTTTCGACCGCTTGTCAAGATACCTACTCGTGTCGGGTAATGAGACCGCTTCTCCCAATAAAGTCGATAAGAAAAAGTGCTTTCAGGGCGCGACCTCTGGCGTCGATATGCGTCTATTAAAGTAATGCCGCCAGTAGTACGAAAAATGGCGATATTGTAATAGGGAGGACAAACAATGGCACTCTACGTGCGAAATCTCAAAGTGGACGAGCGGGCGCGGCTGGAAGAACTGCTGCGGTTTGCCGCGCACGATGAATTGGGCAGACGCGCCCGCATCGTTCTTCTGTCGGCCGAGCGCATCGGAGTTCAGGACATCGGCACGATCGCTGGACTGCACCCGATCAACGTTCGCAAGTGGATCCACCGTTTCAACCGGTACGGCCTGAACGGGTTGTATCCGCGCCGCTCACCTGGTCGCCCCAAGCTGTTCTCTGAGGATCAGCGGCAGGCCATCGTGAGTATGGCCTCGACGGATCCTCAGGAGCTTGGACTGGCTTTCGACTCCTGGTCGCTGCAACGCTTGCGCTATGAGTTGACCGAACGCGGAATTACTCCGGAGATCAGCGCAGAGACAATCCGTCAGGAGCTGCTGCGTAGCGGTTTGGTCTTCGACCATCGTTGCTGGGTCAGGATGTCCAACTGATGCGGAGTGCGGGAGTCTGTCAGCGGTCGGTTCTGCGCCGGCCTCCGACTTGGCGCAGAACCGATCAGTGCAACGTGAGCGGCAACCATGCGCGTTCGGTGAGATCCGAGGCCCGCCAGCTCTCATAGATGCCGACATCTTGCGGCTGGTGTGTCTGTACCCAGCCCAGCGAGACCCCGTTTCCAGGTCCCAGCGTCAATACGACATCGCGCAGATCGCCCGTTAGCGCGGTAATCACCGTGGGCTTCGGCCAGCTTAAGGTCGCGGGAGTCGCCGACGTGGCCCGTACCATATCACCCTCGTCCCAGGCAATGTGGAGCCGCATGCTCCGTTCCGCCAAGATGCGCGGGCCGCGCGCCAGGGTCGCCGCCCGCGCCACGGTGACGGGATCCGGCCAATACATCCCCCGGCCAAAGCAGTAGCGCACTTCCTGACCGTCGTCAACCCAGGTCAGGTGTGCCAGTCCATCGGATGTGGTTGTCAGGTTCGCGCCGATAGATTCCACCAGTGACCGGTCAGAAACATCAACCGGCAGCGTCCAGGTGCCATTAAGGCGTTCGCTGAAGAAGATATGGAATGTGCCGCTTAGGTTGGCTGCATTCGGCACGCGATCCTGCCAGGCGAGATAGAGCGCCCCGTCGGGGGATAAGCCCAATGTCGGAGCTTGGCCGCGCGCATTGGGGACCGGTTGATTGCTCCAGTATTTGCCGTTCCACGTCCCGATATAGATCGTCCAGTATCCCGGTGAGTTGTCCATCCAAGCCACGTACAGTGCGCCTGCCTTGCCGGCAATGGCCGTGGGGAATGCGGAGAATCCGGATGTGTGCGAAACATTGACCGGTAAGGACCAGGCGCCATTCTCCAGAGAGACATCGTAGACTTCGTAGTTGCCCATGAACTGATTAGCGAACAAAGTGTGGAGGTGTCCGAGATCGTCTGCCACCAAGACAGGGGATTTACCGCTGGCGATCCTGCGGGGGGAGCTCCACCCTTGCCCTGACATTTGGGCGGCGTAATAGATTTGGCCTGCCATTTCCCAGGCAGCATGCTCCGTGCCGTCGCTCGTGGAAGCCAGGGACGGCCGGGCGGCAGCGCTGAGGCCGGTAGCAACGGCCGCGGGTGAAACCCAGGGCGACGTTTGCGCGTCGGCGAGTGCTGGCGCAGGGCGCGCCGAAACGATGATGGCTGCCATACTCAGCGCCAGCAGGACAGTAAGCCACTTCCCAGAACGATCACTTCTTGCCATCGAAAGGCCTGGTGTTCGTATCTTCTAAATAAAGCGGGGACGGCTCCCATGCCGCCGGCGTCGGGCGTGGGAGCCCGACCTGCAAGCCCCGGAATATTGAGACGCTACTAGTGTTCGACACTGCGTACCTGTTTCGCCCAGATCACCCCATTGCTCAGCCGCACGCCGGTCACGGCTACATTGCCGCCCAACGCAGCCTGAGCCGACGCCATGCCCGGCTCGACAGATCCCAACCACACCGGCTGACCGTTGATCTGCCCCCAACCGGAACCGGCCGGCGCTGTCGGCGCTGGGAGAACCTCGCCGGTTATACTGACGGGTAGAGGTCGTTCCAGGCGAATGACATCGGCCTGATACTCCCCTGCCCCCAGGTCCACCCCTTGCACTTCAGCCCATATTCCAGTTTTGACCGTGGTGCGGCTCTCATCCACGTACGTGTTCGCGCCGACATGGAGGGTGGCCAACGTGGGATCGGCCCACGGGGATTTTGGAAAGACGATGACCTCCCACCGTTCAGTGTCGTCCGTCTCACTGACGATTTCCGCAACCATCGCGCTGAGGCTGGCTTCGGCGGATGAATCCACGATCCGAATCGCGCGCGCCAGCAATCGGCCATCCGCCTGCCGGACGGCCTGCACCTCAGCAATCTCGTCGATCTTCGGCGAGCCGAAGATTTCGGTGAGCAGGTCGTCGATGACAACTTCCTGGTCATCGACCCGCCACATCCCGGCCGTCAGTAATGTGATTGTCCCTTCGAATTCGAAGATGGGAATCTCGGGATCCGGTGCGAGAACTTCGGCCACCACCGCACGTAATGTGTCGTTCTGTTGCGTCGCAACGACCCACACCAACGCGCCTATCGTGGGGTTTCCACTGATCACCGCGTCTTTGGGGATCTCGATGAGCGTTTGCTCGACCATCCACCAAGTGTCCGTCTTCTTCCGCAGGACCCCGGAGATCTGAGTTAGCGGGCCCAGGCGGCCCGCCGGGCGATCCACCTGGATGAGTTCCGCGCGCATCTGGCCGGCGTCGTTCCGCTGGCCCCAGACGATGACCCAGGCGCCAAGCTCGGCCTTGCCGCGCTTCTGGATCACGATTGTCGTTTCGTCCAAGAGTACGCTGAGCTGTCCCACTTGCCACTTGGTTGGGCCAATTGCCCGCAAGATCCCCTCCGAACGGATGGTAGCGGTGGTTGTGATCTGACCGGGATCCTGTTGCACGGCGCGGACAGGCCAGGGGCAGGCCGTGGCAGCGATCGTAACCGCGAGCAACACGGCCAGCAACATCCGGGTGCCCGGGAATTGTCCCGAGGCGCGCCGGCGGCTGCGCAGTGGGATCGTCTCTGGGCTGCTATGGGTATGTCCGTTCACCGTGATCGCTCCGATTCCAGCCGGACAAGCACGGCCAGATGCCGCTTAGCGCACTGCGCGATTCACGGCACAAGACTCGGTGAGGCCGTCGGCTCCGACGTTGCGGACTGACGCCGGCTCCAGGGTTGGGCTCGGCGTCGCTTCCGGCGTGACTGTTGTTGACGTCGGCTCCGAGGTCGGGGTCGACGTCGGCTCGGGCGTGACTGTTGCCGTCGGCTCCGAGGTGGGAGTCGACGTCGGTTCGGGCGTGACTGTTGCCGTCGGCTCCGAGGTGGGAGTCGGCGTCGGCTCCGGCGTAGCTGTTGACGTCGGCTCGGAGGTGGGGGTCGGCGTCGGTGAAGGCGTACTGGTGGGCGTTGGCGTTGGCTGTCGCGTGGCCGTCACAGTCGGCGGAGGTAGGGGAGGACCCACCACGATCTTCTTGCCGATCAAGCGGCCATCGTCCATCTTCTCGGCCCTTACCTCTGCGACGCGGCCAACCTCCGGCGTGCCGATGATCTCGGTCTGGCTATCAATCAACACGGTGTACCCGTCGACGACTATCGAGCTCCCACTAACCGCGCTTATTATACCCCCGAATTCAAACAGGGGAAAAATCCGCTCAATGCGTTCCGCCCAAATTTCCGACTGATGCCGCTTTCCCGTCATCTTAACCAGGTCTCCGACCTGCGGATCGCCGACGATTGCAGTATCGCCGCGGATTTTCACCCGTGTGCCGCCGATGGTCCACCATTCGCCATCCATGCTCTCGAGGATGTCAGTAAACTCCACCGGTGCGGGAGTCGCCTCCGGCGGCGCCAAGGCCGCGATCTGCAGCGCGGTGTACGAGCCGTCGGTTTCCTGCACGACCAGTGCGCTCACTTCCCATCCGACGCCCGGGTTACCGATGATTTGCGTCGCTCCGTTGGTGTTGACCGGGGTGCCGTCGATGATCCAGCGGCTGCCCTCGATGCGCTCGACCCAGCCCTCGATGCGCAGCGTGATCTGCGGCCTTGCCGGAGGCAGGTCTGGGTGCAGTGTGCTCGTGGGAGCCGGGGTCAGCGTGGGCAGGCGAGTCGGTCTTGGCGTTCGCGTTGCAGTGCGTACCGGGATCGCGGTGGGAGTCGCCGTGGGTGCCGCAGGCGTCCAGTCGTCAGGCTCGCGCCAGTGCTGGACGGGCCGATTGAGCGCCGAATCAGCGGCCAAGGCGTCAGCCGTGGCTGTTGCGGTGGGCGTGAAACTCGGAGTCGCCGTCGGCGCGCGCCGGGTGGGGGTTGCTGTAGGATTCGCAGCGGCTGCTGCGGATACCAGGCCCGTGGTCGGCGCTTCCACCTCGACGTAGAACACGATCAACCGGCCGTCGCCAGGGGCGCGCATGACGCCGCGCACGCGGGCGCCTAAAGCCGGGTTGCCCAGGATCTGAACACTGGGGTCGAGCGTGACATTCAGCCCGGACACTGTCCAGTTGTCGCCGTTGATCGCTTCAATCGTGCCGTCCAGGGGCAGGCTGGCCAGCGTCCGGCCCTGTTCGGCGACAGCTTTCGCTTCCTGGATGCGCCGGCCCGAGAGTTTCTGTTCCAAGATGTTGCGCGCGGCAGGATCGCGCGTGATGAATAACTGGACGCGCTCGGTGGTTGTCTTGATCGGGTAGAGGAAGTCGCCCGGCAGCGATTTGGCCGAGACGGTGACGCCGCCGGTCACCAGCACGCCGGCCAGGATCACGATGATCATTGTGGCAAGCAGCCCAACCGGCATACCGCGCGGCAGGCTCCAGCCGCCAGCGGGCGGGGTGAGGAGCGCCACGAAGCCGGCCCACCAGGCCGCCAGGCGTTCCCACCAGGTTGCGGGTGCCTGCTGCTGTTCTGCAGACAGGCGTACAGCCGCGGTCATGAACTGCTCACGCGTTTGGGCGGCAGCCGCGGCAGAGCGCACGGGCACTGCACGCATTTCGTGCACTTCTGCCAGTGTGGTCAGCAGGGGTTCCAGTGCGGCGACGTGCTCAGGATAATGATCCAGGCAAGACCTGACCGTAGCGCCTGCCAGAATCAAGTCGCTGCACTCGGCAAGCAACCCGGCCAGAATGTCGTCGGAGCTTGTGGTCATGATTGCATCACACGCCGAAGGGCCAGCACGGCCCGATACTGCAGGGCCTTGATCGCGCCTTCGGTCTTGTCCATGAGGTCCGCCACTTCGGCGATGCTCCGTTCTTCCATGAAGCGCAGGGTGATCACCTGCGCCTGTTCTTCCGTGAGTTGAAACAGCGCGGCCCGCAGATGCTCCCGATCAAGCAAGGTTTCAGTCGAGCGCACCGGATCGCCGTGCGTCGCTCTTAGCGGCGTCGCATCATCGATATCCACCAGTGTGACTCGGCCACGGCGCCGGTAGTAATCAATCACCAGGTTGTGGGCAATCCGATACAGCCAGCCCGAAAAAGAGGAGCGCCACCCCTGGCCCGAACGGATGGCTTCCAGCATCCGCATGAAAACTTGCCCGGTCAGGTCTTCGGCGACCTCCGCCTGCCCCACTCGATGATAAATGTAGGTAAAAATCTTGTCAGCGTACTGGTCGTACAAAGCACCCAGCGCGGCTGGCTCCGCTCGGCTGGCCCGCTCCAGCAGCGCCTGCTGCTCTGGGTTTTCAGTGCGAACGGCGTTATCACCCTTAATGACGTTGAAGGGTGCAAAAGATAACGCCCAAACCATCCAATTCAGCAAAGACATGCCCGTCGCCTGTCAGATGTCGGCTACACAGCGGTGCGCGTCGCTTGCCACGTCACCCAGATGCGTTGAACGGCGGTGTAACCCGCGAGGATGGCGATGATCGCGAGCGCCCAGATGATCTGATTGAAGATCAGACCTGCGATCAGGAGCACCATACGCTCGAAGCGGGTCAGGAGCCCCTCCTTGCACTGAATGCCGACACCTTCGGCGCGAGCACGCGTGTAACTGACCAGCAGAGAAGTGGCCATGGCTGCGGTGGCGAGCAACACGCCCTTGTCTTGTCCGTTTTCCAGAAATAGCCAGACCAATGCACCGTAGAGGGCGACTTCCGCCCAGCGATCGAGGGTTGAATCGAGAAACGCTCCGAAGGGGCTCGCGGTGCCCATGAGCCGGGCCAGCGTGCCGTCAACAGCGTCGAAGGCGAGTGTGCCGATGAGCAGCACTCCGGCCAGTTGTGTGCGTCCAGTGGCCAGCACCACGGCGACGGCCGCAGTCAGCAGAAAACCTATCACCGTGACGGTGTTAGGGGTTAAACCCAAGCGTGCGAGAAACAGAGCGATCGGTCGGATCACTGATGAGCCCCATTTTCTGGCCCAGTTCGCAACCATACATCCTCCGCGCGGTACAATTTATCGGTGTATCGTATAATACACCGAGTCCGGGTAGGTGTCAATCAGTGCTTGCACGTATCCGTCATTTGTGCTAGAATTAAGATACTTGAATTGCAGCTTGAATTCTGAAAGACCGGGGGATTTTGTCCATGCCGCGGCCTGTAGAGCAGGCAATCGATCTGCTGTTGGCCTCTCGACGTACGGTCGCACTGACCGGCGCGGGCATAAGCACCCCCTCGGGTATCCCCGATTTTCGTGGTCAGCGCTCTGGCATGTGGCTAGAGGCAGATCCACTGGCGGTCGCTTCAATTTGGGCGTTTCACGACTGTCCGGAACAGTTCTATCGCTGGATCCGACCCTTGATGGTCAAGGCGCTGGCAGCCCAGCCGAACGCGGCGCATATGGCGCTGGCCGCCCTGGAGCAGCGCGGCCAGCTTGCAGCCGTCATCACCCAGAATATAGACTCACTCCATCTACGGGCCGGCAGCCGGCGCGTGCTTGAATTGCACGGCCATACCCGCACGGCGACCTGTCTGGATTGTCACCACAGCGTCGCAGCGGACCCTCTCTGGTCGGCCGTTCTTGGCGGCGTGCAGCCTTCCCCCTGTCTCGAATGCGGCGGACTCCTGAAGCCGGACGTGGTCCTTTTCGGCGAACCCCTGCCCTACGAAACGCTCACGGC
>Ga0315276_10006737_pt1 | contig 10606 bp, 5 predicted proteins | sample YL17G05_0_MG_FD_204542 | JGI IMG/M metagenome (GOLD analysis project Ga0315276, IMG submission 204542) | Sediment microbial communities from Yellowstone Lake, YNP, Wyoming, USA - YL17G05_0 | ecosystem: Environmental > Aquatic > Freshwater > Lake > Sediment | place: USA: Wyoming | collected... | reverse complement strand
AGGCTGCTCGGGGACGCGCGGCTCGACACGGAGTGGGGGCTCGACCACGGCACCTGGGTGGTCCTGAAGCACCTGTTCCCGAAGGCCGACGTGCCCGTCGTGCAGCTGAGCATCGACAAGAGCAAGGCCCCGAGGGAGCACTACGAGCTGGCCGCACGGCTTGCCCCGCTGCGCGAGAGGGGCGTGCTGGTAATGGGCAGCGGGAACGTCGTGCACAACCTCGCTCTCGCGAGCGATTACGAGGACGTGTACGACTGGGCGGTGGAGTTCGACGAGACGGTCAAGTGGCTGGTGCTCGAGGGCGACCACGAGCAGCTCATAGGGTACGAGGCGCTCGGGGAGGCGGCCCGCCTGTCCATCCCGACCAACGAGCACTACCTGCCGATGCTCTACGCGCTCGGGCTGCGGGGGAAGGACGAGCCCGTCCAGTTCCTGACCGAGAGGTTCGCGATGGCCTCTGTCTCGATGCGCTCCCTCGTGATAGGCTGACGTACAGGTTCGCGGTAAACCCCTTATACACGCAGCCCATCGAGGGCAAAGGGTGGAATCGCATGGTGGAGTCCGCGCCTTACGAGGTCTTGGGCACGATCGACGGCATGGAGGTAAGATCCTACCCGCGGCTCATCCTCGCCACGGTCGATGGGACCGGGGACGACGATTCGGCCTTCGGCCACCTCTTCAGGTACATCACGGGGGCCAACAAGGGCAGCCGGAAGATCGCCATGACAGCGCCCGTCATCACCCCCGAGAGGATCGAGATGACGGCCCCCGTCATCAACCGCGGGAGGGAGATGTCCTTCGTGATGCCCGCGGACCACACCATGGACAGCATCCCGGAGCCCACCGACCCCATGGTGCGCATCGAGGAGCTGCCCGCGCGCAAGATGGCCGTCATCAGGTTCAAGGGCCGCACCAGGGAGCGCGAGGTCGAGGCCGCGAGGGAGCGGCTCTTCTCGGTCCTTGACGAGCACTCGATGGAGGCCGTGGGCGCACCCGTCCTCATGCGGTACAACTCGCCCTTCACGCCCGGCTTCCTGCGAAGGAACGAGGTGGGCGTCCAGCTGAGGGACTGACACGGCCCCGCCCCAACCCCCCGCCACCACCGCAACGGGCACGGTCGCTCCCGCGCCCCGCCCCTCCTCCCCCAACGATGGGCATACCTTAATATATCCAGGAGCCTAATCGGCGAACAGGGATAGGGATGATGCTGGCCATGAACAGGAATTCCCACGACGGCCCCCTCCTGGCGCGCCGGTGCCTGGCGGTAATGCTGGTCCTCTCGATGGCGCTCTCGGGGCTGCCCGCCTCGGCGATCGCGGTGGCGGGCGGAGGCGCGGGCGCGGTCGACGCCCTGGCCCCCTCCCGGGGCTTGCTGCCCTCCACCGAGAGCTTCCAGGCGACGAGCTTCGCGGCCCATGACACCGATGGCAACGGGAAGTCCGACGCGCTCGAGGCGAGCTACACGGTTCGCACGACCGCGCTCCAGGAGCAGGTCCAGGTGCTCGCCAAGGCGCTCGACTCATCGGGCAGCACGGTCAAGTTCCACTACGACAACTTCACGGCCCTCCTGGTCGGCAACCAGCCGCGCAACTGGACGTTCCAGGCCTTTTTCACGGGCTACTACCGCATCTCGCTGGCGCTCTCCGACAGCGACGCAAAGCTCGAGGCCACAACCACCTCGTCCGCCTACTACCTCGACACCGGTGTCGAGAGGCGCTGGATCGCGGTCGGCACGACGTCCCTGGACATCGACAACGACTCGTTCGAGGACGACGTCGAGGTGAAGGTCACCAACTGGACCACCAAGGTCGTGTCGGGCGCGGAGGTCTGGATAAACGGCACCTTCGTCGGGAAGACCAACGCCTCCGGCCTCATCAGGGGCAAGGACTATCCCAAGGGCTGGTACACCATCGACGCGTTCTCGGGCACGCTCCACAACGCGACCTCCTGGTACAGCGAGGGCGACGGGTCGGTCATGAACGGGCTGATGGTCAAGGCCGAGTCCCAGGACTTCGACGGCGACACCTACAGGGACGACGTGCTCGTCACGGTCCGCAACGCCCTGAACCTCCCCGCGGCCAACGCCCGGATCACCATCAACGGCTCCTTTTCGGGCACGACGGACGCTCAGGGCCAGTTGCGGGACTCCAACTTCGCCCGCGGCTGGTACACGGTCAACGCGACCAAGCTCACCCAGACCGGCTCGGCGAGGTTCTACAGCGAGGGCCAGGCCCCTGGCAGGGAGAACAACGAGTTCTTCGCGGACAGCGGCTACGCCATCGCCGACGCGGACAAGGACGGGCGGTTCAACGACGTCCGCGCCACGTTCGACATCGACGTGATGCCGTCCGTCGTGTCGGAGGTGACCGTCTACGCCATCCTCTCCTGGAACAGCAACCGCACCGAGGCGCGAAACCAGTCGCTCACCTACAAGATCAACGGCACCCAGAACGACCCGCGGAGCATAACCCTCAAGAACGCGACCTACGGGGACTACATACTGATGCTAGTGCTCTACGACTCCTACGACAACCTCGAGGGGCAGCGCGGTTACTTCTTCACCCTCTCCCGCCCCACGAACCACATCAACGTCGAGACCGGGGTCTACGCCATATCGGGGACGGCCACAGACGCGATGCTCGACGACCTCTACTTCTTCGTCCGCCGGATGGACGCCGCGGTGCCCAACGTCACGATCGTCCTCTACTATGCGGACAGCTACTTCCTGGTGGGCTCCGGCAAGACCGACGCCAACGGCCTCCTGCTGTTTGAGAACCTCCAGGTCCGCGCGTACCAGTGGAACGCCGAAGATGACAAGGGGCGCTTCGTCGAGGGGGGTTACCTCACCATCGGCCCGAGGGTGCAGGTCCAGACGATGCTCGCCGACGCGGACGGGGACGGGTTCTTCGCGGACTTCACGGTCTCCGCCCACAACAGCCTCGGCCGTTCGGTCAACACCGTCGCGGTCAACGTCTGGTCCCCGGACGGCACGCAGATAGTGGCGGCGAACAGAACGGTCGGCGGCTCGGTGACGGTATCCAACCTCTCGAAGGGCACGTACTCCTTCAACGCCACCCACCTGGGCATCGAGCTCGCGCGGGGCACGTTCTATAGCTACGGCAACATATTCGAGCCCTTCAGGATCTCCCTGAGGCCCGAGGCGTCCGACATCGACGCGGACGGCCGGTACGATGACGTTACCGTAAGGGTCCTGGACAACGACGACAGCCCCGTTGACGGCGCGACGGTCAGGGTCGACGGCGCCTCCAAGGGGACGACCGACATCAACGGCGCGCTCGTCGTCAAGGACCTCGCGTGGGGCGTCCACGAGGTCAAGGCGACCTACTCGGACCAGGCTGTCACGGTGCCGTTCTTCTCGGAGGGCGGCTCCGCCCGCACGGCCAGCTGGGCCTTGCTCGTCCTCGCGGACGGCGACGATGGGCTCGAGACGCTAGAGAAGGCGGGCACGACCAACAGCTCGGTCGTCATGTACTACTCCGAGGCCGCCAACCCGATCGCGCCCGTGTCCCACCTCTACATCGTGCTCAAGGGCGCCAGGCAGGAGGTCGTCCTCTCGCGGGCGAACTCCAGCATGGAGCCCGACCAGGCCTACTACCTCTCCGAGGCGGGCGTCATCAGGTCCGTCGTGGGCTACGCGATGGGCCACTTCCCCGCGACCGCCACGGCCATCGTCCAGTCGGGATACCCGAGCTCGCCATCGGGGGCCAGCTACTTCTACGAGGACGAGCTCGTCGCGACCGCGTCCTCGCTCAAGGTGAAGTGGGGCCTGGCCTCATACGCCGTCGGCCCGTGGGACGTGGCCATCTGCTACGAGGTCCGGACCGCGTTCTCGTACGCCGTGGGCGTCGCCTCCAACGACGAGACCCCCCTCGAGGGCATGGCGCGGCTCATCGGCACGACGCCCTCGACGACGCCAAGGCAGCTCGGCGAGTACATCGTCGCCAACTCCGTCGATGACAGCAAGAACTACTCGGTCATGGTCGACCTAGGCAAGATAGGCGCGCTCGCGACCCAGGTCGACTCGCTCTCCTCCGCGCTCCTGGGCGCCTACCCCGCGGAGGGCTGGCACGTCCAGGACGCGCGCAACGCCTCCTCCTTCAACGTCCTCAACAACCAGTACTACCGCGACGGCTTCGTGTTCGCGAGGAGGCTCGCCGTCGAGCTTGGCAACCGCCTCGGGACCGCGGACCTGCGCAGCAAGGCGGGCTCGATGAGGGGCGCGGTCGACGCGGCCACGCTCAAGGTCGGCAGCACCGGCTTCGGGCTGGGCCTGGTGTTCCCCAACGCCACGTGGCTGTGGGGCAACCCGTTCATGCAGGCCTACATCAACGGCTCCGCGATGTCCAAGAACACGCACTGGAACGAGTTCCTCGACGCTTTCTGGCAGTTCAAGCTCTACGCCATCCAGGTCAACGCGACGATAATCACCAAGGACGCGGACGGTCGCGCGAACGACGTGCGCATCTACGTCAACGACACCTACGACAAGGCCGTCGCGGGCGCCCACGTCACCATCGACTTCACCTACCGCAACGTCACGGACGCCACTGGCTACTACGAGGCGAAGAACTTCACCCGAGGCGCCCACTACGTCAACGTATCGTTCAGGGGCAGCGACGCGAGCGCGTTCTTCATCGTCTACGACAGCAGCGTGATCCCAAACAACCCGCCCAAGGTGGCCATCATCGAGCCCAACGAGCGCGCGAGGGTCAACGGCACCGTGACCGTCACGGGCAACGCCTCTGACCCCGACGCTGTCGTTCTCTACGTCGATGTGCGCGTCGACGGGGGCGCTTGGAACCGCACCGTGGGGCGCGAGAACTGGACCTACCGGTGGGACACGACCCCGCTCTCCGACGGCAACCACCTCATCGAGGCGCGGTCCTACGACGGCGACCTGTACTCCCCCATCAAGGGGCGCAACGTGACCGTCACGCACGAGGGCCAGTTCGCCGAGATCCTCCTCGTCGTCGACGACGGCGGCCAGGGCAACGAGGTATACTACGAGGCGGCCCTGCGAGCTGGCCCGCGCGCCTACGACATCTACCGCGTGCCGATGGGCGAGGACGGCCCGACCCTGGAGAGGCTCAAGTACGTGAAGTACGTCATCTGGTTTACGGGCGAGATGGCGGCGGGCACGCTCACCTACAACGACCGCGACGCGCTCGCGGGCTACCTAGACGCCGGCGGCAGGCTCTTCCTGACCGGCCAGGACATCGGCCGCGACCTCACGAGCAACGGCCAGTTCGTGAGCGGGTTCATGCGCGACTACCTGAAGGCAAACTACATCCGCGACAACTCGGACACTTACGGCCTCATCGGCATACCCGACGAGTACATCTCGGGCGGCATCAACATCTCCATTGAGGGCGGCACCGGCGCGCGGAACCAGAACTACCCGGACGAGATCTCCCCGCGGGTCTCCGCGGCCGCGGTCTACCTCTACAACGTCACGTCCGAGGCCGCCATCAAGTACGGCGGGGCGACGTTCCGCGTGGTCTACCTCGGCTTCGGGTTCGAGAGCATCTCCTCCTCGCAGGACCGCTCCCGCACGATGCAGAACGTGCTCGACTGGCTCGCCTCGGACGAGCTGACCACGACCAACAAGGCCCCCATCGTCGACGCGGGCCCGGCCGTGACGGGCTCGGTGGACGAGTCCCTCACCCTCCACGGCTCGGCGACCGACGAGGACGGCCTCATCGCGCTCTACGAGTGGGACTTCGACGGCGACGGCACCTACGACTGGCGCAACGCGACGTCAGGTGTCGCGACATGGACCCCGAGGACGGCCGGTAACTTCACATCGAAGCTCCGCGCGACCGACAACGCGGGCGAGTTCGGGACCGACACCACCAAGGTCACAGTCAGGCCCCTGCCCCCGAACGCGAGGCCTGTGGCATCCGCGGGCGACGACATCACGGTCATCCAGGGCGACCCCGTAGAGTTCGTCGCGGCCGGCTACGACCCGGACGGGCGCGTGGTGCTCTACGAGTGGGACTACGACGGCGACGGCACCTACGACTGGTTCTCCCCCAGCCCTGGCATGAGCTCCTACACCTACTCGGACCCGGCCGCGTACGACGCGGTGCTGCGGGTCACCGACGACAGGGGCGCGAACGGGACGGACGTGCGCGAGGTCATCGTCCTGTCCATCACCGAGAACAAGCCCCCCAAGGCCGACGCGGGCCCCGACATGACGGTCGTCGCCGGCACCGACGCCACGCTCAATGGGAAGGGGACGGACCCCGACGGCACCATCAAGCTCTACAAGTGGGACTTCGAGGGCGACGGCGTCTACGACTGGACCTCGACCACGACGGGCGTGGCCCACCACGTCTACGACCGCGCCGGCACCTACACCGCGCGGCTGCTGGTCATCGACAACCACGACTCCGCGGCCACCGACACGGCACGGGTGACCGTGACCGCGTCGCACGTGAACAAGGCCCCCGTCGCCAGCGCGGGCGGCCCGTCCACGCTGCAGGCCGTCGCGGGAGAGGAGGTCGGGTTCGACGGCACCGGCACGGACGAGGACGGCCTGGTAACGCTCTTCGAGTGGGACTTCGACTCGGACGGGACGTACGACTGGAGCTCCGCCCAGGAGCGGACGGCCTACCACACCTACTCGAGCCCGGGCCTCTACGTCGCCGTCTTGCGGGTCACCGACAACGAGGGCGCGACGGGCACGGACTCGCGGCGCGTGAGCGTGTCGAGCCCCTCGCCGCCCAACGTGGGCCCCACCGCTGATGCGGGCGGGCCCTACAGCGGCAAGACGGGCGTGGACATCCGCCTCGTCGGCACGGGCACGGACACGGACGGCCACATCGCCCTGTACCAGTGGGACTTCGAGTCGGACGGCAGGTTGGACTACGAATCCGCCACCACGGGCACGACCGACGTCATCTACGACCGCGCGGGCACCTTCACGGCCACCGTGCGGGTCACCGACGACGACGGCGCGACCGCCACCGACACGGCCCAGGTGACCATCGTGCGCGCCAACGCGCTGCCCACGGTCAAGGTCGACAAGCCCGTGGCCAACGAGAAGGTCAAGGGCTACGTGGTCTTCAAGGGCACCGCGGGGGACGACATGGGCGTCGTCAAGGTCCAGGTCAAGCTCGACTCCGGCGCGTGGGAGGACGCGCAGGGCACGTCCGCGTGGACGTTCGATTTCAACGCCGACTCCTACTCCGCAGGCTCGCACACGCTGCGGGTGCGGGCGGTGGATACCAACAGCGAGTACTCGGCGGAGACCGTGGTGCAGTTCGCCACCGAGAAGGCGAAGAAGGCGGAGCCCACCCCGGGCCTGGGGGCCCTCGCGGCCCTGGCGGCCGTCGGCGTGGCCGCGGTCGCGGCCACGGTCGTCACATCCAGGAGAAGGCGGGCCTGAGTGTCCGGCAGTGGCCCTTGCGCGGATCCGCACAGGGCGAGCGGGAGCAGTGCCGGAGGGGGCGCCCCTTCCATCCCCAGGCCAGCGCACGACGCGACCCGCGCACCGCCCTCACTCGTCGAAGTCCATCTCGCCGAACTTTGCGAAGGATTTCTCCTTCTTCTCGAGCATGTGGCCTGCAGGGCCGCCGCGGGCCTCGCGCGCCTTGTCGACGCACTCCTCTGCATCGCAGATGAACTCCGCGAAGAGGAACTGCGTGGCGGGACGTCCGCAGAACCTGCACTGGTGCTCACTTGGGTTCGTAGAGCTCCACCTCGACACGGAACGAATCATGTGCCTCGAGGCCGATGGCCTCGATCTTCCCCCCGTAGCCCCTCGCCTCCATCCGCAGGACCCACATGCCCGCGGACGGCCCCAGGACCTTGATGTCATCGTCGTCGGACTCGGTGAAGTTCCCCTCCCAGTACACGTCGCCCGCGGGTGTCCGCAGCCTGAGGGTGATGAGGGGGCTGATGGGCAGCGTGACGTTGAGGGCGCGCGCGAGCACACCAGAGAGGATGTTCACGTCGTAGATGAGGTCCAGCGACCGCGTCCCGGGCTTGACCATGACATTGCGCGTCTCCTGGAGCGTGTCTGGCCTGGCGATGCCGTTGGCCTCCCAGGTGAACGAGAGCGGCTTGGTCTTGTGGTAGACGAGGGGCGCGGTCGGCTTCTGGAAGACGAGCAGGTCCCTCATCCCGTGGATGGAGAGGCACCCCATGTTGGCAGCTAGCAGTACGAGCACGATTGCCAAGACGAGGGGGACCCTGGCGCGCACGATGTCCATATAGGCGAGGGCCCTAATAAATACATTATGGCATCTGGCGCTTCCAACCTGGGCCCGCTGGCCCGTACGGGCCCCGGACGAGGGTCACTGGATGGGCACGAATCCGGCCCTGCTGGATGGCCTCCTGGAACCCCTCGGACGGACCCCATCTCCACAGGAAACGGCATGAGTCTTCACGACACACTCCCGCCCACCCCCCGACGGCGGCACCAAACAACCCGCCCAGAGGCGGGTGCCTTGAGTGGAAGATATATATACGTCCTAGAATGTATATCGAGCACGTTGTTTTGGGCCGCGCGGGAGGTGAATGGATAACGGACGATTGGCGCGTGAGCGGCTACCTCATGCGCGAGTGGGAGGAGGAGCTGAGGAGCCCGCAGCTGTTCTATGTGCTGATGGACGCGAACAAGCGCAGTTACTCGAAGGTCGTCGACACCGTTCGGGGGTTGCCTGGTGTCATGGAGATACACAACGTCACGGGCGACTACAACATCCTCGTCAAGGTCTACGGCGACGATGTCGAAGGCCATGCCAGGCGGTTCCAGAAGGACGTCAAGGACCTGCCCGGCGTGAGAGCGGTCAAGACGCTCATACCCACGGCGTTCTGAGCGCCCGCGGGGGCGGCCGCGGTCCGGCGTCCCGAAGCGAGGGTGCCCCATCCCCTTCTCGCGGGACATCCCCGGACCCCATCCCGATACGATTCCACGTCGCAGGAGATCCTTCTCGTCACATTCCGCGCATCACGCATTCGCGGGGTAGCCATCCCGGAAGGCTTATCTATCCAGGCTCACCATCCAGCGCCAGGTGAGCATGTGCGACCCCGTGCCCCGTGCCTCGTCCTTTTGGCCCTCCTGCTCCTGCAGTGCTCGATGCTCGTGCCTGCGGGGAACGACAAGGTGACGCCCGAGGTCCCAACGGCGCTCGCGCCCTCCGCCGCCTGGTCGGGGTCGCCATCGTTGACGGCATCGGCCAGGTACTCGGACGACCTCACGGTTGAATCGGTGACCTACCCCGGCGAGGTCGACGCCTTCAACTACTCCGACGTGCTCCTGCTCATCAACGACAACTCGCAGATGTCCAAGGACGTGGGCGAGTACTTCGCCGCCGCGAGGGGCATCCCCCCCGAGCGCATCGCCTACCTGGACGTGCCTGACCAGGAGTTCATCACCCCCGAACAGCTCACCGACCTCAAGGGCAAGGTCAAGTCCTACATGGTCGAGCACGAGCTCGTGAACGACATCAACTACATGGTGACGACCAAGGGCTTCCCCCTCAGCGTCTACAGCTCCTCGGGGTACACGTACGGGTCGTGCGTGGACGAGGAGCTCGCGCTCATCTTCGGCTCGCTCGAGAGCCAGATCGGGAACTTCTACGCCGTCTCGAATCCCTACTATGGCCAGGACGCCTACTTTACCCACGGGAACTTCCCGATGTACATCGTCAACCGCCTGACGGGGTACAATTGGTCCGACGTCAAGGCCCTCATCGACCACGCCGACTCCACCTACGGGAACCGCGGCCTCTTCGTGCTCGACGCTGACCCGAGCAAGAACGACGGGAACGGCTACGAGGTCGGGAACCAATGGTTGAGGGACGCGCGCGACATCCTGAGCGAGAGGTCCCAGTACGTCGACGGGATCGAGGTGCTCTTCGACGAGAGCTACTGGTACATCACTCAGCAGAGCGAGGTCATGGGGTACGCGAGCTGGGGTTCCAACGATGCCAACGACACGGACAACGCCAAGCCCCACAACACCTGGGTGAACGGCTCGCTGGCCGAGACCTTCGTCAGCACGGGGGGCCGCACCTTCAGGTGGCCCCCGTCCTACGGGCAGTCGCTCATCGCGGACTGGATCCGCGAGGGCGTCACGGGCATCAAGGGTTACGTCCAAGAACCGTTCCTCACGGCGATCGCCCACCCCGACATCCTCTTCGAGCGCTACACCCGCGGCTACAACCTCGGCGAGTCCTACAGGATGGCATCCGTGATGCTCGGCTGGATGGGCGTGGTCGTGGGCGACCCCAAGGTGAGCGCGTTCCGGGACGTGCCCGACGTCGCCCTCGACAGCGCGCACGTGACGGTCTCCAACGCCACCCCCGCGGAGGGCGACCCCCTCGTGGTGCGGGCGGTGGTGGACAACCTCGGCGGGCGCGTGGAGGCGATGCCGGTGACGCTCTACGTGGACGGCGAGGCCTCGTGGCAGGGCAATGCGACGTTCGACACGTTCAGCAGGACCACCATAGCCATCAACCTCACGGCCCCCATGGCCGAGGGCCCGCACGACGTGAGCGTCGTGCTCAACACCTACATCGAGGCCGAGGACAGGCTCGAGGTGTTCGAGACCACGGGGACGAACAACGGCGGCTCG
>Ga0315276_10006736_pt1 | contig 10607 bp, 10 predicted proteins | sample YL17G05_0_MG_FD_204542 | JGI IMG/M metagenome (GOLD analysis project Ga0315276, IMG submission 204542) | Sediment microbial communities from Yellowstone Lake, YNP, Wyoming, USA - YL17G05_0 | ecosystem: Environmental > Aquatic > Freshwater > Lake > Sediment | place: USA: Wyoming | collected... | reverse complement strand
TCCCGATCGCCGCCCGCCTGCGCGCCCTGGCCCTGACCAACTGCGCCCACCTGTCGGCCGCCGGCCTGGCCGCCCTGGCGGCCGCGGCGCCGGGGCTCGAGGCCCTCGCGCTCGGCGGGTCGTGGCTCGCGCTCGCCGGCGGCGCCCCGCCCCCGCCCCCGGACGCCCTGCGCGCCGCGCACGTGGGTGCTGCGATCGCCGCGCTGGCCGCGGCGCGCGGCGCGGTCGTCGAGGCGGGCGGGGCGGGGTCGCCGGGCACGCTCGTGTGCGCGGGCGGGGGCGCGCGCGCGCCCGCCGCGCGCGCTCGCCCGCGCCGCGCCGGCTCCCCCCCCTCCGTCCTCGCCCCCGACATGGTGGCCGCCCTGCAAGCCGCCGTCAACGGCGACGGGTCGGCGGCGGCCGGGCGGCCGCCGCCCGCGCGCGGCGCGGGGGCGGCGGCGGGCGCCGCCCTCGCGGCGGCAGTGCGCGCGCTGCCGAGGCTGGCCCTCCTCGACCTCACCTTCTGGTCGCCCGCCGCCGCGCACGCGGCGGCGTGCGCCGGGGGGGAGCGGGTGGCCGTCGTCGACCTGTCGACGCGGTCCGGCGTCGCACGCGCGCGCGCCGTCGCCGCGCGCGCGGCCGGCGACCCGCCCCTCGCCCTCGCCCTCGCCGCCGCCGCCAACTGCTCCTCCGCGCGCACCACCCCCCTGCACGTCGCCGCCGCCCGCGGCGGCGCCGCGGGCGGCGAGGCCGCGCGCGCGCTCCTCGCGCTCGGCGCCGACCCGCGCGCGCGCGACGGCTCGGGCGCGACGCCCCTCTTTGTCGCCGCCGAGCTGGGGGCCGAGGAGGCGCTGCGGGCGCTGCTGGCGGCGGACGCCGCTGAAGGCGAGCGCGCGCCCGCCGCCACCCCGACCGCCGCGGCGCAGACGAACGCGGCGGGCGAGGCGCCCCTGTACATCGCCGCCCTGCGCGGCCACGCCCCCTGCGTGCGGGCCCTGTTGGCCCACTTGATGGCGGCGGGCGTCGACTTCACCGCGGCGTCCCTGTACGGCGACGGGTGGACGCCCGCGATGGCCGCCGCGCTCGCGGGCCGCGCCGACGTCGTGGCCGCCCTCCTCGCCGCCGCCGGCTCGGCGCGCGCCCCCGCCCTCGCCTCCGCCCGCAACCGGTACGGCGCCACCGCCCTGCACGTGGCGGCGCGGCGGGGCTGCCTCGGGTCGCTGCGCGCGCTGCTCGCGGCGGCGCCCGCCGCGGCGGGCGCCGCCGACGGCGCGGGCGACGTGCCGGCGCGCGTGGCGCGGCGGGCGGGGCACGAGGACGCGGCGGCGCTGCTGGAAAGGGCGGCGGGGGTGAGTGGGGGCGCGGGCGCGAGCGGGCGGTCGCGCGATTTTGGGCGGGGCCGCCACTCCGGCGAGCGCGGGGGGGGCGCGCTCGCCGCCGGGCGCGCGGTGTAACACCATTCACAGATCGGGGTCCCATCGAAGGATTGCAGGAGAAGAAAAAACGGGGCGCGCTATCCCCCGCGCCCCCTGTTGCTTCAGTCGCCGCCCTCGCCCTCCTCCACCCCCACCTCGTCCAGTTCCGCGGCTAGCAGAGCGGCCGCCAGCAGGGCGGCCGGCCCGGTGGCGGAGGCGGGGCGGCGGGCGTCTGCCGACGGCGGGCGCAGCACGCGCCGCGCGCCGCCGCCGCCGTCGCCGCTTGCCGCCCGCCCGGCGTCGAACGCGGCCGCCAGCTCGGCCTCGTGCGACAGCCTTAAATGGCGCGCCGCGACCGCCAGCGCCTGCACGCGGGCGCGCAGGGGGGCGACCGCGGCGTCGCGCTCGGCCGCGGCCGCGGCGGCCGCCGCGGCCGCCGCGTCGCGGCGCGCGCTCTCCAGCGCTTCCCCCGCCTCGGCCCGCAGCCGGGCCAGAAGCGACTCTGAAACGCGCGCGCGCGACGCGGATGCGGCGGCGGCCGACCGCAGGGCGGCGACGTCGGCAGCGAGGCCGGCGGCAGCCGCGTCGGCGGCGGTCGCAGGTGCGGGCGACTCGGGCGCCGGCTCGTCCGCCAGAGCCGCCCACACGGGGGCCGCGACGCGGGCGACGGCCCAGGTGGAGAGGCGGGTGGGCACGTCGCCACCGGGGGCCGCGGCGTCGAGCGCGGCGGCCGCGGCGGTGTCGGCCGCGAGCCGCGCCTCGGCCGCGGCCAGCGCGTCGGCCGACGCGGCGGCGCGCGAGGTGGCGTCCGCGGCTCGCGCTTCCAGGGCGGCGGCGGTCGCTTCGGCGGCCGACGCGCGGCCCTCGGCGGCGGCCGCCCGGCTGTCAGCGGCCGCCGCCCGCTCCTCGACGTCCCGCGCCGCGCCTTCCGCGCCCTTCATCCGGCTCTCGGCGGCGGCGGCGTCCAGGCGGGCCGCGTCGGCGTCGGCGCGCGCGGCGGCCGCAGCGGCGTCTGCCTCGTTCGCGCGCTCGCACGCGCGCCCGACCTCCGTGCGAGCCCGCTCGGCGTCATTCTTGGCCGTCGCCGCGCCTGAGTCGGCGGCATCGGCGCGGGCGGCGGCGTCGGCCGCGGACCCGCGCGCGGCGCGCACCTCCCGGTCTGCCACCTCGCGCAGCGTGGCGACCGCGGCCGCTCCCTGGGCGCGCGCCGCGTCGAGGTCAGCCGCAGCCGCGGCTACCGCTGCCGCGGCATCCCGGCGCGCGGCCTCGAGCGCCGCCTCGGCCGCGTCGGCGCGCCGCGTCTCGCCCACCAACGCCGCTTCGGCCGCCGCCAGGCGTTCGGCCGCCGCGGCGGCCGATGCGTTGACCGCGAGGACGGTGGAGCGCGCGCTCTCGGCGTCGGCGCACGCCCTCTCGGCCTCGGCGCGCGCCGTGTCTTCCCCTGCTTTCGCCTCGTCCGCCTCCCGCCCCGCCGCCCCCGCGGCGTCGACCGCCGCCCGCGCGGCCAGGCGCGCCTCGCGCTCGGCGCGGCGCGCGGCCGCCGCACCCGCCTCGGCCGCCGCTGCTCGGCGCTCGAGCCGGCGCAGCGCGCGCGCGCCCGCTTTGCAGCGGGCCACCAGGCCGTCCCGTTCCGAGGTCAACGCTTCCACGTCGGCCGCCGCTTCTTTGAGGGCGGCCAGGGCGGCGGCCGCGTCGCGCTCGGCGGCGCGTGCGGCCGCGCGGTCGGCCTCGCCCACGTCGGCGTGCGCGGCGGCGGCCAGGGCGGCGGCGGGGGTGGCGAGGGAGACGTCGTCTAGAGCTGCCGTCAGGTCGGCCAGCCCCGCGTGGGCGGCGGCGCCGCGCGCGGTCGCAGCCGCCGCGCGGCGCGCCGCGACGTCCGCGGCCGCCGTGGCCGCCGCTGCCTCCCCCTTCAACCGCTCGCATTCCAGACGCAAGGCAGCTGAATCTCCGTCGGCGCGCGCGGCGGCCGCGGCCGCCGCCGCCGCCGCGCGCCCCGCGTCGGCCGCCGACGCGCGCAGCGCCGCGTCGGCCGCCGACGCAGCGCGCCCCGCGTGCGTCGCTCTCGCGTCCGCGCGCGCGGCGGCCGCGACGGCGGCGTCCAGGCGGGTCGCGAGGGCGGCGCGCTCGGCGGCGCCCTCGCGGCGCGCGGTCGACGCGGCCGCGCGCGTGGTCGCCGCGTCGCGGCGCGCGGCGTCCAGCTCGGCGGTCAAGGACGCCAGGCGCGCGTCGTCAGACGGCTTGTTGTAAAGCGTTGGGGATGGGCGAGGCTGCGGGGAGGAGGGCGGGAGGCGTGAGGGGGGGGGTCCCTTGGTCTGCTCGCCGGGGGTTGACCGGGCAACGGCGACCGCCTCCCTCCGCCTCTTCCCACATCTCCCACCTCGCAGTCAGCATGGGGCGTGCCCAGCGGGCGCGCGCGCAGGGAGGCGGCCAGCGCCGCGGCGGTCGGCGTCGCCTGAGAGGGAGGTAGGGAAGAGAAACGTGAGCCGCCCGCCTCGACCGCCGCCCCTGTGCGACGCGACGGCATCCGCGGACGCTCCCGGCGCCCGCTCCCGGCGCCCGAGGGCGCGCGCTCGGCGGTGGGCGCCCGCGCCGCAATTTCAAGATGCCTCACCGGCGCGCCCCGCCGCCCGCCCCCCGCGGCGTCCGGCGACGCCGGTGTCCGGCCCCAGGGCGCCCCCGGGGGCGGCGCCGGGTCGGCGGCCATCGGGGAGTGAGAGCGAGAGACTGCCGCCCCCCTCCCACTCTATATGCGCCGCGCGCCCGCCCGCCGCCTGGCGTCCGTCGTGGTGGCCGCATCGAGCTCGCGTCTGCCGACCGCTGGTCGCCCTCCCAGCCCGCCCCGTCGCCGCGTCCTCGTCGCTGCTTCGCAGCCGCGAGCCGGGTGAGAGCCCGCGGCAGGGCGACGTGCTCCCGTCGCGGCCCAATATTCACCCCGCATGCGTGCGGCGAGGGTGGGGGGTCTCGCGCCCCTCCCCTGACGCGCCGCGCCCCCCATCCCCAGCGCGCTGCCCCCGAACCCGGCCGCTACCCCCCCCGCAATGCCCGCCACACCCCACGCGGTCGCCCTGGGCGATGACGGGTCGCTGACAGTGGGTACGCATGTCCTGCTGAGCCCCGCGCGCGGCGCGCGCGCCGCGCTCGCGGCGTCGCCCGCGCCAGGCCTCCCCGGCGCCCTCGTCCTCGGCCTGGCGACGCCCGACGGCGCGGCCAGCGCGCGCTTCGACGCCGTGCTGGGGCAGCTGCATTGCAAGCGGTGAGAGAGAGAGGGGGAGAGGAGGGAAGGCGCGAAGAGCCGTCGCCGCGCCCACCCTCCCCTTCCCCTCTCAGCTTCGTCGCGTGCGCGCGCAACAAGATCTACTGGATGACGCCCGAGTGGGGCGCGACCGCGGCCGACCTGCCGTTCGAGACGCAGTTCCTGCTGGCGGACTTGGGCGACGGACAAGGGTTCGCCGCGCTCCTCCCGCTCGTCGCGGCGCGCGCGTTCCGCGGCACGCTCCGCCCCCCGCCCGCCGGCCGGTCCCCCGCCGACCTCGTGCTGCGCCTGGAGTCCGGCACGCCAGAGGTCGCGGCGGCGGCGTGGGACGGAGCGCTGCTCGTTGCGGGCGGCCCTTGCCCGCACGCTTTGGCCGACGCGGCCGTCGCGGCGGCCGCGTCGCTCTCCGGCGCCGGCCGCCCGCGGGCCGCCAAGGCCGCGCCCGCGTTTGTCGACACGTTTGGGTGGTGCACGTGGGACGCGTTCTACTCCCAGGTCTGGGGAGGGAGAGGGCGGGAGAGGGGCCGGACGAGGGGCGCGCGTCGGCCGACCGGTCGCCGCGCGCGCCCCCTCGCCCCCTCGTTCCTCAGGTCTCGGCCGCCGGGGTGGACGCCGGCCTCGCCTCCCTGGGCGCGGCGGGCGTCCCCCCCAAGTTTCTGATCATCGACGACGGCTGGCAGGTGAGAATCAGGGGTGGTGTTGGGGCTGGTTTTCTAGGGCCGCGGTTGTAGGGTTTGGGGTCTAGGGTTTGGGGTCCCCACCTGTGCCCCACCCCAGGTGACCGCGGTCGACGCCGCGCTGCGCCCCGCGACCGACTCGGTGACCGAGGCGCGGCTGGGGGCTGAACTGGGCCTGCTCCTGGCCGCCGCGCGCACAGTGTCCCAGTCCGAGGTCGACTCGGGCGCCGCGCTCTCGTCCCTCGCCAACACCGCCCACGCCGCCGACGCCTCGGCCGACGGCGGCAAAGGTGGCGAGAGCGCCGCCACGCTCGTGCGGCGCGCGTCGCTGGCGGGGTTGGCCGACTTTGAGCACGCCGCGCCGCCGCCGCGCGGCGCGCGCGCGTGGCTCCGCGCGCGCGCCGCCGTCGCGGCCGGGTGGGCGACCGCGGCCGCCGAGCTCACGATCACGGCCGCCTACAAGACGCTGGTCGAGCGCGCGCCGCCCGCGTCGGCGCCGGTGCGCGCGTTTGGCGCGCTCGCGAAAGGCGGGCTCCTCCACCCCGGCCTCTTGAACTTTTACGCCGAGACCACCGACCACGTGCGCCGCCTCACGTCGTACGCCGCCAACCGCAAGTTTGCGCACCCGACCGCGGGGCCGCTCGAGGCCATGGCGCCCGCGCCAGACGGCGGGCTCGCGTCGGTCATCTCGCACGCGCGCTCCCGGCACGGCGTCCGCCACGTGCTCGCCTGGCACGCGCTCTACGGCTACTGGGCGGGGGTGGCGCCCGAGTCGGAGGAGATGGCGGCCGCGAAACCGGTGATGGTGGCGCCCAACCCGTCGCCGGGGGTCCTCGACGTCGACCCCTGCTACGCGTGGTCCCCCCAAATGCTCTCCGGCGTCGGCCTGGCCACCGACCCCGCTGCCCTGTTCGCCGGCCTCCACGGCGCGCTCGCCGCCGCGGGCGTCGACGGCGTCAAGGTCGACGCGCAGGCGACGCTCGGCATGATCGGCGCGGGCGACCCCCACTCCGGGGGCGGGCCCGCGCTGGCGGCCAAGTATCACGAGGCGCTCGAGGCGAGCGTGGCGGCGGTCTTCCCGCGCGGCAACGCGTTCGTCAACTGCATGTGCCACACGACCGAAGCGCTCTACTCCTTCTCCCACTCCTCCCTCGTCCGCTCGTCGGACGATTTCTGGCCGCGCGACCCCGCGTCGCACACGGCGCACGTGGCGGTCAACGCGGTCAACAGCCTGTTCCTGTCCCCGCTCGCCATCCCGGACTGGGACATGTTCCACTCGTCCCACCCCGCCGCCCTCCTCCACGCCGTCGCCCGCGCGGTGAGTGGCGGCCCCGTCTACGTCTCCGACGCGCCGGGCAAGCACGACGCGGCCCTGCTGCGGCGGCTGGTGCTGCCGGACGGGCGCGTCCTCCGCGCGCAGGCGCCGGGGCGGCCGTCCGCCGGGTGCCTCTTCGCCGACGTCATGCGGGACGGGCGCACCCTGCTCACGGTGGGCGCGGTCAACGCGGGGGGGACGGGCGTCGCCGCCGCGTTCAACACGCAGGGCTCCGCGTGGTCGCGGAGGACGAGACGGTTTGAGCTGCACAAGGCGCCGCCAGAGGCGTTGACAGGGCTGCTGACGCCGGGCGACGTGCCGGGGCTCGGCGCCAGCCCCACTGGCGCGTGGGCGCTCTGGTCGGACGCCGCGCGCGCCGCGACCCTCGTCGACCCGGCCGACCCCGCCTCCCCCGCCGGCGTCCCCCTGGCGCTGGCCCGGGGCGAGTGCGACATCGTGGCGGTGGCGCCCGTGTTTGAGGTGGGGGGAGGGGGGGGAGGAGGGAAGGCGCTGCCCGCGCGCGCCGCCGCGCTTGGCGCCCCCCTGATGCTCAACGCCGGCGGCGCCATCCGGTCCGCGGCCGTCGACGACCGCGGCCGCTTGTGCCTCTCTGTGCGCGGCGCGGGCGCGGTGGCGGTGTGGGCCGACGCGGCGCCGACCGCCGCGACCGCCGACGGCGCCCCGCTCCCCTGCGCCTACGACGCCGCGGCCGGGATCGCCACCCTGACGCTGCCGCCGCGGGCGCGGGGGGATGGCGGGGTGGAGCCGGACGCGGGGGTGGTGGTCGAGTGGTGAGGGGAGGGGGAGAGATGCGGGACGGCGCCCCTGTCGCGCACACCGCGCCCTCGCGTCTCCTCCCCCGCCGCCGCCATGGCGGCCGCGACGCACGACACGGTGGGCGCGCCGCCGCCCGCGCCGCCCGCGCCCCGGGATCGGCGCGCGCCCCGCGCCCACCTTTCCACCGTCCCCCTCCCAGCGCGTCTGCATCTACCCCGCCTATATCAACAAGAAGCACTCCCTGGCCCGCGGCCGCAAGATTCCGGTGGCCAAAGGTGAGAGGACAAGGGGGGAGAGGGCGGCGAAAGCCGCGATTGCGCGCCGGCCCCCGCCGCGCCGCCGGCAATCCGCGAGATCCCCACGCACGCGCCCACTCACACACACAGCGTGCGACGACCCGTCGACGCCCGAGATGTTCGACTGCGTCGTGCGAGGCCTGGCCATCCCTGCCGAGATGGAGAACAAGACCCACCCCTGCGATTTCATGGCCCGCGGCCGGGTGCGCGTGGCGCTGTTTGATCTGTCCGGCGCACCCGTGAATCCGGAGGTGCCGTCCCGGCGCGTCTTGTTGGAAAAGGTGGCCGCGCTCGTGCCGCGGCACCCAGGGCGGTCTGCCGCCGCGCGCGCCGCGCTCGCGGCGGCACAGGCACCGGCGGCGGTGTCGCCGGCGGCGGCGGCGGCCGGGGGGAAGGGCAAAGGGAAGAAAAAAGGGGGGCGCAAGTGAGGAGAGATACAGGGGGAGAGGGCGTTGCGTTTGATTTGGAGAGCATTGCAGGGCGCCCACATGAGCTCCATCACCCCCGCACGGGCGCGAGGTGGCAGCCGAGCACGCCGCGCCCGCCCCACGCGCGCGGCGCGACCGCGAGCGCGCGCGTGCGCCCGTCGCGCAGCACGGTGACGACCAGGGTGGCGCCCTCGGCGGCAGCGGCCGCCGCGGCGGCGGGCAGGGTGGCCAGGGCGGCGGCGGGGGTGGCGGCGCCGCGCGCGCCGACGAACGCGGCGCCAAAGGACAGGACCCGGTCGCCCGGGGCGAGGCCGCCGGCTTCCGCGGGGGAGCCGGGGGTGACGTCGTCGACGACGGCAAAGGGTCGAGGGGCGGGCGGGGCGGCTGGAGAGGCGGGGGCTGCCGCGGGCACCGGCCGCGGCGCGGCCGCCGCCGCACGCGCCGTGGCCGCGCCGGCCGCCGGCCCGCCCGGCGCCCCCCGCGCCAGCGCGTGCAGTTTCTCGAGCAACGCGGCGGCGCGCGCGTCGAGCGCCTTGTGGTCGTTCATGAGGACTGGGAGGGGGTTGGAAAACAGTGAGTAAACTTTGTTGCCCTCCCCGCCCCCTCCACGCCCACGCGCGCTCACCGATGACTTGCTGCCGGTCGGACCGGATCGCGTGCAGGTCCAGATCGGGCAGCGGGAAGCCCTGAAGGAGGTGGGGTGTCAGCGTCGGCCGGCGATTGCGCGGCGCCCGCCCTCGCGCCAACCACCCTCATCCCTTCTCCCACACCTCGTTATCCACCAGCGGCGTCTTCATGCCCACGCCCGCCGTCTCCAGGCGGGCGGACGCGGCGGCCACGGTCGCCTCGATCTGGGCCCGCTCGGCCGCGACGCGGGCGAGCTCCGCCTTGACGTCGTCCATAAGGGAGAGGCCGCGGCGGTGGCGGGGCGGGAGGAGGGAGGAAGGGGGGCGGGTTGAGAGTGTGCGGCGCCCGCCGCCGACGTCGCTGCCTTTTCCCGCCTGCGTCCGTTCGCTCGCTCTCGCTACAGACCAGGCACGCCATCTCTCCCTCTCTTCACTCTTCGGCATAGCCACCGGTCGCCGACGGCCCGCGCTGGCCGCCCGCCGCGGCGAAGCCCGCGCGCCACCACGCCGCGAGCGCGGCGGCGAGGCCGGGCGAGCCGCCGGACGCCGCGACTGCGGCCGCGTCCAGGTGGCGGGAGGACGAGGGTGGAGGGGGCAGCGGAGGAGGGGCGGATCCGAGGTCGCGCGAATAGAGCCAGGCGGGCGGCGTCGGCGGCGGCGGCGGCCCCGGCGGCGCCGGTGTGGGTGCCGGCAAGGGCGCCGGAGCTGGAGGAGGGGCGGTGGCCGGCGTCCGCGCCCACGGCTCGGCCGCCGCGCGCGACGACAGTTCGCCGGCCGACGCTGACGCCGCCCCCGCCGCCCGCGTCTTGGCCTCCACGAGCCCATGGTGCACGTACCCTCCGCGCGCCGCACCCCCGAGCGCGATGCCGGCCGCCGCAGCACGCACCGCGGCGGCGGTCGGGGGTGGGGGAGGGGCCGTGCCGGCCGCGTGCGCGACGTGGGACGCGACGGCGGCGTCGAACGCGCTGGAGGGGAGTGGGGAGGGCGTCGGCGGCGGGGCGGGCGGCGGGGCGGCCGTGCATTGGCCGTCCGCCCGCGGCGACGCACGTCACGAGCGCGCCGTCCGCCAGCGGCGGCGGCGGCGCCGCGGCGGCGGCCATGGAGGCGGCGACGGCGGCGAGCGGCGAGAGAGGTGTGAACGCGGCGGCGCCGCTCCCCGCCGCTCCTCCTTTCCTCCGAGACGGTTCACACACCCCGCCGTCCACCTCCTCACTTGCCGTCGACCGCCTTGGCCGCCGCCGCGCGCGCCGCGGCCGCCGCCTTCTTCTCCTGGTGGAACGCGGCCGACCGCTCCTTGCGCGCGGCCTCCAGCCCCGCCACCGCGTCCGCGTGCTTCCAGCCGACGGACGACGACAGCGCGCCCAGGGTGCAGTGTTTGCGCCCGTGGGCGAGGCGGAGGACCTTCAGAGCGTCGGGGACGACGACGCGTTTCACGGCGTCGTACGGCGGCGGCACCCCCTCGAACGCCTTGAACAGCTGCAGCGCCGTAGCCCCGCGTTTCGTCTTGTGCGGGACCATGCCCCGAATGGTGCGCCACAGGATGCGCGACGGCGCGCGGAAATGGATAGGCCCCTTTTTCGGGTTGGTCGCGTGCCGCTTGCGCAGGAAGCGCTCGTACTTGGCCTTTTGCCGCACGATGCCGCCGGACAGGACGGCCTCCTCGGTGCGCACCGCGACGATGGGCTGGCCGATGAGGAGCTGTTTCGCGATGATCGACGCGAGGCGGCCCAGCATGTGGCCGCGCGCGTCGATGACGACCGCTTTCTTGGTGGAGGCTGGGACGAGAGGAGGGATGGGGGTGAGCATGGGGGCGTGGGGAGGCGGGGCGGGGCTCCGCCGGC
>Ga0315276_10006730_pt1 | contig 10608 bp, 10 predicted proteins | sample YL17G05_0_MG_FD_204542 | JGI IMG/M metagenome (GOLD analysis project Ga0315276, IMG submission 204542) | Sediment microbial communities from Yellowstone Lake, YNP, Wyoming, USA - YL17G05_0 | ecosystem: Environmental > Aquatic > Freshwater > Lake > Sediment | place: USA: Wyoming | collected... | reverse complement strand
AGGTCGTAGCGCCCATAAAGCACACCCATGTGCGGACCAAAGAATTTGTTCTGTGAGACTCAATGGGCAAAAGGGTAAACTGGCTTTTGCAGCCAGGTTGTTGATCTAGTCTCTGACTGGATGAGTGATAAGTGCAATAACCGGTAGGTATAATAAGAACTTAACCTGCCACCATGGATATTTACCCTGAATTCATAAAGTACCTATGCCCCTCGATTTTCCAACGATCCGCTCGCAATTCCCCACTCTGTGGCATCCAGCCCTCTGCTTCGATAACCCTGGCGGGACATAAGTGGCTTAAACTCTTAATGAAAGGATATAGCGCTCACTTCAATCAGGAACGGCCCCGTCAGGGAATTGGTCCCCTGATCCCCAACTTCAACAATCAACCTAAATAAAACTCAAGAGGGAGTATTACTTCCAAGGCTATCCTCGGGGGTTTACAGCATAGTTATTCTCGTATAACTAATCTGAATTAACCCATCTCTTCATAAAACCCGGTCATCCCGGTGCCATTAGATCAAACTATAGCCCATAGTGGGCCACATTTTCGTCGGCAATTGCTTGAATTAGCGCGAGATGTTCCTGGTTATCTTGGCCTTCAACGAGGTGGCGGAAACGTTTTTGATGCTGCAGATATTCGATGACAGGGATACGCTTTGACAGTTTGCGCACCTTCAGGGGTTGACCTTGGAAGGCTTCGTAGATTGGCACAAGGCCGGTTTGTACAGCGAGCTTAGCAAGCTCGATGGTCAGCGACGAGTCAAACCCCCATCCGATCGGACACGGACTATGCACCTCGATATATTTTGGCCCCTGAATGGACAGCGCTTGCTTGACCTTCCGGGTTATATCTTTGGGATACGCAATCGAAGCTGTTGCCACATACGGGACACCATGCGCCATTACGATGGCGGGCAGGTTTTTCTTGGGTCGTTCTTTGCCCCAAGACTGTTTACCCACCGGGCTGGTCGCGGTGGCGGCCCCGACGGGTGTGGCACTGGAACGTTGCACACCTGTGTTCATATAGGCTTCGTTGTCATAGCAGATATAAGTTACATTGTGACCGCGTTCCAGCATGCCTGAGAGGGCGCCCAGACCGATATCGTGCGTGCCACCATCGCCGCCGATGATAATGACCTTGATCTTGTCGGCCAGTCCGCGCTTTTTGAGTGCAGCCTCAACACCCGAAGCCACTGCGGCGGCGTTCTCAAATAGAACATGTAACCAGGGAACGCCCCAAGGCGAGTAGGGATATTGTGCCGAAAAGGTTTCCAGGCAGCCCGTTGGGCTGACCACAATCACATCCGGACCGGTGGCTTCCAGAATCGCACGCACTGCAATCGTAGCCCCACAGCCAGGGCAAGCACGATGGCCAGGAGTGAACAGCATCTCGTTGTATTTACTTAACATGATTTGATCCATGACACATCCTCATATATGATAATGCGGAAATTTCGCTTTCCCAGCGTAAACGCGCTCTAAGAAACTCGTGGAAATTTAAGTTAGTCTATAACCGAAAAACGTGGCAATGTCTCAGTTTTTAAACCGATGAATTCGGTCTCGTTCGGAACATGGCCTGTATCGAGCGCACGCTGGGTTCGCTGGACGACCTCGCGAACGGTATCCAGATTGACTTCGCGTCCACCGAAGCCCACCATTAGACCTAACACCAACGGACGATGAGGCGCATCATAGAGTGCCGTCTTGACGTCGGTCGCGAGCAAACCCTGATAACCGAAAGATAGAGCCCGATCCAACACGGCCACGGCGCCTGCGCAACTGATGGCTTTTCGCAGCGCTTCAGCTGGAAATGGGCGGAAACTGCGCACCTTTACCAACCCAACCTTGACGCCTTCACCCCGCAAGACATCCACTGCTTCTCGCAGGGTACCGATCACAGAACCCATCGCCACCAGGATCACTTCTGCATCCTCCGTGGCATAGGTGTCAATCAAACCGCCATGATAGATCCCAAAGGTGGCCTCAAATTCGCGCGCCACGGTTTCAATCTTATCCCTGGCCCGCAACACAGCTTGATGATTCATATAGTGAAATTCCATGGTGTTCGCGTCATCGGTGCCGGAACCGAACACCACCGGCTTTTCCGGCGTGAGATAGTGAATAGGCTCGTATGGCGGAAGGAAGGCATCCACGTCCTCCTGGTCGAACACCTTGACAGGCTCAAACACATGCGTCAGAACAAAGCCATCCATGCACACCATGACCGGCAACAAAATGTCGTGATCCTCGGCAATTTTAAATGCCTGGAGATGAGTATCGTAGGCTTCTTGAACATCCTCGACATACAGCTCGATCATGCCCGCATCACGTAAACTCATCGTATCCTGATGATCAGGCTGCAGGCCTATCGGCGCAGTGATCTGACGATTGGCCCCGGTGAATACCACCGGCAATCGACTACGGGCAAGGTAATAGATCACCTCGGTCATCAGGAGCAATCCTTGCGACGACGAGGCCGTGTAGGTGCGCACACCTGTTGCACTTGCACCAGCCAAAATTGAAGCCGCTGAAAACTCAGAATCCGCTCGTATATACTCAGCGTCAAGTTCACCATTGGCGACCATTTGTGCAAGGAACTCGATAATATGTGTCTGGGGCGTGATTGGATAAGCCGAGATTACTGCCGGTCGGCACGCTTTGACAGCCTGCGCAATTGCCATCGAGCCTTCCATCACCGATAGTTTACCTTTTACCATATCTTATTTCTCCTCTATCGCCATTTGAATCGCGAGGCGCGCACAGGTTTCTGCGCAGATACCACAGCCTTTACAAAATTCAAAGTCCACGATTGCTTTCTCATCCACAATTACCATACAGCTATCCGGGCAAAATATCTCGCAGACGCCGCAACCGTTGCAAGCCAGCAGGTCAACCACCGGGCGGCTATATCGCCAGCTACCCGTCGGATAAGCCAGGGAGGTACGCGCAGCCACCACCGAGGCAAAATGCAAGGATTGCCCCGGCACGCCTGCCATCGCTTCACGCTCCCATATGGAGGGTCGACCAATTGCCTGCGCCGATTTCTTTACCTGAACCGGTTTTGCTCCGTTACGGATAAAATCATAGCCCATCTTTGCTGCATGGCTATTCTTTTCGCCCAGGGAACCGGGAAAGCGATGTTGGAAAGCATGTTCAATAGCATCCAAACTGACCTCGCCCGTTGCAGCAGCCCATGCACCCAACATCGCTGGATTGACGAACGGCTGGCCGAATACTTCGAGGGCGATCCGTGTAGCCGGGACGGCATATACCGGAGCATCAGCAGACCAGAGGAGAGCAGCTGGAGATTTTTCGCTGTCTATCAATGCCAGCCCCCCCGGTTTAAGACCATCCAATACATCCACCATTTCCGGCAGTGTGTGATCCATGATAATGACATTATCAGGCTGATTGACGCGGTAGCGTACACGCACCGGATGTGTGTCCAGACGGACGAATGCCTGAACCGGTGCACCTCTGCGCTCACCTCCGAAGGCAGGGAACGCCTGCCCATACTTGCCATCTTCAAATGCTGCAACAACCATTAACTCAGCAGCCAGGACTGCACCCTGACCACCTCGTCCGTGAAGCCGAATCTCTATCAATGTTATTCTCCCATCTCTATATAATATACAGGTTATTAGGACTTATCATTACTGGCAGGCTAACACTATTTTCTTCACCAATGTTCTGGCGATCTCAACCATAAATTGGTTTCGATGGCGCGGTCTGGCATTGGATACTGCTGCATCGGCAGCCGCCTTGGCGCTGGCATCATTGAGAGGTTGACCGATAAGAGCTTGCTCAGCCAGTGTTGCCTTATAAGGTATGACATAGACCGCGTTAAGACAAATGTGGGCTGTACTCACCAGACCATCACAAACCACGATCATGGCCGCCCCGTTGACGATTGGGAAGTCAATCGTTTTCCTAAAAGCGAATTTTGCAAAGGTGCTCTTTCCCGCAGGCTGTGGCACATGAATCTCAATCACAATTTCATCATCGTTGAGAATCGTTGTTCTGCACTCATCGACTCGGAAAAAATCCTGGGCGCTGATCATACGCTTGGAGGTCTTTATTTGGGCATCCAACGCGATGAGGGCAGGTGCAGTATCGCTCGGATGGACCGCAATACAGCCATCCTCCACGCTTCCGCCAAAGATGGAATGGTATCGGTCGTCACCTGCGAGTGCGTAACAGCAGCCCCCGCTCTTCCGGAGGCAGGGGAACCGATTATTGGGACTGCGATAATACCAGCAACGAATATCCTGGCAAAGATTGCCGCCCAACGTGCCCATCTCTCGCAAGGGGGGCGACGCGGTTCGACTGGCGGCTTCGGCTAACGCGGCATACTTGCTTTGAATGATCGGCTCAGTGGCAATGTCTTTTAAACGAGTCAACGCGCCAATCTTGAGTATTTCATCTTCCTGTCGGATAAAATCCAAGCCTGGAATCATCTTGAGATTGATCACCGCCTCTGGATAGGTTGGCATAACCTCATCCTTTAATTTCCCGAAGAGGTCAGTGCCTCCGGCAATCAGGCTTGCCTTGCTACCATACCGTTGTAAGAATGAGACGGCTTCGTCAATGCTGGTGGCATTGATGTGGGTAAACTTATTCATCGCTGCACTGCTGAATCTTCCCCAGTGCTTTTAGCACTTTATCTGGAGTGATTGGGAAATCGTCCACCCAGTGACCAATCGCGTTGTAAACGGCAGGGCCAAGCAATGCCGGGATGATGGTGGCTGTGGCTTCACCAATCCCCGATGCTCCATATGGGCCATGTCCCAACCCCGTCTCAATGAATGGTGTGTCTATCGGGCCACAGTCTAGGATGGTGGCATACTTGTAATCTAAAAGGCTACCGTTGAGCAATACGCCCGTTTGCGGATCCCAAATCATTTCTTCTATTGTTCCACGACTCACACCCATGACCGTGCCACCATACATTTGTCCCTCGACTCCTTCTGGCGAGACAGCTTTGCCCACATCGTTTACATTGACCACGTGGGTCACCTCCACTTGCCCGGTGTCGGGGTCAACCTCAACTTCCATGAAATGTGCCTGGCGGCACAGGCGCGGACGATCGGTCTCGTTGGCCTGGCCCCAGATGCCTTGATTGTGCCAAGCCCAACCAATGATGGGTGGCTGGGTCCAAAATGCGCCTGAGACGTGCACAGGCAACGCTCTTGCAACAATCTCGCGCACTGGCTTGGAATTAGCGGGATCGGCCTTGAGAAAAATGACACCATCACGGATGTCGAGTTCTTCGGGACTGGCGACCTCGAACTTTTCGGCGGCCAGTTCAAGCAGCATCTGCTTGGCTTTGTGGGCTGCCTTGCGTACAATGTTGCCATTCGTGACCAGGTTGCAGGAACCATCGGGCGACATGAGTACAAATCCGGTATCCACTGTCCACGGCTTGATATGAACGCTTTCGAAGGGAACGCCAATCTCGTCGGCGACTATCTGGCATAGAGGAGTCCACGGATTTGGGCCAATATCCACATGCTGTCCGATGATGGTGATCGAGCCGTCATTTTCGATCATCACGGCAGCCGAACCTGTGCCACGTGTGTCATCCCAATTGTGATCCCATGTGAAGGCGATGCCGTGCAACTTGCCGTTCGCGAGTTTCCTGGTGCCAGGTAGATGCCATTTTTCAGTCCAACCGATGGCCTGCTTGCCAACTTCGATACATTCTTTAAGACTGTCCCGATCAGGAAAGCCATGCTCACGCTTGTATTGATCGAGGTATCCTGTGTCATGCCCGTGAGTACCATCATTCTTTAGTGCCACCTCAATCGGATCCATCCCCAGTGCTGCCGCTACGTGATCGAGCACTAATGTTAATGAAAGGCAACTGGTCAAATGCTCGCATCGCGCCCACCAAGCTGGCCCAATGCTCACATCCACCGGTGTTGCCTCACAAGCCAAGTTGACAATCCGGGTGTTATCTACAAAATGGTCGATACCCGTGGCAGCCAGGTAAACGGCAAAAATGTTCTTGATTTGAACAGCCGTGATCGTTCCATTGTTATTGAATCCCACCTTAAAATCGCTAATCGCCATATCGCCAGATTCGCCAAAAAAAGTATCGCGCCGGTCAAAAAGCATCTTGATAGGTCGGCCTGTTATTTTGGATAGTAAGGTCGCCAAAACATTCATGCCGTTTTCAGAGTGGTTTGCCGGGTTGCCACGCCCACCAAAAGAGCACCCCTGATAGACCGTATTGACGGTGACTTTGCCCATGGGGATGTTGAGCCATTCGGCTATCAATTGCTTGGCGATGTAGGGCTGTTGCTGATGCACCCACATCTCCAGCCGGTCATCCAGCCAACGCACCAGGACGCTGGGCATTTCTGCGCCTGCCCACAGGTGCGGTCGCCGTCTGGCTTTGAATTCAATGACCTGATCGGCTGTCTGAAAGCCCTTCTTCACGTCACCCACCTCATAATACTTGCGCGGGTCGTGAATCTCATTACTCTCGGCACCAGGACGCAAGATAGGCGCATCAGGCTTGAGCGCTTCTTCCTGGTCAAGAATAAAGGGTAATTCTTCCCACTCAATGTGGATTAGACTCAAGGCCTGTTGAGCAATAGCTTCACTATCAGCGGCAATTGCGGCACCCATCGGTTGACCTTCGTACCAGGCTTCATCAGCCAGGACAAGGTGAACTGGCTTGAGCGCCCAGCCAGCCAGTTTGGGACGTGCCCAACCTTGCGCAAAATAGCTTCCATTTAGATCCCGTCCTTTGATCTCTGGATCATCAAAGCGTAAAATGGCCCTGACGCCAGGCAACCTCTCAGCACGACCGGTAACCATGAGCTTGATTTTAGCGTGCGCATAAGGGGAGCGTAGAACACGAGCATACAACATCCCTGGAATATGCATATCCCGCGTATAAAGCGCCTTTCCAGTTGCCTTCTCATATCCATCCAAGCGACGTTGACCTCGCTTGCCAATCTCATTGAAGGTGATATTCAGCGGTTCCCCGCCGATGTGATATTGCCCTTCCTCTCTCAGCTTTTGATAAGATCCCAGTCCTTCCGCCATCGTCATCTCCCTTCCTGGAGGACATGCGCCGCCTCAAGAACTGCTTTCGGATGTTGGGGATACGTACCACACCGGCACAGGTTGCCAGCAAGTGCTTGTTTGATTTCGTCCTCAGTTGGATTGGCATTATGGTCGAGCAGTGCCTTGGCGGTTACAATAAAACCGGGGGTGCAATATCCGCATTGCAAGGCATGATGTTTGATGTATGCATCAATCAGTGGGTGGTGGTCAGCTGAGATCCCCTCGATGGTCTCAATGGTCTTACCATTACACTCAATGGCAAGCGTCATGCAGGAAAGAACCGGCCTGCCATCGATAATGACAGTGCAGGATCCACATGCCCCTCGGTCGCAAAACATCTTTGTTCCAGTCAGGCCGAGCTGGTCATGGATGACATAGTACAACATCCATTCAGGCTCGACATAGAGTTGATAAGCATGTTTATTAATCGTGAGCTGGATAATGCCCTCAGGCAGTGGAAGCGGTTCAGCCGAGTGTTCAGCACGGACATGAGCTTTCAATGAATTAAATGTCTCAAGCCTTACCGAACAATAAGGGCACAGATAGGAGTCCGTCGCCATATTAAGCACCTTTCGTTTCTCCTCACATCACTGGTATTGCTGGCTTCGCAATGAGCGCAAGAAAATCGACTGCTTTATGAGGGTGTCATATTCACTTCTAAAATATTTAAGAGTATCCATCACCGGGATTGAGGCTGCTTGCCCCAGCCCGCACAACGACGAAAGGGACATCACGTTGGATAATTCTTCCAGTGTATGTATGTCCTCTGGCTGGCCGTCTCCATTGGTTAGTCGTCCCAGGATTTCGAGCATGACCTCGGTTCCCTCTCTACAAGGAGTACATTTTCCACACGATTCCTCAGCAAGGAACCCAACTGTGCGGAAAACAAAATCCAGCGTATCCCGACTTTTATCATAGACGGTTACTGCACCTGAACCCAGAACAGTCTCAAACGATAGAGTAGTCTTAATCATAGAGTAGGGAATGATACCCCCACTTGCCCCACCTATTTGAACCATTTTGATGTCTTGGGCGTGCGCCCAATCCACAACAATCTCGTCAAGCCGGCTGCCCATGACAAACTCACACACACCAGGTCTTGCCACGTCACCACTTACAGAGAATACTTTGGTGCCCTTGCTCTTTTCCGTCCCAATTTGATTGAACCATTGTGCACCATTTAGCAGAATCGCCGGGATGTTCATCAGCGTTTCTACATTATTGATCACCGTAGGTTTGCTCCACAGACCCTTACTCGGTGGGTATGGCGGTTTGTAGCGCGCTTCACCTCGCTTGCCCTCGATCGAATCCATCAGTGCTGACTCTTCACCACAGATGTACGCTCCCGCACCCTCACGAATTCCAATATTCAGATGTGCCAGGAATCCTTTGGCTTTCACTTGGTCAATTGCATTCAACAACCCATCGAGCAAATAGTGATACTCAGCACGCAAGTAAATGAAGGCTTGCTTTGCACTAAGGGCATAAGCTGCAATCGCCATTGCTTCAATCAGAGTGAAAGGATCATTTTGCAGAATGTACCGATCCTTGAATGTCCCTACCTCACCTTCATCGGCATTGCAAATCAGGTATTTTTTGGCACCAGGAGATTTGCGCGCTATTTCCCATTTTAAACCGCAGGGAAAGCCCGCCCCCCCACGACCCCTCAGCCCAGAGGCTTTTACTTCGGCAATCACAGCTTCAGGCGTCATGCCAAGTGCCTGGTTCAATGCCTTAAATCCATCCTGTTCCAGGTAAGTGTTGATGTCTCTGGGGTCAATGATCTGGCAATTCTTAAGAACAATCCGTTTCAGCGGCATGGCATACACCTTTATGGGCATGCCTCGAGGATTTTATCAATCTTAACTGGGGTCAGGTAGCCATGCAGGTCATGGTTCAACAACATGGCTGGCGCCTGATCGCAAGCGCCAATGCAATTGGTTAGCTGAAATGAAAATCTACCATCCGGGGTAGTCTCACCTGGCGCGATTCCCAACTTTTCCTGGATAGTCTCAACCACTAACTGTGAACTTTTGAGGTAACAGGGATCACACTTGCATACGCGGATGACATTCCGACCCAGCGGCTTGGTTGAGAGTAAATGGTAAAAAGTGGCGACGCCATACACCTCGCTGATGGAAAGACCTATAGACTTTGCTGTCAGCTCGATAAACTGCTCGGAGATGTGGCCTGTTTTTTCTTGCTCCTCCTGAAGCAACTCCAACAGGTGCTCCCATCCTCTGGCTTTTAACCTTTTAGTCATGTCGCGCCTCAAATTCCTTTGGTCGGCTCAACGCGTTTGTCGGGCAATAGTCAATGCAGATTCCGCAATCACGGCAGGTCTCTGTATTTAGGACATCATCACAATCCACTACGACTTTTGAGTCATACCCTCGATAGGCCATGGAGTAGACATTCTTTTTTGCAATTTCACTGCATACCGAGATACACATACGGCATAGGATACACTTGGACATATCGCGACGAACATAGGGGTTGTTCTCCTCGATGGGATACGAGCGGCGGTGTCGTACCCGGAATCCAATGCGCCGTACCTGCATGTCAGAGCACAAGTTGTGGAGATCACATCCCTGGCAGGTTGGGTCGGTGACACAGATAGCGTCGTGGGCGGCCTGCAATAGCTCAACATTGGCTCGACGTACTGCCAAAACCTTGGGGGAATGCGTATGAATGATCATCCCATGTGCAATCGGGGTGTGACAAGCGCCAACCAGCGTTCTAAATCCTTCCACTTCCACAACACAAATCCGGCAGACTCCCGTGGCACGTAAATCAGGGCTGTAACAGAGAGTGGGAATCTCAATACCGATCTGCTGTGCGGCTTGTAATATCGTCATCTCCTCGTGGCCGCGCGTTTCCTTCCCATTGATCACAAGTTGTATCTCTCTCATAAGATCACCTCCAATAGCATCGTTCGTTAACCCCCGCTAATAGCAATCGAGAGATAGATCAAGTCACCGTCTTGTACTTTGTAGTTTGGCTGTTCAACACGATGATTTACAAGGATCGAAGATACTTCGTCATGTGATATCCCCAACTCTGTGACGATCTGTTGCAATGTTTTACCAGCTCCATCGGTAAGTATCAACCCTTTTTCGGAATCATAATCCAGTCGGTACATTCTTCTCAAAATCGGGTTAAGATCGACTCGGATAGACAATGGGTTTTCCTTATGCTCGTTTCTACAATTTGGATAAGAAGTATATCATTTAAGATTATGCAACAGAACCTGTTATTACATCTCGGGAAAGTGAGAGTCAATATAGAGTCAAGAAAACCTGATGGACAAGTACTGCTCAATATGAAATACTCGCCTGCACGAGGCCCAACTTGCGAAGGTCCATCATAAAATGCCCCGGGGTTATAGGATCGCGCCTCAATAATGATTAGCCGAGGCTATTGTACCTCCAACAAGAATTCATTTTGGGTCAAATGAAATGAGAAAGCAGGAAAGTTACTCTTGACGGCAAACGCTAAAATATTCACGGAACCACTATTGGTGTAATC